>Ga0194129_10000446_pt1 | contig 79919 bp, 78 predicted proteins | sample TA2KigCa35mmetaG_FD_150862 | JGI IMG/M metagenome (GOLD analysis project Ga0194129, IMG submission 150862) | Freshwater microbial communities from Lake Tanganyika, Tanzania - TA2015038 Kigoma Deep Cast 35m | ecosystem: Environmental > Aquatic > Freshwater > Lake | place: Tanzania: Lake... | reverse complement strand
GAGCGACCGGGATGGGTGGCCCACCCGCCCCCGGCCCCGCGCCGACCCGGGGCCCGGCGCCGCAGGGGCACGGCCACCACGCCGAGCAGGAGGGCCCCCGACGCCATCACGATCGCCGGGGCCCCCCACCGCTTCGCCGAAGAGCTGCCCCAGGGTCATCGGCAGGAACACGAAGATGCCGATCACCCCCGGGGCGAGCGCGAGGCCCTCGTCGACGACGATGCCGATGCCGACCCACGCCGTCGCGGTGCACAGGCCGAGGACCGGCGTCGACCCAGCGGGCCACGGGATCGCCGTCGGTCCGGGGTCCCCGCCGCTCCCAGGACCGGTCGCCCGGCGCGCGGCGCGACCGACCCGAGCCGAGCGTCGGCGCGGGCCGGTGCGGCACCACCCAGAAGGCGAGCACGAGCACGACGACGACGGTGAGCACTCCGAGCGCGAGCATCGGGTGCAGCATCACCCGACCGGGCACCCCGTTCCAGGGACCAAGGTCCCGGCGCGTCGCGGTGCGTGGGAGCCGGGAAGGGGACTCGAACCCCTGACCTGCTCATTACGAGTGAGCTGCTCTACCGACTGAGCTATCCCGGCGGGGAGGCGCAGTGTACGCGATCGGCCCTGTGCGCCCGGGGCCTACCGAAGCGGGGACACGCCGCCCCGGGCCGCCGGGAGGTGCACCAGCAGCCGCTCGACCAGGAGGGCCTCGTTGGGATTGCGGGCGAGTGACTCGCGCGCCGTCCGGCAGGCGTCGAGCGCCATCGCTGCGGCCGCGGGCGTCAGGGGCAGCACCGGTTGCTCGGGATCCCGGTGCGCCGCACCCGCGAGCGCGTCGCGGTACAGGTCCTCGAGCGCGGCAATGCCCTCGGCCAGCGCCCGTCGGCGCGCCGCCCGGTGCTCGCGCTTGTGCCGGTCGGTGAGCCGGTTGACGACGGCCGCACGCGACCGCTCCGGGTACCCGGCGTCGTCGAGCTCGGCGGCGAGGGCCTCGGCCTCCTCGGCGTGGCGTTCCTCCAGGGCGGTGACGGTGGCCCGGCACACCTCGGCGATCGAGTCGGCCGCGGCCACGGCGGTGCCGGCCCGGCCGTCGAGCCCGGTCGCCGCGGCCACGAACGCGTTGCGTGCGGGCGCCAGGGGACCGGCGAGGGCCCGGGCCCGACCGAGCTGACCCCCGGACCGGGCCGCAGCGCGGGCCGCCCGGTCGGGATCGACCCCCTCGGCCTCGAGCGTGGCCCGGATCGCGGCCGCCGGGCGGGGGGCCACGTCGATGCGCTGGCACCGCGACCGCACCGTCTCGGGGAGGTCGTCGGGAACGGCGGTCACGAGCAGCAGCACCGTGCGGGTCGGCGGTTCCTCGAGCGTCTTGAGCAGCGCGTTGGCCGACACCGCGGCGTTGGCACTGAGGCGGTCGGCCTCGAACAGGACCACCACCTTGCGCGCGCCCTCGATCGGGCTGCGCGACGCCTCGGGGATGATCCGCTGGCGGACGTCCTCGTTGACCCGGAACCCGGTGCCCTCGGGCTCGAACTCGACCACGTCGGGATGCATCCCCCGCCACGCCAGATCGGCCGCCCGGGCGTCGTCGGGCGCGACCAGCGCGGCCGCAAAGCACCGGGCCGCGTCCTCGACCCCCGAGCCCCGGGGGCCGACGAGCAGGTAGGCGTGCACCGGGCGCTCGGCGGCGCGCTGCAGGGTGGCGACGGCACGCTCCTGCCCGACGAGCCGGTCCCATGTGGTCACGGAGCGAGCTCCCGCACCACGGTGCCCCAGACCGCGACGGCCACCTCGTCGGGACCCGGAGTGGCGTCGACCACCGCCCAGCCGTGTGCGGTCGCGAGAGCGTCGTACGCCGCGGCCACGGCAGCGAGGAAGGCGTCGCCCTCCCCCTCGATGCGGTCGGCCGGGCCGCTGCGGCGGGCGGCGAGCACCGCCACCGGGGCCCGGAGGTACACGACCAGGTCCGGGACGAGCCCGCCGGTCCCGAAGTCGTTGATCGCCGCCACCGCATCGACCCCGAGGCCCCGGGCCCCGCCCTGGTACGCGAGCGACGAGCCCACGTAGCGATCGCTCACGACCCAGTCGCCCCGCTCCAGCGCCGGGCGCACGACGGTGTCCACGTGCTGGGCCCGGTCGGCCGCCATCAGCAGCGCCTCGGCCCGCGGCACGACCGCGTGCGGGCCCCCGAGCAGCAGGCGACGCAGGTCGCGGCCGAGGTCGGTGGCCCCGGGCTCGAACGTGGGGCACACCGTGCGCCCCCGGGCCCCGAGCGCGCGGGCGAGGCGGTCGGCCTGCGTGCTCTTCCCGCAGCCGTCACAGCCCTCGAGCACGACGAAGCGACCCGGCGGGGTCCCGGTCCCCCCGGCGCTCACGCCGCCACCCCGGAGTCCGGGCCGTCGGTCTCCCGACCGGTCGGGGTGACCCGCTTCATCGACCATCGGGCGTAGAGGCCCGCGAACAGGGTGATGAGGCCGCCGCACCAGAGCGCGATCCGCACCCCCGGGAAGGAGTAGTCGACCTGGCCGACGCTCACCGTGCCCACCCCCACGAGGTCGTCGACGACCCAGTCCCAGAAGTCGGCGAACAACGGCGACACCACCAGAGCGACCAGCAGGCACATCCGGATCACCGTGTAGAGCGTGGCGAAGATGCGGCCCCGCAGGTCGTCGGCCACCGTCTCCTGCAGCACCGTGAACCCCGTGACGTACGACGTCCCGGCGCACGCGCCCAGGAGCACGACGGCGAGGGCGGCGGGGAACAGCGCCGACAACGTGGCGGCGATCATGAGGAACGCTCCGGTTCCCATCACTGCGTAGTCGAAGACCGTCTCGCGGGGAATGCGCTGCTGCACGAACAGCAGGACGACGACCCCACCGGCGGCGCCGAAGCCGAGCGCGCTCATGAGCACGCCGAAGGTGGCGGCGTCGCCGCCGATCCCCTCCTGGGCGAACGCGGGACCGAGGGGGATCATCGCCCCACCGCCGATCAGGCCGAGCCCGAGGCCGACGATCACCCCCCGGACCCGGGGCTCCCGACCGATGTAGCCCAGGCCCTCCCGGATGTCACGGGCGGTCTCGGAGACCCGCAGCCGCGTGTCGCGGGCGCTGGCCCCGCGGGGGATCGGGAGCCGGAGCACGATGAGGGCGGAGACGAGGAATGTGCCCGCGTCCACGAACAGCGCCAGGGACTCCTGGTCCACCTGGAGTCGTCGGAGCTGGTCGAATCCGCCGAGCCAGGCCGCCAGCGCTGCGAGCAGGGAGAACACGACCGACGCGAACGGGAACGTGCCGTACGACGCGACGAGCGAGAGCGTGTTCGCCGACGACAGCTGGTCGTTCGACACGAGGTGCGGCACCGAGGCGTCCTTGGCCGGACCCCACAGGAGGGTGAAGACCTCGAGCAGGAAGCTGACGAGGACGAGGGCGGCGAGCGTCTCGACGAACGGCAGCAGCACCAGCAACGCGGCCCGGCCGACGTCGGCGCAGACCATCACGAGGCGCCGGTCGAGCCGGTCGATGAGCACACCGCCGATGGTCCCGAGGAAGAACCCGGGGACCACCCGGGCGAGCATCACGAGGCTCACCGCGGCACCCGAGTTGTCGGACAGCCGCGCCGCGATGGCGAGGATCGCGATCAGCCCGATCCAGTCGCCGGTGCTCGAGATCACCTGCGCGATCCACAGCCGGAAGTACGAGCGGGTGCCGAAGACCCGCCACGGCGCCGCCGGGACCGGATCGGCGCCGGGGCTGCTCGGGATGAACGGGGCCTGGTCCTTGCTCACCTGCGCGTCAGCCTAGGACCGGGGTCCGGCCCCCGGGTCCGGCCGGTCACGGTGCCGGGTTCGGGCCGCCGTCGAACTGGCGGACCAGCGCTGCGTTCGCCGCCTGTCCCTCGGCCGTCGCCAGTCGCTTCGCCGCCGCCGTCGCCTTGGTCGGCGTCTTCTTCGCCGGCTTCTTGGCGGTGGTCTTCTTCGCCGGCTTCTTCGCGGTGGTCTTCTTCGCCGGCTTCTTGGCGGTGGTCTTCTTCGCCGGCTTCTTCGCGGTGGTCCTCTTCGCGGCCGGGCCCCGGGCCGCCCGCTCCCGGAGCAGCTCCACCGCGCGCTCGAGGTCGAGCTCCTCGGGGACCACCCCGCGGGGCAGGCTGGCGTTGGTCGTACCGTCGGTGACGTAGGGGCCGAAGCGGCCCTCGAGCACGCGCACCGTGGCGCCCGACTCCGGATGGGGCCCGAGGTCGGCGAGGGGCGGCTTGGCCGCACCCCGACCCCGGCGCTTGGGTTGGGCGAACCGGGCCTCAGCCTCCTCGACCGTGACGCTGAAGATCTGGCGCTCGGACTCAAGGCTGCGGGTCTCCGCCCCCCGCTTCAGGTACGGGCCGAAGCGGCCGTTCTGCGCCGTGACCTCGACGCCTCCCGACTCCCCGACCACCCGGGGCAGGGCGAGCAGCGCCAAGGCCTCCTCGAGCGTGACGGTCTCGGGGGTCATGTCGGCGAACAGCGACGCCCGGGGGGGCTTCTCCCCCTTCACCGCCGGGTCGATCTCACCGAGCTGCACGAAGGGACCGAACCGGCCGGTGAGGGCCAGCACCGTCAGGCCCGTCGCCGGATCGGAGCCGAGCACGCGGGGTCCGGCGGCGCCCCGGGCGATGCACTCCTGCGCCCGGGCGATCGTCAGCTCGTCGGGGGCCAGGTCGGCCGGGACGGGCCCCTTCTCGTCGCCCCGCTCAACCGTCGCGCCGTTGCTCCACACCCGCACGACGATCGCCCGACCCTCGTCGTCGGTCCCGATCGGCACCGCGTTCACCACGGCCGGGTCGATCGTCGCGAGGTGCTCCTCGTCGATGAGCTCCCGGAGGCCCGCCTGACCGTTGCCGAAGTAGAAGGCGTGCAGCCACTTCTCGGCCTCGCCCTCGCCACTCGCGACCGTGTCGAGCGCCTCCTCCATCGTGGCGGTGAAGTCGTAGTCGATGAGGTGGGGGAAGTGCTGCTCGAGCAGCTGGACCTTGGCGAAGGCGGTCCACGACGGCACCAGCGCCGAGCCCTTCTTCCAGACGTAGTCGCGCCGCAGCAGCGTCTCGATCACCGAGGCGTAGGTGGACGGACGCCCGATGCCCCGCTCCTCGAGCTCCTTCACGAGGCTCGCCTCGGTGTAGCGCGCCGGCGGCTGGGTCTGGTGGCCCGACGCCTCGAGGGCGCGGGCGACCAGCACGTCGCCCTCGGCGAGGGGCGGCAGCACGACGTCGCGGTCCTCGAGGTCGGCGTCGGGGTCGTCGGACCCCTCGACGTAGGCCTTGAGGAAGCCGGGGAACTCGATCGTGCGGCCGGTGGCCTGGAAGGTCACCGCGGTCCCGGCGGCGCCGGTGGCCCCGAACCGCACCGTGACCCGCCGGATCCGGGCGTCGGACATCTGGCAGGCGATCGTGCGCTTCCAGACGAGGTCGTAGAGCACCGCCTCGTCGTGGCCGACTTCACGGGCGACGTCGTCGGGGTGACGGAACTGCGCGCCAGCGGGGCGGATGGCCTCGTGGGCCTCCTGCGCGTTCTTGACCTTTCCGCGGTACGAGCGCGGGGCGTCGGGCAGGTACGCATCGCCGTAGCGCGCCCGGATCTCGGACCGGGCCGCACCCACCGCCTCCGACGAGAGGCTGGTGGAGTCGGTGCGCATGTAGGTGATGAAGCCGTTCTCGTAGAGCCGCTGGGCGATCGCCATCGTGCGGGCCGAGCTCCAGCGCAGCTTGCGCCCCGCCTCCTGCTGGAGGGTCGAGGTGATGAACGGGGCCTTCGGTCGCTCGGTGGTGTCACGCGACTCCACCGAGGCGACCCGGAACTCGCGGCCGGCGAGCTCGGCGACGAGGGCGGCGGCGGCGGCCTCGTCGAGGTGCACCACCTCGCCGGGCTTGAGCAGGCGCCCAGTGGCGGCGTCGAAGTCCCGGCCACTCGCGACCCGCTGGGCCCCCACGAGCGCAAGCGTCCCCGGGAACGCGACCGCGTCGTCGGTGGCGAGGGCGTCTCCCGCCGCGAAGGTGCCCGCGACGTCCCAGTAGTCGGCGGTGCGGAAGGCCATGCGGGCCCGCTCCCGGTCGACCACGAGTCGTGCGGCCACGCTCTGGACCCGGCCGGCCGAGGTGGCCCCACCGGCCCGGCGGCGCATGACGAGCGACATCTCGTACCCGTAGAGGCGGTCGAGGATCCGGCGGCCCTCCTGCGCCTCGACCAGCTTCATGTCGAGATCACGGGAGTTCTCGATCGCCTCCTCGATCGCGGCGCGGGTGATCTCGTGGAAGACCATCCGCTTCACGGGCACCTTGGGCTTGAGCACCTCGAGGACGTGCCACGAGATCGCCTCCCCCTCGCGGTCCTCGTCGGTGGCGAGGTAGACCTCGCTGGCGTCCTTGAGCGCAGCCTTGAGCAGGCGGACCTGCTCCTTCTTCGCGTCGGGCACCACGTAGACCGGCGTGAAGTGGTCGTCGACGTCGATGCCGAGGCGTCGGACCCGCGGGTCGGTGACCGACTTGGGCACGTCGCGGGCGCTCTGGGGGAGATCCCGGATGTGGCCGTAGCTCGCGCGCACCGTCACGCGGTCGCGCCCGAGGAAGCCTTCGATGGTCTTCGCCTTGGCGGGCGACTCGACGATCACGAGGGGCTTGGCCACGGTCTTCCTCGGGGCTGCGGGGCTCGTCGGGGAAGGGCCGCTGGGCGGGCGGAACGACCCCGACGGTCGGTCTGGCCCGACAGTCTGGCCGCCCGCCGGGCGGCGTGCCCTACTCCGGGTCGGGCAGGTCCCCGGCCTTGGCCAGGCGGGGCCGCAGGAACCGGGTCCAGGCGAACCACCCCACGGCCGCCACGACGGCCAGGATCACCAACCACTGGAAGATGCCGACCACGTTGCCGACCTCCTCCCAGCGGTTGCCCAGGATCGCCCCGGCGCCGATGAGCGCCGTGTTCCAGATCAGGCTGCCGATCACCGTGCAGATGGTGAAGGGCACGAGGGGCATGCGGCGGAAGCCGGCCGGGATCGACACCACCGACCGGACCAGGGGCACGCAGCGGCCGAGCAGGACGGCGGCGTTGGCCCGCTTGTCGAACCACGCCTCCGACCGGTCGAGGTCGCGCTCCTTGACCCCGACCCAGCGGCCCCGGGCCACCACGAAGCGGCGCAGGCGCTCGGGCCCGATCCACGCCGCGAGGCCGTAGAGGATCCACGCGCCCACCAGCGACCCCGCGGTGGCGGCGAGGATCATCCCGACCACCGACGCCTCGCCCTTGCCGGCGTAGAACCCGGCGAAGGGCAGCACCACCTCGGAGGGGATCGGGGGGAAGACGTTCTCGAGGGCGACGAGGAACGCGACCCCGACGTACCCGATCGCCGAGATCACATCCTCCACCCACTGGACCAGGTCACCGAGCACTCGGGCGTCCTTCCTGACGCGCGTCCCGGGCGACCCCCGGTGCGCTACTCACCGGCCGAGGAGCCCTCCGGGCGACCGTGCTCGGCCATGGCTGCGGCCACCACGTCGGACTCCTCACCGAACCCGCCGCCCGCCCGCTTCGAGAAGGCGATGGAGGCGAGGAGGATCACCAGCGACACGCCCGCGATGACGAAGCGGACGTTGTTGTCGCGCAGGGCGATCACGGCGGGGAGCACGAGCAGCGAGACCAGGTTCATCACCTTGATCAACGGGTTGAGCGCGGGGCCGGCGGTGTCCTTGAACGGGTCGCCGACGGTGTCGCCGATGACCGCCGCCTTGTGGGCCTCGGAGCCCTTGCCGCCCTCGTGGCCGTCCTCGATGTACTTCTTCGCGTTGTCCCACGCGCCACCGGCGTTGCTGAGGAAGTTGGCCATCAGCTGCCCGGTCAGGATCACCGCGGCAAGGAATGCGCCGAGGGCGAAGTAGTTGATCCCGAACCCGATGATGAGCGGGGTGAGCACCGCGAGCAGCGCCGGGGTGGCCAGCTCCCGCAGCGACGCCTTGGTGCAGATGTCGATGACCGGGCCGTAGTCGGGACGCTTGGTGCCGGCCATGATCTTGCCGTCGGCGAACTGGCGCCGCACCTCCTGCACCACGGTCCCCGCAGTCCGTCCCACGGCCCGGATGGCAAGAGCGCTGAACAGGAAGGCGATCGAGCCCCCGATGAGCAGGCCGATGAAGGTCGCCGGGTCGGCGACGTTGATCTGGGTGGCCGGGTTCTCGAACAGCTTCGCGCCCGCGTCGAGGTTCAGCTCCACGCCGATGACCTCGATGAACGAGGCGAACAGCGCCACCGAGGCGATGACGGCGGAGCCGATGGCGAAGCCCTTGGTGACAGCCTTGGTGGTGTTGCCCACGGCGTCGAGGCTCACCATGATGCGCTCGGCGTCGCCCTCGAACTCGCCCGACATCTCGGCGATGCCGGCCGCGTTGTCGGCGACGGGGCCGAAGGTGTCCTCCGACACGACCACCCCGGTGGTGGCGAGCATGCCCATGCCGGTGAGGGCCACGAGGTAGAGCGAGAACTGGATGTTGCCGTCACCGAGGCCGATGGCGACGCCGATCGCCACCGCGATGGCGACGATGGCCCACACGGTGGACTCGAGCCCGGTCCCGATGCCCGAGAGCACGGTGGTGGCCGGTCCGGTGCGGGCCGACTCGGCGATTTCCCTGACCGGCGCCCGCTCGGTGGAGGTGAAGTACTCGGTGAGGTGGCTCACCACCTGGGCGAGCACCAGACCGACGACGACGGCGGCGAAGACCTTCCAGCCGGCGTTGGTGGTCTGGCCGTTCTCCCCCGTGTTGCCGACGTAGAGGAGCGCGACCACGAGCGTCCCGACGACGGTCAGCAACCCGGCGGTGATGAAGCCCCGGTTGATCGGGGCCATCGCCGACTTGTCCTTGTCGGTGGCCCGCACTGCGAACACCCCGACGATCGAGGCGAGCACGCCGATGGCCCGGGCGACCAGCGGGAAGACGAGCCCGAGGGCCGGATTCATGCCGATCGACTCGAACGCGGCGACGCCGAGGATGATCGACGCCACCAGCGTGACCTCGTAGCTCTCGAACAGGTCGGCGGCCATCCCGGCGCAGTCGCCGACGTTGTCGCCCACGTTGTCGGCGATGGTGGCGGGGTTGCGGGGGTCGTCCTCGGGGATGCCCTGCTCGACCTTGCCCACGAGGTCGGCGCCAACGTCGGCCGCCTTGGTGAAGATGCCGCCACCGACCCGCATGAACAGCGCGATCAGGGAGCCACCGAAGCCGAAGCCGACGAGGATCGCCGACGACGTGTTCTGGAAGATCAGGATGATGACGGTCGCGCCGAGCAGGCCGAGGCCGACCGTGAACATCCCGGCCACGCCGCCGGTGCGGAACGCGACCTTCAGGGCCCCCTTGAGCGACCCGGTCCGGGCCGCAGCCGCAGTGCGGACGTTGCCGCGGACCGCGAGGTACATGCCGATGAAGCCGGTGAGACCGGAGAGGATGCACCCGGCCACGAAGGCGATGGTGCGGAAGGCCCCGGACTGCACGAACGACAGGGCGACGTCACCGTTGGGCTTGAGGACCTCGGTCGAGGTCACGAACACCAGCACGGCGACCGGGACGAGGATCAGGGCGATGGTCCGGAACTGGCGCCGGAGGTAGGCCATGGCCCCCTCCTGGATCGCCCCGGCGATCTCGATCATCTTCGGGGTCCCCTGGTCGGAGGCCAGCACCCCCCGCACCAGTCCGAAGCCCACGATCAGGGCCAGGAGGGCCGTGACGGCGCAGAAGGCGAGGAGGTACCACTCCGTGCCGCCCAGCACGAACTTCTGGTAGCCGCCCTCCGCCGCAAGGATGAGGTGGTGCATCCGGTGCTCGCTCCTTCACTCGGCCGCGGCGCTCCCGCCGGGATCTCCGGCGAGGCGTTCGGGGCCCCCTGGGCGCGTCCTCGGCCCCGGCGGCTGCCGGCACCCGGTGTACGCGCGCGTTGCCGCACCCGGTCCGGGCGCGGCCGAACCCTATGGCGGCAGGCCGAGCGGGGTCCAATCCGGATGCCCGGATGCCCGGGATGCCCCCGATGCCTGGATCGCCCGGTGCCCCGGTGGATCCGGAGCGACGGCGTCAGTCGGTGTGGTACGGGACGCTCGTCACCACGAGGCCCTTGCGGAACAGCAGGCGGCCCTTGAGGATCAGGGCACTCTGGTTGTGCAGGATGTGCTGCCACCAGTGCTTCACCACGAACTCGGGGATCAGCACGGTCACGATGTCGTTGTCGTAGCGGTCGCCGAGCTCGTCGAGGAACGTGAGGACCGGCCGGCTCAGCTCCCGGTAGGGCGAGTACACGGTCTCGAGCGGGACGTCGAGGTCGAAGTCCTGCCACTGGTCGTGGATGCGCTGCTGCTCCTCGTCGTCGGTGACGACGCTCACGGCGACCAGGTGGCTCGGGTTCAGCGACTTCGCGTAGGCGAGGGCGTCGAGCACCCCCCGGTGCACCCGGCCGACGAGCACCACCACCGTGTGGTTCATCCGCCGCGGGCGGAACCCGGGCTCCACGTGGAGGCTGCGCTCGATGCGGGAGTAGTGGCGGTGGATCCCCTTGAACAGGAGGATGACCGCCGGGATCACCACGATCGGGAGCCAGGCGCCGCTCGAGAACTTGGTGACCGCCACGATGATGAGCACCACGAAGGTCGCGACGGCGCCGATGGCGTTGATGACGGTGCTGCGCCGCCACCCCGGCTCGCGCTCGGTGAGGTGGTGGCGCACCATCCCCGACTGCGAGAGCGTGAACGAGGTGAACACGCCGACCGCGTACAGGGGGATCAGGGCGTTGGTCACCCCACCGAACGCGATGACGAGCCCACCGGCCGCGGCCGCGAGGAAGAGCACGCCGTTCGAGAACACGAGCCGGTCGCCGCGGTTGGCGAACTGCCGGGGCAGGTAGCCGTCCCTCGCGATGATCGACGAGATCCGGGGGAAGTCGGCGTAGGCCGTGTTGGCCGCCAACGTGAGGATCAACGCCGTGGCGATTTGCAGGACGAAGAAGATCGCGCCGTTGCCGAAGATCAGCAGACCCATCTGGGCGATGACCGTCTTGCTCTCGCTCGGGTACGGGTCGACGTGGCTGGCCAGTACGGACAGCCCGAAGAAGAGCGACCCGAGGATGGTGGCCATGATCACGAGGGTGGTTGCCGCGTTGCGGGACTCCGGCCGCCGGAAGGCCGGGACCCCGTTCGAGATGGCCTCGACCCCGGTGAGGGCGACCGCCCCCGAGGAGAAGCCCTTGAGCACCAGGAACAGCCCGAGCGTCCCCCCGGTGACGGCGAACTCGGGATCGGTGGGCAGGGGGACGCGCCCGATGTCGCCGACGATGAGGTCGCGGTAGAGCCCGTACAGGACCAGGCCCGAGATCATCACGATGTAGAGGTAGGTCGGCGCCGTGAACAGGGCGCCCGATTCCTTGATCCCCCGGAGGTTCGCGAGCGTGATGAGGACGATCAACCCGAGGCCGAGCAGGACCCGGTGCTCGGCGAGGTCCGCGAACACCGGGATGGAGATGATCGCCGCCACCCCTGCGGAGATCGAGACCGCGACGGTGAGGATGTAGTCGACGAGCAGCGATGCGCCGGCGACGAGCGACGGCATCTCACCGAGGTTCTCACGGCTCACGACGTAGCTGCCGCCACCGCTCGGGTACGCAAAGATCGTCTGGCGGTACGAGAACGCAACGATGGTGAGCAGCGTGGCGACACCGATCGCGATCGGAACCAGCGTGCCGAGGCCGAGCGCCAGGCTCGAGGCACCGAGCGCAGTGACGAACAGGATCTCCTCGGTGGCGTACGCAGTGGACGAGATCGCGTCGGAGGAGAACACTGCGAGGGCGACGGGCTTGGAGATCCGTTGGTGCTCCTGCTCGGTCGTCGGCAATGGCCGCCCCACCAGCAGCCGCTTGAACGTCTCGAGCATCGGTCCCTCCCCGTCGCCGCAGGGATGCCGCCGCGACGACAGCCATGCTGCCACCAGCGGGCCCGCGCGCGCGACCCCGCCCGGACAGCATCGCTTCCGGTTCCCCAGATCCGCCCCCGGGCCGGGCGGGCCGTTAGCATCCGACGAGAGGCAGGCCACGCAGGGAGGCGCCGTGCACGTCGTGATCGTCGGCTGCGGACGCGTGGGGACCGAGCTCTCCGGCGTCCTCGAGCAGCAGGGCCACTCCGTGGCCGTCATCGACAAGAACCCCCGGGCGTTCCGGCGGCTCCCCGCCGGCTTCGCCGGCCGGACCGTCGTGGGGCTCGGCTTCGACCGCGACGACCTCGCCGAGGCCGGCATCGAGGGGGCCGGGGCCGTGGCCGCGGTCACGAGCGGCGACAACACCAACATCCTCTCGGCCCGCATCGCCCGCGAGCACTACGGCATCGAGCGGGTCGTCGCCCGGATCTACGACCCCCGGCGCGCCGTCATCTACCAGCGGCTCGGGATCCCGACCGTCGCCACCGTCTCGTGGACCACCGACCAGGTCCTGCGCCAGCTGTTGCCCAGCGGCGAGCAGCCCCACGACTGGACGGACCCGAGCGGCCGGGTGTGCCTGGTCGAGTTCCACCTCCCTGCGGTCTGGGCGGGCAAGAAGCTCGAGGGCCTCGACGAGGCCGGTCGCTTCCGGCTGACCGCGGTGGCCCGGCTCGGCGAGGCCCGCATCGCCACCCCGGAGGTGGTCGGCCAGGAAGGCGACATCGTCATGTTCATGGCCGCCGTCGATGCCGTCGACGAGGTGCGCCACCGCCTCGAGGAGGGACCGGTGCACTGATGCGCGTCGCGATCGCCGGAGCCGGCAACGTCGGGTGCTTCATCGCCAACGACCTCCACGCCACCGGGCACGAGGTGCTGCTCATCGAGCAGCTGCCCGAGGTCCGCGACCGGGCCGAGGTCGCCGACGGCGTCGAGTGGCACATCGGCGACGCCTGCGAGGTGTCGTCCCTCGCCGAGGCCGGCCTGGAGCGCTGCGACGTGGTGGTGGCCGCCACCGGCGACGACGAGGACAACCTCGTCGTGTCGCTGCTCGCCAAGCAGGAGTTCGCCGTCCCCCGGGTGATCGCGCGGGTCAACCATCCCGAGAACGAGTGGATGTTCAACGAGAACTGGGGCGTGGACCTCTCGGTGTCGACCCCGCACCTGATCACCGCGCTGGTCGAGGAGGCGGTGACCGTCGGGCGCCTCGTCCGCCTGCTCCACTTCGAGGGCGGCAAGGTCGACCTGGTGGAGGTGACCCTGGCTGACGACTCCCCGTTGATCGACCGGGCGATCCGCGACGTCGAGGTGCCCCGCGACGCCACCATCGTCGCCATCATCCGTCGGGAGCACGTGGTCATGCCCCGGGGCGACACGGTGTTCGAGGCCCGCGACGAGGTCATCGTCCTCGTGACGCCCGACTCCGAGGACGAGATGCGCCGGATCCTCACCGGGTCCTAGGCCGGCGGGCACCGGGCGGCGGGTCTACTCCAGGAACGTGTAGTCGGGGTTGTAGAAGAGCGGCATCCGGCCGTCGAGGGCCGCGGTGCCGGCAACGGCGAGCTTGCGGCCCGGGGTCATCCCCGCGATCGCGCGGCGGCCGAGGAACACCGCGATGGCCGAGCCGTTGCCGTCGGAGAACGTCACCTCGAGCGCCGGGGCTCCGGCGCGGGGCACGACGCGCGTCGACCGCACCTCTCCGCCCGTCGCGGCCCGGGTGCGGGGTCGGATCTCCGCAATCGGCGCGAAGCCCTGCGCACGACAGAATTCGGCGAGGTCCTCACGGTCGAGCTGGTCGACCGGGGTCGTCAGACGGTGCACGGCTCGGCGGAACGCCACGTGCGCACGCTAGCGCCGGTGACGCCAACTCGCGGAGGACGACTCCTACTCTGACGCCCGTGCCGTTCCCGCCCCCCCGGTCGCGCGTCCGCCGCAGCGTGCACCGCCGTGCACTCGTCGCCGTGGTCGCGGCTGCCGTCGTCGCCGCCGTTGCTGCGACGACGCTCGGTGCCGGTCCGGTCGGCGCGGCGCGCGGACCGAAGGCCGTGGTCAAGATCGCACCGGGCGAGACCGCCGTCTTCGCGACCGGCGGTGGCCCCGACGCGCTGCCCGGTGAGGTCACCACCGGGGTCATGGCCGCGATCGACGGCTACCTCGCCGATGCCGCGGCCCGACCGCTCCAGAAGGGGCGCCCCGGCGACGAGGCCCGGCTCGCGACGGTCCTGTCCCCGGCCGTCATGGCCCGGCTCGCCGGCACCGACCGGACGGTGCTCGTCGACGAGGGTCTCCCGAAGGCCACGGGTACCGTGAAGGTGACGGCCAAGCCGGTGGTCCTCACCGGCCTGGCCGACGGCTCGGGCAAGGTGGTGGTGGTCACCGCCGGCCTGGCCGCCACGACCCGGACCCGGACCGCCAAGGGTCCGGTCACGATCACCCGCACCGGCGACCTGGTGCTCCGACCCGACAACGGCACGTGGAAGATCGTCGGGTACGCCCTGACCGTGGACCGCGTGGGCAAGGGCCTCGGGACCGCGGACTCCACTGCGCCGTCCACCCCGACGGCGTCCACTCCGACCTCGGTGGCCCGATGAGACATCCCGCCGTCCGCCTGCTCCTCGCCGTCCCGCTCGCCGGGCTGCTCCTCGCCGGTGGCCTCGCCGCCGTGTGGCTCGGACTCGGTGCCCCCCAGCCCGCCCGGGCGAGCACGTGGTTCACCGTGCACCGCACGAGCGCCGGCGCGACGTTCACCCCGGCCCCGAACGCCCCATTCTTCGTCCTGGTGCTCGGCAACGACTCGAACCCGGGCGACCGCAACCGCCCCGAGCCCGGGCTCGGCGATGCCGTCCACGTGATCGGCGTGAACCCGACCACCGGCGACGCCAGCATCATCGACATCCCGCGCGACACCCAGGCGCCCGGCGGCGACAAGATCAACGCCTACCACTCGTACGGCGGGTTGCCCGCGATCGTCACCCAGCTCGAGCGGATGATGGGGATCGAGATCGCCTACGCGATGACCACCGGGTTCGGTGGGTTCGTCGACATGGTCGACACCATCGGTGGCGTCGACATCACCGTCACCGAGCCGATGGTCGACACCGACTCGGGCACGAACTTCCAGCCCGGCAACTACAAGATGACCGGCGAGTCGCTGCTCGCGTACACCCGAGACCGCAAGAGCTACCCGGCCGAGGGCGACCGCCGCCGCTCGGTGAACCAGGGCCGCGCCATCATCGCCGCGCTCACGACCCTGCGGGCCCAGGAACCGGGCGCCGCCGGGACGGCCAAGCTCGTCGCGACCGTGGCCCGGCACGTGAAGACCGATGGGCTGAGCCTGGCCGAGCTGTACGACCTCGGTCGCCTCGCCCTCTCGATCGACCCGGCCCGGATCAAGAACGTGCTGCTGCCCACCGGCTCGGGCGGCGGCACCAACCTGTCGGTCGCACCCGAGGCCCAGGGCCTCTTCGCCGACTTCCGCGACGACGCGATCCTCCAGAGCCACTGACCACCCCACCGCCCCGGCCGTTCGTCCCGCCCCGGGGCCGCAGCGGGGTCAGCCGGTGAAGCGCGGCGTGGGTGTCGGCGTGGGCTCGGGAGCGGGCACCGGCTGCACCGACGCCGGGACGGTCGTCTGACCGGCCGAGCCGTCACCCCAGGCGACCACGGTGCCGTCGGCCGCCCGGGCGAGGGTGAAGTTGGCCCCGGCCGCGATCTCGACGAAGGCGCCGGCCGGCGCGTCGCGCTGGCCGAAGGTGTTGTCGCCCTTGCAGGTGATGGTCCCGGTCGGTCCGAGCGCGCACGAGTGCGCGTAGCCCGCCACCACCGCCTGCCAGCCGCTCCCCGCCGGGGGTGTGGCCCGCCCGTCGCCGTTCTCGCCCCAGCACACGATCGCGGTGGCCGCGTCGATCGCGCAGGAGTGGGTCCGGCCGGCGGCGACCAGGCGCCACCCCGTCCCGCCCGGCGGCGTCGCCTGACCGACCCAGTCACCACCCCAGCAGGTGATCGCGGCCGACGCGGTGAGGGCGCACGTGTGGAACCCACCGGCGGCGATCTGGGTGAACCCGGGACCGACCGGCGCGCCGGTGACGATCCCGGTGCTGCCCTCGGGCCCGTTGTCACCGCCCCAGCAGACGATGCCCCCGACCTCGGTGCGCGCGCAGGTGAAGAACCCACCGGCACTCACCTGGGCGTAGGCGTTGCCGATCGGGGGCACGGCCTGGTCGGTGAGGTAGGGCGGGTAGGGCGAGAGGTTCGAGCCCCAGCAGACGATGGACCGCTCGGGAGTGAGCGCGCAGGCGTGGTAGCGACCGTCGGTGACCGCGGTGAAGGTCCCCGCGGGCGGGTCGAGCTCACCTTCCCCGCCCGTGCCCCAGCAGACCAGCGACGCGGTCGGGTCCGGGGTCAGGGGTCAGGGCGCCGGGATCCCGGGGGCGTCCACCTGCGCCGCCGCCTCGGCCCGGGCGACCCGCCCGAGCCCGGGCACGGCGACCGTGGCGGCGACCGTCAGCGTGGCCGTGGTCGCGGTGCACGCGACCAGATCGGCGCCGTTGTCGTCGGCGAAGCGCGCGGCCACCCGGCACGCGGCATCGGCGCCGGCGCCCCGGGCCAGCGCACCCGCCCCCGCCAGCGCCGCGGCGTCGGCCGCGGTCCGCGCTCGCGCGTCGGCGAGCATCACCGCACCGAGCCGGGCGGCGGCGACCATGGCGACCAGCCCGACGACGAACACCGCGAGGAGCACGACCGTTGCGCCGCCCCGGCTGCCGCAGAGCCCGGATCGGTGGCGCCCGCTCACCGCTCCGCCCGCATGACGGCCCGGGCGCGCAACTCGGGATCGGGGAACAGCACGCCCACGAGCGGCACGTCGGTCACCGCCCGGTAGCGCACCTCCACCTCGACCGGGCCGCCGGCCGGGGGGCGTGCGCCGACCCGGACGTCCGCGGCGGGCACGATCCGCCGGGCGGCCGCCGTCGCCCGGGCCGGGTCGGGATCGACGCTGGCCTCCCGGACCGCCTCGCGGGCGGCCTGGACCACGGCGAGGTGGTCGCGGACCAGCAGCGCGACCTGCACGAGCGCCAGCATCGCCAGCACGAGGAGCGGCAGGACGAGCGCGAACTCGACCGTCGCCTGGCCGGGCTCCCCCCGACGGGGAGCCCGGCCGAGCGACTCGGTCACGGGAGGATCTTCCCCACCACCTCGTCGAAGAGCTTGCCCACGGCGTGGCTCTTCGTGGCCCAGGCGATGAGCAGCGTCCCGATCGCCGCCGCCCCCAGGATCACGAGGGCGTACTCGGCGGTGGTCTGGCCGGACACGTCGGCGACACGCGTCGCGAAGCGTCGCGCGACCGCCCGCAGGGCCCGGTGGATCGTCGTCACGGGTTCGAACACGGTGATCTCCTCGGTTCGGGCCCCCCGTGCTCGACGGCACACCGTTCGTGGGTGCGCCGCCGGCCCGGGAGGCGTCAGGACTGGCGCAGACCGGCGACGAGGGCGGGAACCACCGTCAGCAGGCCGAACGCCGGGAGGGCGAGGAAGACGAGGGGGAAGAGGAGACGCACGGGGACCCGTCGGGCGTGGGCGTCGGCCCGGCGCCGCAGGTCGACCCGGAGGTCGTCGGCCACCCGGCCGAGGAGGTCACCGACCGGTGCGCCGCTGCGTTCGGCCACCGCAAGCGCATCGGCGAGACCCCGGAGCGCGGGCATCTCGGTGCCGAGCTCGTCGAGCGCATCGGCCAACGACGCGCCGAGGGCGCAACGACGCTCCACCCGCGCCAGCGCCGTTGCGACGTCGGGTGGGCCCCAACGCGCGCCGACCCCGAGCGCGAGGCGGGGCGTGCAGCCCGCCCGGCCCGCCATCGTCACCAGGTCGAGCGCCAGCGGCGCGCCGCGCAGACTGGCTCGATCCGGGCGCCGGAGCCGGGTCCGGAGGCCGGCCACGACCCGCAGCCCGGGCTGGTCGCGCCAGCGCAGCCGTGCTCGCGGCCCGGGGTCGGGCCGGGTCGATCGGGCCCCGGTCCACCGGATCCCGGTCGGGCCGCGGCGGGTCGACCGGGTGCGGGTGGGCCGGTCCAGCCCGACAGCCCGGCCCCGGGCCCGGGCCCGGGCCCCGACGGCACGGTGCACCACGGGCCACGCGACCAGCGCCCCCCAACCCAGTCCGAGGAGCAGCGCGGTCACGGCTCGCTCCGCACGATGCGGCGCATCCACACCACGGCCACGGCGTCGAGCGCGAGGCCGACGACCAGGCAGACGCGACCCACCCCGGTGGTGAGCAGCAACCCGACCGAGCCGGGGTCGACCAGGGCCGCGAAGGCCAGGTACCCGAGCGGGGCCGCCCCGACCACGACCGCCGAGAGCCGGGCCTGGGCCGACTGCGCCAGCGCCTCGGCCTGGGCCCCGAGCTGGTCGCGCAAGGACCGGGCCAGCCCGTCGAGGGCTTCGGCCGCGGCGCCGCCGGTGACCGACGCGACCGCCAACGCGCCCGCGACCGCCCGCAGCGGCGGGAGGGGCCGACGCCGGGCCCACCACTCCAGCGCGTCGGTGAAGGGCTCGCCGTGGTCGTGCCGGGCGAGGAGGCCGCGCAGGTCGGAGGCCACGGGGTCGGCGCCCCCGGCGGCATCGCCGAGCGCGGTCACCACCGTGTGCCCGCTGCGCAGCCGAGCGGCCAGCAGCTCGACCAGGCCGGGCAGGTCGACCAGGTACCGCCGCCGCACCCGGGCCCGGGCGTTGACCAGGAAGATCGGTCCGGCGGCGACCGCCGTGACGAAGACGACCGGGGCCAGCGCCGACGCCAGGACCACGACGGGGAACGTCACTCCCAGCACCGCGATGCACACGCCGCTCACGGCGTCCTCGGGCCCGACCGGGCACTGCGCCTCGGTGAGGGCCCGGGCCAACGGGTCGCGCAGTCGGGCCGGGAGCCGCCGGGGCTCCTGCGCGCGTGCCCGTCGGGCCCGCTCGCGCGCCGGGGCCCGCCAGGCTGCGCGCCCGAGCCCCAGTGCGACCACGAGCCCCGCCCCGGCGAGGACGGTGGTCACCGGAACCACCGCGCGTCGGGCGCCCCGACGTCGGGCCGTCGGGTGGCGCGCGTGGGGGGTCCGACCGCCACCAGGTCGCCGGCGACCCGGGTGAACAACGGCACCACGTGGACCACGCCACCGGCGCGTCGGATCTCACCGATCGCCTGGACCCGGCGCGTGCCGTCGCGCCGGGCCACGTGGACCACGAGATCGAAGGCCTCGGCGATCAGCCCGCGCACGGCCGGACCCCGCAGACCGGTGTCGGCCGACAGGACGAGACCGGTGAGCCGGTCGAGGACGGCGTCGATGCCGTTCGCGTGCACCGTGGTGAGCGAGCCGTCGTGGCCGGTGTTGCACGCCTGGAGCAGATCGAACGCCTCACCCCCGCGCACCTCCCCGACCACGAGCCGGTCGGGCCGCATCCGCAGCGCAGCCCGCACGAGATCGCGGACCGTGACCCCACCCGCGCCCTCGGCGTTGGGGAGCCGGGCCTCGAGCCGGATCACGTGGGGCAGCGGGAGCCGGAGCTCGGCGGTCTCCTCGATCGTCACGATCCGCTCCGTGGGCGGGACCGCGCCGGCCAGGGTGTTGCAGAGGGTGGTCTTGCCCGCCGAGGTGCTCCCCGAGACGACGACGTTCGCGCCGTGCGCCACCGCCCACCGGAGGTAGGCCGCCGGGGCCGCGCTGACCTCGAACCCGCCGAGGTCCACCCCACCGGCGGTGAACCGCCGGATCGTCAGGCAGGGACCGTCGACGGCGAGCGGGGGGATCACGGCGTGGAGTCGCGATCCGTCGGGGAGCCGAGCGTCGACCACCGGGGCCGCGCGGTCGAGGCGGAGACCGAGCGGTCCGATGATGCGCTCGACCAGTCGGACCGTCGTCGACGGATCGAGGGTGATCGGCACGGGCTCGACCCGACCGGCCCGCTCCACGTACACCGACCGACCGGCGTTGACCATCACCTCGGTGACGGTCGGATCGGCGAGCAGCGGCTGCAGGGGCCCGAGGCCGGCGACCTCGTGCACCAGCTCCTCGACCACTGCGCAGTGGCGGGGCTCGGTGAGCAGGGGAGCCTCCCGGCGCACCAGCTCGGCGATCACCTCGCGCAGCGACAGGCCCGGGGCGGCGGTGCCCACCGCGACATCGGCGAGGAGCCGACCGTGCACGCGCTGCTTCAGCGCAGCATCGGCCGGCGACACCGTTGCGTTCACGCGCCGTCGTGCGCCGGCGCGGCGACGCCGAGGCGCTCGAGCAGACGCGTCGCGGCCCGGGCCAGTCCGTCGGGCGGTCGGACGGCGAGGACGCCGGCGTCGACGGCCCGGGCGATCGCCGGGCGCACCGGGACCTCGGTGAGCACCGGGCGGTCGAGCACGTCACGGGCCTCGGCGGGGCCGAGCGCCCGGCCCGGCTCGTCGACGAAGGCGATCCCCTGCGCCCGCGCGGTCAGGGGTGCGTGCACCGCCCGGCGCAGGGAGAGGTAGCAGCCGCGCACCACGACGACCGCAGCGTCGGCGACCTCGACCACCATGCGGGTGGCGGGGTCGTCGGCGCGCCCGGCGTCGACCACGCAGCAGCGGTCGGCCGACCGCAGCGCGGCGCCGAGCGCGGCGCCCGCCTCGGCCGCCGGGAGGGGGGCAAGGGGCCGGCGGGTGCCGGTCGGGACGAGGTGCAGCCCCGGCGCCACCTCGACCGCGAGCCGGTCGAGGGCCTCGGCCGGAGCGTCGGGGCCGGTGGCCAGCCAGTCGGCGATCCCGGTCCCGGGGTCGGTGGCGAGACCGAGGATGCCGGGCTGGTCACCGGCGAGATCGGCGAGCCGGCACGGACCCCGCCGGGCCAGCACGGCGGCGCAGGCGGCGGCGAGGACGGACGTTCCCGATCCCCCCTTGGGGGACCACAGGGCGACGAGCACGGGCACTCCTCCCGGGTGCGTCGGTCACGCCGGTGCAGCGTGACCGAGGAGCCGGGGAAGCGGCGGGGAGGACGGTGCGGTCGTCGGCGGAGCCGGACCCGCAGGGCCCGTTACCATACGGACGGGGGCGGCCCCGGTCAAGGGCCGATCGCGCGTCTCAGGCGTCGCGTACCTTCTTGGCGACGGCCACGCCGAGGGCGACGAGGATGCAAAGGACGATGAGCTTTTTCATCGGAACTCCTGCGATCGGTGCGGGTGGGATCGGTGCGGGTGGGATCGGTGCGGGTGGGATCGGTGCGGGTGGGATCGGTGCGGGTGCGATCGTGCTCGGTACGACCGCAGCGCCAGCGTAGCCCGGCCATGGTCCGTTGGCAGCCGCCCGCCCGCTACGAGGAGCGGCTCGCGCCCCGAGGCCGGGCCTGGTGGTGGCTGCTCGTCATCAGCCTCGTCACGCTGTTCACGCTCGGGCTGATCGTCGTGCCCGTCGCCGTCATCGCGTGGTTCGTCAACGTCGGTCGCTTCGCCCGCACCCGGATCCGCGTCGACGACGAGCGCATCTGGGTGGGCCGGCGGTCGCTGCCCCTCACCGCGCTCGACCTCGATGCGGTCGGACGGGCGACGAACCCCCGACCCTGGCGCGTGTTCAATCCGCGGTACCTCGGCGGCAACCCGGTGTGGACGCGCGACAGCATCGGGATCCGGGGCCGCGACGGGACCCGGCCGTGCTGGGTCGCGGTCGGCACCGATCATCGCGACGAGCTCCTGGCCGTCCTCACCGCCTCGGCCGCCGAGGCCCGGGCCCGGAGGAGCGCCGCCGCGGTCGCCTACGCCGGGCGGACCCTGCCGCCGCCGGGGTGGCACCCCGATCCCTCCGATCCGACCCGGCTGCGGTGGTGGGACGGCACGCAGTGGACCGGCTACGACGCCGACGGCGGCGCGGAGCGCACGCGGTGATCCCCTTCTCCGACGAGACGCCGGTCCGGCGCGTCGCCTGGGTGACGATGGCGCTCGTCGCGCTCTGCATCGTCACGTACTTCGCGGTGCAGCCGACCCGGGTGACCGTCGACCACGTCGTCTCGCCCGATCTCCAGCTCGTCGACGACGACGATCTCCGGTTCCTCGTCGACAACGCCGCCATCCCCTGCGAGATCGTGCAGGGTCGCCCGCTCACGCTACGCGAGTACCGCGATACCTTCGTGCGGGGTGACCAGAGCGCGTGTGGCGACGACGACGGAACCGCCCGCAGCCCCGGCAAGGTCGTCTACCTCGCGTTGCTGATCTCGATGTTCCTCCACGGGTCGCCCGCCCACCTCTTCGGGAACCTGCTCTTCCTCTGGGTGTTCGGCAACGACATCGAGCACCGCTGGGGCCGGGGCCGCTTCCTCCTGGTGTTCCTGCTCGGCGGGATCGTCGCGACCCTGGCCCACGTCCTGACCGATCCCGGGTCCACGGTGCCGATGATCGGGGCCTCCGGCGCGATCGCGGCCGTGATGGGCGCGTACCTCGTCTGCTACCCGGGGACCCGGGTCAAGACGATCATCTTCTTCGGGTTCATGATGCTGCGGAAGGTCAAGGCCGTCTGGCTCCTGCTCGTGTGGCTGGCCCTCCAGTTCCTGCTCGTCGGGGCCGACGCGGGGATCGCCTGGGCCGCGCACGTCGGCGGCTTCGTCTTCGGCGTCCTGGTCGGCCTCGCGTGGCGGCGGCGGGGGCGGGACCGCGAGCCCGTCGCGACGGTCCCGACGATCGCGCCCCTGGTCCCACCGGCGGCGTGACGAGCCCCGACGGCCCCGACGGCACCTGACAGACTTCCCGCATGGATTCGACCCGGCGCATCGGGGCCGTGGTGCTGGCGGTGTCCACCGCGGTCCTGCTGCTCGTCGCCTCGCTCGGGTGGTGGGCCGACCGGCACCTGCTCGACTCCGACCGCTTCACCACCACCGCGGGGTCACTGCTCACGGAGCAGGACGTCCAGGACGCCCTCGCCGAGGCCATCACCAACCAGATCAGCAGCGCGGCGGGCACGGACCTGGATCTCGTGCAGCCCTTCATCGCGACCATCGTCGGCGGCGTGGTCGAGAGCGACCGGTTCCAGCAGATCTTCGACGCCGCCGTACGCCGGGCCCACCAGGCGGTCGTCGACGACCGGATCCGTGGAGCCGTCCTCGACCTCACCGAGGTCGTGGACCGGGTCCGGGAGGCGATCCAACCGATCGCCCCCGACATCGCGCAGCTGATCCCGAGCGGCGAGGAGATCCGGATCCAGGTCCTGCGGCGCAGCCAGGTCAACGCGTTCTACCAGACCCTCGAGCTGTTCCGGACCCTGCTGGTCGTGGTGACGATCCTCATGGTCGCCTGCTTCGTCGGGGCCCTGGTCTGCTCGACCCGCCGGTGGCGCACCGTCGCGCTGACCGCGTGGGTCGTCGTCGGGCTGTTCGCGCTGCGCCTGGTCGCCCAACGGATCGGCCGGAGCGTGGTCGGCGGCCTGCCCGACCGACCCGAGTACTCGGCCGCCGCCGGCACCTCCTACGGCGTGATCCTCCACGACCTCGCCGTGCAGGGCATCGTGGTCCTCGTGGTCGGGGCCGTCATCGCCCTGGCCGCAGGCTGGATCGACCGCAACGGAGGCTGGGCGGCGGTGACGGCCACAGCCCGTCGGGGTGTCGCCTGGGTCCGGGCCCAGGCCGCGCAGCGTCCTCCTGGCGTTGTGGTCGCGACCACACCCGCCGGGTCGGCCGAGTCCGCTGAGCCCGCCGACGGCGCCGTCGGACCGGCCGAGGTCGTCCGCGGCCTGGTGCAGGGGGCGCTCGCCCCCCGCCTCCCCGGTCCCGCGGACCGGTCCGCCCACTGGTGGCGGGCGGCCGGCCTCCTCGTGGTCGGACTGTTCGCCGTCCTCAGCCCCGGGAGCCTGACGACGGTGCTCGTGGTGCTGCTCGGCGTGGCGGCCATCTACCTCGCCCTCACCGAGGCCCTCGCGGCGTGGGCCACGCCCCGCCGCGGGGAGCGCCCCGACGGGCCCGATGCCGCCGAGGCCACCGACCCGACCACTGCCGACGCCCCGGCACCCGACGGAGCGGCGGCGGCCGGGGAGGCGTGATAGACCCGCAGCGGAGGTGAACGGGGCCTGGTGGCCCCCCTCGTCTTCAAAACGAGTGGGACGGGTGATCCCCGTCCGGTGGGTTCGATTCCTGCCACCTCCGCCACGAGCGACGACCCGTCGCCCCGAGCCCCGCAGAGGACGACCCTGGACACGGCGATCATCGGCATCGGGGAGGTCCCGCCCCGACGCCGGTCCGACGGCGCGACGACGCTCGACCTCGTCGCCCGCGTCGCGCGCGACGCGATGCTCGACGCCCACCTGCGGCCCACCGACGTCGACGGTCTGCTGCTCTCCCCGACCTTCACCGGCGCGCCGCTCACCGTGGCGTCGATGGTCGCCGATCTCCTCGGACTGCGGCCGTCGTACTGCGACGTCGTCGACGTCGGGGGCGCCACCGCGACCGGCATGGTGTGGCGGGCCGCCGCCGCGATCGAGGCCGGGGTCTGCCGGTCGGTCCTCTGCGTGCTCGCCGAGGGCGCCGACCCGCGCTCCGGGATCCATGCACCGTCGTGGCCGGCCCTGCCCAACGGCCAGTGGGAGCGCCCGTACGGCTCGCTCGGTCCGAACTCCGGGTACGCGCTCGCCGCGAGCCGCCACGCGTACGAGTTCGGCACCACCGACGAGCAGCGGGCCAAGGTCGCGGTCGACCAGCGCACCAACGCCTGCGCGAACCCGACCTCGTTGTTCGCCGACACCCCGATCACGGTCGACGACGTGCTCGGCTCCCCGCTGGTGTGCGACCCCCTCCACCTGCTCGAGATCGTCATGCCCTGCTTCGGGGCCACCGCGTTCATCGTGGCCCCGGCCGACGTCGCCGCCGCCGGACCCCACCCCCCGGTCGTGCTGCGCGGCTTCGGCGAGCAGATCACCCACTCGTCACTGGTCTCGCTCCCCGACCTGACCCGGACCGGGATCGTGGAGTCCGCCGGCCGGGCCTACGCCGCCGCGGGCGTGACGCCCGCCGACATCGACCTGGTCTCGGCCTACGACTGCTACACGATCACCGTCATCCTCACGCTCGAGGACGCCGGGTTCTGCGCGAAGGGGCAGGGCGGACCCTTCGTGGCCGACCACGACCTCACCTTCGCGGGTGACCTCCCCTGCAACACCCACGGTGGCCAGCTGTCGTACGGGCAGGCCGGCCTCGCGGGTGGCGCGAGCCACGTGACCGAGGCGGTCGTCCAGCTGCGCGGCGCGGGCGGGGCCCGCCAGGTGCCCGACTGCCGCCTGGCCCTCGTGAACGGCAACGGCGGGATCCTCGCCGAGCAGTGCACGCTCGTCCTCGAGCGAGGTGGCGCATGAGCGACGCGCTCCCGCCCCGCCCGGCCCCCGAGCCGTCCGACCACGGCGCCCCGTACTGGGCCGCCGCGACCGAGCACCGGCTCGTGCTCCAGCACTGCCCGCGTTGCGACCGGCTCCAGCACTTCCCCCGCCCCTGGTGCACCGAGTGCCTCGCCGACGACCTCGACGTGGTCGAGTCGTCGGGTCGGGGCACCGTGTACGCCGCCACGGTCGTCCGCCGCCACCCCAACCCGGCCTTCGCGGCGCGGGTGCCCTACGTGCTCGCGCTCGTCGACCTCGACGAGGGCGTGCGGGTGATGAGCAACGTGGTGGGCTGCGACCCGGAGTCGGTCCGGGTCGGGCAGCGGGTGGCGGTCGGGTTCGAGCCCGCGGCCGACGGGACGGTCGTCCCGGTGTTCGCACCGGCCGACCCCGGGAGCCCGTGATGGACGTCGGGATCTACCTGGACGGGCGGAACCCCCCGCAGTGGGCGCGCCCGTGGCCCGAGCACTACGCCCGCACCCTCGAGATCGTGGAGGAGGCCGAACGGCTGGGCGCCGCGTCGGTCTGGTGCTCGGAGCACCACTTCTTCGAGGACGGCTATCTCCCCCAGCCGCTCACCCTCGCCGCGGCGATCGCCGCCCGCACCTCGTCGATCCGGATCGGCACCGCGGTGCTCCTCGCCGCGCTGCGCCCCGCCGTCCACGTCGCCGAGGAGGCGGCGATGGTCGACATCCTGAGCGACGGACGGCTCGACCTCGGCGTGGGCCTCGGCTACCGCGTGCCCGAGTACGAGGGCTTCGGCCGGACGTTCGACGGTCGCTTCGCCCAGACCGAGGCCGTGCTGCGCGAGGTGCTGCGGCTCTGGGCCGACGGGGAGGTGACCCCACCCCCGGTCCAGCAGCCGGTGCCGGTGTGGGGTGGCTTCTTCGGACCCCGCGGTGCCCGCCTCGCCGGCGAGCTCGGTGCGGGCCTGCTTGCGTTCGACCCGGCGCTCATGGCCCCGTACCGCGCCGGTCTCGCCGCCGGCGGGCACGATCCCGCCTCGGCCCGCTGCGCCGCCGTGGTGAACCTGGTGGTCGCCGACGACCCCGAGGCGGCCTGGCCCCGCATCCGGCCGCACCTGCAGTACCAGTGGGACTCGTACAACCGGTACTCGGTCGAGGGCACCGGAGCCCCCGCTCCCCCGCCGATCGATCCCGACCGCTGGGTGACGCCGCGCCCCGACGGCACCCCGGCCCGGTTCGCGGTGTGCACCCCCGAGGACGCCGCCGCCCATATCCGGGCCCGCACCGACGGGCTGCCCGTGGTGCAGGTCTACCTGTGGGCGAGCATCGCCGGGATGCCCGACGACCTGGTCGAGCGTCACGTGACGCTCGTGAGCACCGAGCTACGCGCCCGGCTGGCCTGACTGCGGTCGCGACACGGGGACGTGCGCAACCTCGGGCACCCAGTCGTAGACGACGACCGTCTTGCACAGCACGTCCTGGACGCTGCGGTTGCGGCGGTCGAACAGCGCCAGCAGCAGCCCGATCGGCACGAGCGCGCACAGGATCGCGCGGAGGTAGGCCTGCCCCGGCTCCAGCGGTGCGGCATCGGCCCGCACCACGCGCAGCCCCACCAGCTGCTTGCCGATGCTCCGGCCGGTGGAGCCCCAGCCGAGCCCGAGGGTGAGCACCAGGATCACGAAGATGACCGTCGCCGACACCCCGCCGGCGGGTCGGGGCACGCCCAGGTCGTCGGAGAAGAACAGGTCCCACAGGAGGCTCACACCCGCGAACAGCCCGGTGGCGAGCACGAACGCGATCCCGAGATCGGCGGCGAACGCAAGGGCGCGCGACACGATGCCGGCCCGGTGCCCCTGGAGGGCCTGGGCCCGCGGGTTGCGGATGAAACGGCTCACCGGAGCCCCCGCGGCGTGCGGATCTCGGGGCCGGCGACGTCGTACCCGGGCACGGCGGTGTCGCGGGGCGTGCGCCGGAACGTGATCCGGTCCACCAGGCGGGCGAGCAGGAGGTCGAGGCCCATGAGCTGGACCCGGACGCCGTCGAGCGTCTCCCCGGCGAGGCCGGTGGTGGAGTCGCGCACGATCGCCCCGAGGTCCATCGAGGCGACGATGCCGGCCACGTCGATGCGGGCGACGATGGCGTCGATGTCGACCCGGGCGACGACCGCGTCGACGTCGATGCGCTCCGCGATGGCGTCGATATCGATCTGGTCGACCACCTCGTCGATCGGGATCCGCCGGACCAGTGCCGACATGTCGATCTGGTCGATGACGAGCTCCACCACCCGGCGGACCACCGCCTGCACGGCGTCGGCGGTGGCGTCGGCGTTCGCCGCCTCCCGGCGCCGGGCCTCGGTCCGGCGCCGTTCCACCGCGTCGCCCACGAACTCGAGCGGCCCGGTCGTCACCGCCGGGGGCAGGACCGCCCGCGCGATGCGCACGGTGGCGTCGGCGACCTCGGCGGCGAGGAGCCCGGCGGCGTCGACGCCGACCCGGGCCCCCCGGGCCACGAGGTCAAAGACGCCCGGCGCCGCGGGCGGGACCACCACCGGCGGGACCGGCGCGATCGGCACGACCGCCGGCGGCGGGTCCGGGTCGGGCGGCGGCCCGCCAGGTCCGGTCACGACGGCGCGTCCGACGGGCGTGCCGACACGGGGAGCGGGCGGACGTTGGGCCGGAACCCGAGCGGGGCGAGCATGGCCTCGCTGAGTCCGAGCAGGACGGGGACGTCGTCGGCCCGCAGGGCGTGGAGGCGGTCCCGGGCCTCGTCGAGGGGCCGGACCGGGAGGCCGTCGGCCACGAAGTCGTCGTACACCGCGCGGAGCCGACGCTCGACCTCGTCCGGCGGCACGGGCATCGCGGCCACCGTCACCTGCCGGTGCCGACGCACGGTGTCGAGGACCATCACCGCCCGACGGTAGAGGCTCTTCGCCGGCCCCAGGTCGGACCGGTCGACCACGGCCAGCACGTTGCTCACCGCCTCCAGCACGATGCCGAGACCCACCGACCACGGCCGGCCGGGCTGGCGGGACCGGAACGTGAGCAGCATCGGGTAGGCGGTGTGGGAGTCGTACACGTCGGCACACCACGCTTCCCAGGACCGGAGCTGCTCGAACAACGGGGTGAGGTCAACAGCGCCGCCCCGAGGATCCCCGAGATCACCCGACCGACCGCCACGACGCGAGTCAAGCAGGCCGGACCCGGGCCTGCACCGGTCAGCCGACCGGGCCCGAGCCCTTCGGCATCGGCCCCCGGGCCAGGATCCCGGCCTTGGCCGTGGGCCAGTCGGCGACCAGCTCGGCGATGTTGAGGTCGGGACCTTCCTTGTCGAAGACGGTCGCGTGGCTCACGAAGCCGTCGCCGGTCCACTGGTGGAGGGCCAGCATCGGCGGCTCGGTCGTGATGCGGGGTGGGCAGTCGTCGTGGAGTGCGACCGCGGTCTGGTGGCACGTGCTCGGTGCGGTCACCGCGAGCGTGCCCGCCCACACCGTGGTCACCGGCCGGTGCACGTGCCCGGCGGCGAGGAGCCGCACCTGCGGGTGACGGCCGATCACAGCCCCGAGCGCATCGGCGCCGGTCAGACCGATGCAGTCCATCCACCAGATGCCGGTGGCGAAGGGTGGGTGGTGGGTGAAGCAGAACGTCGGGCGGTCGGGCTGCTCGGCCAGGCACGCGTCGAGCCAGGCCAGCTGCGCCGCGTCGATCTCGCCGTCGTGGCGACCCGGCACGGTGGAGTCGATCGCGACGAGCCGGACCGGGAAGTCCTCGACCGTGTGGTCGAAGGTGGGCCCGGTCACGGCGGCGGGGACGCCGAGCACCGACCGCATGACGGCGGGCTCGTCGTGGTTGCCCGGGATGAGGACCAGGGGCACCGCGAGGGCGCCCAGGATCTCGGCGAGCATCCCGTACTCATCGGCCGTGCCGTGGTCGGTGAGGTCCCCGGTCGCGACCACGACGTCGGGCCGTGGGGTCATCGTGTTGCAGTACTCCACCGCCCGCTCGAGCAGGGCGTTGGCGTCGACGAAGCGCCGCATGAAGCTGGTGTCGGGCGCGACGTGGAGATCGCTGATCTGCGCGATGAGCATCCGGGGCCGCGGGCCAGGCGGATCAGACGGCGAGCAGGTCCCGCGCGCCGGTGTCGGCGGACGGGTGGCGGAGCTTCGACATCGCCCGGGCCTCGATCTGGCGGATCCGCTCGCGGGTGAGGTTGAAGAACTCCCCGACCTCCTCGAGGGTGCGGGGCTCACCGCGGTCGAGGCCGAAGCGCAGGGCGAGGATCTGGCGCTCGCGGTCGTCGAGCGGCGAGAGCAGCTTCTCGATCTCGTCGGGGAGGAGCGCAGTGGCGGCCATCTCGAACGGGGACTCGGCCGAGCGGTCCTCGACGATGTCGCCGAGCTCGGCGTCGCCGTCGTCGCGCAGCGGCTCGGAGAGCGACAGTGGCTCCGACGCGAAGCGCAGCGCTTCGGTCACCTTCTCCTCGGGCATCTCCACCTCGGCCGCGAGCTCGGCGAGGGTGGCCTGCCGACCGAGCTTGAGCTCCAGGCGGGACCGGGCCTTCTGCAGACGGGCCAGGGTGTCGCCGGCGTGCACCGGCAGCCGGATGGTGCGCCCGGTGTTGGCGATCCCGCGGGTGATGGCCTGGCGGATCCACCACGTGGCGTACGTGGAGAACTTGAAGCCCTTGCGCCAGTCGAACTTCTCGACCGCGTGCATGAGGCCGAGGTTGCCCTCCTGGATCAGGTCGAGGAGGGGCAGGCCCGACGCCTGGTACTTCTTCGCGATCGAGACCACGAGACGCAGGTTCGACTGCACGAAGGTGCGCTGGGCCTCGTCGCCCTCGCGCCCGACCCGCCGCAGCTCCCGCCGCTTGGCCGGGGTGAGGTGCTTGCCCCCGGCGGCGAGCTCGGCCCGGGCCGCGTTGCCGGCCTCGATCTCCTGGGCGAGCCGGACCTCGTCGTCCTTGGTCAGGAGCGGGTACTGGCCGATGTCGGTGAGGTAGAGCCGGACGAGATCTTCCTCGTCGCGGTCGACTCGCTCCTTCGCCACGCCCCGCCTCCGGATCCGGACCAGCGGTGGGTCGGAGTCGGGACTCCCACTCCACCGAGGTGAGACCGCCATTGTCTGCACCAGGAGGGATCTGTCAAGGCCGGATTCCCGGCCCACCGTGGTGCCGCGCCACTCGCTTCGGATGCTCCGCCGTCCCCCGCCCCCCGCGGGAGCAAAGGACAGTAGCGGGGCGGGTGGGACTCAGCCCAGGAGCGGGCCGGCGTCGGTCAACGCGACCTCGACCGCCGTCCGGCCGGGCGACCCTCCGGGCGGGTGCACGCCGGCGACCAGGTTCCGCCCCTCGGCGAGATCGGCCCGCTCGTCGGCCACCACGAAGCCCAGCCAACGTCGCAGCGGCGCATCACGGACCGGGTCGAGCTCGAGGAGCCAGCGCTCGTAGGCGGCGAGCTTGGCCGGCAGCAGCACGGCGAACACCGCGGTCAGCCGATCGGGCGTGGTGGTGAGCGCCTCCATGCGGTCGAGCGCGCCCGCCCACCCGTCGTGCGCCCGGTCGGCAGGACCGACGTCGAGGCCGCTCGCCACCGGGAACACCCGGGCAAACAGATCGGCGTGCCAGGCGTGGTGGTGGCTCTGGCGGGCGAAGGCGAGCTTCGCCTCGGGCTCGGCCGTGCTCGGCACCCAGCCCCCGAGGATCTCGAAGCACCGGAGCTCGAGCCAGCGGGCGCAGGCGATCGCCCGGGCCGAATGGTCGAGGGTGCCGGAGGTCATGGGAGCAGTGTGGCCAGTCGCGGTCGTCGGCGTCAACGAGCCGCCTGCAGGCGGGCGCCCCGGGGCCTCCGGGGGCCCCGTTCGGCCAGGGCGATGGCCACCAGGATCACCCCGGCCCCCAGCAGCTCGATCGCCCCGAGCCGCTCCCCGGCGAGGACGCTGACCACCCCGGCGAACACCGGCTCGAGCAGCAGGATCAGGGCCGCCCGGGGCGCCGGGATCCGCCGCTGGCCCCAGAGCTGGAGGGTCAACGCGACCGCCGAGCACGCGATCCCGGTGACGGCGACCGCGAGCCAGGCCGTGGCGGTCAGGTCGCCGACCCCGGCGACCGCCAGCCAGGGCAGACCCACCACGACGAGGACCGCCGTCTGGACCGTGGTGAACGGGATCGGCGGCACCCGGGTGGCGTGGCGGCCCTGGTAGACGATCCAGAGCGCGAACACGACCGCGCAGATCAGCGTGGCGACCTCACCCCGCCCGAACCCGAGGTCGGCCCCGGTGAGGAGGTAGAGGCCGAACGCGGCCAACCCGGCGCACAGCACGACCGACGCCGGCGGCCACGCCCGGTCGACCACCGCCTGCACGAACGGCGTGAAGATCACGAAGAGCCCGGTGATGAACGCCGAGGTCGCCGGGCTGGTGTCCTGCAGCCCGACGGTCTGGGCGGCGAAGCCCCCGAACAGCAGCACCCCGGCGACGGCCCCGACCCGGACCAGCGTGCGCCGATCGGGTCGAGGGGTCGGCGACGGGCGCGTCGGCGATCCGGGGACCGGCGACGCGGGAGACGGTGACGGGGCGGTCCGCATCGAGACGATCGCGACGGGCGCGAGCACCACGACCGCGAGCGCGAAGCGCAGCACCAGGAACGCCGCCGGGGTGACGTCGTCGAGCGCGTCCCCGACCAGCACGAACGTGATCCCGAACAGGAACGCGGCGAGGACCAGTGCCCCTTCCGGCGCGTAGCGACGTGCGGCCACGCCGCGTCCGGCCTAGCCCGGCCAGCGGTTGGTGATCGGGAGACGCCGGTCCTTCCCGAACGCCTTCGGGGACACCCGGACGCCGGGCGCGGCCTGGCGGCGCTTGTACTCGTTGCGGTCGACGAGCCCGGCCACCCGGCGCACCACGTCGGGATCGTGCCCGGCGGCGACGAGGTCGGCGATGGAGCGGTCGAGCTCCACGTAGCCCTCCACGATCGGGTCGAGCTCCGCGTAGTCGGGCAGCGAGTCCCGGTCGAGCTGCCCGGGCCGCAGCTCGGCGCTCGGGGGCTTGGTGATCACCGCCTCGGGGATGAGCGCCCGCCCGGCCCGGGCGTTGCGGTCCTCGCAGAGTGCGTAGACGAGCAGCTTGGGCACGTCCTTGATCACGGCGTACCCGCCGGCCATGTCGCCGTAGAGGGTGGAGTAGCCGGTGGCCGTCTCGCTCTTGTTGGCGGTGGTCAGCACCATCCACCCGAACTTGTTCGACATCGTCATCAGGATCGTGCCCCGGATCCGGGCCTGGAGGTTCTCCTCGGCCAGCCCCGGCTCGAGCCCGGCGAAGGAGTCGGCGAGCATCGCCAGGAACGCCGCGTGAGCGGGCTCGATCGGGACGGTGGTGGCCCGGATCCCGAGATTCGCCACGAGCAGCTCGGCGTCGCCGACGCTGTGGTCGCTCGAGAAGCGCGACGGCATCAGGACCCCGTGCACGTGATCAGCCCCGAGCGCGTCGACGGCGACCGCCGCGACGAGCGACGAGTCCACTCCCCCCGACAGCCCGACGAGGACGTCGGTGAAGCCGTTCTTCGTCACGTAGTCACGCGTGCCGAGCACGAGGGCCTCGTACACCTCGTGCACGGGCGGGAGCACCGGCTCGATCCGCGCGGGCGGTGCGGGACGGGTCGGACGGGCCGGGTCGGCCTCGCGCGGTCCCGTCACGGTCACCAGGGGCAGGGCCACCGGGCCGGCCGGCGCCACCTCGAGGTCGACGACCAGCAGGTCCTCGGTGAACTGCCGGGCCCGGGCGACGACCGCGCCGGTCGCGTCGACGACCAACGAGCCACCGTCGAAGACCAGCTCGTCCTGGCCCCCGACGAGGTTCACGTAGACGATGGGCACCCCGGCGGCGCGGGCCCGGCCCGCCAGCATGGCCTCGCGTTCGGCGAGGCGACCCGCCGAGTACGGCGAGGCGTTGACGTTGACGACCAGGGCCGCTCCCGCCCGGGCCTGGGTGACGACTGGTCCGGTCGGGCTCCAGGCGTCCTCGCACACTGTGACCGCCACCGGGACCCCGCCGACGGCGAAGAGCGGACCGTCGTCGGGCCAGGGCTCGAAGTAGCGCTCCTCGTCGAACACCGCGTAGTTCGGCAGGAGGTGCTTGCGGTACACGCCCTGGATGCGGCCGTGGGCCAGGACGGCCGCCGAGTTGAAGCACGCGCCGTCGACCTCGGGGAACCCGACCACGGCCGCCGTGGTGCCCGTCGCCGACGCGATCTCGTCGAGGCGACGGCGGGCCTCGGCCACGAAGGCGGGGCGCAGGAGGAGGTCCTCGGGCGGGTACCCGGTCACGGCGAGCTCCGGGAAGGCCACGAGGTCACAGCCCGCGGCCGCCGCCTCGGCGTAGGCGGCGAGGACGCGCTCGGCGTTGCCGGCCAGGTCCCCGACCACCAGGTCGAGTTGGGCGGCGGCGACCCGCAGTCGGTGCACCGGTGCAGGATACGGCGCCGCCACCGGGCACCGGCTCGCCCGGGGTGCCCCGGGAGCGCTTGACTGCGGGGCGTGGCAGGTGACGCCGACCCGGTGGTCCCCGGGCTCGAGGCCGTGATCGACGGCTCGGCCGACCCCGACCTTGCGCGCGCCGCCGTCACCCGCCTCGCGGCCGCCGACCCCGACGCCGCCGCCCGCCTGGCCGATCCGGCCCGGGTCGGGGCGTTCGTGGCCCTCGCGTGCGCGTCACGGGCCCTGACGAACGCCGTGGTCGGCGATCCGACGCTGCTCGACGTGGTCGACGAGGCCGACTTCGGGTCGGTGCGGGCCCCGGGAGCGGTCCGACCGGCGATCGTGGACGCCGTGGTCGCGACGGGCGACGACGGCGCCGGTGTCCTGCGGCGCCACAAGCGGCGCGAGTTCCTGCGCATCGCGCTGCGTGACCTCCTCGGCCTCGCCGATCTCGTCACCGTGGGGCGTGAGCTGACCGAGCTGGCCGAGGGGTGCCTGGAGGCGGCACTGCGGATCGCCGCACCCCGGGTGCCGATCGCGATCATCGGCATGGGCAAGCTCGGCGGCGAGGAGCTCAACTACGCGAGCGACGTCGACGTGCTCTTCGTGCACGGTGGCGACGATCCCGCCGAGGCCGATCGCGTCGCCAAGGCGGTGCTCGCGACCATGACCACGCCGACCGCCGACGGCATCGTGTTCCGGACCGACGCCGACCTCCGCCCCGAGGGTCGGGCGGGCGCACTCTCCCGCACGGTCGAGAGCTACACGGCCTGGTACGACCGCTGGGCCCGCCACTGGGAGTTCCAGGCGTTGCTCAAGGCTCGGCCGGTGGCGGGCGACCCGGCGCTCGGCGCCGAGTTCATCGCCGCGAGCCGACCGTACGTGTGGCGGGAGGTGCTCGACCCCGACCTCGTCCGCGAGGCCCGCGAGATGAAGGCGCGTGCAGAGGCGGAGCTCCACAAGCGCGGCCTCGACGACCGCGAGCTGAAGCGAGGCCGGGGCGGGATCCGCGACATCGAGTTCGCGGTCCAGCTGCTCCAGCTCGTCCACGGCCGCCACGACCCCCGGATCCGGTCGGCCACCACCCTCGTGGCGCTCGCCCAGCTGGCGGCGGGTGGCTACGTCGAGCGACGTGACGTCGGCCGCCTCGGCGACGCCTACGTGTTCCTGCGCACGGTGGAGCACCGCCTGCAGCTGCGCGACGAGCTCCAGACCCACACAATCCCCACCGATCCCGCCGAGCTCACGCTGCTCGCCCGGGTCCTCGGCTACCGCGACCAGCCCCGGGCCACTGCGCTCGAGGCCTTCCTCGCCGAGCACCGCTCGCACCAGACCGCGGTGCGGGCCCTCCACGAGCGGCTGTTCTTCGCGCCACTCATGGACGCGCTCGCCGGCCACGGGTCACTCACCCCCGAGGCGGCCGAGGAACGTCTCGCCGCCTTCGGCTTCGCCGACGCCGAGCACACCCGGGCCGCGTTGCGCGAGCTGACCCGGGGCTTCTCACGCACCTCGCGGGTCCTCCAGGAGATGCTCCCGGTGATCCTCGACTGGTGCTCGACCTCGCCCGACCCCGACCTCGCGCTCCTGCAGCTGCGCCGCATGGTGGAGGGACCGACCCGGGCCCAGGCCGTCGCGGTCACGTTCCGTGACGCGACCGGCGCGGCCGAGCGGGCCTGCCGGGTGCTCGGGTCGAGTCGCTTCCTCGGCGACTCGCTGTTCCACCAGCCCGCCTTCCTCGAGACACTGGGGGACGATGAGGCCCTGGTGGTCGAGCGAACCCGCGACGACCTGGTCGCGGCCGCCCTCGAGACGCTCCAGTGGCGCGCCGACGTCGAGCAGCGGCGAGCCGGCCTTCGCCGCTTCAAGCGTCGCGAGTTCCTGCGCATCGCGGCGCGCGACCTGTTGGGCCTGGCCCCGATCGAGGTCACGGCGCGCGAGCTGAGCAATCTCGCCGATGCCTGCGTGGAGGCGGCGCTGCGATCGCTCGAGCCCGACCTGCCCTTCGCCGTGATCGGGATGGGGCGCCTCGGGGGACACGAGCTGTCGTACGCGTCCGACATCGACGTGCTGTTCGTCTTCGACGGCGAGCGCACCTCCGACTACGAGGCGGGACTGCACCTCGCCACCGATCTCGTCCGTGAGATCGGGGCGACCACGGCCGAGGGCCAGACCTTCCGCATCGACGCGGCCCTGCGCCCGGAGGGCAAGAACGGCGTCCTCGCCCGGTCGCTCGACTCCTACCTCGCCTACTACGAGGAGTACGGGCTCCCCTGGGAGTTCCAGTCCCTCCTGCGGGCCCGCCCGGTCGCCGGGGATGCCGAGGTCGCCGCCCGCTTCATGGCGTTGGTCGAGCCGTTCGTCACGCGCGACCCGTTCCCCGAGGAGTTCACCCGCGAGATCCGGCGGGTGAAGGTCCGGGTCGAGCAGGAGCGGATCCCCCCGGGGGAGGACCCCGACTTCCACCTCAAGCTGGGCAAGGGCGCACTGACCGACGTCGAGTTCACGGTGCAGCTGCTCCAGCTGCAGCACGGCGCCGCCCACCCCGAGATCCGCGACCCGGCGACCATGGGCGGACTGCTGCGCTGCGTGGCGACCGGGCTCCTCGACGCGACCGACGCGGCCGTGCTCGAGGAGGCCTACCGGTTCTGCGAGCGCACCCGCAACGCCCGTTACCTCGTCCTCGGCCGACCCGGCGACGCCCTGCCCGGTGGTGACGACGACCTCCGGATCGGGCGCCTGCTCGGCTACACGCATCAACCCCGGACCGAGCTGCGCGACGAGTACCGCCGGGTGACCCGCCGGGCCCGACGCGTGGTCGAGCGCGTCTTCTACGGGCGCACCGGCGGCTGAGGCTGGCGCCGACTCCGGCGCCGACCGGCCGTCGGGCGTCAGGCGTCGAGGCCGCTCAGGTCGCCGGGGACGTCGACGGCGTACTGCGTGAGGACCTCGAGCGGGACGAGGTCGAGCACCGCTGCGTTGGTGCTCGCGAGCACGACCGGCGCGGCGCGCCCGTCGAGGTGGGCCCGGGCCCAGTTGCGGGCGGTGACGCACCACCGGTCGCCCGGATGCAACCCCGGGAACCGGTAGGCGGGCATCGGCGTCGACAGGTCGTTGCCGATCGACTGCTGGTGCTCGAGGAACTCGGCGCTCACGACCGCGCAGATCGTGTGGCTGCCGAGGTCGTCGGGTCCCGTGCTGCAGCACCCGTCGCGGAAGAAGCCGGTGACCGGGTCGAACCCGCAGGGCTCCAGCTCGCCCCCGAGCACGTTGCGCTCCGTCATGGGGTCAGCCTACGACCGACGACGCGTGCCCCACGAGTGGAGCCCGCACCCAAGGCGATCCCAGGGGCCCGATGGGGGAGATCCGTGCGAAACGGCGGGACCCGGAGGTCCCGCCGTCGCACGTCGGCCCTGGAGCCGTTGATACTGCCGGGGTCCCCGGAGACCGGGGCTCGGACGATCAGATGTCGTAGTAGAGGTTGAACTCGTAGGGGTGGGGCCGCAGCCGGATGGCGTCGACCTCGTTCAGCCGCTTGTACTCGATCCAGGTCTCGATGAGGTCGTCGGTGAACACCCCGCCGACCCGCAGGAAGTCGTTGTCGGCCTCGAGCGCGTCGAGCGCCTCGTCGAGGCTCGACGGAACCTGCGGGATGTTCTTGAGCTCATCGGGCGGGAGGTCGTAGAGGTCCCGGTCCACCGGCGCCGGCGGCTCGATGCGGTTCTGGATGCCGTCGAGGCCGGCCAGCATCATCGCCGCGAAGGCGAGGTACGGGTTCGACGTCGAGTCGGGGCACCGGAACTCGATCCGCTTGGCCTTCGGACTCTGCGACGCGAGCGGGATGCGGCACGACGCCGACCGGTTGCGCTGGCTGTAGACCAGGTTCACCGGCGCCTCGTACCCCGGCACCAGGCGCTTGAACGAGTTGGTCGTCGGGTTGGTGAAGGCGATGACCGCATGGGCGTGGTGCAGCAGGCCGCCGATGTACCACCGGGCGATGTCGGAGAGACCGCCGTAGCCCTTCTCGTCGAAGAACAGCGGCTCACCGCCCTTCCAGAGCGACTGGTGGGTGTGCATGCCCGACCCGTTGTCCTGGAAGATCGGCTTGGGCATGAAGGTCAGCGACTTGCCGGCCTGGCGGGCGACGTTCTTGAGCACGTACTTGAACGTCATCAGCTGGTCGGCCTGGCACAGGAGCGTGTCGAACTTGATGCCGATCTCGCCCTGACCACCGGAGGCCACCTCGTGGTGGTGCAGCTCGGTCTCGATGCCGACGCTGTGGAGCGCGAGGGTCATGTCGCCGCGCAGGTCCTGGTAGTGGTCCATCGGCGGGACGGGGAAGTAGCCCTGCTTGGTCCGGGGCTTGTAGCCGAGGTTGGCCACCGGCTCCCCGAGGAACTCGGAGGATCCGGTGTTCCACTCACCCTCGATCGAGTCGACCTGGTAGAAGCTGCCGTTCGGCCGGGTCTCGAACCGCACGTCGTCGAAGACGAAGAACTCGGCCTCGGGCCCGAAGTACGCAGTGTCGGCGATGCCCGACGACTTCAGGTAGTCCTCGGCCTTCTTCGCCACGTAGCGCGGGTCGCGTGAGTAACTCTCGCCGGTCACCGGGTCGGCGACGAAGCAGTGGATGACCGCGGTCTTGTGCTTCATGAACGGGTCGAGGTAGACGGTGTTCGGGTCGGTGATCAGGACCATGTCGGATTCCTGGATCTCCTGGAAGCCCCGCACCGACGAGCCGTCGAAGCCGTGCCCCACGGTGAAGTGGTCCTCGCTGAGCACGTGGGCCGGGATGGTGACGTGCTGCATGATGCCGGGGAGGTCGGAGAAGCGGAGGTCGACGAAGTCGCAGCCTTCGTCCTTGACCAACTTCAGCACGTCCTGGGAGGTTCGGGGCTCCACGTCGGGTCCTTTCACGGTTGTCCGCCTCGGTTCGGCGGAAGGCTACGTCAGGCTGGGGTCCGGGGACGCAGCGAGGTTCCCCAGCGGCGGTTTCCCTCCTGTTGCCGCGATGTGAACGGCGTGTGAACAGCCCCGGGAACCGCGGGATCCGGGTGTTCCGGGGCACCCCGGCCCGGACACCGTCGGCGGCCGACCTGTCAGACTGACGGAATGCAGCAGCAGCTCGACTACGTGCTCCGGACGGTCGAGGAGCGGGGTGTGCGCCTCGTGCGCATGTGGTTCACCGACGTCCTCGGGCAGCTCAAGAGCTTCGCGATCACCCCGGCCGAGCTCGAGAACGCGCTCGAGGAGGGAATGACCTTCGACGGGTCCGCGATCGAGGGCTACAGCCGGATCCAGGAATCCGACATGCTCGCCGTGCCCGACCCCAACACCTTCGAGATCCTGCCGTGGCGCAGCGGCGGCGACGAGGGGGCCGCTGCGCCCGTCGCCCGCATGTACTGCGACATCCACCACCTCTCCGGCGAGCCGTTCGAGGGTGATCCCCGCCAGGTGCTGCGTCGGAACCTCGAGCGGGCCCGCGAGAAGGGCTTCACGTTCTACGCGAGCCCCGAGATGGAGTTCTTCTACTTCGCGTCGTCCGACGCCCCCGAGCCGCTCGACCGGGCCGGCTACTTCGACCTCACCGAGATGGACCTGGCCTCCGACCTGCGGCGCCAGACGATCCTCACGCTCGAGGCGATGGGCATCCCGTGCGAGTACAGCCACCACGAGATCGCGCCGAGCCAGCACGAGATCGACCTGCGCCACACCGACGCGCTCACGATGGCCGACAACATCATGACCTTCCGCATCGTGGTGAAGGAGGTCGCCCGCAACCTCGGCGTGTACGCGACCTTCATGCCCAAGCCGATCGCGGGCGCGTTCGGGTCCGGCATGCACACCCACCTCTCCCTGTTCGAGGGCGACGTCAACGCGTTCCACGACGCCGGCGATCCGAACGGCCTCTCGAAGGTGGCCAAGCACTTCATCGCCGGACTGCTGCACCACACGCGCGAGCTCACCGCGGTCACCAACCAGACGGTGAACTCCTACAAGCGCCTGATCGAGGGCTACGAGGCGCCGGTGCACATCTGCTGGGCCCGGAACAACTCGTCGGCCCTCGTGCGGGTGCCCGTGCCGAAGCGGGGCAAGGAGAGCTCGACCCGGGTCGAGTTCCGCTCACCCGACCCGGCCTGCAACCCGTACCTGGCGTTCTCCGTGATGCTCGCCGCCGGACTGCGCGGGATCGAGGAGGGCTACGAGCTCCCGCCCGCTGCGACCAACAACATCTACGAGATGACCGACGACGAACGGGCGGTGGAGGGCATCGGCCGCCTCCCCGGCTCCCTGGCCGAGGCCATCGACGTCATGGAGGGCTCCGATCTCGTCGCCGAGGCGCTCGGGGAGCACGTGTTCGAGTACTTCGTGCGCAACAAGCGTCGCGAGTGGGCCGAGTACACCGCCCAGGTCACCCCCTGGGAGGTCGACCGCTACCTCGGGTCGCTCTGAGACCCGCCGGACCGCTCCGACCATGGCCGCACCGCTCCTCGTCTTCCCCGACCCGCCGCCGCCGCTGCTCGCGCAGACGCTCGACCTCGGTGGTCACGCGTGGAAGGCCGTCACCAACGCCTCCGTCGCGACCCAGCACGAACCCGCCGACGGCTGGGGCGGCGCGATCGTCGTGGCCGACGAGGACCCCGAGGGCGCGTTCGTGATCTGCCGGTCGCTGCGCCGCCGCGACGCGTCGTTCACGCCGGTGCTGCTCCTCGTGAGCGGGGGTCGCCTGGCCGACCTCGAGCACCGTGAGGACCTGTTCGACGACTTCTGCCTCGCACCGTTCCACCCCGCCGAGCTCGAGGCCCGCCTGCGCCACCTGCTCTGGCGCACGGGCCGGGCCGCGACCGCCGAGCTGGTCGAGTACGGGGATCTCGTGCTCAACCTCGAGACCTATCAGGCCGCCCTGGCCCACCGGCCGCTCGACCTCACCTACATGGAGTACGAGCTGCTGAAGTTCTTCTCCACCCATCCGGGCAAGGTCTTCACCCGGGAGCAGCTGCTGTCGCGGGTGTGGGGGTACGAGTACTACGGCGGCGCCCGCACGGTCGACGTGCACGTGCGGCGGCTGCGGGCCAAGCTCGGCGAGGAGCACGCGGGCCTGATCCAGACCGTCCGCTCGGTGGGCTACCGGTTCGGCCAGAGCCGCACGGCGGGCGGCGAGTCGGCGCCCTGATCGGCCCGAATCCGGGCCCGGTCCTCAGGCCTCGGTGCCGGTGGCGGCCTTCTCGGCGGCGTCACGGGTCTCCATCCACCCGAACAGCGCGCTCCAGACGGCGCCGCCGAGCATGACCCCGACCGGGATCACGAGGAGCATCACGATCACGATGACGATGCCTCCGGCCATGGCCGCACCGTAGCACCGACCCGTCGCCGGACCGGGGGTCTCAGCGGCGCAGGGCGCGGCCCGGGCCGGTGTGCAGCGCCGGCCACCGGTCGGGATGCCCACCGTCGAGATCGGCCAGCGCGTTCCAGGTCGCCGCGGCAACCGCGGCGAACACGGCGTCGGACGCCTGGGCCCGGGGCGGACCGTCACCGGCGACGATGGTCACCTCGACCGGCGGCACGACCGCCGGCCGCACGATCCCGAACGACCGGATGGTGAGGTCGAGCACGGCGCCGGTCTCGGGATCGACGGCGAGGCTCTCCGTGCACACCCACCCCAGCGCCATGTGCGTCGCGCCGATGCAGTACGCCCGGAGGACCACGGCGTCGAGGGGGTCGCCGGCGTCCACCTGCACCTCCACCCGGGTGATGACGCCACGCGCCGCGTCGACGTGGACCCGCGCGTCGCCGATCGCGCCGGTGGGCCCGGTCACGCGCGCGGCGAGCGGACCCTCGGGGGCCAGACCGGCGGCGTGGCGGGCTCCGGCCACGAGCACCGCCTCCTCCGCCCACCGCCCGGCGCGGGCCGCGCCCACCGGGGGCCCCGGGGCCGGCACCGTGACCCACTCGGCGTCGAGGCCCGCCGGTCCCGTCGCCGCCGGTCCCGACCAGTCGGCGTTGGCGACCCGCCCCCGGATGCGGACCCGATCGCCGTCGACCCACGCCGCCGCCGCAATCGGAGGTCGCTTGGGCCCCAGGCGCACGGTGTCCTCACGCGAGTACACGACCCGGACGGCGCGCCCGAGCCGGTCGGCGAGCTCGCGCGCGGCGGCCGGGGCGAGGGACCCCTGCTTCCCACCGAACGCACCGCCGTTGGCGAGCGGGCTCGCCGGGGTCGCGTCCGGCGCGCACCACGAGGCGTCGGGCTCGAGGTAGGCCGGCTCCACCCAGCCCGTCGCGAGCCGGACCGCGTGGGGCGGGGCGTCGACCAGCGGCGGCGTGAGTGGCGGCGTCGCGTCGCGGGTGGTGCGGCGCCCCTGCAACTTCCCGGCCCGACCCCGCGCCTCGGTCAGGGTCGCGTCGACCACCCACCACGTCCCGGCGGCCGTCTGGGCCCCGACCGCGTCGGGGTCGACCCCCGGCGGCAGCGGCACCGCCACCAACGCGTCGCGGGGCGCCGTGTCGTCGGCGAACCCACCCGCGCCGAGGGGCACGCTGGGGGCCACCGTCTGGGGTCCACCGGTCTCGGCCGTCGCGCGGGCGGTGGCGGGGTCGAGGGCGCGCGGCGGCGGCTCGGTGACCACACCGACGGCCTCCACGATCGTCTGCCACCCCGTGCAGCGACAGAGGTGCGCGGCGAGGGCGCGGTCGACGTCGGTCCGTCCGCAGCGGCCGCGGTCGAGCATCGCCGCGAGGCGCATCACGATCCCCGGAGTGCAGAACCCGCACTGCGAGCCCCCGGTGGCCAGCAGCGCATCGGCCAGCCGGTCGCGCAGGTCGGGGTCGAGGCCCGCCGGGGTGGTGACCGCCCGTCCCGCCACCCGCTCGGCCGGGGTCACGCAGGCGACCCGGGGCTCCCCGTCGATCCACACGGTGCAGCATCCACACTGCCCCTGCGGCGCGCACCCGTCCTTGACCGCCGTGATCCCGAGGTGCTCGCGCAGGACCGTGAGCAGGGACTCCCCGGGACGGCAGTCGGCCTCGACCGGCCGTCCGTCACACACGAAGGCCACCCGATCACCCGCTGCGTCCACGACCGGGCAGGATAGGAGCGATGACGCCGAACCCGGTCTCCCGACGCACCTTCCTCGCGGGGAGCGCCGGGGCCGCCCTCACCGTCGCCACCCTCGGGCTCGGCGCGGCGCCGGCCGGGGCGGCCCGCAAGGCGATCTCCCCGCTGGTGCTGTCGAGCGACCTCCACGCGACGCCCGGGCCCCAGCGGTTCGTGTTCGCGATCGCCAAGGGCGCGCGGTACGCGTCGTTCGGGCGGGCCGACGTCGCCTTCGCCCCGCCGGGTTCCAAGACCTTCACCACCCTGCGCACCGACCTCGAGCAGGACGGCCTCCCCCGCGGCCGCGGGATCTACGTCGCCGCCGCCACGTTCCCCGAGCCCGGCGTCTGGTCGGCTCGCGCGGTGGTCGACGGGCGGACCGTGCCCTTCGCCGTGCAGGTGAAGCCCGCGCCCGAGGCGCCCGTCGCCGGGGCCGCCGCGCCCCGGGCCGCCTCGCCCACGCCCACCGCTCCCCTCGGGGTCGACCCGATCTGCACGCGGCGGCCCGCCTGCCCCCTGCACGACGTGTCGCTCGACCAGGTGATCGGCACCCGCCCGGTGGCGGTGATGTTCGCGACCCCGGCCCTCTGCCAGTCGCAGTACTGCGGGCCCGTGCTCGACGAGCTGCTCGACGTGATGGGGCCGTACCGGGACCGGGGCGTCGCGATGGTGCACGTCGAGATCTACCGGTCGACCCGCGGGGCCGCGGTCGCTCCCACGGTCGAGGCGTGGGGGCTGCCGAGCGAGCCGTGGTTCTACACCGTCGACGCGACGGGCGGGATCCGCGAGCGCCTCGACGGCGCCTTCAGCACCGGCGAGGTCACCGGCGCGCTCGACCGTCTGACCCGTTGACGGAGCCGAGCGACCGACGCCGACGGGGACGCCGGACTACCGGGACCGGAGTCGGCTGGCCCGGGTCGGTGGGCTCAGCTGAAGGACTGGCCGCACCCGCAGGAGCGCTGGGCGTTGGGGTTCGTGATGTGGAACCCAGCGCCCTGGAGCCCGTCCTTGTAGTCGAGCGAGGCGCCCTTGAGCAGCGGCTGGCTGGCCGGGTCGATCACCACGGTCACCGCGCCGTACTCGGTGCGCACGTCGTCGTCGGCGACGTCGGTGTCGAAGAACATCTCGTACGAGAAGCCCGAGCACCCGCCGGGTCGCACCGCCACCCGCAGCACGAGGTCGTCGGTGGTCTCCTCGGCGGAGATCAGCCCCTGCACCTTCTCGACCGCGGCATCGGTGAGGGTGAACACCTGGCTGGCGTCGGTCACGGCGAACAGCGACATGGCGGTGTGCCTTTCTTTCTCGGACTAACTGATCAGACTACCCAGTGGCCACAGTGACGTGGCACGGCTCCGGGTCGTACAGGGTGGCGAACTCCGCCACCCGACCTCCGCCCGCGGCGTCGACCACCCCGGCGCAGATCCCGCGGTGCAGGTTGCACACGAGGTCGGGGTAGGCCTCGGCCAGCTCCCGGAACGGGCAGTGGAGGAACTCCACCCGCACCGCCCCCTCGGCGGTGCCGTCGCCGGGCCCGACGGCGGGCTCGAAGCCGAGGCGGTCGAGCTCGTCGTGCAGCACGGCGACGCAGGACCGGGACCGGGTGCGCCGGGCGAGCTGGGCCCCCCAGCGCTCCCCGATGGCGGCGGCGTCGCCCGCCTCGGCCCCGACCGCCTCCGCCAGCGACCCGAGGAGACCGGCGAGGAGCACGTGGGCGGGCGGGTCGCCCAGCGACGGCGCACCGGGGGCGAGCGAGTAGAGGTGCTGGGGACGGCCGACCGTGCCCCGGTGGACGGCCTCGGCCTCCACCAGACCCGTCTCGCGGAGCCGGTCGAGGTGGAGCCGCACGGTGTTGGCGTGGAGGCCGAGCCGTTCGGCGAGGTCCTGGGCCGAGAGCGGCCGGGTCGAGGTCGCGAGCTCGCGGTACATCGCGTAGCGGGTCTCGTCGCCGAGGGCCTTGAGCACCGGGAGGTCCACCCGTTGACCGTACCGAGATCCGGGACTATTTTCAACACCGAACCTGGTTTTATTGGCTCGTGGACACCACCGATCCCATCCCCGCCCCGGACCCCGCTGCGGTCCCCGCCACCCCGGATCGGCCCACGCCCGAGGCCGTGCGGCGGATGCTCGCCGGGGTCATGGACCCCGAGCTCAACGCCAGCATCGTCGACCTCGGGATGGTCGACGACGTCCGGATCGGCGACGACGGCCTGGTCACCGTGGTCGTCGCCCTGACCACGGCGGGCTGCCCGCTGCGCCACCAGATCAAGACCGACGTCCAGTCGAAGGTCTCGGGCCTGCCCGGCGTGGCCACGGTGAAGGTCGAGTACGGCGAGATGACCGCCGAGCAGAAGGCCCGGGCCATGGACCGGGCCCGGTTCAACGCCCGCGAGCACGCCGAGCCCACCGAGGTGGCCCCCACCACCCGGGTGATCGCGGTGGCGAGCGGCAAGGGCGGGGTGGGCAAGTCCTCGGTCACGGTCAACCTCGCGGCGGCGCTCGCGGCGCGTGGCCTCACCGTCGGCATCCTCGACGCCGACATCTGGGGCTTCTCCGTGCCCCGCATGCTCGGCGCCGAGGGCCGGCTCTCGGGGGCCGACGGCAAGATCCACCCCAACGAGGTCCCGGTCGAGGGCGCCGACGGCACCCCCACCGGGCTCCTGAAGGTCGTGTCGATGGGCTTCCTCGTCGACGACGAGACCTCGGCGCTCATGTGGCGCGGCCTCATCCTCACGAAGGCGGTCGAGCAGTTCCTCAAGGACGTGCGCTGGGGGGACCTCGACTACCTGCTCGTCGACATGCCCCCCGGCACCGGCGACATCCAGATGGGCCTGGCCCGCATGCTCCCCCAGGCCGAGATGCTCGTGGTCACCACCCCGGCGATCGGCGCCCAGAAGGTCGCCACCCGCGTGGCCGACATGGCCCGGCGCTCGTACATGAAGGTCATCGGCGTGGTCGAGAACATGCACGCGTTCGTGACCCCGTCCGGCGAGCGCTTCGCCGTGTTCGGCGAGGGGGGCGGCGCGGCCCTGGCCGAGGAGGTAGGGGTGCCGCTCGTGGCCCAGATCCCGCTCGAGCCCGACGTCTCACGCGGCGGCGACGCGGGCCGCCCGCTGGCGCTGACCAACCCGGAGAGTCCTGCCGGATCGGCGTTCCACACCCTGGCGACCCGCGTCGTCGAGGATCTGCTCCCACCCGTGGAGATGAGCGGCTGCACCGCTCGGATCCTCGAGTTGGCAACGGCCAACCTCGCCGCATCTCCCGGTCCGACCACCCCCCCGAACCGGTGAGACCGGGCCCCATGATGGGGCCCGGTCGGATGCGTCACCAGGGTCCTTCGACCCGGGTCGGGGACCATGGCCCCCGGTCGGCCCGTCACCGGGGTCGGCGCGCGCGACGCCGACCGGGTCAGACCCTGTGCCAGGCCGAGCGGGCCGTCCCGGTGACCTCACCCGCGGCCTTGAGCGCCTGGAGGTGCGCGAGCACCTGCCACCCGGCGGCGGTGACGAGCTCGGGGGGGAGGTCGGCACCGCCGTAGATGCGGGCTACGAGCTCGGCGACCTTGTGGGGCCGCTCGGCGAGGAGCGCGCGCACCTGCGCCTCGCGGGACGCTCGGTGGTCGAGGTAGTCGCGGATCGTGGCGCGGGGGTCGTCGATCGCCTCCCCGTGGGCCGGGGCGATGCGGGTGAGGCGGAGCCGCTCGAGCCGCTGCAGGGTCGCCACGTACACCGCCATGTCACCGCCCCGCCGTGGGTTCACGACCGAGTACATGCCGCCGAGCACGACGTCGCCCGAGAAGAGGGTGCGCTCCTCCTCGAGCAGGAAGCACAGGTGCTCGGGGGCGTGACCCGGGGTCACGAGCGCCTCGAGGCCGAACTCCGTGCCCTCCACCGTGTCGCCGTCGCGCAGCACCCGGTCGACCACGGCGTCGGCGTCCTTCGGGAGCCGACGGGTCGAGGCGACCACCTCGGCACCGGTCCGGGCGACCAGCCGGGCCGTGGCGGGGAGGTGGTCGGGATGGAAGTGCGTGAGCAGCACCCACTTGATGCGCTCGGGCATCGCCGCGCCCACGATCGCTTCGACGTGACCGGCGTCGTCGGGTCCCGGGTCGATGACCGCGACCTCGTCGATGCCCACGAGATAGGTGTTGGTGCCGGGACCGGTGAACGGACCCGGGTTCGGGGCGACGATGCGCCGGACCAGCGGCGACAGTGCGCTCGCCACGCCCGGGGTCAGGTCGGGCACGTCACTCGGCTCCGGCCGGGGGTGGACCCATTCGCATCACGAAGCCGGACGCGGCGTCGTCGGCCACGTGCTCGGCGTCGGTCGTGAGGTCGAGCTGCCACCCGCCGTCGGGGTCCAAGACCCGCAGGGGCTCCGGCCGACGCCACCGGCCCCGGGCCGCGGCGACGACCGCGTCGGCCGACGGGAAGCGGGCGAGGACGAGCAGCGAGCGGATGGTCGGGTAGATCAGCTCGATCGCACCGTCACGCGCGCGGGCCAGCGCGTCGGCCGGGCGGACCCACTCCGACGCCACCATCTCACCGGTCGCCACGTCGTCGTGGGCGTAGGTGTGTCCGTCCGGGGCCGAGGCGACGAAGAACCAGGTGTCGTAGCGCTTCGGTGCCCCGATCGGCGTGATCCAGCGGCCGAACGGCACGAGCGCACCGAGGTCGAGCACGGCGTCGAGCGCGCCGAGCTCGTCCGCGAGGTCTCCCTGCGCGCGCAGCAGTCGCGCGCGTGCGGCTGCGAGACCGACCCGGTCGGCCCCGGCGTCGAACGGCGTCCCGTCGCGGCGGTGCCGGGCCAACAGGACTCCGGCTTCCTCGAACGCCTCGCGGACCGCGGCGACGAAGAAGCGGACGGCACCCGGGCCGCCGCAGGCTGCGTCGGCGCCCGCTGCGTCGAAGCCGGCCGCAGGGAGTCGGGGGTCGGCGTCGCCCGGGTCGACGCGCCCACCGGGGAAGACGTAGGCCCCGGGCACGAAGGTCGACGCGGGGTGGCGCCGCTGCATGAAGACCTCGACCCCCGGACCCACCCCGGAGCCGACCCCCGGACCGGGACGGTCGGACGGCGCACCCGACGGTGCATCCGACGGTGCATCCCGTCGCGGGATCGCCGGCGCGTCCCGCATCAGCATCACGGTCGCCGCCTCCCGGACGGCGACGGTGGCGCCTGCGCTCACCCGGCCAGTCTACGAGCCGGTCCGCGGGCGCCGTACGCTCGTGCGTCATGCGTACGCCCGCTCCCGAGCCCGCGGCCGACCCCCGCCGGAGCGTCCCGTCGGTCGATCGCGTGCTCGCCCGCCTCACCGGTCTGCCGCCCGCCCTGCTCGCCGACTGCGCGCGCGACGCGGTCGACGCCGCCCGGGACCGGGCGACCACCGGGGCCACCGTCACCGAGGCCGCCGTCGTGGCCGACGCACAGGCGCGCGCCGACCGGCGGGCCCGACAGCTGCTCCAACGCGTCGTGAACGCCACCGGCGTGCTCGTGCACACAAACCTCGGTCGGGCGCCCATCGATCCGGAGTCCGTGGCGGCGGCCGCGTCGGTCACCACCGGGTACTCGAACCTCGAGTACGAGCTGGAGTCCGGGACCCGCGGCTCACGCCACGTCCACGCCGGGACCCTGCTCGCGCGCGCGTGTGGCGCCGAGTCCGGCATCGTGGTGAACAACAACGCCGCCGCCGTACTGCTCGCGCTGGGCGCGCTGGCGCGCGACCGCGACGTGCTGGTGTCACGCGGCGAGCTGGTGGAGATCGGCGGCGGGTTCCGGGTCCCCGAGATCATGGCCGAGTCGCACTGCCGGTTGATCGAGGTGGGTACCACCAACCGGACCCGCCGGGCCGATTACGCAGCGGCGTGCACCGACGCCACGGCGCTCGTCCTGAAGGTGCACGCGTCGAACTACCGCATGGTCGGGTTCACCGAAGCCACCCCGGTGCAGGAGCTGGCGACGCTGGGCCCCCCCGTGATGGTCGACGCCGGTTCCGGGCTGCTCGACGAGCAGACGCCGTGGCTGGGCGGTCGACCCGACTGGCTGTTCGACGAGCCCGGGGTCCGTCAGGCCGTGGCCTCCGGAGCCGGGATCGTCACGTTCTCGGGGGACAAGCTCCTCGGCGGTCCCCAGGCCGGCGTGATCGTCGGTCGGGCCAACCTGGTGGCTGCGTGCGCGGCCCACCCGCTGGCCCGGGCCGTGCGGGCCGACAAGATGACGCTCGCCGCGCTCCAGCACGTGGCCCTCGCCTACCTCGACGGGCGCGCGGCGTCGTTGCCGATCTGGCGGATGGCCGCCCGCACCGTGCCGGAGTTGCGCGCCCGGGCGGAGGCCGTCGCCGCTGCGGTCCCCGGGGCGACGGTCGTCGCCACCGACGCGGTCGCCGGGGGCGGGTCGCTACCTGGACTGACCATCCCGTCGGCCGGCGTCGCGCTCCCGGCGGGCGACGCCGACGCGACGCTCGCACGCTTGCGGACGCAGGGCGTGATCGCCCGCATCGACCACGACGCCATCGTGTGCGATCTCCGGACGGTCGACCCCGACGACGACGATCGTCTCGCCACCGCGCTGGCGGCGGCCCGGACCTGACCGGGCGCCGTGCGCACCGTCGCCACCGCCGGGCACGTCGATCACGGCAAGTCGTCGCTCGTCCTCGCGCTGACCGGCACCGATCCCGACCGCTTCCCCGAGGAGAAGGCCCGCGGCCTCACCATCGACCTCGGCTTCGCCTTCGCCACCCTGGACTCGGGGGCCGAGGTCGCCTTCGTCGACGTCCCCGGGCACACCCGCTTCATCAAGAACATGCTCGCCGGGGTCGGGGCCGTCGACCTCGCCGTGCTCGTGGTCGCGGCCACCGAGGGCTGGATGCCCCAGACCGAGGAGCACCTGCGGATCCTCGAGCTGCTCGGCGTGTCGCTCGGGATGGTGGTCGTCACCAAGGCCGACCTGGTCGACGAGGAGACGGTCGAGCTCGCGATCCTCGAGGTGCTCGAGCACCTCGACGGCACGGCGCTCGCCGACACCCCCGTCGTGGTGTGCGACAGTCGTTCGGGCCGGGGCCTCGACGACGTGCGCCGCGGGCTCGACGCCGCGCTGGCCCGGGCGCCCGCCGTGCCCGACGCCGGTCGGCCCCGACTCTGGATCGACCGGGTCTTCGCGGCCCGGGGTGCGGGCACCGTCGTGACCGGCACCTTGACCGGCGGGGCCATCGCGCTCGACGACGAGCTGGTCGTGGCAGGGAGCGGACGGTCGGTGCGGGTCCGCGGGCTCGAGTGCGCCGGGCGCCGACGCACCGAGATCGGTCCCGGCGCGCGGGTCGCCGTGAACCTGGCGGGGATCGACCACCACGAGGTCGCCCGGGGCACGGCGCTGGTCCGGCCGGACCAGTGGTGCACGCCGCAGGTCGTCGACGTGGCCGTGCGGGCGGTGCCGGGGGAGACCCCGCCCCGGCGGGGCCGGGTTCGGCTGCACGTCGGGTCGGGCGAGCACGGCGCCACGATCCGGGCGCTCGACCCCGACGGGCACTTCGCGCGGCTCCGCCTCGCGAGCGCGCTGCCGCTCGCCCCCGGCGACCGGATGGTGGTGCGGGACCCGGGGCGGGGCCGGACCACCGCAGGGGTGGAGGTGCTCGACCTGGATCCCGGCGGCCGGGCCGTCGACGCCGCCGGCCGGCTCGGGCGCCCGCTCGGCGAGCGCCTGGTCGCGGGTCACGGGTGGGTGGCGACCGACGACCTCCCGCGCCGGGCCGGCCTCGACCCGCCCGCCGCGGCCGCCCTCGCGCGCGCGCTGGTCGCCGAGGGACACGCCGAGCTCGTCGACGGTTGGCTGGTCGATCCCGCCGTTCGGACTCGCCTTCGCGAGCAGGCCCGGACCGCCGTCACCGCGCACCACCAGGCCCGCCCCACCGACCCCGGCATCGAGCTCGGGGTGCTCGCGCGGACGCTGCGGACCGACCCCGATCGCCTGCGCGCCGCGCTCACCGACGCCCCCGGGCTGGCGGTGGAACGCGGGGTGGTGCGCGACGCCGCGCACGTCGGGTCGGTGGCGGAGACCCCCGAGGCGATCGCGCTGGTCGCCCGGTTCACGGCCTCACCCTTCGCGCCCCCGGCGCCCGGCGAGACCGGGGCCCCACCCGCGCTGATCCGGGCCTGCGTCCGCGACGGCCTGCTCGTCGACGTCGACGGCACCGTCTTCGCGGCCGAGGCGCTCGCGGCGGCCCGCGCGCGCGTCGTCACGCTCCTCGCCGAGCGGGGCACGATCACCGTCGCCGACGTCCGCGACGCGCTGGGCTCGTCGCGGAAGTTCACGCTGCCGATCGTGGCCTGGCTCGACCGAAACGGCGTGACCCGCCGACGCGGCGACGACCGCATCCCCGGGCCCACCAGCGGACTGCTCTGAGGCCGCGGCGCCTCAGACCGGGCCCGACGGACCGTCGCGCCCGTCCTCGTGCGACCCGTCGCGCCCGTCCTCGTGCGACTCCTCGTGCGACCCGGCGCCGGGATCGACCGCCGCGTCGGCCTCTCCCTGCGCAGCGGCCTCCTTGGCGGCCTGGGCCAGACGCTTGCGCTCCCGGTACTCCTCGCGGTGGTCCTTCGCGCCCCCGGTCTCGGGCTCCACCTCGAGCACCAGCCCCGCGACCTCGATCACCCGCACGGGGTCCCCCGCCGCGATCGGCGTCGCCCGGTTGGTCCGGGCCAGCCAGCGGGCGCCGTCGATCATCGCGACGCCGTCGGGTGCGATCGGGACCTCGGCCGTCCCCATCCGACCGACCATCCCCTCACGGCCGATGGTCGGCGTGGAGAACCGGGCCCGGACCGCGGCGGTCATCCCCCACAGGAAGAACAGGACCGCGCCCCCGACCACGAGGACCGCGACCCACCAGGCGACGTCGAGGCGCGACGATCCGCCGTAGAGGAAGAGGGTGCCCACGACCAGGGCCACCGTCCCGAACCCGGTCCAGAAGCCGACCCCGCCGGCCTGCACGTCGACCGCCAGCCCCACCACCCCGGCGACGAGCAGCGCGACCGCCCACCAACGCGTGGGCAGGTGGGAGAACCCGTAGGTCGCACCCACCACCGCGATCGCACCGGCCATCCCCACGAGGCCGATGCTGATCGCGAAGAACTCGAACGCGATCAGGGCCAGTCCGGCCACGAGCAGGAAGTACGCGACCGACGGACGGATGAGACTGTGCTGGGTCTGCCCACCCAGGCCCATGCCGTCGAACACGACCTCCTGGTTGGGCTCCCGCCGACGGTCGCGTCCTTCGCCGATCACCCGCGCGGTCTCGACCGTGATCGAGCCTGCGGCCGTCTCCACCGTCTCGCCGTCCATCGTGACGACGACCTCGCCCAGCGTCGGGCGCACCCGGTCGACGAGTCCGGCGGCGTCGGCCTGCGCGGCGGTGAACGACCTCCGGGCGGACCGGGCCGCGGCGTCCGGGTCGCGCCCGTTGGCCTCGGCCAGGCGGGCGAGCTCGGTCGCGACCGAATCCGTCGGAACCGCGTCGGGGTCCCCGAGGTCGACCGGGGCCCCGGGACCGATGGAGGCGCCGTTCGCGACGTAGGCCCGGTGCGCGGCCTGGAGCACGAGGAGCGCGCCCCCCTCGGCCCGACCACCGGGCGGCCCCGCCCAGGCCACGACCGGGATCCGGGACCGCTCGATCCGCCGCACGAGGGCGTCGACGTCGACGTCGACGGTGCCCCGGGAGTCGATCTGGATCACCAGCATGGTGCGGCGGGCGCGGTTGGCGTCTCGGAGCGCCTCCTCGACCAGGGTCGCGGTGGGCGGGTCGAGCAGGCCCTCGATCTGGACGACCGCGATCCCCCGGCGGCCGCCCGACTCCTGGCCCGACTCCTGGGCGCCCGCGGCGGGCAGGAGCGCGACCAGTCCGCCCACGACGAGGACGGCGGCCGCGACCAGGCGCGCCCATACACCCCCCGACGGCGCCCGTCGGGAGGGTCGGGGCGCCCCCGTACCATGCGTGTCATGGAGCTTGCGCAGTTCTGCGCCTCCTCCCGGATCGTGATCGTCGCGGGCAAGGGTGGGGTCGGGAAGACGACGGTCGTCGCCACCCTCGCCACCATGGCCGCCCGGACCGGACTGAGCGTGCTGGTCGTCGAGGTGGAGGGCAAATCGGGACTGTCGGCCGCCCTCGGCCTCCCGCCCCTCACCTACGAGGAAGTGGAGGCTAGGCCCCGACTGCGGGTCCGCGCCCTCTCGGCCGACGACGCCCTGCTCGAGTACCTCGACCAGCGCGGGCTGCACCGGATCTCGGGCCGCCTGGTGCGGTCCGGCACCCTCGACGTGGTGGCCACGGCCGTGCCCGGAATGCGCGACATCCTGCTGCTCGGCAAGGTCAAGCAGCTCGAGCAGGCGGCGGCGGGCCCCGACCTGATCGTGGTCGACGCCCCGGCCGCCGGGCACGCGATCACCTTCTTGACCTCGGCCCGGGGACTGCAGGACGCCGTGCGGGTGGGACCCGTCCGCCACCAGGCCGACGAGGTCGTCGCGCTCCTCGCCGACCCGGCCCGCTGCCAGGTGCTGCTCGTGACCCTGCCCGAGGAGACCCCGGTCAACGAGGTCGCCGAGACCGCGTTCGCGCTCGAGGACCGGGTCGGCATCGCCCTCGGGCCCGTGGTGGTCAACCAGTGCCTGCCCGCCCGCTGGAGCGGGAGCCCCCACGCGGTCGCCGACGCCACCCGGGCCCGGTGCGACCTCGACGCCGACGACGCGGTCGCGCTCGACCGGGCCACTGCGTTCGTGGGGGCCCGCCGCGCGATCCAGCTCGAGCAGATCCGCCGGCTGGCGACCCGGCTCCCCCTCCCCCAGATCCACCTGCCGTTCCTCGACGAGGAGATCGGCCCGACCGGGATCGACCACCTCGCCGACGCCTTCGCCGCGCAGGTCGCGACGCTGCGAGCCCCGTGAGCGCCCTCGCCGACCTCCTCGACCATCGGCACGTGCTGGTGTGCTGCGGCACCGGCGGGGTCGGGAAGACGACGACCGCAGCCGCGCTGGCCCTGGCCGGCGCGCAGCAGGGGCGGCGCGTCGCCGTGATCACCATCGACCCGGCCCGCAGACTCGCCGACACCCTCGGGCTCGCCGGTCACACCGACGCCGAGGTCGACCGGGACCGCTGGGACCCGGAGGGGCGCGCGCCGGGCCGGGCCCGGCTGACCGCGATGATGCTCGACCCGAGCGAGACCTTCGACGGGCTCGTCGCGCGCTACGCCCGCAACGAGGAGCAGCGCGACCGCATCCTCGGGAACCGCTTCTACCGCAATCTCGCTGGCGCGCTCTCGGGCACGCAGGAGTACATGGCGATGGAGCGCCTGCACGAGCTGCACGAGACCGGTGCGTACGACCTCATCGTGGTGGACACCCCACCCACGCGCCACGCACTCGACTTCCTCGACGCGCCCCAACGCCTGATCCGGCTACTCGACAACCGCGTGTTCCGACTGATGATGGCCCCGGCCCGCGGGGCGCTGCGGGTCGCCGGCACCGCGCTCCACCTGTTCGTCCGCCAACTCGGTCGGGTGGTGGGAACCGGGGTGGTCGACGACATCGTCTCGTTCTTCCGCGCCTTCGACGGCATGGAGGAGGGCTTCCGGGCCCGGGCTGATGCCGTGCGCACCCTCCTCGCCGCTCCCGACACCGCCTTCGTGCTCGTCACCTCCCCCCGGCGCGACTCGATCGACGAGGCCCGGCACTTCGCCGAGCGGATCACCGATCACGGGTTGACCGTCGACGCGCTGGTCGCCAACCGGGTGCTGCCCGCCTTCGCCGAGGCCGACGCGGCTGCGGACCTCCGGGCCCGGGCCACCGCGTTGCGGGACCGACCCGCGACCGACGATCCCGACGCCGACGCCGCCGGCCGGCGTCTCGCCGACCGGTACGACACCCTCGCCGACCTCGCCGTCGTCGCGGCCCGGGAGCGGGCGGTGCTCACCGAGGCCGCGACCGCAATGGGGACCCGGCCCGTCTACGTGCCCTACCTCGACCACGACGTCCACGATCTCGGGGCGCTGCGGGAGATCGGTCGGCACCTCGTCGGCTAGCCTCCGCTCCCGATGGCCACCGTGCTCGTTGCCGCCGACGGACAGTGGGTCCGCGACCAGGTCCGCACCGCCCTCGCCGCCTCCGACACCTCGGTGATCGAGGTGACCCGGGGCCAGGACGTCCGCGTCGCGGTCTCCGAGTTCGCCCCGGAGCTCGTCATCCTCGACATGCAGATCGCCAACATGGGTGGCGTGGCCGCCGCCATCGACCTGCACCTCGAGGCCGAGGCCGGTCGGGTGCCCGAGACCCGGATCCTGCTCCTCCTCGACCGGGAGCACGACCGCTTCCTGGCCAAGCGGGCGGCGGCCGACGCCGAGCTGGTGAAGCCCGTGGACCCCGGCACCCTGCGCCGGACCGTACGGCGCCTGCTGGCTCCCGCCCCGGCCGCGCCCGACACCGAGCCGCTCGCCGCGGCGGACGCCGAGGCCGACGCCACCGTCTGACCCCGGCCCGGGTCGCCCCGAGCGGCCCCGCTACACTCCGTCACCCCAACGGGCTGTGGCGCAGTTTGGTAGCGCGCTTCGTTCGGGACGAAGAGGTCCCGGGTTCAAGTCCCGGCAGCCCGACCATCCCTGCTCCCGGCCCGCCCCGGCCCGAGACAGGATCTCACCAGATCGCCCAGCCCGCCGGCCTCCGCCCGGCGGCGGGCGGTGGTCTCCCGAAGGCGGAGGCGCCACCCGTCGCGGTCGTCGGCGTACCCCCGGGCCTGGGCCACGATCGCGTCGAGGTCGGGGATCAGGCTCGTGCCGTCGAACGTACGTCCGTAGACGTCACCGAGCATCTCGCACACACCATGGACCTTGTGGCTGGCCGACCCGAAGGTGACCGCCGGACAGCCCATGATCGCCGAGAAGATCGTGTTGTGGTATCTCCCGGTGACGACGAACTCGGCGCGGTCGGTGAGCGCCATGTACTCGCGGAAGTCCTGCAGCGTGTCGACGAAGCGCGCTCCGGTGTGCGCAGCGACCGTGCGGAGGTACGTGTCGGTGGGGTCCTTGCAGACCAGCACGGCCTCGAATCCTGCGGCCGCGATCGCCGTGATCAGGCGCTCGAGCGCCGCCGACTCCCGTCCATGGTCGAACGGCATCGGTCCCGGATCGAAGCAGAAGAACGGGGGGGTCCCGAGCTCGTCGAGCACGGCCTCCACCGCCGGACTGCACACTGCGTCGTCGGGGGTCAACGCGAAGGCGGCGTCGGGCACGACGCGAGCGGTGAGCCCGGGGGCGAAGGTCTGCAGGTTCCGGAGCGAGCGGGGCTCCCGGACGGCCACGGCGTCGAGCACGGGAAACGTGCGCCGGATCATGGCCGGCAGCACCGGGTCCACGTCGGTCAGATGCACCCCGCCGTTGGCGAACACTGTCGGGACGCCGAGGTGGACCCGGGCGAACCAGGACAGGAACGCACCCCGTACCGCACTGACGTTGGCGCGGTAGATGCTGCCCTCCCCGTTCCAGAGCACCAGATCGGCGGCCCGGAACCGGTCGAGGTACTCGTGGACGTCGGGACCGCCCGCACCGCGCAGCCAGGCCTCGGCCGTGGGCTCGAACTGGTCCACCACCCGGGGGAACCTGACGCGGGGCTCCCGGAAGTCACGGCCGTTGTCGACGTAGCAGGCCGGATCCTGGAGGCCGACCACCCAGTGGGACGGGATCGGGAGGATCGTCGCGTCGGGTACCGCCGTCGTCAGGATGCGGAGCAGACCCTCGACGAGCGCCACGCTCCCGAAGTTCACCTGGTCCCGACAGTCGTTCAGCAGGACGATCGTGGAACCGCCGACACCCGCAGGACCGATCGGCGCGAGTGCCCGCTGCGTGGCCCCACCAGGCTCCCTCCCGCGCCCCGCCACGCGACGACGACCATCGCCAACGAGTCCGCGCATCTGCCGGTAGGAGTTCACTGATTTCAGGCTGGCGGGACGACCCAGATGCGGGCGAGGCCCGGACCGGGAGACCTCGCGGTCAGCCGGGGAAGTTGTAGAGCGCCCGGGCGTTCAGCTCGCCGATCATGCGGGCGTCGTCGTCGGGGACGTCGACCATGGCGTCGGCCAGCATCTTCCGGCTGTTCGGGTAGTTGGAATCGTTGTGGGGGAAGTCGCACTCCCACATGATCTTGTCGACGCCGATCAGGTCCCGGTTCCGCAACGCGTAGTGGTCGGCGATCATGCACACCCAGAAGTGGCGCCGGAACACCTCCGACGGGGGCAGGTCGTTGCGCAGGCCCTCGTTGCGGCTGCGCTCCCACGTGTAGTCGGCCCGCTCGAGCACGTACGGCACCCAGCCCGCACCGCCCTCGGACAGCGCGATCTTCAGGTTGGGCAGGTCGTTGCACATCCCGCTGTAGATGAGGTCGACGAGCGCACTCATCGAGTTCACGCCGCAGAGGGCGACGCCGACCGAGCTGGTCGACTCCGGCGACGGGCTGAGCAGGCCCGACGAGGTGCCGATGTGCATCGACAGCGGCAGGCCGGTCTCGTTGCAGGCCTCGAACACCGGGCGCCAGTGCCCGGTCGGGAACGACGGCAGGCCGAGCGGGTGCGGGTTCTCGACGAACAGCACGGCCCGCGAGCCCTTCGCCGCGCACCGCTCGATCTCCTCGACCGACGCAGGCACGTCCCAGAGCGGGATGAGGGTCTGGGGGATGAAGCGGTCGGGGTAGGCCGCCCACCACTCGTCGAGCATCCAGTCGTTCCACGCCCGGACGATCGCGAGCGCGAGCTCCTTGTCCTGGGCCTCGAGGAACAGCGTGCCGCCGAACCGCGGGAACTGCGGGAACTGGAGGGCCGCGTGCACGCCGTCGACGTCCATCGCCTCGACCCGTGCGTGCACGTCGTACACCGCGTCGATCATGTCCTCGTAGCGCCGGGCGTTGAGGTCGGCGCCCCGGCCCTCCTCGCCCTCGCGGAAGTGCCGGGTGTGGATGTTGCCCTGGAATGACAGCGGGTAGAAGCGGTCCTCCCACAGCCACCCCTGCCAGTTGTCGCGCTCGACGATCCGGGGGGCACGGTCGCGGAACTTGGGGTCGATGTGGTCGACGAAGACGTGGGGCGCCTCCACCACGTGGTCGTCGACCGAGATCAGCCTGGTGTCTTCGGGCAGCGGCACGGTCCCTCCCGGTGCTCAGCGCCGACGCTGACGACGTCGACGGCGTGCGTCAACGCTAATCCAGCCCGTCGGGGTTGCGAAACGGATCCGCTCAGCCCTCGTACCCGGGGCGGCCGGCGGCCTCCCAGCGCTGGTAGAAGTCGAAGAAGTCCTGGCCGAACGGGTCCTTGCCCCGGACCGGCAGCGAGCCCCGCTGGATCGTCCAGTCGTCGGGCGCGAGCGCCAGCGCCCGGTCGAGGTGGGCGTGGCCGAGGTCGGCGGCGCCGGCCCGCAGGAGGTGCATGGCCAGGCGCCGTTCGGCCCGCGCCTCCTGGAGCCGCGCATCGGGCGCTGCGCGGCGGGCCCGGACCTCGGTGTCGGCCATCGGGGCCACGCCGTCGCGCACCCAGGCCCGCAGCGCCTGGTGGTGGGGCTCGGCGCTGAACCCGACGAACTCGATGAACTTGTCGTCACCCGGAGCGATCGCCGGTGGGCGCACGATGCGGTCGTCCTCGTCGACCCAGATCGTGGTCGGCACGTTGATCACGCCGTAGCGCTCGGCCCACGCGTGGTCGCGGTCGACGAGCACGGGGTAGGTCAGCGGGACCGGGGACTCCTCACGGGCGCAGGCCCGTGCCGCCTCGACGTCCTCGTCGAGCGAGATCGCCAGGAGCACGAGACCGGCCGGCGCCAGCTCCTCGTACAGCGCCTGCCAGACCGGCAGGTCCCAGCGGCACCCTCACCAGGAGGACCAGGCGAACAGCAATTTCTTGCGGCCGGCGAAGTCGGCCAGCGCCACCGGGGTGCCGTCGAGGTCGGGCAGCGTGAACGCCGGCGCCCGGCCCTCGACGATCGAGCCGGCGAGATCCGCCGGCGCGTCGGCGACCACGGCGAGCGCAGCCACGGGCTCGACCGCGACCGCGCGCTGCAACGCCCGGGCGAGCGCCCGCAGCTCGATCGTCTCGTCGGCGCCGGTCCCGGCGATCGCGTCCGCACCCAGCGCGGCGCGCGGGATGCACACGTCGTCGCGGCACAGCCCCTCGGGCTTCAGCGACCAGCCGGTGACGGTCGGGACCGACTCGGACCGCAGCCACACGGCGTCGTCGCGGACCGCGCCGCCGACCGCGTGCACGGTCCCGTCGGCGACCACCGTGACCGTCGTGAACGTCGTCATGACGGTCAGTCTTGCACGAGCAGCTCGGCGAGCTGGACCGCGTTGAGGGCGGCCCCCTTGCGGAGGTTGTCGCCGGTCACCCACAGGTCGAGCGTGTTGGGCTGGGACTGGTCCTCGCGCAGACGGCCGACGAGCACGGGGTCGATGCCCGCACCCTCGAGCGCGGTGGGCGCGCCGTGACCGTCATCGACCAGGACCACCCCCGGCGCCACGGCGAGCAGCGCCGCGGCCTCGTCGCGCCCGAGCGGCCGTTCGAACTCGACGTTGGCCGCGAGCGAGTGCCCCACGTAGACGGGCACCCGCACGCAGGTGGCGGTGGCCCGCAGGTCGGGGGCGTGCAGGATCTTGCGGCTCTCGTGGACGAGCTTCCACTCCTCGGAGGTGTAGCCCGCCTCCTTGACCGACCCGGCCTGGGGGATCACGTTGCCGGCGATCGGCCGGCTCCAGACCTCCCCCGCCCCGAGCAGGTCGGGCACCGTCCCGGCCCGGCGCAGCGCCTCCTCGCGCCCTGCACCCGCGGTCCACTGGGAGGCGAGCTCGCGCAGTCCCGGCTGCCCCGCCCCGGACACGGCCTGGTAGCTCGCGACCACCATCCGGCGGATCGTGGCCGCACGGTGCAGGGGGGCGAGTGCGGTGAGCAGCACCATGGTCGTGCAGTTCGGGCAGGCGATGATGCCCTTGGGCGCGTCGCGCGCGTCGTCGGGGTTGACCTCGGCGACGACCACCGGCACGTCGGGGTCGGACCGGAACGCGGCCGAGTTGTCGACGACCGTGGCGCCGGCTGCCACCGCCCGGGGCGCCCACTCGAGCGCGAGCGGGTCGTCGACGTCGATGACCACGAGGTCGAGGCCGTCGAAGCACCCGTCGCGCAGCACCTCGCAGGTGACCGTGCCGCCGGCGAAGGGCAGGGCCCGACCCTCCGAACGGGCGGAGGCGAAGGCCCGGAGCTCGGTGACCGGGAAGTCCCGCTCCTCGAGCAGGCGCAGCATCTCGGTGCCGACGAGGCCGGTGGCCCCGACGACGCCGACCCTCACGACGTCCCCAGGTCGAAGGCCCGGTGCAGGGCGACCACCGCCCGCTGGACGTCGGCCTCGGCCACCACGCACGACACGCGGATGGTGGAGGTGGAGATCATCTCGATGTTGATCCCCTCGGCGGCGAGCGTCTCGAACATCGTCGCCGCCACACCGGGGTTCGACTTCATGCCCGCACCCACGATCGACACGCGACCGACGTCGGCGTCGTGGGTGATCCCCGCGGCGCCGATCCCGCCGAGCTGGGCCTCGACCACCGTGAGGGTTCGGGTGAGGTCCGCGTGCGGGACGGTGAACGAGATGTCGGTGTGGCCCTCGGTCGACACGTTCTGGACGATCATGTCGACGTTCACGGCGTCGTCGGCCAGGGCGCGGAACAGCCGGGCGGCGACGCCGGGCCGGTCGGGCACCCGCGCGATCGTCACCTTGGCCTCGGACGTGTCGTGGGTGACCCCCGAGATGATCGCCTGCTCCATACCTTCCACTTCCAACTCCTCGTCGGGGACGACCCAGGTGCCCGGCTCCCAAGTGAAGCTCGACCGGACGTGCACCCGCACTCCGTGGTTCCGGGCGAACTCGACCGAACGCAGGGCCAGCACCCGGCCGCCCGTGGCCGCCATCTCCAGCATCTCGTCGAACGACACCCGGGGGAGGCGACGGGCCTCCGGCACCACCCGGGGGTCGGCGGTGAACACCCCGGTGACGTCGGTGTAGATCTCGCACGCCGACGCCTCGAGCGCGGCGGCCAGGGCGACGGCGGTGGTGTCGGAACCGCCCCGGCCCAGCGTGGTGACGTCGCTCGCGGTCGAGACCCCCTGGAAGCCCGCCACCACCGCGACGCTGCCGGCGGCGAGCGCCTCGCGGAGGCGATCGGCCCGCACGTCGAGGATCTTGGCCTTCGTGTGGGTGGTGTCGGTGAGGATCCCGGCCTGGGACCCGGTGAAGCTGACCGCAGGCTCGCCCTGCTCGATGATGGCCATGCAGAGCAGGGCCATCGAGATCCGCTCGCCGGCAGTGAGCAGCATGTCCATCTCACGGTCGGCCGGGGCCGCCGACACCTCGTGGGCGAGGCGGACCAGGTCGTCGGTGGTCTTGCCCATGGCCGAGACGACCACCACGACGTCGTCACCCCGGCGGCGGGTCGCGACGACGTGCTCGGCGACCGCCCGGATGCGGTCGGGGTCGGCCACGGAGGTCCCGCCGAACTTCTGCACCACGAGCGCCACGGGCGGTGACGGTACCAGCGCCGTCCGGCCCGATCCCCCGGGTTCCACCGCCGCTCGTAGACTCCGCTCCCGTGAACCAGTCCGGGAAGTGGACGAAGCGCGAACGGCAGCGGGAGAACCGGGCCCGCAAGCTCGAGGCCCAGGCGGCGGCCGAGAAGCGGCGTCGGCGCTGGCGGTCGGTGCGGGGCTTTGCGCTGCTGCTGATCCCGGTGGCGGTGATCTTCCTGTTCCTCGTCGTGCGGGGTGGCAACGACGACGGGAGCCAGTCGGCGACCAGCACCACCAAGCCCGCGACCACGACCGCGAAGCCCGGCACCACGAACCCGGCCACCACGACGATCACGACCCTGCCGGCCAAGGCCCCGCTGCCCAAGCCCGAGGTCACGATCGACGCGACCAAGAAGTACACGGCCACGATCGAGACGACCCAGGGGAAGATCGTCCTCGCGCTCGACGCCGCCGGGGCGCCCGTCTCGGTGAACAACTTCGTGTACCTCGCCCGCAAGGGCTACTACGACGGGCTGCTCATCAACCGCGCGTCGAGGAACTTCGTGATCCAGACCGGCAGTCCGAACAACACGCAGTCCGGCGGACCCGGGTACAGCGTCCAGTCGGAGCCGCCGCCCGGGGCCTACGCGATCGGCTCCGTCGCGTGGGCCAAGGCCGGGAACGAGCCCGCGGGCACGGCCGGGTCGCAGTTCTTCATCGGCACCGGGAGCAACATCACCACCCTGCCGCGCGACTACGGGTACATCGGCACGGTGACCGAGGGGCTTGCGGTCGCCCAGAAAATCATGGGCTTCGCCCCCGCCTCCGGCGACGGGCCGCCGAGCCCGCAGGTCCAGATGACGAAGGTGACGATCACCGAGTCGTGAGACCGGGCGTCGCCCCGGTCGACCCGGTCGACCCTCAGGCCAGGCTCGAGACGGCGTCGCCGGCGGCGTACCGCTGCTGCGTCCGGCCCTCGTAGACCGTCACCGCACCGGACCCGGCCACCCGCCACGCGCCCGAGCGGTCGCGGACGAGCGCGGTGTCCTCGTCGATGCCGACGAGCTTCGCGGCGGGCGGCAGCAGCTCGATCGACCGCTCGCGCATGTGGTCGGCCGCGGTGCCGTGGTACGGGAACACCGCCAGGGCCGGGGCCACCGCGAGGCCGACGGTGTACGCGCCGCCCCGGGGGTCCACCATCGGGTCGCCGACCAGGGTCGCGCCCGCACCCGAGGCGGCCAGCACGGCACCCCCGTGGAAGGCGGCGAGCACGGCCTCGAACAGCGCCGAACCCTTCAGCACCGACCGGAGGTGCAGTGGCGAGCCGTCGGCCAGATGGACGAAGCGGGCCTTGCGCACCACCTCGGCGAGCGCCGGGTCCTCGGCGTCGCGCCGATGGAGCACCGGGAGGGTCCGGACCGAGGCGCCGAGGCCGCCGAAGTAGGCGGCGGCCCGCTCGCCGACCCGCTCGGGGTGCTCGTAGGCCGCGGCAGCCGGGATCACGACGACCTCGGAGGCGCCGGCCGCGGCGAGCAGCTCGGCGTCGAGCTCCCGGCACCCACCTCGCCACTCGCCACCCCCCAGCAGCACCAGGGTGCCGCCCCGGCGGGCCGGCGGGCTCACGCGGCCGCTCCCGGGCGGGACGCACCCGACGGGCGGGGCCGGTGGAGGAGGACGGGTCGCGATGCAGGCACGGGCCGAGACTATCGGCGGCGCCCGGGCCCACCCGGCCCCGCCTCGGTCGGGCCGATGTACCGGTGGGTAACCTTATGAGCCGGTTGCGCGATCGCCGACCGGCACACGCACGGCACCGGGCGGATCGCCGCGTACCGAGGGGACGAGGGGAGCAGGCCGATGGCCGTCGAGCGGATCGGGATCGTGGGTTCCGGGATCATGGGGTCGGGCGTGGCGGAGGTCGCGGCGAAGGCCGGGCACACGGTCGTCCTGCGGAGCCGCACCCAGGCCGGTGCCGACGCCATGGTGGCCGGCCTCGAGAAGTCGCTGGCCAAGCAGGTCGAGCGCAACAAGATCGACGACGCCGAGCGCACCGCCGTGCTCGGCCGGGTGCGGGGCGTCACCGACCTCGGCGAGCTCGCCGACTGCGACCTCGTCCTCGAGTCGATCGTCGAGGACCTCGCCACCAAGCAGGCGCTCTTCAACGAGCTCGACCGGATCTGCGCCGAGCACACGATCCTGGCCACCAACACCTCCACCCTGCCCGTGGTCGAGATGGCGATGGAGACGAGCCGGCCCGACCGGGTCTGCGGCGTGCACTTCTTCAATCCCGCCCCGGCGATGCCGCTGGTGGAGATCGTGCGGGCACTGACCACCTCCGAGGCCACGCTCACCACCGCCCGGGACTTCGCCGAGCGGTGCGGCAAGACGGTGGTCGACGTCAAGGACCAGGCCGGGTTCATCGTGAACGCGCTCCTGTTCCCGTACCTCAACAACGCGGTGAAGATGCTCGACGAGGGCGTCGCCACCCGCGAGGACATCGACGCCGCGATGAAGGGTGGGTGCAACTTCCCGATGGGCCCGCTCGAGCTGCTCGACCTCGTCGGCCTCGATACCAGCCTGTCGATCCTCGAGGCGCTCTACGCCGAGTTCAAGGACCCGAACTACGCCCCCGCCCCGCTGCTCAAGCGCATGGTCAGTGCCCGTCGCCTCGGGCGCAAGACCGGCGAGGGGTTCTACGACTACACGAAGAAGTGACACCCCGATGAGCGCCACGCTCCCCACTGCGGACCGTCCGTGGGTCATGCGGACCTACTCGGGCCACTCGTCGGCCCGAGCGTCCAACGAGCTGTTCCGCACCAACCTCGCGCGCGGTCAAACCGGGCTCTCGGTGGCGTTCGACCTCCCCACTCAGACCGGGTTCGACCCCGATCACCCGCTCGCGCGCGGCGAGGTCGGCAAGGTCGGCGTCCCGGTGCCCCACCTCGGCGAGATGCGGACCCTGTTCGAGGGCATCCCGCTCGAGGACATGAACACCTCGATGACGATCAACGCCACCGCGGTGTGGCTGCTCGCGCTCTACCTCGCCCTGGCCGAGGAGCACGGCGACGACGTCGCCCGGCTGTCCGGCACCACCCAGAACGACATCGTCAAGGAGTACCTCAGCCGGGGCACCTACATCTTCGGGCCCGAGCCGTCGCGTCGCCTGACCGTCGATCTGGTGTGCCACACCGTGCGCCACGTGCCCCGCTGGAACCCGATCAACGTCTGCTCGTACCACCTGCAGGAGGCCGGCGCGACCCCGGTGCAGGAGGTCGCCTACGCGCTCGCCACCGCGATCGGGGTCCTCGACGCCGTGCGGGAGTCGGGGCAGGTGACCGAGGCCGAGTTCCCCGAGGTGGTGGGCCGGATCTCGTTCTTCGTGAACGCGGGCATCCGCTTCGTCGAGGAGATGTGCAAGCTGCGGGCGTTCGGGCGCCTCTGGGACCGCATCTGCCTCGAACGCTACGGCGTGACCGACGAGAAGCTCCGGCGCTTCCGCTACGGCGTGCAGGTCAACTCGCTCGGGCTCACCGAGGCCCAGCCCGAGAACAACGTGCAGCGCATTGTGCTCGAGACCCTCGCGGTCACGCTCTCGCGCGACGCCCGGGCCCGGGCCGTGCAGCTCCCCGCGTGGAACGAGGCGTTGGGTCTGCCCCGCCCGTGGGACCAGCAGTGGAGCCTGCGGATCCAGCAGGTGCTGGCCATGGAGACCGACCTGCTCCAGTACCCCGACCTGTTCGAGGGCTCGCACGTGGTCGAGGCCCGCACCCGGGAGATCGAGGAGGCCGCCGACGCCGAGCTGACCTGGGTGCTCGACGGCGGCGGTGCGTTCTCGATGATCGACGCCATGAAGCAGCGGCTGGTCGCGAGCCTGGCCGACCGGGTCCGCCGGATCGAGGCCGGGGAGATCCGGGTCGTCGGGGTCAACACGCTCACCGAGAGCGCCGAGTCGCCGCTGGTCCGCGCGCTCGACGGCGAGGACAACATCCTCGTGGTCGACGCCGCGGCCGAGACCGAGCAGCTCGAGCGCCTCGCCGCCTGGCGGGCCGCCCGCGACGACGCCGCGGTCGCCCGGGCCCTCGACGCGCTCCGGCACGCCGCCACCGGCACCGACAACCTCGTCCCGCCCAGCATCGACCTCGCCCGCGCCGGCGGCACCGTCGGCGAGTGGGCCGGAGTGCTGCGTGACGTGTTCGGCGAGTACCGGGGCCCCACCGGGGTCGGCACCGCCGCCGCGCCGGCGGCCGGGCAGCTCGCCGCGATCGCCACCCGGATGCGGGCGGCGGCGGCCGAGCTGGGGGGCCCGGCCCGGATCCTCGTGGGCAAGCCCGGGCTCGACGGCCACTCCAACGGGGCGGAGCAGATCGCGCTCGCGGCCCGCGACGCCGGGTTCGAGGTCGTGTACCAGGGCATCCGCCTGACCCCGGCGCAGATCGCCGCGGCGGCGCGCGACGAGGACGTCGACGTCATCGGGCTGTCGATCCTCTCGGGTTCGCACCTCGAGCTGGTCCCCGAGACGGTGCGGCTGGTCCGCGCCGCCGGGGTCGACGCACCGATCGTCGTCGGCGGGATCATCCCGCCCGCCGACCAGGCCGTGCTCGAGGCTGCCGGTGTGGCCCGGTGCTACACGCCCAAGGACTTCGAGCTGTCGGAGATCATCGGGGACCTCGCCGATCTGGCGATCGACCAGCGCCGGGCGACCCGGGCCGGTCATCGGCCCCGCTGACCCCCGGACGCGCCCGCCGGGGCGGCTCGGCCAGCACCTCGGCGAGGACGGCGTCGGTGTCGGCGCCGGCCTCGCGGCCCGCGTGGCGCACCGCCCCCGGGGTGCGGGTGAGCCGGGCCGCCGGCCCCGGCATGGCGACCCCGTCGACCTCCACGAAGGTGCTGCGCGCGACCACGTGGGGATCGGCCATCAGGTCGGCCACCGAGTAGACGGGCGCGATCGCGGCCTCGGCCTCGGTGAACGCGGCGAGCACCTCGGTCGACGATCGGGCCCCGACCCACGCGGCCACGACCTCGTCGAGCTCGGCACGATGACGGATCCGGCCGTCGAAGTCGGCGAAGCGGGGATCGTCGGCGACGCCGAGCAGACCCAGCACCCGCGCCGCGATCGACTCGGCCGAGGTGGAGACCGCGACCCACACGCCGTCGGCGCACCGGTACGTGCCCCGGGGCACCGAGTACGGGATGCCCGACCCGAGCCGGGGTTGCAGCTCCCCGCGCTGGGCCCACACCGCCGGCAGCGGCCCGAGCAGCTGCACCATGGTCTCGAGCAGGCTGACGTCGACGACCTGCCCCTCGCCGGTCGCGTCGCGGTGACGCAGCGCCACCATCACCGCGAACGCCCCGACCAGCGCCGTCACCTCGTCGGTGAGCGCGACCGGCGGGAGGAGGGGGGCGCCGTCGGGCTCGCCGTTGAGGGCGGCGAACCCACCCATCGCCTCGGCCAGGGTGGCGAAGCCGGGGCGCCCGGCGTAGGGACCGTCCTGCCCGAAGCCCGAGACCCGCAGCACCACCAGGCCCGGGTTGGCGGCGAGGAGGTCGGCCGGGTCGAGACCGAGGCGCTCGAGGGTGCCGGGGCGGAGGTTCTCGATCAGCACGTCGCTGCGCTCGATGAGTCCCCGGAGCGCCGCCAGCCCCGCGTCGGTCTTCGCGTCGATGACGACGGTGCGCTTGTTGCGCCCCACCTGCTTCCAGAACAGCGCGACGCCGTCGTCGGGGTGGGGCCAGCCGTAGTTGCGGGTGCCGTCGCCGGTCGGCGCTTCGACCTTGATCACCTCGGCCCCGAAGTCGGCGAGATGGCGGGCTGCGCCGGGTGCGGCGATCAGGGTGGCCATGTCGATCACCCGCACCCCGGCGAGGGCACCCCGGTCGGTCGGCATCGACGTCAGTGCACCCGGGTGAAGCAACGCTCGGCGAGCGTGCCCCGGGCGAGCTCGCGGTAGCAGCCCAGGTACTGCACCGACGTCTCCTCGGCCCAGTCGAACGCGGCCGGAGCGGCGACTCGGCGGACGATCTGCGTGTAGCCGCCCTCGTGGATCCGGTACTCGGCCCACGCGCCGGGGTAGTCCTTGGTCGTGCCCACCTCCGCGAACGGAACCCCCCGCGCGGGCTCGCACCAGACCCGGTTGCCGTGCGTGTGCCCGGCGAAGTACCCGGCGATGTTCTCGCGACGCGCGACCACGGCCACGAGCGCTTCGCTGTCGGCGGGCCGGATCCCGAAGTAGTCGTCGGGTCGGGTCGGCGAGTCGGTGGGCCACACGTGGTGGTGGCCGAACACCAGGATCGGATCGGGGGTCGCGGCGGCGAGATCGTCGAGCCACTGCACCTGGTCGGCGGTCAGGCGACCGCCGGCCCGGCCCGGCTCGACCGTGTCGAGCACCGCGAGGATGCACCCGGCGACATCGATCGCGTACGGCGCACCCTCGATCGCGAGCGTCGGGTCGGTGATGGCGTCGTGGTTGCCGCGCACGAAGGCGAGGCGCTCCCCGAACCCGCCGTACGCAGCGAGAAACGCGGCGAACTCCTCGTCGGTGCCATGGTCGGTGAGGTCGCCCTTCACCACGACGGCGTCGGGGGCGCAGGCCTGCATCTCGGCGATCACGGCCGCGTTCATGGTCTCGAAGTACGGCGGCGCACCCGGGGGCGACGCGAAGAATGGCCCGATGTCCTCGTGGGGCGGTCCGAGGTGGCCGCACTCCCGCTCGCCGAAGTGCACGTCGTTGGCGGTCGTCACGGTGGCGAGACGGCGGCCGGGCGGGAGCGGGAGGGTCGTCACCGTGGCCGGCAGCGCGGCGTGGACCGCTGCCCCCGCCACCGTCAGCGGGTACTCGGTGCCCGGGGTCAGGCCGGTCACCCGGAGGTGGTGGCGGGGCCCGGTCGAGGTGACCTCGTGGGGCCCCACGGCGACCACCACCGTGTCGCCCGGCGCCGAGGTCGCCGTGACCACGATCTCGTCGGGGCCGACGCTGAACAGCTCGGCGTTGCCGACCGCCACCGCTGCGGCCTAGGCCCGGGCGCGGCGACCGATGCGGCCCGAGAGCCGCCACGGCCCGCGCTGGAGCCCCGTGCGCCGGGCGCCGAGGCGGGCGCTGCGGACCCACTCGTGCACCGTGTCGTCGTTCCCGGCCGGCACCGCGCCCGCGGCCGTCGTCGCGGTGACCGCGGCGAGGATCGCCGCGATCTCCTCGGCGGTGGCGTCGGGGCTGATGGCGCGCAGGACGGGTCCGGTCACGACGGCGTCCTACAGCGGCACGTTGCCGTGCTTGCGGGCGGGGAGCTGCTCGCGCTTGGTGCGCAGGAGGTCGAGCGCCTTCACCAGCACGATCCGGGTGTCGCGGGGGTCGATGACGTCGTCGACGTAGCCCCGCTCGGCGGCGCCGTAGGGGTTGGCGAAGCGCTCGGTGTACTCGTCGATCAGCTCGGTGCGGCGGACGTCGGGGTCGTCGGCCGCGGCGATCTCCTTGCGGAAGATCACGTTGACCGCACCCTGGGAGCCCATCACCGCGATCTCGGCCGACGGCCACGCGAAGGCGAGGTCGGCGCCGATCGACTTGGAGTTCATGACCACGTAGGCGCCGCCGTAGGCCTTGCGGGTGATCACCTGGACCCGGGGGACGGTGGCCTCGCAGTAGGCGTAGAGCAGCTTGGCCCCGTGGCGGATGATGCCGCCGTACTCCTGGTCGGTGCCGGGGAGGAACCCGGGCACGTCGACGAACGTGACCAGCGGGACGTTGAACGCGTCGCAGGTGCGCACGAAGCGCGCCGCCTTCTCGGACGCGTCGATGTCGAGCGTGCCGGCGAGGATCTGGGGCTGGTTGCCCACGACGCCCACGACGTGCCCGTCGATCCGGGCGAAGCCGCACACGATGTTCATGGCGAAGAACGGCTGCACCTCGAAGAACTCGCCGTCGTCGACGATCTGGGCGACCACCGCCTTGATGTCGTAGGGCTGGTTCGGCGAGTCGGGGATCAGGCGCACGATGCCGTCGCAGCGCCGGTCGGGCAGGTCGGCGGGCGGGCAGTACGGCGGGTCCTCGAGGTTGTTCTGGGGCAGGAACGACAGCAGGTAGCGGACCTGCTCGAGGCAGGCGTCCTCGTCATCGGCGACGAAGGTGCACACGCCCGACTTCGACGCGTGGGTCATCGCGCCGCCGAGCTCCTCCTGGGTGACGTCCTCCCCGGTGACGGTCTTCACGACGTCGGGGCCGGTGATGAACATGTGCGACGTGCCCTTCACCATGAAGATGAAGTCGGTGAGCGCGGGCGAGTAGACGGCACCGCCGGCGCAGGGGCCGAGGATCACGCTGATCTGCGGGATCACGCCCGACGCCTTGACGTTGCGGAAGAAGATGCCGCCGTAGGCGTCGAGCGCGACGACGCCTTCCTGGATGCGGGCGCCGGCGCCGTCGTTGAGGCCGATCATCGGGCAGCCCACCGACTCGGCGAGGTCCATCACCTTGTGGATCTTCTCGGCGAACACCTCGCCGAGGGCCCCGCCGAACACGGTGAAGTCCTGGGCGAACACGAAGACCTTGCGCCCGTCGATGGTCCCCCAGCCGGTGACGATGCCGTCGGTCAGCGGCCGGGTCTCCTCGATGCCGAAGCCGTGGGCCCGGTGCCGGGCCAGCATGTCGAGCTCCACGAACGAGCCGGGGTCGAGCAGGCGCTCGAGCCGCTCCCGGGCGGTGAGCTTGCCCCGGGCGTGCTGGCGCTCGACCGCCGCCGGGCTCCCGGCGTGCAGCGCCTCCTCGCGCAGGGCGGCGAGCTGCTCGAGCCGCTCCTCGATCGGATGGGGGGTCGCCGGGTCCTCGATCGCCACGCGCCGCAGCGTAGTGGCGACCGGTGCCACCCCGACGGGGTCGGGGCTCGGGGTCGGGGCTCAGTCCTCGGGCGCCGGGGCCCAGGCCAGGCGGCGCCCGTGGGGATGCGCGTAGGCGAGGGCCCGGGCGCCGACGACCCCCCGGGTCCAGGTCCGCAGGCCGAGCACGGTGGCGGTGCCCCCGGCCGCGACCGCAAGGCCCGGGTCGGGCGCCGGCACCCACGGGGTGCAGCGGGGCTCCTCGAAGGTGACGAGGGCGAGATCGTGGTCGGCGCCCCGCCGGTCGAGCCCGGCGAGCACGGCCTCACGGCCCGCAGCCGGGAGGTAGGTGAGGGCCCACGTGGCCACCACCACCACGAGCGCATCGGGCCCGACCGCAGCGGCGACCTCGGCGACCAGGGGCTCGAGGGCATCGGCGGCGTCGCCCGCCCGCAGGTCGGGGGGCGTCGGGGCGACCAGGTCGAGTGCGCCGGCGAGCACCGTCGCCCGCTCGGGTACGCCGGGCCAGAGGCAGGCCCGCAGCCACCGCCGGTCGGCGGGGTCGGCGACGTCGAGCGGGTTCGGGTCCACGCCGGTGCGGGCCACGACGTCGGGGAGCCCCGACGGTGTCGGTCCCGGGGCGAGGTCCGGCCGGTGTGGCCCCACGAGCGCGCACCCGACCGTCACCGGCGATGTCGGGTCGCCGAGCACCGCGACCACCTCGTCGGCCACCCCGTCGGCGACCTGGTCGGCGACGCAATACTCCAGGCGGTAGCGGTCGGGGAACAGGTTGAGCCCGGCGCTCGGCCCGAGCTCGACCAGGGCGACGGGGCGCGTGCCGGCGGCCACGCGCAGCGCCGGTGCGAGGAGCGCCGAGCGGCCCACCTCGTTCGTCTGCACCGAACGGGTCTGCAGGCGGTCGGCGACGTCGCGGCGCCGCCGGTCGACGAGTTCGCGGAAGGCGGGCCAGGGGTCGGCGTCCGAGCCACCTCGGTAGATCGCGGCCAGGTCGGAGTCGGGCTCGTCGAGCACGAGGTCGTGGGTCGCGGCGAGGAACAGCACCGGCAGCCGGCCCCGCCGGGCGTCGGTGCGCACGTTCGCCTCGACGAAGGTGAGCAGGTCGGCGTCGGCCGCGCAGGAACGCGCGATGCGCTCGTAGACCAGGCTGTAGCCCCGGAGGTCCTGGTCGGCGAGCGCCAGGAAGAGATCGGCGAGCGAAGCGACCGGACTACCGCCGCGCTATTCCTGCACGAGCTCGATCAGCGTGCCGAAGGCGGTCTTCGGGTGGATGAACGCCACCGTTGTCCCCCGGCTCCCCGGTCGGGGCGCGTCGTCGATGACCTGGTGACCCTGGGCCTTGACCCGCTCGAGCGCCACCGCGCAGTCGTCGACCCGGTAGCCCACGTGGTGGATCCCCTCGCCGCGCTTCTCCATCCACTTCGCGACCGGCGAGTCGTCACGGGTCGGCGTGAGGAGCTGCACGTAGGAGTCGGCCACCCGGAGGAGGGCCTCCTCGACCCCGTCGCGCTCCACGGTCTCACGGTGCTCGACCTCCACGCCGTACGCGGCCTCGTAGTAGGCGACGGCGGCGTCGAGGTCCCGCACGGCGATGGCGACGTGGTCGATCTCGGTCAGCACGGGCTCGGCGGGCATGGCGGCCTCCTCGGGACTGGGCGGGACTGCGGGGCTGGGGGGGACTGGGCGGGACTGCGGGGCCGGGGGACGGGTGGCGGGACGGGATCAGCCGCCGTGGCGGCCGAACAGGGTGATCTGGGGCAGGAGGCGCTCGCGGGTCTCGGGGTCGGTGACTCCGAGCCCTTCCGCCGGGGCGAGCACGAGAACGCCCAGTTTGCCCTCGTGCAGGTTGTGGTGGACCTGGTACGCGGCCTCGGCAGCCTGCTCGAACGGGAACACCGCCGACATCGTCGGGTGGATCCGACCCTCGCAGACGAGGCGGTTCGCCTCCCAGGCCTCGCGGTAGTTCGCGAAGTGGCAGCCCTTGAGCGCCTTCTGGTTCATCCAGAGGTAGCGGTTGTCGTACTCGATCATGAACCCGCTGGTCGCGGCGCACGTGATGATCTGCCCGCCGCGCGCGCACACGAACACCGACGCGCCCATGGTGGAGCGGCCCGGGTGCTCGAACACGATCTCGGGGTCCACCCCGACGAGCTCGCGGATCTTCTTGCCGAGGCGCCGCCACTCCGCCGGGTCCTGAGTCCCCTCGTCGGTCCAGAACCGGTAGCCCTCGGCCTTGCGGTCGATCACATGCTCCACGCCCATCTCGTGCAGGAGCGCAGCCCGCTCCGGCGACGACACCACCGCCACCGGGACGCCGCCGCCGTTGAGCACGTACTGGCACGCGTAGGCGCCGATCCCACCGCTGGCGCCCCAGATGAGCACGGTCTGCCCCTGCGTCATCTGCGCGCCGTTGGGACTCACAAGCATGCGGTAGCTGGTGGAGTTGCAGAGCGCGTTGACCGCCGCCTCCTCCCAGGTGAGGTGGGCCGGCTTGGGCATCAGCTGGTTGGCCTTCACCACCGTGATCTCCGCCAGGCCGCCGAAGTTGGTCTCGTAGCCCCAGATGCGCTGGTTCGCCGCGAGCATGGAGTCGTCGTGGGCGGTCGGGTCCTGGTCGTCGACGTGGTTGCAGTGGAGCGTCACGGCGTCGCCCGGGCGCCAGTTGCGCACCGCGGATCCGACCCGCAGCACGACCCCGGCGGCGTCGCTGCCCACCACGTGATACGGCTGGTCGTGGCGGGCGCCCCACACGCTCTCGCGGCCCAGACGCCCGAGGAAGCCGAAGGTGGACACCGGCTCGAAGATTGACGTCCACACGGTGTTGAAGTTGATCGACGACGCCATCACCGCGACGTAGGCCTCGTCGGGCGCGAGCTCGGGCAGCGGCACCTCGTCGAGGTGCAGTGAGCGCCGGGGGTCCTTCTCCTCGGACGGCACCCCCACCCACATGTCCTGCTCGTCGGCCCGCACCACCGCGCCGCGGTAGGCGGCGGGGAGGGCGAGGGCGCCGAGCTCGGGGCCGGGGGCCCCGTCGAGCACGGCCTGGCGAATGGCGGCGACTTCGGGCGCGGAGGTCATGGGCCCGCAAGTTACCCGTGAGGAACCCCTGATCCGAGAGGGCTAGCATCCGCGCTCCGATTTCCCCACGCCCGCTCGCCCGCACCCCGGGCGGCCTCTTGGAGGACCGCATGTCCGGCTCCGTGATCGTCTCGACCGCCCGCACCCCGATCGGGAAGTTCTCCGGTGCCCTCGCCGGGTTCACCGCGATGGACCTCGGGGGGATCGCCATCGGCGGCGCGCTCGGGCGCGGCGGCGTGGGGCCCGAGCAGGTCGACTACGTCGTGATGGGGCAGGTGCTCCAGGCCGGTCAGGGACAGATCACCGCGCGTCAGGCCGCGCTCCAGGCCGGCATCCCGATGACGACCCCGGCGATCACCATCAACAAGGTGTGCCTGTCGGGCATCAACGCGATCTACCTCGCCGACCAGATGATCCAGGCCGGCGACGCCGAGGTCGTGGTCGCCGGCGGCATGGAGTCGATGACCAACGCGCCGTACCTCCTGCCCAAGGCCCGGGCCGGGTACCGCATGGGCAACGGCGAGGTGCTCGACGCGCTGATCCAGGACGGTCTCTGGTGCGCCTTCGACGCCGTGCACATGGGCTCGGGCACCGAGCGCTACTGCGGGTCGTTCGGTGGCATCACCCGTGAGGCCCAGGACGAGCTCGCGGCCAAGAGCCACGCCCGCGCCGCCGAGGCTGCGGCTGCGGGTCGCTTCACCGACGAGATCACTCCGGTGGAGATCCCCCAGCGCAAGGGCGACCCAGTCGTGGTGTCCACCGACGAGGGCGTGCGCGCCGAGACCACGGCCGACTCGCTCGCCGGGCTGCGCCCCGCGTTCGAGCGCGACGGCACCATCACCGCGGGCAACGCGTCGCAGATCTCCGACGGTGCGGCGGCGCTGGTGATGATGAGCCGCGAGAAGGCCGACGAGCTCGGCGTGACCCCGATCGCCGAGGTCGTGAGCTTCGGGATGGTCGCCGGGCCCGACACCTCGCTGCTCACCCAGCCGTCGCGGGCGATCAAGCGCGCGCTCGAGCCGATCGACGGCAAGGTCTCCGACATCGACCTGTTCGAGCTCAACGAGGCGTTCGCCGCCGTCGGCCTCGCCGCCATGCGCGACCTGGGCATCACCGACGGCATCGTCAACGTCAACGGTGGGGCCATCGCCCTCGGCCACCCGATCGGCATGTCGGGCGCCCGGGTCGTCAGCACCCTGATCAACGAGCTCCGTCGTCGCGGCGGGGGCCTCGGGGCGGCCGCCCTCTGCGGGGGCGGTGGGCAGGGCGACGCCGCGCTGGTCCGGGCGCTCTAGACCCCCGGCCCCGTACTCCCGCCGCACGGTTTACGCTCGCGTCGTGCGCTGGAACGCCGCCACCGAAGTCCCGCTCGCGCCCTGGCGCATGGTCGGCCTCGCCTTGGTGCCCGCGGCGGTGTTCCTGTCGGTCTCGCCGATCGATCCCGTCCCGCCGTGTCCGCTGCGGACCGTAACCGGCATCCCGTGCCCGTTCTGCGGGTCCACCCGCGGGGTCATCGCTGCGATCCACGGCGACCTCGGCGCGGCCATCACGCTCAACCCCGCGTCGATCCTCGTCCTCGTGCTGGCCGTGCTGCTCGTCGTCGCCTGGAAGGTCGAGCGGATCCGCATCCCGGTGTGGACGATCGCAGTGGTGGTCGCCGCGCTCTGGGCGTACCAGTTGTTCAAACTTGCCACCGGACGACCCCTCTGAGCAGAATCACCGCTCTCGTCGCCCTCGCCGACCCGCTCCCTGGGAGACCTATTGTCGCAGATGCCGCCGCCGCCCCCACCCCCTCCGATGGGCGGTGACTCGCCGGTCTCCGGCGCGGCCCCGTTCTCGGTCGGTGCCGCCGTCGGGTTCGGGTGGAACGCCTTCTGGCGCAATGCGGGACCGATGTTGCTGATCACCGTCGTGATCATCGCGGTGACCGTTGCGGTGAACCTGCTGGGCAACATCCCGTCGAACAGTGCGCTGCAGATCGTCTTGTCGGTCGTTGCCTGGATCGTCGGCCTGCTCGTGGCGTTCGGACTGATCCGGGCCTCCCTCGCTGTCACCCGCGGCGAGAAGCCCGAGGTCGCCATGTTGTTCCGGGGCGACAACTTCGGTCCCTACCTGATCGCATCGATCCTGTTCTCGATCGGGGCGGCCATCGGGCTCATACTGCTCGTCGTTCCAGGGATCATCTTCATGATCGCCTTCCAGTTCTACGGCTACGTGCTGGGCGAGGGCGGCACGGGCGGCGCAGTCGCCGCGCTCTCCCGGTCTGCGGAGATCACCAAGGGCCGGCGCTGGGAGCTCTTCGGCCTGGGGATCGTGCTGTTCCTCATCACGATCGTCGGGTTCCTGCTCTGCTGCATCGGCCTCTTGTTCACCTACCCCATCACCGCCCTGGCGACCGCGTACGCGTATCGCTCGCTGAACGGCGAGCCGGTCGTCACCCCATGACGGAGGCCGTCCGATGACCGATCCCACTGAGCCGACCGAGCCCGCAGTTCCGCCGCCTCCGCCACCCCCGCCGCCTCCGGGTCCGGCGGCACCTCCGCCGCCTCCGCCTCCGCCGCCTCCGCCTCCGCCTCCGCCTCCGGGTCCGGCGGCACCTCCCCCGCCGCCGCCCCCGCCCGGTGGCCCGGCGGTGCCGCCCGCGCCGTACGGCGGACCGGCCTACGGCGCCCCGGCGGCCCCCAAGGCCAACGGCATGGCCGTGGCCGCGCTCGTGCTGGGCATCACCGGATTCCTGTGCTGCATCCCGGCGATCCTGGCTCTGGTCTTCGGCTACATCTCGAAGGGCCAGATCGACAAGTCGAACGGAACCCAGGGCGGGCGCGGGATGGCCGTGGCCGGGATCGTGCTCGGGTGGGTCTGGGTCGGCCTCGGGATCGCCTACGTGATCCTGGTGGCGCTCGGCACGCTGTCGGGGTCCTAGGTGTTGTGCTCTGGGACGTTGTTGACGTCCGCTGAGTAGATGGCCCCCTGGGCCAGTGTGGAGCTGTCGAAGGCATCACACAAAGCCCAGGGCGGCCGCTGTGCACCGTAACGCTCCGTTGACCCCCGGAGGGTCGTCTCCGTCGCTGCCAGCGAATCTCGGATGGCTGGACTGTCGCAGCGGCGGCCGAGTCGATGAGCATCTCGCGGCAGTGCGCGCACAAGTGGTGGCGCCGCTACCGAGACGAAGGCGTGGCCGGGCTCGAGGATCGGTCGTCGCGTCCGTGGTCGTGTCCGCATCAGACCCCAGCCCGGATCGAACGTCGGATCGTGGCGTTACGCCAGTCCCGCGAGCTCGGTCCCGCCCGGCTCGCGGGGATCTTCGGGGTTCCCGCATCGACGGTGCACCGGGTGCTGGTCCGTCACGGAATCAACCGACTGCGGTGGATGGACCGCCCAACCGGCCGGGTCATCCGCCGCATCGAAACCCACCGGCCCGGCGAGCTGGTCCATATCGATGTGAAGAAACTCGCCCGGATCCCCGACGGCGGCGGGCTCCGGTTCCATGGCCGCAAGGCCGAGGTGCTGCACAAGCGGATGGGCTACACGCACGTCCACACTGCGATCGACGCGTACTCGCGGCTGGCCTATTCGGAGTTCGCCGGCACCGAGAACACCGTGAACTGCGTCGCGTTCTTGGACCGGGCCGTCGCCTGGTTCGCCGACCAGGACAACACGATCGAGCGGATCCTCACCGACAACGGCAACGGCAACCGCAGCCTCCCCTGGCGAGAGCGCTGCGCCGAGCTCGGGATCCGCCACTCCCGCACCCGCCCCTACCGGCCGGCCACCAACGGCAAGGTCGAACGGTTCAACCGCACCCTGCTCGACGAATGGGCCTACGCTCGACTCTGGCGATCAGAACGCAGCCGTGCTCGAGCACTTGACCGCTGGCTGCATCGCTACAACCATCACCGACACCACACCGCCATCGGCGGCCCGCCCATCAGCCGAGTCAACAACCAGCCAGGACACAACACCTAGGCCGTTCTCCAGCCCGGCGCTCAGGGCCGGGGAGTGTCCACCTGCCGCCCCCCGACGCATCTGACCGGGCCGAGGTCCTGCGTTCGCATCATGCGGAAGACGCGTGCGATCCTCCCGATCTCCGCGTCGGTGGGGGTCTCGAGCACGATGTACCGGTAGCGGCCCCCCAGATCCTTCTCGGTGACTGAGCAGAACTGCCGCCGCAGCTCATGCTCGAGCGCGACGCGACGAGCCTGCTGGCGAGGGACGTAATCGATCGTGAGGCCGTACGCCACCACCGCCGCCACCAGCACCACCGCGCCGGCGACGGATCCCCAGCGCGGGCTCAGACGTTCCCAGCTGAGATACACCCAGAGCGGCACGGGAACCATCAGTGCCACGTAGGCGACCGCCTGCTGGGCGTCCCATTGGCTCGCACCGCGGCCGACGGCAATGGCCACGACGGACGCAAACACTGCCATTCCGCTGCACAGGAGGGCAAGCGCCTGATCGCGACCACCGGACCCTTCGCTCGGCCGGAGGACCCGGAGGATGATCAAGGCGGCCGTCGCCAGGACGGCAGCGAGCACGGCGACGGCCGACCAGGGCCACAACCGATCCGCGTGCGGACCTCCCAGGTTGCCGATCAGGCGCAGAGTCCGGGACAGGACGCTGCGTGGCGAGGTTGTCTGACTGGTCGCAGCGCCGGGGATGGTGACCACGTACACGATCAGCGCCGCGGCGAGCCCCCCGACGGCCGCGGCGACACCAGCCGACTTCCGGGGCTCGGTCGTTCGGAGATGCCACGAGCACAGTGCAAGCCAGGCGAGGATCCCGGGGACTGCGGCCACTCCAGGGGCACTGCTCAACATCAGGAGTGCAGCCGAAACGATCATGAACCAGAGCCATCGCGGTGGCGATTCGAGTCGGAACCGGATGACCAGGAGCAGGAACGCCACCATGATCACGGACACGAGCACGTGGTTGATCTCCCAGCCCCACCGGAGTCCTGGCTGGACGAGCGACATCAACGTGAGTGGGAAGATCGCGTCCATCAGCCTGGTGGTCCCGCGCACCCGACGAAGTACCAGGATTCCGATGGCTGCGGCAGCGGAGCTCAGTGCGAGGTTCAGCCAACTGGCCCAGACGAAGTCACCCCCGCTGGCGCGCGCAAGCCCGAGGGTGATGAGTCGAGGAACGAGCGGCCGGTGAACCTCGACCGCGATTGAGATGAGCCAATCGAACGTCACTGGCGACCGGCCGACCAGCCTCTCGATGATCGCCAACTCATCCGAATACGGGAGATGGCGCCCGTAACGGGCGACCCACACTGCCCCGGTCGCCGTCGTGAGCAGCCAGACGGCCCACACGATCCGAGTGGGCCACGTGGTTCTTCGAGGCGAAACTGCCCTGCCGAGGCTGTCGTCGACTGTGGACGCTTTCACGACCGAAAGTTAGTACGTTAGGAGGAATCGGGGAACTCGTCGGAACCGATCAGTAGCCTGAGTCCATGGAGGACTCTTCGCCCGGCCGAACTCGCATCGTCCTGACTGTCGTCTTGCCCGCGCACAACGAAGCCGAGATTCTCGAGGCCTCGGTCGCCGACTTCGTGGGAGGACTCCGGGTCCGCCGCATCCCCTTCGAGGTGGTGGTTGTGGAGAACGGGTCGCGTGACGCGACCCCTGCCATCGCGGATCGCATCGCCACCAACCACCCCGAGGTCTCCTGCTGCCAGCTGCCGGCGGCCGACTACGGCAACGCGCTGCGCACCGGCTTCCTTGCGGCCCGAGGCGCCACGGTCGTCAACTTCGACGTCGACTTCTACGACCTCGGCTTCGTCGACGACGCGCTCCTTCGGATGGCTGAGCCCGACCAACCCGTGATCGTGGTCGGCTCGAAGCGCGCTGAAGGGGCAGACGATCGGCGCAGCCCGCAACGCAAGCTCGTGACCGGCGTGTTCTCCTGGGTCCTGCAGTTCGGTTTTGGCCTGCGGCTCAGCGACACGCATGGCATGAAGGCGATGCGGCGCGATCCGCTCGTCCCCATCGTCGAGCGCTGCCAATTCGGCACGGACCTGTTCGACACCGAATTGATCCTGCGGGCCGAGCGCGCGGGTCTTCACGCCGTGGAACTTCCCGTCGTTGTGGTTGAGCGCCGGCCCGCCCGCTCCCCCATCTGGCGGCGCATCCCGCGCACCCTGTGGGGCCTCGTGCGGCTCCGCATCCTGCTCGGACGCGAGGCGTCGCGGGCCACGCGGTGACCGGTTCGCCGCGGCCCCGTCCCACCACCGCTACTCGTGCACGCCGTGGGGCGAGCTCGGCGGCGAGGTCCTCGACCGCCTGATGGGTGAGGAACTACGGACTCTCTCTTGTTGACGATCGGAGCCAACTTCACGTGCGGAACCGCGGAGGGCGTTCGGTTGCCGTGGCGCCGACCGCGGTCCGCAAGGAGTCGACCATTGCACTCTCTCCCCGTGCCAGCGCACCAAGTTGCCGCCGATTTCGACCCGGCGGCTCCGTTGGTGATCGGTGGGGTCGGGGAATTGATCTCGCGGACTTCGACACGGCCGACGTTGCGTCGTCCGAGCCCTCGGGTTCGGGTCGACTAGGTGTTGTGCTCTGGGACGTTGTTGACGTCCGCTGAGTAGATGGCCCCCTGGGCAAGTGTGGAGCTGTCGAAGGCATCACACAAAGCCCAGGGCGGCCGCTGTGC
>Ga0194129_10000443_pt1 | contig 80475 bp, 96 predicted proteins | sample TA2KigCa35mmetaG_FD_150862 | JGI IMG/M metagenome (GOLD analysis project Ga0194129, IMG submission 150862) | Freshwater microbial communities from Lake Tanganyika, Tanzania - TA2015038 Kigoma Deep Cast 35m | ecosystem: Environmental > Aquatic > Freshwater > Lake | place: Tanzania: Lake... | reverse complement strand
TGCTGGGCCTCAACCTCGAGCAGCTGATCGCCCTCGAACCGGAGCCGGGCCTGGGCAATGGCGGGCTGGGCCGCCTGGCCGCCTGCTTCCAGGAGTCACTGGCCAGCCTGGAGCTGCCCGCAATCGGCTACGGCATTCGCTACGAGTTCGGCATCTTTCGCCAGAGCATCGGCCCCGACGGGCAGCACGAGAGCACCGATGCCTGGCTCACCCTCGGTAACCCCTGGGAGGTGATTCGCCCGGAATGGCGCTACCCGGTGCAGATCGGCAACCGCACCGTGATCGGCGTCGCCCACGACACGCCGATCACCGGCTACGGCGTGCGCACGGCCAACACCCTGCGGTTGTGGTCGGCGATGGCGCCGGAAGCCTTCGACTTCGCCTCCTTCAACGCCGGTGACTACACCCGGGCCGTGTTGGCCAAGATGCAGAGCGAGACACTCAGCAAGGTTCTCTACCCCAACGACGAATTCGATCAGGGCAAGCGGCTGCGGCTGAGCCAGCAGATCTTCTTCGTGAGCTGCTCGCTACAGGACATGTTCCGCATCCTGCGCGGCCAGGGGCTGACTGCCCGCTACTTCCACACCAAGTTCGCCGTGCAGCTCAACGACACCCATCCGGCCATTGCCGTGGCTGAGCTGATGCGGCTCTTGATCGATGAGGAAAAGCTCGATTGGGACACCGCCTGGAGCATCACCACCGCCAGCCTCAGCTACACCAACCACACCCTGCTTCCGGAGGCACTGGAAACCTGGGGGCTGGAGCTGTTCGAGGAGCTGCTACCGCGCCAATTGCAGATCATCTACGAGATCAATGCCCGCTTTCTGCGCATGGTGCGCATCCAAAACCCTGGTAACCCGGAGCTGCTGGAGCGGGTGTCGTTGATCGAGGAAGGGCCCCAGCGCCGGGTGCGCATGGCCCATCTGGCGGTGGTGGGCAGTCACCACACCAACGGCGTTGCTGAACTGCACAGCCAGCTGCTGCGCGAGCAGGTGCTGGCTGATTTCGCCCGCGTCTGGCCCGATCGCTTCACCAACGTGCCCAATGGTGTGACGCCGCGGCGCTGGCTGGCGGTGGCCAACCGGTCCCTGAGCACCCTGCTCGATGGCGCCATTGGCGAGGGCTGGCGGCGGGATCTCTCCGAGCTGCAGCGGCTTGAGCCCCTCCTGGGCGACACCGGTTTTCTCGAGGGCTGGCAGGCGGCTCGCCTGCAGGCCAAGCAGCGCCTGGCGGGGCACATCCAAGACCAGCTCGGCGTGATGGTGGACCCCACCTCCCTATTTGACGTGCAGGTGAAGCGCATCCACGAATACAAGCGCCAGCATCTGGCGGCGCTGGAGGTGGTGCAGCGCTACCTGCGTCTGCACAACGGAGAAGACCTGCCGCCCCGCACGGTGATCTTTGGCGGCAAGGCGGCACCGGGTTACGCCATGGCCAAGTTGATCATCCGCCTGATTGTGGGCATCGTTGAGATCGTGAACATGGATCCGGCCATGCGCGGCCGGCTGCGGGTGGTGTTCCTGCCCAACTTCAGCGTCAGCCTCGGCCAGCTGGTGTATCCGGCGGTGGATCTCTCCGAGCAGATCTCCACTGCGGGCAAGGAGGCCTCCGGCACCGGCAACATGAAGATGGCGCTCAATGGCGCTCTCACGATCGGCACCCTCGATGGGGCCAATATCGAGATCCGCGAGCGGGTGGGCGCCGACCACTTTTTCCTCTTCGGCCACAACGCCGAGCAGGTGGCCCGGTTGCAGCAGGAGGGCTACCACCCCCAGCCTTGGCTGGAGCGCAACCCAGCCCTACGCCAGGCGATCGAGCTGATCGGCTCCGGCCATTTCAGCGAGGGGGATCGCCAGCTGTTCCACCCCCTGCTCGCCAACCTTTGCAATCAGGACCCCTTCCAGGTGGTGGCCGATGCCGCCGACTACAGCCGCGCCCAGAACGCCGTGGATCAGGCCTGGCAGCAGCCCGAAGCCTGGAGCCGTTCGTCGATCACCAACACGATGAACTGCGGCTTCTTCAGCAGCGACCGGGCGATCGCCGAGTACGCGCAACGGATCTGGAAGATCCAGTCGCTGTCGATCGGGTCGTAGAACGCCATGGCGCCCGATATCGCCGCTGCAACCACCTCTGCGGCCACCGCTACGAGCACGGATACAGCCATCTTTGCCACGACTGCTGCAGTTGTGGAAGCACGCCTTCAGGCTGCCGGCATCGAGCTCACCCTGGGGGGCGAGCCCACTTATGTGCCGTTTGATCCCGTGGGGGCCGAGTGGAGTGTGGCGGCCGATGGCCCCACCAAGCTCGGCTACGCGCGCGCCCTGGCCGCCGAGCTGCAGCAGAGGATCTGGCCCGATGCCACCCTGCTCTTCTGCAGTGGCAAGCGCTTTGAAGGCGAGGTGAATCCCCGCTTGGCCCTACGGCTGATCACCGGCAATGGCGATGAGCCTCTGGTGCGCTGGCCCCAGCGACAGGATCAGCAGCCCCGCCAGCCCCTGGAAGAGGCCGCCGCCCCTGCCCTTCTCGATGCCATCGGCGCGGCGCTGGCTTGCACGCTGCATCCCATCACTTTGCGGGATCCGCTGGATCCCGGGCGGCAGGTGTGGGCTGCTCCCCTCAGCCACGACGAGGGGCACTGGCAGGCTCTCCCTTGGCCTCTACCCGAGGAGGCTCGCGTTCTGCTGCCGGCGCCAGGCCCGGCCGGACTGCGCCTGCCACTGCAGCACATCCCGGACGATCTACCCCGACAGGTGCTGACCCTTGAAATCACCCCTGAGGGCTGGGGCCTGTTTCTGCCGCCGCTGGCCAGATCACCGCTTGAACAGTTGTTCTCGGCCATCGCCGCCGCCAGTGAACCCTGGGCCGAGCCTGAACTCAGCGGTGTTTTGCCGCTCGACACGGCGGGCCACTGGCAGGTGCTGGGAATTACAGCTGACCCTGGGGTGCTGGAGGTGAACCTGCCGGTCTGCGCCACCTGGCGCGATTACGCCCACTGGCTGGAGGGGCTGGAGCAGGCGGCCGCTGCGGTGGGGTTGCGCTCGTGGCGACGGGAGGGGGATCGCCAGATGGGCACCGGCGGCGGCAACCACCTGCTCTGGGGCGGACCATCGCTGGAGACTGAGCGCCATCCCTTCTTTGCTCGACCGGCCTGGCTGGTGGGGATCCTGCGCTACTGGCAGCACCATCCCAGCCTCTCCTATCTATTCAGTGGCCCCTGCGTTGGGCCCTCGTCCCAGGCGCCCCGCCTGGATGAGGGCAGTGCCAATTGGCTGGATCTGCAGCTGGCCCACGGGGTGCTGGAGCAGCTGGAGGGCATCGACCAGCGGGTGGCCATCAGCGAAACTTTGCGCCATCTCCATGCCGACCGCAGCGGCAACACCCACCGCAGCGAGATCAGCCTCGACAAGTTCTGGAATCCGGCCTGGCCAGGGGGGTGCCAGGGGCTGATCGAGTTCCGGGCCATTGAATCGATGCCCCATCACCACTGGAGCAGTGCCGTGGCCCTGCTCTTTCGAGCTCTGGCGGTGTTCCTGCTGAATCCCGAGCACCGTCCGCGCCAGTTGCGGTCCTGGGGCGCGGAGCTGCACGATCAGGCCATGCTCCCAAGCCAGCTCTGGGCCGACCTCGAAGCCGTGTTGGCGGAGCTGGCCGGCGATGGTCTGGCCCTCAATACCGCCTTATTTCGCACCAGCTGGCAATGGCGCTTTCCCCAGCTGCTGCAATGGCAGGAGTCCAGTTCAGGAGCCGAACTCGAGATTCGGCGCGCGCTTGAACCCTGGCCCCTGCTCTGCGACACCCCGGTGGAGGGGGGCTTCACCAGCCGTTTTGTGGACAGCTCCATGCGCCGCCTGGAGTTGATCGGCAATGCCGCCCTGCGCCGGCAGTACAGGCTCTTGCTCAATGGCAGGTCCCTGCCCTGGCCTGCCGATCCAGCTCAACCGTTAGCCCTGCGCTATCGCCACTGCGCCCTCTATCCCTGTCTGCATCCCTGCCTACCCGTGAATTTGCCGCTCCACCTCTGTCTGGTGGATGCTGGCGGCCGATCGGTGGCGGCCTGGCAACTGCAGGATGGCGACGGTGATCTGAATTGCCATCCCGTTGGGGAACAGCCCGATCCGGCACCTCTCAAGCGCGGAGTGCCGCCCTGGCCTACCCCACAGGCCGGAGCCTGCACAGTGGATCTGCGAATCCACGACAACCACGGAGACAAGACGGCCAGCTGGGAAAAATCCGTCGCTCCGTTGCCCTGATTGCGCAGCAATCACTCGTGCTGCTGTTCATAAAGCACCAGCGGTGAGCTTTACGCATGAGTGGTGAGCTTCGCTGCGGCCTGCAGGCTCAGTGCAGGCCAGCCCTTGGCTGCAGGACGACGCTGAATGCGCTAGGCATAGGCATTCGGAACAAAGAACTGTTCGTTTAGCGGTGGCCGCTGGTAATCGCCAATGGTCTTACGTAGTGGCAGATCAATTGGCTCGGGCGTCCTATCTTCATAGGGGACCTAGCTGAGGATGTGGCGGATACAGTTGAGCCATGCGCGGCGCTTATCGTCAGCCTCCACGGTGAACCAAGGAGCTTCGGGGATGTTGCTGCGAGCGAACATCTCGTCTTTGGCACGTAAAAATTCCACCCAGCGGTCCCTGATTCAAGGTCCATGGGGCTGAGTTTCCAACGCCTGGCCGGGTCCTTGAGCCTGGAGCGAAACCTAACGTCCTGCTCCTCATCGCTGACAGAAAACCAGTACTTGACCCTCGCTCAGGCCAGTTGCTCAGACCGTCAAGCTGGATACAGATTGACACGTCTTTTTATCCGATTGTTGAAAGAGCAATTCGCAGCGAACGCAGCGATCCTGCGGGTTGGCCTTTTGTGGAGAGGGCCTGTTGCAGCCGGTCTGTCGTCAATTTGCAACCAGTCAAATCATGACAAGCGGAATTAATCTGACACCAAAGATTGCCACGCTGCAAATCCGAGCCACCCCCTATCGAGGGGAATGGATCATTTACCAGTATACCAACCGCGAATACATAGCGGTCCATGAGGTTCCGCAGCTCAATGGCGAGCGCAAAGCCGTAGAAAGCGTTTCGCTCTCTACGCTCTCTGATGCTCAAACCTTCTCGAGCTACCTGAGTTCCCACGGGTGGCACAGGGTCTGGGATCTTTGATCCCTTGGACTCTTGCTCTTGTCGTCAGGGTGAATCCTGAGCTGCACGTAGCCAGTCGCCGGACCCAGCTTTTTGCAGAAGCGCGAGTCTGGTTGCAGGCCCATTTGTTGTAGCTGGACAGCAGGACTCCTCACCATGGTGTCAGAAGTATTGGAAGTATCTATTCCTCCGTCGCGCAACCTTGATGGGTGATCCCAGCGACGTGCCCGATCGCAGCGACCTTGTGGCTGCGCTCACCCCTGACGCCCGCCCAGCGGCGGTGCTGCGCTGGCTGCTGCAGGGCCATCAGCGCTTCCTGGCAGGACAATCGCTGCATCCCCACAGCACGCGGGAACGCATGCAGTCGGTGGTGGAAGGCCAACATCCCCTGGCGGCTTGAGCGGGAGATCCCGGCGACGTGGCTGCCGCTGCCGGTGATGGCGTTGGCGGTTTAGCGTCATCCCAGACCATTCCTGAGCGCTCACTGTCGGCCATGGATGTCAGTTCCGAAACGTTGATCAGTCGGTTGCGCCAGCACGCTCCCGTCTGGAGTGAGCGTTTCGGCGTGCAGAGCCTGCGGGTATCGGCTCCTGGGCCCGTGGCACGGCAACATCGAGCAGCGATGTGGATCTGCTGGTGGCCTTCGACGGCCCTGCCACGGCCAGACGCTTCTATGGCCTCCAGCTGTTCCTGGAAGACCTGCTCCAGCAACCTGTCGATCTGGTGACCGAACAGGCACTTCGGGAGGAGCTCAGGCCTGCGGTGGAGGCAGATGCCATCACGCTCTGACGGCAGTCCGAAACGTGACTGGCGACTCTATGCGCAGGATTCTGAACCGTGCGCAGTTTGAGGCGAATCAGCATGCAGGACGCCGTTCTTCGCAACATCGAGCTGATCGGCGAAGCCGCCACTCGCATCCCAGAGGAGGTGAGGCTCGCTCACCCTGAGATCCCCTGACGGGAGATCATCGCGATGCGCAATCAACTCATCCACGCCTACCTGGGGGTCGATCTTGATGTGGTGTGGGATGTGATCCAGGTGGAATTACCGCAATTGATTCTTCAGCTGAAGACCGTTCTGTCCTGACGAGCAGCCTCGTCAGGCGGGGATGCGGAGCCCTCTTTTCCCCCTCCACCCGCTTCCGCGACCTGGCCCTCGGCCCCCACCTCAAGGGTCGGACTGCAGCAGTCCTGATGGCCCATCAGCTCACACCCGGCAGCGCCTGGGCAAGCACCGTGGTCAGGGCCGTATCCACGCTCAGGATCCGTTCGCCCAAGCCCACCCGCCGCGCGATCACCGCTTCGGCCAGCTGCACTTCAAAGGGAACGAAGCCGCCCTCCGGGCCGATCATCACCACCGCCGGCACCGGCGGTGCGTCGGCGAGCGACAGTGGCGCACCCCTATCCGCCAGCCAGCAGGGACGGCCCGCACACAGCCCGGGCAGCTGGTCTTCGAGAAAGGGGCGAAAGCGGCGGTGCAGATGCACCCGGGGGGCGATCGTGTCGCGGGATCGCTCCAATCCCGCCAGCAGCGCTTCTTCCACCCGGGCTGGTTGCAACAGCGGGCTCTGCCAGTAGCTCTTCTCCACCCGGGCGCTGTGGATCAGGTGCAGATCGGCGATACCAAACTCAGCACACTGCCGCAGGATCCGCCGCAGCATTTTGGGTCGCGGTAAGGCCAGCACGATGTCGAACCGATGCCGCGGTGGCGGGGGCTCGCTGAGCTGAACGTGCAGCCGCACGCCGCTCGGATCCAGGGCTTCGATCACCCCCTGGCCGCAGAGCCCGCCGAGCAGCCCCACCCGCAGGCTGTCGCCCACCTGGGCGCGCAGCACCTCGCGCATGTGCACGGCGCGGTGATCCCGCACCACGGCAATCGCGTCAGCGATCCAGTCGCTCTGGTGGAGCAGAACGATGTTCATCAGCTGAGCCTGGCGGCGTTCCGCAAGCAAAGCTCAACCTGAACCCGCCTGCCTTTCTGGGATGGGGCATGGGCAGGCCTCACGATCGAGACTCTCCCGCACCGAGTCCTCGAGCCCGGCGTTGAATTGTCTTCGCAGGGCCGGCCAGTGCCGCGGGCGCCGGCGTGTGCTGTTGCCTTGGCTTCGGCTCCACCTTCACCGGCCTCGACCCCACCATGCAGATCGTGATCCTCGACGGCTACACGGCCAATCCCGGTGATCTGAGTTGGGCCGAGCTTGAGGCCCTGGCTCCGTGCAGCGTGTTTGACAAAACCGACGCGCACGCGGTGATCTCCCGCATCGGCGCTGCCGAGATCGTGCTCACCAACAAAACGCCGCTGCCGGCAGATGTGCTCGCCGCGTTGCCCCATCTGAAACTGATCAGCGTGCTGGGCACGGGCTACAACGTGGTTGACGTTGCAGCGGCCAAGGCCTGCGGCATCACGGTGTGCAATGTGCCCGCCTACAGCACCCCTGGCGTGGTGCAGGCGGTGTTCGCCCTGCTGCTGGAGCTCACCAACCGCACCGGCTATCACAGCCGCACGGTGCACGAGGGGCGCTGGAGTGCCAGCGAGCAGTTTTGTTACTGGGATGGCGACCTGCTGGAGCTGGCTGGCCTCACCCTGGGCATCGTGGGCTATGGCCAGATCGGCGCGGCGGTGGCCCGCGTCGGCCGGGCCTTCGGCATGACCATCCTTGCCAACCGCCGCAGCGGCATGGGCGCCATCGCAGAGGGCGGCAGCTTCGTCGACCTCGATCGCCTGTTTGCTGAAAGTGATGTGGTGAGCCTGCACTGTCCGCTCACCGCCGACACCGCGGAGCTGGTGAATGCCGCCCGGCTCGCCCAGATGAAGCCGACGGCCTTCCTGATCAACACGGCCCGCGGCGCTCTGGTGCAGGAAGCGGATCTGGCCGCCGCCCTCAACAGCGGCCGCATTGCCGGGGCCGGCCTCGATGTGCTGGGTATGGAACCACCACCGGCCGACCATCCGCTGCTCACAGCCAAGAATTGCGTGATCACCCCCCACATCGCCTGGGCGACCCAGGCCGCCCGCCGCCGCCTGATCTCGATGTCGGCTGCCAACATTGCCGCGTTCCTGGCCGGCACACCGCAACACGTGGTGACTTGATGCCAACTCTCCTCTGCAAGGGCACCGCCAGCAACCGGCGTAATCTGCCCCCAAATTCCGATTGAGCTCCGCCATGCATGCCGTGCCGCTCCACCTTGAGGCCGGCAGCGACGTGCGCAGCAGCCTCGAGCAGCTGGCCCAGCAGCAGCAGGCCGGCGGCTTTGTGCTCAGTGTGGTGGGCAACCTCTCCCAGGCGGCCTTCGCCTGCCCCGGCAAAACCGCCCCCACCGTGCTCCAGGGCGAACTCGAAATCATCACCTTGCAGGGCACCCTCTCGCCGGATGGCGTGCACCTGCACCTGAGCTTCTCCGATGCCGAATGCCAGGTGTGGGGGGGCCATCTCGAGCACGGCACCCTGGTGCTGCGCGGCGCCGACCTGCTGGTGGGGTTCCTCACCGAGCCAGGCCAGCAACCAGGCCAGCCCGCCAGCCAGGCGCGCGCCGACACCGGGTTAATCGCCGAACCGCGGGTTGAGATCGCCACGTTGCCGGGCTGTCCCTTCTCGCGGCGGGCGCTGCGCATGCTGCGCACCCTTGGCATTCCTTTCCTGGAAATCCAGCCCAGTGCCGAGGGAAGCGTGCCCCAGCTGTTCATCGATGGGGTGGCCATTGGCGGCTACGACGCCCTGGCCGAGCTGCACAGCCGCGGAGAACTGGAAGCTCTGCGGCAGCCATGAGCAGCTGGCCGAGCAGCGGTCAGCTCCAGCTGAGCACCAGGGCACGCTGCGGCCTGGCGATCGCCGGCTACCCCCAGTTCCGTTACGACGCGCGGGGTGGCGGCGGGCTTGGCAGCCTGGGTGCTGCCGATGACAGCGGCCGGCAAGCGCTGATCTTTGACCCGGCGAGCCTGACGATCCCACCGCTCTGCTGGCGCACCACGCGGGTGCTGGGCCTGCCCCTGCCACCGGGCCTGGCCATCCGCATCGAGCCCGAAGAGCTCGCGGGCCACCTGGATCCCGCCACCGGCAGCCTGGACTTGCGGTTTCGCGCTCGCTTTCACCTCAACCTCGCAGGCCTCTACCAGCCCCCTGCTCTGCAGATCGACACGGTGCTCAGCGGCACAGCGGCCGAGGGCCTGCTGGAGGGCGTCGCCACCGTGCCGCCCAGCGGCGACCCCTGGCTGGATCGTTTCCTCGGCCTTCCCGATGAAGCGCTTGCCATGCTGCGCTGCAGTGTTGTGCCTGTTCCGTGAGCGAATCGCTGCCCCAACGCCTGGATCGCTGGATCGCGCGAGCTGGCTTCAACCTGGTGATCCCTGTGGTGATCCTGCTGATCCCCTGGCTGCAGGAGCTGCTGGATCAACTGGTGTTTGGTGGGACCTGGAACCTGCCAATGACGCCGGGTGGCTCGTTTCTGGGCGTACTGACGGCCCCCTTCAGCCACAGCGGTTTCGGCCACCTGCTGGCCAACTCCCTCACCTTTCTGCCCCTCTCCTGGCTGGTGCTGCTGCGCGGCCGCCGCGATTACCTGGCCGTTTGGCTGGGGGTGTACGCCACCGCCATCCCCGTGTGGCTGCTCTGGCCCAATGGCAGCCATGGGCTCTCGGGCGTGGTTTATGGCCTGCTGGGGTACCTGCTGCTGATCGGCTGGCTGGAGAAGCGCCCCCTGTCGCTGGCCTTATCGGTGCTGGCCCTGGTCACCTACGCCGGCGTGCTGCCAAGCCTGCTGCCCATTTTTTCGCCGCCCGGCGTCAGCTGGATCGGCCACCTCAGTGGCTTCGCCGGCGGCTTGCTCGCAGCTACGGGCGTCGCCCGCGATTGAGCTGCCGCATCTGCCAGGTGACCAACGTGCCCACCGGACTCCACAGCAGATAGGGCACCAGCAGGCCAGCCGCCAGGGGGCTCAGCGTGGACACCCCCAGGGTGAGGGCGATGCCCCACACCCAGCCGGCGAAGCCGATCGCCGTGCCCGCTCCCAGGCTGCGGCTGCGGCAGATCGCCAGGGTGTAGCTCTGCACCAACAGCAATTGCACCAGATACGCCACCATCCAGGGGCCGCTCCAGGAGGCCTGCCAGGTGAGCCAGGCCGAAACCGCGAAGCAGGCGTAGATCAGCAGCCAGATCACCGGGATCCAACCTTCAAACACCAACCAGCGGGGCCGGCGTAGCCGAATGAACCAGGCAAAGTCCTGACGACTCGGGTTCAGCACTCCGGCCACCCCCGTGATCACCAGCAGAATCACCAGGGCTGCCAGCACGGCGCGCGGCTCGTCAACCCCCACCCTGGCGCGGCATCGGCGGCGCTGCGCTAAGCCAGGTCAGACAGCGCCACACAGCACAGCCATGGAGCCAGCCCGCCAGATCGATCGGCCCAGCCCAGAAACCATCCTGGCCGCCTCCAGCCCCTGGGTGGCCGTGGTGCTCAACCTGGTGCCCGGCCTGGGCACCGGCTACATCTATCAACGCCGCTGGCGCGCCTACTGGATCACCTCCGCGGTGGCCACGGCCTGGTTTGTGGCCGGTGCGCTGCTGGGCCAAAACGCGGATCCCGGGCTGATGCCCGACCTCGTGCAGCGCAACCAACTGATCGGCCTGGCCGGCCTGTTGGCGCTGGCGGGCATCACCGCCACCGAAGCGGGCCTGGCGGCCCGCCGCGCTCAGCCCAGCTCCAGGCAGGCCAACCCGTAAACGTCGTTGAGGGGCACCGGCGGCAGCACGCCCCGCACCATCCGCAGGCTCTCCCCCACCACGGCAAAGCCAAGCTGCTGCAGGAGTGGAGCAGCCTGGGGATTGGCCCCCGGTGCATCGATCAACACCACGCCGGGATGGCGCTCCATCAGCGCCTCCAGCAGTTGTGCTGCCAGAGCTGGCGTGTCGGCCAGCAGGGGCCCAATCCGCCAACCCTCCCCCCGTTGCAGCAGGCAGGGGCGAATCCGTCCGAAGCCATGGCAGCCCCCGGCCGCATCGATCAACGCCAGCACCGTGCCGGCGGGATGGTGCAGCCAGTCGGCCAGGAAATGGGGGCGTGGGCTGGGCTCGCGCACGGCGTCGTAGGCCTGCACGGCCGCATCCGGAATCGCCGGCCCCTCCACCAGGGTGAGACCCTCGGCTGCGGTGCCCTTAACGGGTGCTCGCTCCTCCACGATGCGCTGCCAGCGTCGGGTGGGAGAAGCGGCCACAAAGCCCCAGCTGGCGTAATCGGCAATGCGATCCATTGCCGCCTCGATGCCGATGCAGGAGATCCCTTCGAGATGGGCTAGGGCATGGGCCCAGAGCTGGCGCCCATAGCCCTGGCCGCGGAACTCAGGCTGCACCAGAAACAGGCCGATGAAGCCATATTCGGCGTTGTAACGCACCCCGGCGATGCAGCCGATGGGACGGCCATCGAGACAGCCCACCCAGATTCCCTGGCGATCGGTATGGCGGTAAATGGCGACATCCCCGCGGCCCGGTGCGAACTGTTCAGCCCGGGCCCAGGCCGTGACTAAGGGCAGATCCGCCTTGGTGAGCGCGCGAATCTGCAGCAGCGATGCGACCATCCGCCCTCACACCGAGCCGTAGGCGATCTGGCAGCTGGCGTTGAGCAGCTGCGCCTGATCGGCCGTGGTGGGCGGGGCGCCGTTGATCAGGCCCTGCTTGCAGTCGCTGGTAACCGTGGCGTAGGGCATGCCGGGCGCAGCAACGGCAAATTGCACCCCGTTGGGGGGCAAAGGCTGAATCGAGCCGTAGTCGAGCTGCAGGCTGGTCTGGGGCACAACGATCACGGTGGACTGCTGGTCGGCGGCGGCGTCCACGGCACTGGTGATCGCAGCGGCCGTGGCCAGGCCGGTGGTCCAGGTGCGGGACGACCAATAGCCCCGCCGTGCCCAGCCCGGATTCCAGGCCGATGCCCCTGGCGCCCGAGTGAGCCCAGCCCCGGGGGCACCCCAGCCAGCGCCTGGACGAACGCCAGCACCGGATCTCGGTCCACCCAAGCCGCCGCCGCCCATCGGACGCGCCAGTGCACCCTCCATCAGCGGGGTAGGCAGCGGCGTGGGCAACAGACTGAGCCAGGGGGTTGCTGCCAGCAGGCTCAGAACCAGTCCAGACAACGATGCGGTGGGCTTGACTCTGGCCATGGCGATGCCGATGTGGAGCTTTGATTCGAGCACGCTGGTGCAGAACGCCCTGAATTCAGTTGTATTCGCCAGGTAAGTCCTGTTTGGTCACGGTGACCCGGCCCACCTTCTGGCCCGAAATCCGCAGCAGTTCGTCCCCAGAAAACTCATAGCCCAGGCCCGCACCGATCTGGGCCACATCATCAGCCGTGGCAGCAGCGTTGACCGCCTGTCTCAGGGCCGCGTCATCTTGAACCTTGGCCAGAAAAGCCTTCAACTCAGCGAGGGACATGGCAGGTCGTTGGCGAGGCGGCTCAGCAGATCAGTGGCATCCTGATCCACCAGCACCAAGCGCTGCAGCACGAGCTGCCGATCCAACGCTGTCAGTTCACCATCCGCCTGCCACTTGAGGCAGGTGCGTCCCAAACAGGTCATGTCCCCTCCTTCGGTGTGTGTGTCGGTATGCCTCCATCGTCATCCCAGCCGGACAGGATGTCTGCCCCCATCAGGGGGTGATTGCGGCGCACCAATGCGGCTCACAATGGTGAATCGGTGTGTCTCCATGTCATGGCCAGCGATCGCGAACGCCAGTTGGATCTGCTTCAGATCGCCTGCTGCGTGGCCTGGGTGGACGGAGATGTATCGGCAGAGGAAAAACGTCTGCTCGAACAGCTGGTGGCGCGCTACTTCGCATCTGAGGAAGGCGCCGATGCCAACAAGGAAGCGGCTCGTCTGTTGGCAGCCTGGACCGTGGATGGGGCGCTGCTGAACGAGCTCATGGCGCGGCTGACGGTGGCCGAGGACAGGCTTCTGGCGCTGAAACTGGCCTACATGATGGCTCGGGTGAGCCAACGCCCAGAGGACAGCGCCGCGATCAATCCTCAGGAAAAAGCGCTTTACCGCCAACTGGTGGAGGGACTCCGCCTCACCGAAACCGAGGTTCAGGAAGCGGAGTGGGCCGCTGAGCAGGACTTGTCCAGCGGCAAAGGGATCTGGGCCCTGCTGGGGGCGGCATTCTCAGGGTTGGGCGCTTGGCCCAGCCAGGAGATGCTCGAAACCCCCGGGATGCAGTGGCTCTGAGCGCGTGCGTGCGAAGGCTGGTCTCAGCCCAGGCCGAGCTGGCCGAGGATGCCCTGGCCGGTGAGCAGCTCGGTCGCGAGGCCGATCACAAAACCCAGCATGGCCATGCGGCCATTCCAGGTTTCAGCTAAGGCGACGAAGCCAAAACGGGGAGAGGAATCAGTCATGACCGAAAGGCTGTTACGAAACTTCGCGTCAACGTAGTGAGGTGCGAGGCCCCCGGATGTATCTCCGGATGCCAATCGGCTGATCTGCGGCACGTTCGCACTGTTACGAAAGACTGAGGTTCGGTCACTCCAAGATCAACGCAGCAAACTTCTGCGAAGCCGCACCGCTCCACCATGTCTGTTGGAACCGTGTTTCTCGAAGCCCTCAGCACCGGGGTCATCGCCCCGGCCGAACTGAGCTGGCTCACCCACCACCAGGGCGACTTCAACCGCGTCGAAGAAGCCACCGCCTTGCGCCTGGGTCGCTTGCTCGACCAAGGCGTCATCCAGCTGGGCTGCCGCCTGCCCCGGCCGTGAGGCCCAGCTCCAGCGCCTCCAGCAACGCCGGCCCGTAGCGATCCAGCTTCGCCTGGCCGATGCCGCTGATCTCGGCCAGCGCCTGGAGCGATCGGGGCCGGCGGGCCACCACCTCCACCAGGGTGCGGTCGTGGAACACCACGTAAGGCGGCAGCCCCTGGCTACGGGCCTGCTCCCGCCGCCAGTCCTTGAGCGCCTGCAGCAGGGGAGCGTCGTCGGGGCTGAGCTCCGCGGGAAGGGCTGCGGTGCCAGCAGACGGCTGGCGTCGCCGCTCCCGCTTGGGGGGCGGCAGGCGCAGCAGCAGCTGTTGCTCCCCCCGCAGCAGAGGCTTCACCTCCGCCTCAGCGCCAAAGCCCAGGGCCCCATAGCGCTCGGGGTCTGCATGCAGCAGGCCGCGAGCGACCAGTTGGCGAAACAGGCTGCGCCACTGGCCCCGGTCGAGCTCCTGGCCGATGCCATACACACTCAGGTTCTGGTGGCCGAGCTCACGCACCCGGGCGGTGTCCGCCCCCAGCAGCACATCCACCAGATGGGCCGCCCCGAAACGGCTGCCGCAGCGATACACCGCTGAAAGGGCTTTGCGGGCCGGCTCGGTCACGTCCACCGCCGTGTCCGGCTCCAGGCAAAGATCGCAGTTGCCGCAGGGTTGGGCCAGCTGCTCACCGAAGTGGGCCAGCAACACCTGACGGCGGCAGCCACTGGCCTCCGTGAAGCTGATCAGGGCGTCGAGTTTGCCGTGCTCAATCCGCTTCTGAGCAGGCTCGGCGTCGGAGTCGTCGATAAACCGGCGCAGCTGGGGCACATCCCCAGCTCCGTGCACCATCCAGGCGAGCGCCGGCAGACCATCGCGCCCCGCCCGGCCCGTCTCCTGGTAGTAGGCCTCCAGGCTCTTGGGCAGATCCACGTGGGCCACAAAACGCACATCGGGCTTGTCGATGCCCATACCGAAGGCGATCGTGGCCACCACGATCACGCCGCTCTCGCGCCGAAAGCGCTCCAGGGCAGCGCTGCGCTGGGCCGCATCCAAACCAGCGTGGTACGCCACAGCGTCGTAGCCGGCAGCCTGCAGGTCGCGGCTGAAACGGTCCACCCGGCTGCGGGAGCGGGCATACACAATCCCCGCCTCACCGCGGTGCTCGGCCAGCAGCTCAAGCAGCTGACGGCGGGCATCGTCCTTGTCGCGCAGCAGATAGCGGATGTTGGGCCGATCGAAGCTGGCCAAAAACACGCGGCCCTGCTCCAACTGCAGCCTGGTGCGGATCTCATCGCGGGTGCGGGGATCGGCGGTGGCGGTGAGGGCCAGGCGGGGCACATCACCAAAGCGCTGGGCCAACACCGCCAGCTGCAGATAGTCGGGGCGGAAATCGTGGCCCCACTGGGAGACGCAGTGGGCCTCATCAATGGCAAACAGAGCGATCGGCAGGGCCGCCAAGCGATCCAGGGTGCCCGGGGCCAACAGACGCTCGGGGGAGAGATAAAGCAGGTCCAGCGTCCCAGCCCGCAGAGCGCTCCAGGTGGCCGCGCTCTCCTCAGCGGAGCAGCTCGAATGCAGCGCCGCCGCCCGCACCCCGGCCTGGCGCAAGCCTTCCACCTGGTCCTGCATCAGGGCAATCAGGGGAGAGATCACCACGCCGATGCCGGTGCGGCAGAGGGCGGGAATCTGATAGCAGAGTGATTTACCGCCGCCCGTCGGCATCAGCACCAGCGCCGAGCCGCCCGCCACCACATGCTCGACGATCTCCTGCTGGGGTCCCCGGAAGGCGCCGTAGCCGAACACCTCCTGCAGCACCTGCTGGGGAGAGGGCAGGCCCGCCATCGCAGGGGCGCGGCTCAGGCCTTGGCGAAGCGCATCGCCGCGGGCTGGGCCCAGGCACCGCTGGCCCGATAACCGCGGGGGTTGGCACAGAGATGGCGCAGGATCCAGAAGAGGGGCTCGGGACTCTCCGTGCCCAGGGCCTGTTGGAGCTCCTGCAGGCTGCGCTCCTGGCCGTCGGCCAACAGCCCCTCAAGCCGCCCCTGCAGCGCCAGGATCTCGGCAGCCGCCTTCTTGCCGGCCTCGACACCGGGCTGGTCGTAGGCGTTGACGTTCACCAGTTCGGCATAGAGGCCAACGGCACGCTCAAACAGGGCGATCAGGGCTCCGAGGGTGGCGGCATCGAAGCGGCGCAGGGTGATCGAGAGGCTCTGGCGGCCACCCTCCATGAGGGCAGAGCGGGTGCCCTGCAGGAAACCGTCGAGGAAATCGCCGGGGATCTCATCACCGATCGGCGGGATGTCGCTGGGTTCTTCCAGGGCCTCGATGAAGGTGACAAAAAAGTTGTCGATGCCATCGCGCAACTGCTGCACATAGGCGTGCTGGTCTGTGGAGCCCTTGTTGCCATACACAGCGATGCCCTGGTGCACCACCTGGCCATTGCGGTCGTGCTTCTTGCCCAGGCTTTCCATCACCAGCTGCTGCAGGTAGCGGCTGAACACCTCCAGGCGATCGCGGTAGGGGAGCACGACCATGTCGCGCTGGCCCCGGCCGTGGCCAGCCACATACCAGGAGGCCGCCATCAGGGCCGCCGGGTTGCGACGCAGGTCGGCCAGCCGGGTAACCGCATCCATCTGGGAGGCGCCGGCCAGGAAGCCGCGGATGTCGGCCGCGATCAGAGCCGCCGGCAACAGGCCCACCGCACTGGTGATGCTGGTGCGCCCACCCACCCAATCGAACATGTCAAAACGGCGCAGCCACTGGCCCGCAACCGCCAGCTGATCGAGCTTGCTGCCCAGCATCGTGACGGCCACTGCCTGGCCGGCCCACTGACCACCGCGGGCCTCCAGGCGGGCCTGGGCCTGCTCCATGCCGATGTGGGGCTCCGGTGTGCCGCCCGACTTGCTCACCACCACCACCAACGTGGTGGCCAGCCGACTGTCGAGGGCCGCCAGGGTGCGGCTCATGCCATTCGGATCGACGTTGTCGAAGAAATGGAAGGGAAGCCCCTGACCCGCATCCTGCAGAGCACGCACCATCAACAGCGGCCCCAGCCCAGAACCACCGATGCCGATCCAGAGCACGTCGGTGAAGGCCTGGCCGTTGGGCGCCTTGAGGCTGCCGTCCAGCACCGCCCGGCCGAAGGCTGAGATCCGCTCCACCTCGGCATCGATGTGGGCGGCAATGGCGGGTTCCGGAGCCAGGCTTGGCGTGCGCAACCAGTAATGACCCACCTGACGCTGTTCGTCAGGGTTCGCGATCGCCCCGGCCTCGAGGGCTGCCATGGCCGTGAAAGCCTGTTCGAAGCGTGGAGCCAGCTCGTCGAGCTCGGCCTGGCCGATTGCCATGCGGCTCACATCGAGCCAGATACCGAGATCCGCCTCATACCAAAGCAGGTCGCAGAAGCGCTGCCACTGGGATTCGGCACTGGAGCCATCAAAATTGGCAAGCATGGGCTTGCGGCTCGAGCCGCTTACGTGCGGAGAACTTAGGCCTGACCTCGTCCCACCAACAACGCAGGGGCCGGACGCGAGACCGTTCCCTGCAAAAGGGAAAACCCAGAAAATTCATTAAGATCAGTTGAGTGATTCAATAGTTGTGTGTCGCACCATCCCAGCCATCGGCGCTGGCTTGCCTGGGGCAAGCGCCTGGTTGGAGTGCGGCGGCTCACCGGCCTCACCGCTGCCCTGCTGGCCATCGGCACCCTGCCGTTCACCGATGTCCCCAGCCAACCGTTGCTCCTCCTTGATCCCGGCCTGAGTGGCAGCATCAGCTCCGCAAACGGCGCCACCAACCAGGTCGACCCGCTGCAATTCTCGGCTGACGAACTGAGCGAACTGAAGCGGCGTTTCGGGGTGCACGGCCCCCAGCCACGGCTCGCTCAGTTGTTCAGCAGCGGCATCGACCAGCTGCAACCGCTGCGGGCCCACACCCTGGGCCGGATTGCCGATCTGCGGCCCGTGATCCTGGCCGAATGCCAGAGGCATCGGGTGAATCCGATGCTGGTGGCGGCCGTGCTCTTCGATGAGATGCGCCATGCCAAACCCGGCGAAGACCTCCCCCTGGCGGCCCACTCCGGGCTGTTCAGCACCCACGGACCGGCCCAGATCGGCCTCGGGGAAATGGTGCACCAGGGGCTGCTGAAGCCCGACGCCTCCGACGCCGAAATCCGCCGAGCCCGCGACACCTTGCTCGATCCCGAGCGCAACGTGGTGCTGCTGGTGGGCAAATTCGCACGGCTGAGCCGGGAGCTCAAGCTGCCGAATCGCCCGCTCCAGGCCAGCGCCAGCCAGCGGGATGCCAAGGCCTTGGCCACCCTCGCCTACCTGCACAACGGCAAACTCGATTACCCCCGCCGCATCCTGCGCACGATGCAGGATGCCGAGCTGCACGCCCTGATGTACGCCAGACACAAAGCGGCGCCTGCCCCGCTGATCTGATCAGCGTGTACAGAGCATTCCCAGGTTCTGGAGACGCTGCTGCAAGGCTGACCACTGAAAACTTCGGGGATCGGCCCGCTCCCCGCCCAGATCCACGGCCCGATGGGTGGTGATCTGCTCGGCGGGGATCCCGTAGCGCTGCATCCAGCCAGCCAGCAGGGCCGCCAAGGCGTCGTACTGGGCTGCGGAGTAGCCGCTGTGGCTGGGATTCTGATCTTCGCCGTCGAGGGGCGTTTCCAGGCTGACGTGCAAGGCGAAGTTGTTGACGGAGCCGCTCGCCTTGGCGTTGGTCACCACCCAGCGGCCATTGAAGGCTGAATTGCCGGCACCAAAGGCGCGCTTGGCAGGATCCAGCACCTGCACCACCGAGCCATCCCCACCAATGAGGGTGTGGTAACTCACCTGATCCTGATCGCGGGGATGGGGGGTGAGGAAGGTGTTGATCGCCGAGCCGATGCCGTACACCGTCTCGTGCAGCACCACCAGCTGGGGGGTGGGGTCGATGGGATTGCTGTAGGCATCCCGGATGAAGCGCTCGCCGTAGTTGGTGGGGTGGATCTGGACCCGGGCCGGCGAGGTCTGCACCTCGCTGACCAGCTGCTGCAGCCGGGTGCGTTGGGCTGGATCGGTGATCGTGCAACTGCTCCGCAGGGGCGATTGCCAGCTGGCCTGGCTCGGTGGACCCGGGGCCGCACGCCGGCCCGGCTCCGGAGACGCGGGCGGCTGCCGCACCTCCTCCAGCAGCTCCAGCAGGCTGGGGCGCTGGCGGCCGCCGCTGGGTTCTGCCGACAACTCCCGGGCCAACCAACCCACTCCGCCCAGGGCGACCATGGCGCCTGCGGCCAGAGCAAGCCAGAGCGTGCGGGGGGATGCCGTCATGGCGCCTCAAGGGTGAGCCACCGCTGGCGCTGGGGTGCCGTCGCCTCGGCGGTGGCCGGGTCCAACGCCAGGATCCAGCGCTCCACGGCCGGTGCCTCGGGCAGGAGGGTGGTGGTGCGCACCCGTCCGTCCCGGCAAAACAGCAGCGCGTGGCCCCGCAGAGGAAGCTCCGGCTGCAGCAGATCCATCACGTCGTCGACGCTGCGCACCCGCACGCCATCGAGGGCCAGCCATTCATCGCCAACGGCCAGGCCCGCCCGCTCGGCCGGGCCATCGCGGACGACCCGCTGCAAGGTCAGGCCAGCGGCCCCAGCCTCCAGCCGGCAGCCCAACTCCTGGCTGCGAGCCAGCTCGGGTTCCAGCCGCAGGCCCACATCCGCCAGATAGGCCTGCAGCGGTGGATCGTCGCAACTGTTGAGCCATTGCGGCAGCAGCACGGCCAGATCGGCGGCATGGCGAGCAAAGGCGTTGATCAGATCCACCTCCCGGTAGCCCCGGCCCCCAGCTCCATGGCTGGCCCACAGCTCTCGCAACACCTGGGGCAGGCAGGCCCCAACGCGGCGCAGGTGCAAATCCAGCACCAGGGCCAGCACCGCTCCCTTGAGGTAGTAGCTGATCTGGCTGTTCGGCGAATAGGCATCGGGCCGGTAGAGCTTCACCCAGGCCTCCTCGCTGCTGGAGCGCAAGCTCTGCACCCGCCGGCCTGGACTGAGCATGTAACGGCTCAAGTCGGCGCCCAGATCCTCGAGCACCTCCTGCTCGGAGCTGCAGCCGGCGCTGTGGGGCAGCAGCTGATCGACATAGCTGGTCACGCCCTCGGCAAACCAAAGCGTCGGCACCACCACCGCCTGGTCGTAGCGGTAGGGGGTGAGTTCAGCGGGCCGCAGCCGCCGCACATTCCACTGATGCAGGTACTCGTGGGCGGCCAGCTGCAACAACTTGCGGCGACCATCCGCCTTTGCCAGAGCACGCCGACCGAACTGCAACACCGTGCTGAGATCGTGCTCCAGGCCGCCGTAGCCGCTGTCGGTGAGGTGCAGCACAAACATGTAGTGCTCCGCCGCCGGCCGCTCCACCCCCATCAGGCGGCAACAGGCCAGGCAGACCTGCTCGAGATCCTTGAGCCAGAGCGGATCAGCGTCCACAGGATCCCCCCCGTGCAGATCGGCGCCCCAACTCACCCAGCGGTGGGGCACGCCGGCAACGCTGAAGGCGTGGGCGCGGTGGGGGCCGGCCTCGACCGGCGTGTCCAGCAGCTGATCGAAGTCGCGGGCCAGCCAGCCGCCGGCGGCTTCACCCCCAGTGGCATCAACCTGCGGGGCCTCCCGCAGGGGTACGAAGGCCTGCCACCCAGGCGGCAGCTGAAGCTGCAGGCGATGGGGCGTCCAGCGCTCCCCCTCCAGCTCCAGGGCCACAGCCGCCAGGGCCAGAAACCCATGGTCGCCATCGAGGTGGCAGGTGCGCACCGTGAGCTCGGTGGCGAGCACCGCGTAGTGGATCTCCAGGGGCTCAAGGCTGGGCAGCTCGAGCTGCCAACGGCTCGGGCTGAGGCGACGGGGCTCGAGGGTCCGCGCCCCCTGCCTGACGGTCAGCCCCTCAAGCTGGCGGACGTAATCGCGAATCAGATAGGAGCCTGGGGTCCAGGCCGGCAGAGCCAGGCGCAGGCAGGAACGGCTCGGGGTGTGGCTGAGGCGCACCCGCACCAGGTGCTGGTGGCAGGCCCTGAGATCCAGATGAAACGCGGGCACGGGTCGCTCTGGCACGGGCTCTGGCACAAGCAGGCGTCAGAGCGCCACGCGCACTTGGGCCCCCAACAGCTGGCTGGCCGCCTCACGCAGGGCCATCTCAGCGGCGTAGCGGCGGGTGATGGCGCCCAGCAGTCGCTGCAGGGTCTGGGAGCGGCTCAGCCGCTGCAGATCCCCCACCAGGGCAAGAGATCCATCCGTGTGGCGCGTCCAGCCGAGCCGCTCACCACTCGCGAGGGTGACCTGCAACTCCACAGCCTGGGTCTCCCCGGCAAAGCCTTCCAGCTGGCCGCCCCACTCGGGGGCATGGCCCAGGGCCGCCAGGCTGGCTGCGAGTCCCTCGGCATCGCGAAGCACGGTTGGCAGGATAGAGAGGTGGGACACGGCGCAATGCCCGCTTTTTCAGACCCTAGCGATCAAGGCCCTTGCGTCCAGTGGCCGTTGCCACCGGATTGCACAGACGCGCATGCAGTGGCCTGCGCAACGACCTGCGCAACGCAGCCCGGCCCCCTGCGGCTGGGGGTGATGGCCTCCGGTGCCGGCAGCAACTTCGAGGCCCTGGTGCAGGCCTGCCGGCAGGGCAACCTCCAGGCCGATGTGGCCCTGTTGGTGGTGAACAACAGCGGCTGCGGCGCCCAGCAGCGGGCCGAGCGGCTGGGGGTTCCCTGCCAGCTGCACGATCACCGGAACCATCCCAGCCGAGACCAGCTCGACCGGGCCCTGGTGGCCAGCTTTCAGGCGGCTGCCGTGGATCTCGTGGTGATGGCGGGGTGGATGCGGGTGGTCACCCCCACCCTGATCGGCGCCTTCCCAGACCGGCTGATCAACATCCACCCCTCCCTGCTGCCCAGCTTCCGGGGGCTTGATGCCGTCGGTCAGGCCTTGGCGGCCGGGGTGACCCTGGCCGGCTGCACGGCCCACCTGGTGAGCGAGGAGGTGGATGCCGGCAGAATTTTGGTGCAGGCGGCCGTGCCCGTGCTGGCTGGAGACGACCACGCCAGCCTCAGCCGCCGAATCCAGGTGCAGGAGCACCGGATCCTGCCGCTGGCGGTCGCCCTGGCGGCTCAGGGATAGAAGGGCAGCAGCGGCAGACCCATCGTGGGCTCCAGGCCCGCCATCAGATTGAGGCACTGCACCCCCTGGCCGGCCTGGCCCTTCACCAGGTTGTCGATCGCGCCCATCACGATCAGCTGGCCTGTGCGGGGATCAACCTGCACCGACAGCAGGGCTCGGTTGGTTTGGCGCACCCACTTGGTGGAGGGATAGGTGCCCACCGGCAGCACCTCCACGCAGGGGGCCTGGCGGTAGGCCGAGGCCAGCAGGGTGGCGCAGTCTTCCGCGGTGAGGCCCGGATCCCGCAGGCGGCAATACACGGTGGCCAGCAGACCCCGCACCATCGGGATCAGGTGGGGCGTGAACTGCAGCTGAATCTCGCGACCGGCCACCCGGCCCGCCATCTGCTCGATCTCGCTGGTGTGGCGATGGCCCACGACGCCGTAGGGAGCCACCGCCTCGGAGCACTCGGCCAGCAACAGGTGCTCCTTGGCGGCCCGGCCGCCGCCGGAGGTGCCGGTCTTGGCGTCGATCACGATGCCGCCGGTGTCGATCAAGCCCTGCTTCAAAAAGGGGAGCAGCCCCAACAGGGACGCGGTGGGGAAGCAGCCGGGGGCGGCCACCAGGCGGGCGCGGCGGATCGCATCCGCCTCCCATTCCGGCAGGCCATACACCGCCTCGGTGCACAGGTCGCCGTCGCTGCGGGGCACCTGGCGGGCCTCGCTGGCATACACCTCCTGCCACTGGGCCAAGGAGCTGTAGCGGTAGTCGGCGGAGAGATCCACCACCCGCACGCCGCGCTCGAGCAGGGGAGGCACCAGCTGGGCCGCCAGGCCATTGGGCAAGCTGAGCACCGCCAGATCCGCCGCCTCGGCGATGGCGTCGGGCTCCGGGGTCTGCACCACCGGGTCACCAGCCAGGGGCAGGAAGGGCACCAGTTCGCTCCAGCGCTTGCCGCTGCTGCGTTCGCCGCCCAGGAACGTGACCTCGAGGGCCGGGTGTTGGTGCAACAGCCGCAGGGTTTGAAGCCCGCCGTAACCACTGGCCCCGATCACAGCAACGCGCTTGTTGGCCATGGCAGAGCCCCGGGGAAGGACGACCCGGGCTTTATAAAGGATGATTGCGCCAGGGCTGACGCCCCACCCGCACTCCGTTGACCCTCCTGCGCGACCAGCCCCTCCCCTCCCAGGACCCCGGCATCCGTTTCGACTCGATCGCCGATGCCCTGGCGGCGATCCGCAACGGCGAGTCGATCGTGGTGGTTGACGACGAGAACCGCGAAAATGAGGGCGATCTGATCTGCGCGGCCCAGTTCGCCACGCCCGAGCAGATCAACTTCATGGCCATCGAGGCGCGGGGCCTGATCTGCCTGGCGATGGAGGGTGAGCGGCTCGATGCCCTCGATCTGCCGCTGATGGTGGATCGCAACACCGACAGCAACCAGACCGCCTTCACCGTGAGCGTGGATGCAGGTCCTGAAAACGGTGTGAGCACCGGCATCTCCGCGGAGGATCGGGCCCGCACAATCCAGGTGGCGATCCATCCCCACACCCGTCCCAACGATCTGCGCCGTCCCGGCCACATCTTTCCGCTTCGGGCCAAGCAAGGCGGGGTGCTGAAGCGGGCTGGTCACACCGAAGCAGCGATCGACCTGGCCCGCCTGGCCGGCCTCTACCCAGCCGGGGTGATCTGCGAGATCCAGAACAGCGACGGCTCGATGGCACGGTTGCCGCAGCTGGCGGTGTACGCCCGGCGCCACGGATTACGGCTGATCAATATCGCCGACCTGATCCGCTATCGCCTCGATACCGAGCGCTTCGTGCGCCGCCAGGCGGAAGCCACCTTGCCCAGCGCCTTTGGCGATTTCCGCGCCATCGGCTACCGCAACGAGCTCGATGGCAGTGAGCACGTGGCGATCGTCAAAGGGCAGCCCGAGCGGGCTGAAGCCCCGGTGCTGGTGCGGGTGCACAGCGAATGCCTCACCGGCGATGCCTTCGGCTCCCTGCGCTGCGACTGCAGGCCCCAACTGGAAGCCGCCCTGCGCATGATCGAAGCGGCCGGCGAAGGCGTGGTGGTGTATCTGCGCCAGGAGGGACGCGGCATCGGCCTGATCAACAAGCTCAAGGCCTATTCCCTCCAGGACACGGGCCTCGACACGGTGGAGGCCAACGAACGCCTCGGCTTCCCCGCCGACCTGCGCAACTACGGCGTCGGCGCCCAGATCCTCAGCGATCTGGGGGTGAACCGCCTGCGCCTGATCACCAACAACCCGCGCAAGATCGCTGGCCTGGGCGGCTACGGCCTCCAGGTGGAAGACCGGGTGCCGCTGGTGATGGATCCCGGCAGCCATAACGCCGCCTACCTGCAAACCAAGCGCATCAAGTTGGGGCACCTGATGGGAGACGGGCCGTCCTGCCCCATCGGTGGGCCCACGGCGGTGCTGGCCTGGCACAGCACTGCCCAGCAGCACGGCACAGCTCAAGAGCTCACCACGGTGGCGATTGCCGCCCAGCTGGACGCGCTCCAGCAGTGGGCGCAGGCGCAGGGGCTGCAGGTGGAGCGTGAGGAGCACCCTCGCCTGCTGGCCCTGCTCAACCAACCGGCGCTGGCGGTGGTGCTCAGCGGCCTCGACCAAACCCGTGGTGGGGTTGGCGCCGTGGGGGCAGCCCTCAGCCAGATGGCCCGCTGGAACCAGACCAGCACCGTCAGCCTGCTGCTGGCTCCGGATGCCCAGCGGAGCAGTCACCCCAGCGCCGATCTGGAGCCCGAGCAGCGCTCCCTCAGCGAACTGGACGCCGAGCTGAAGGTGCAACCCGGCGCCTTTCTGGTCTGGCGCTAACGCAGTCCTGGCTGAACTGGCTTCAGTCCTGAATCGTCACCTTGGTGATGCGGCTGCCGTTCTTGAGGGCGAGCACCACGTCCATGTTGCCGGTGTGGCCAAACACGGTGTGAACGCCATCGAGATGGGGCTGGGCGCCGTGGCAGATATAAAACTGCGAGCCGCCAGTGTTCTTGCCAGCGTGGGCCATCGCCAGGGTGCCGGCTTGATGCTTCTGGCTGTTGATCTCACAATCGATCTGGTAGCCGGGGCCACCGGTGCCAGCCATGCCGCGGGAGCCTTCGCGGCTATTGGGGCAGCCGCCCTGGGCCATGAAGCCGGGGATCACGCGATGGAACGCCAGACCGTCGTAGAAGCCCTCCTTGGCGAGCTTGGTGAAGTTGGCCACGGTGTTGGGCGCATCGCTCTCGAACAGGTCGAGTTCGATGGTTCCGGCCTCGGTCTCCATCACGGCTTTGGTCACGGTTGCTGCGCGTAAAAGCCGACTGTATGGGGTAGGCGGAAACGATGAGCTGAAACGAGGTGCTGAAACCGCGTGCTGAGAATGGAGGGCCATGCGGTCGCCTCGCCGATGAGCAGCCCCACGTCCGACTCGCCCAACGGTCTCGATCTGAGCCAAGCCCGGCTTGGAATCCTGGGAGGCAGTGGCCTCTACGCGATGGAGGGCCTGGAGGATGTGCAGGAGCTGACGATCGACACGCCCTACGGCTCCCCCTCCGATTCGCTGCGACTGGGCCGGATCGGTGAACTGGAGGTGGTGTTCCTGGCCCGCCACGGCCGGCACCACAGCCACACCCCCACGGAGGTGCCCTACCGCGCCAACCTCTGGGCCCTGCGCTCCCTGGGCGTGCGCTGGATCCTGTCCTTGTCGGCCGTGGGATCCCTGCAGGAGCAGTTTCAGCCGCTCGACATGGTGGTGCCGGATCAGTTCATCGATCGCACCCACCAGCGCCCGCTCAGCTTGTTTGGCGAGGGCCTGGTGGCCCACGTGGGCTTCGCCGATCCCTTCTGTCCGGTGCTCAGCCGGCTGCTGGCCGACGTGGGCGAAAGCCTGATGCCCGCCGGCCGCCAACTGCACCGCGGCGGCACCTACCTCTGCATGGAGGGTCCGGCCTTCTCCACCCGCGCCGAATCGGAGCTTTACCGCTCCTGGGGCTGTGCCGTAATCGGCATGACCAACCACACCGAAGCGCGCCTGGCCCGGGAGGCTGAGATCGCTTACGCGACGCTGGCGATGGTGACCGACTACGACTGCTGGCACCAGGAACACGCCTCGGTGACGGTGGAGATGGTGATTGCCAACCTGCACGCCAACGCCAGCCTGGCCCAGCAGATCGTGCGGGTGGCGGCCGAACGGGTCGCGGCCCAGCGCCCCACCAGCAGCGCCCACCAGGCCCTGCGACACGCCCTGATGACGCCTCAGGAGCAGGTGCCGGCCGACACCCGCCGCCGGGTCGACCTGTTCACGGCGCCCTACTGGGGCCCCTTCAGCTGAGCGCCGCAGGCTTGCAGGGCAGCCCGCAGGCTGGGGCCGTGGCGCTCCAGGTGGGCTGAGGCGGCTTCGAGCTCCAGCCCCGAGGCCGCCATCAGCAGGGCAAGCTTCACCGAACCAGCCGCCTGCTCCAGCAGCTGGGCGCCCTGCTCGCGGCGTACCCCGGCCAGGTCCTGCAGCATGCGCAGGGCCCGATCTTCGAGCTTGGTGTTGGTCACGGCCACATCCACCATGCGATTGCCGTGCACCTTGCCCAGCCGCACCATCACGCCGGTGGACAGCAGGTTGAGGGCCATCTTGGTGGCGGTGCCGGCCTTCAACCGGGTGGAGCCGGCCAGCAGCTCAGGGCCCGTCAGCAGGCGGATGTCGATGTCGCAGGGCATGGGGGCCTGGCTGGCGGGCACGCAGGCCATGGCGATCGCCAGGGCACCGATGGCCTGGGCGTGGCGCAACGCGCCGAGCACGTAGGGAGTGGTGCCGCCGGCGGCGATGCCCACCAGGCAATCGCCAGGGCCGAAGCCCCGCTCCTCCAGATCGCGTTTGCCGGCATCGGCCAGATCCTCCAGCCCCTCCGAACTGCGCAGCAGGGCGGGAGCCCCGCCGGCAAGCACGCCCTGCACCAACTCCGGCGGCGTGCAGAAGGTGGGCGGGCATTCGGCCGCATCGAGCACGCCCAGCCGGCCTGACGTTCCGGCGCCCAGATAAAAGAGCCGCCCGCCGCTGGCGAGTCGCGTCGCAATGGCATCCACGGCAGCCGTTAGGGCCGGAGCCGCCGCCTCCAGGGCCCGTTGGGGCTCACGGTCGTTGGCGCAGAACAAAGCCACCAACGCGTCGGTGGGCAGCTGGTCGAGCCGCTCGCTGAGGGGATTGGCCTGTTCAGTGAGCAGGTGGCCGCGGTCGGCACCGGCCGCAGGGCGGTTCACAGCAAGCCCTCGAGCTGGCGGCGGAAGGCCTCCAGGCTGGGGTCGCCGGAACCCTCGGCAGTTTCGGCCGCCTGCTGCTCCTGCCAGTTGGCGACATCCATGTTGCGCTCGGGCGGCGCAATCAGCAGGCGATCTTCGGCGCTCTGGGGCAGAAACCCCGCCGGCACGAAACGGGCCTCGTAGCCCGCCTCGGCGCAGAACAGTTCCATCTCCTCCCGGTCGAGGGGCTCCACGGTGGGCACGGGAAAGTCCTGGGCTTCCAACAGTCCGGCGTAGCGCTCCGCGTCATCGCGGTCCTCAAACAGCAGCACCACGGTGCGGCCGTTGAGCTCCAGCGAATGGATGCCTTCCTGGTCACTTCCGGCATCGAACAGCAGCACGTGCACCGGCATGGATCGTGGCAAAGGGCAGAAGCCCCTCAGTGTGTCACCGGTGCAGGCCGTGGGGGTTACGGGCGGTCGGGATCGTCGGCCAGTTCCTGCAGGCGGCGATACAGGGCGGCTTCGGCGTCGCCCAACTCCTCGGGCACCACGATGCGCACCTCCACCAGCTGATCACCGCGCTGCTCGCCCCACTCCTGGCCCCGGCCCCGCAGGCGCAGCAGTCGGCCGCTTGAGGAGCCCGGCGGCACCCGCAGCTTCACCGGCCCCCGCAGGGTCGGCACCACCACCTCGGCGCCCAGGGCTGCTTCCGCTGGGCTGAGCTCCAGGGGGTAGAGCACCCGCAGGCCATCGATCCGCAGCCCCTCCTCGGTGCGCACCCGCAACTGCAGGAAGTGGTCGCCGCCGCCGGGGGTCACCCCCGCCAGCCGCAGCCGCCAGCCATCGCCCGCCAGGGGTGGGGTCCACACCTCCACCGCCGTGCCATCGGCGAGCTCCAGCTCCACCCGCTCCCCCTGCAGGGCCTGCTCGGGGCTCAGCTCCACCAGGCTCTCTTGGTCGCTGGAGGCCTGCACCGGCGGCGGCGGCGGTGGCGAGGCCGTCACCGAGCCCGGGGCCTCTCGCTTGTGGTCCTCTGGTTCAGCGTCCGGCTGCGGGGCAGCCACGTCGTCGCGTCCGGCGGGCTCAGCATCGGCGCTGGAAGGCCGACGTGCACGGCGCCGCTCACCGAACAGGGCGTCGAGGTACTCCTCGAAGTCGGGAAAGCCTGTGGCAAAGGGATCCTGCGGCTCGCGGCCGGGGGCCTCACCACCAGGATCGCCAGCCTCCCAGGCCTGGCGGCGGCGCGGGTCGGAAAGCACCGCGTAGGCCTCGTTGACCAGCTTGAAGCGCTCCTCAGCCAACGGGTCGTTGCCGTTGAGGTCGGGATGCCAGCGACGGGCCTGGGCGCGGAAGGCGCGCTTGAGACTGCTGGCGTCGGCGCCGGGCTCGAGGCCCAGCACCGACCAGTAGTCGGACGGGGCGGCGGGGCTACGCGTCACCGGTAAGACCCATCTCCCCAGGGGTCGTCATCCACCCGGGGCGGGCGCTCACGCACCAAAGCTTCGGGTTCGCGATAGGAGGGTTCGCGATAAGCGGGCTCACGGTCGTAGCGGGAGGGGGGCATGGCCCAGGGGTCGCTGCCGGGGCGGTTCCAGTCGTCCCAGTCGTCGTCGGCAAACAACTCATCCTTGAGCGAGCCCAGGGTGTTCTTGAGGCCCTGCAGCGGGCCCTGCTCGGCCTTGCGCTCACTCAACAGGCGCCGGTTGAGACCAAACAGGGCTTCCTGCAGCTGGCTCACCGCCAATTCCAGCTCCACCAGGTCGTCGGCAGCGAGCAGGTCCTGCACGTCGCGCAGAGCCATCTCCACGGAGCGTTGCTGCCGCTCGGCGCCATAGGGGCCCAGCTCCAGGGCGGCATCCCTGAGCCGGCGCTCCGCCTGGGCCACGAGGGTCTGGGCCCGGTTGCGACGATCGATCTCGGAGCGCTTGCGGCGATCCTCGCTGGCCTTCTGCTCCGCCTCCTCGATCAGCTTGGTGATCTCCTCTTCGCTGAGGTTGGAGCCGCCCTGGATGCTGACGCTCTGCTGCCGGCCGGTGGTGCGATCGGTGGCTGACACCTGCAGCAAGCCGTTGGCGTCGATGTCGAAGGACACCTGCACCTGGGGCACACCCCGGGGCGCCGGCGGGATGCCAGACAGACGGAAGCGGCCCAGGCTCTTGTTGTCGACCGCCATCTGCCGCTCCCCCTGCAGCACATGGATCTCCACCGAGCTCTGGTTGGCCTCGGAGGTGCTGAACAGGTCGCTCTTGCGCACCGGAATGGAGGTGTTGCGGGGGATCAGCACCTTCATCACGCCGCCGATCGTCTCCAGACCCAGCGACAGGGGCGTGACGTCGTTGAGCATCAGATCCCGCAACTCGCCGGTGAGGATGCCGGCCTGTACCGCAGCGCCGATCGCCACCACCTCATCGGGGTTGACCGACTGGCAGGGCTCAAGGGGGATCAAGGTGCGCACCATCTCCTGCACCATCGGCATGCGGGTGGAGCCACCCACGAGCACCACATCGTCGATGTCGTCGGCCGCCAGGCCGGAATCGCGCAGGGCCCGCTGCACCGGCCGCAGCAGCCGGTCGAGCAAGTCGGGGCAGAGGCCCTCGAACACCCGGCGCTCGAGGGTGGTTTCGATGTGCAGCGGCCCGTCGGGTCCGGTGGCGATGAAGGGCAGGGAGAGGGGCGTGCTCTGCACGCCGCTGAGTTCGATCTTGGCCTTCTCCGCGGCTTCGGTGAGGCGTTGCAGCGCCTGGCGATCGCGGCGAAGGTCGATGCCGTGCTCCACCTGGAAGGCATCGGCCAGCCAGTCGACGATGCGGCGATCCCAGTCGTTGCCCCCCAGCTGGGTGTCGCCACTGGTGGCTTTCACATCGAACACCCCCTGGGCGATGCGCAGCACCGACACATCGAAGGTGCCGCCGCCCAGGTCAAACACCAGCACCCGCTTCACCGTGCTGCGGTCGAAGCCGTAGGCCAGGGCCGCCGCGGTGGGCTCGTTGAGAATGCGCTCGACACTGATGCCCGCCAGCCGGCCGGCATCCCGGGTGGCTTGGCGCTGGGCGTCATTGAAGTAGGCCGGCACGGTGATCACCGCCGCCTCCACGGGCTCGCCCAGATAGGTGGCGGCGTCGTCGCAGAGCTTGCGCAGCACACTGGCCACCAGCTCTTCCGGGGCGTACTCGCGCTCGGTGGCCGGACACACCACCCGCACATTGCCCTGATCGTTGGCCCGCACTGTGTAGGGCACCGACAGGCTGCCCTCCTCCAGTTCGTCCCACTGGCGCCCCACAAAGCGCTTGAGGTTGGCGAAGGTGTTGCGCGGATTGAGCACCAGCTGGCGGCGCGCCAATTGGCCCACCAGCAGCTCCTGGTCGCGGCTGAATCCCACCACCGACGGCGTGGTGCGGCCGCCCTCGGCGCTGGCGATCACCTGGGGGCGGCCGCCCTCCAGCACCGCCACCACCGAGTTGGTGGTGCCCAGGTCAATGCCGACTATCCGCGACATGCCACCCCGCGACATGCAAACCCGTGCCAGGAAACCCGTCGACCCATGAAACCGGCTGTTGCAGCCCCGCGCGGTGGAGCCCAAAACTACCGGGCCTTCAGACGTTAATCACCACTTAAACGGCGTGGTGTGGGGCTCTTCGTAGATTTGGCTCGGCTCGGCCACCCCAGCGCTGACCGATGCAAAGCCTTCTCCCCCCCATGCTGACGGACCCAAGCCCCGCCCTGGACGCCGACGCGTTCACCCTGCGTCGGCGCCCACCGACCGAAAAACTGGTGGACCTGGGCTTCCGCCAGCTGACCCTGGTGCTGGCCTCGATGGTGGCCATCGTGCTGCTGGGCATCTTTCTCACCGTGTTCCAGGGGGCACGGGAGGCGATCGCCACCTTCGGACTGGACTTTCTCACCACCTCCGCCTGGGACCCCGTCAACGAGCAGTACGGGGCCTTCATTGCCATCTACGGCACCTTGGTCACGTCGTTCTTGTCGTTGCTGATCGCGGTGCCTCTGGGCGTGGGTACGGCGATCTTCATCACCGAAGACCTGATTCCAACGGTGTTGCGGGATGCCATCGGTCTGATGGTGGAGCTGCTGGCGGCGATTCCCTCGGTGGTGCTGGGTCTCTGGGCGATCTTTGTGATGGAGCCAGCACTCCGCCCGGCCCTCAACCTGCTGCACAGCCTGCTCGGTTGGAGTCCGTTTTTCAACACCGTGCCCCAGGGCCCTGGCATGACCCCAGCCATCCTGATCCTGGTGGTGATGGTGCTGCCGATCATCACGTCGATTTCTCGAGATGCGCTCAACCAGGTGCCGATTGAGTTGCGGCAGGGGGCCTATGGGGTTGGCACCACCCGCTGGGGCGCGATCTTCAGTGTGATCCTGCCGGCAGCGATCTCGGCCATCATGGGGGGCGTGATGCTGGCACTGGGGCGAGCCATGGGTGAAACCATGGCGGTCACGATGATCATCGGCAACGCCCTCAATTTCAACCTGTCGCTGCTGGCACCGGGCAACACCATCGCTTCCATGCTGGCCAACCAGTTTGGTGAAGCCGATGGCATTCAGGTGTCTGCCTTGATGTACGCCGCCCTGATCCTGATGGTGCTCACCTTCGCCGTGAATGTGGCAGCCCAATGGATCGTTCGTCGCCTCAGCCTGCGCTACTGAGATCCCCCATGGCGAACCAACCCATCACCTATTCCAGCAGCGCCCTCTTCGACAGAAGACCGCTGCACTTTGATCCCAACCTGCGGCGCAACCGGCTCAACCAACTGTTCACCGGCATCGCTGGCTTGTTTGCTGTGATTGCCGTTCTGCCCCTGCTGCTCGTGTTATTTCACGTGCTGGTGCAGGGCGGCAGACTGATCTCCGTGGGGATGTTCAGCGAACTGCCACCGGCACCAGGGCTCGATGGGGGTGGTATTGGCAATGCGATTCTCGGCACCCTTTTGGTCACCCTGATTGCCTCCCTGATCGCCATCCCGGTGGGCGTAGGAGGTGGCATCTACCTCAGCGAATACTCCCAGCGCGGTTGGTTTGCGCAGTTTGTGAGCTTCGGCAACGACGTGCTCGCCGGCGTTCCCTCGATCATCAGTGGCGTCTTTGTTTACGGCATCGTGGTGGCGACGCGGGTGTTTTTCGATCAGAGCTACAGCGCCATGGCTGGCGGCATCGCCCTGGCGGTGCTGATGCTGCCCACGGTGATCAAAACCACCGATGAAGGCCTCAAGCTGGTGCCCCAGGAACTGCGCTGGGGGGCCTATGGCGTGGGGGCCTCGAAGTTTGTGACGGTGATGCGAATCACCCTGCCCTCAGCCTTCACCCCCATCGCCACGGGCGTGGTGTTGGCGATCGCCCGGGCAGCCGGCGAAACCGCACCGCTGATCTTCACCGCGCTGTTCTCCCCCTTCTGGCCCGAAGGGGTGTTCAACCCGATCGCCACCATGTCGGTGCTGATCTTCAACTTCGCGATCATGCCCTATGAGGCCCAAAATGCGCTGGCCTGGGCTGCCTCCTTCGTGTTGGTGATGATGATCCTGGGCGCCAATCTCCTGGCTCGCTGGATTAGTCGGATGGCCAAAGTCTGATCACGACTCCAACCGGTTTCCTTCACTCCCCCCTGCTCTCGAGCCATGACCAGCAGCCTCCACAGCAGCTCAACCGTTGACGGCAGCAAGGATGACGTCTGCATGTCGCTGCAGAACGTCACCATTTCCTATGGGAAGTTTGAGGCCGTCAAAAATGTCTTCATGGACATTCCCCGCGGACGGGTCACCGCGTTCATCGGCCCTTCAGGCTGCGGCAAGTCGACGGTGCTGCGGGGGTTGAACCGGATGAACGATCTCATTCCGGGTTGCAAACTCAAGGGCCGCGTGGTCTTCGATGGCTACGACCTCTACGACCCCAAGGTGGATCCGGTGGAGGTGAGGCGTCGTATCGGCATGGTGTTTCAGAAACCCAACCCATTCCCCAAAACCATCTACGAAAACATCGCCTTCGGCGCCCGCATCAACGGCTTCAAAGGCGACATGGATGAGCTGGTGGAGCGCTCCCTCCGCAAGGCAGCCGTATGGGATGAATGCAAGGACAAACTGCGCGAGAGCGGCTTTGCCCTCTCGGGCGGCCAGCAGCAGCGCCTCTGCATCGCCCGTGCCATCGCCACCGAGCCGGAGGTGATCCTGATGGACGAGCCGTGCTCAGCTCTCGATCCGATCTCCACCCTCAAGATCGAAGAGACGATGCACGAGCTCAAGAGGAGCTACACGATCATCATCGTGACCCACAACATGCAACAGGCGGTGCGGGTGGCTGATCACACGGCGTTCTTTAATGCCGAAGCGGTGGAGGGTGGCACCGGCAAGGTGGGGTATCTGGTGGAGTTCAACGACACCGAGCGCATCTTCAATGCCCCCGCCCAGCAAGCCACCCAGGACTACGTCAGTGGCCGCTTCGGCTGACAATTCCAGCCGCCGAATCGGAGGTACAGGCACCAAACTTGGGTAGCAAATTGAAGACCATGAAAAAGCCGGCTGCGAGGCCGGCTTTTGAACGGAGAGGGAGGGATTCGAACCCTCGATAGAGTTGCCCCTATACAGCATTTCCAGTGCTGCGCCTTCGACCACTCGGCCACCTCTCCAGGGGCAAAATGGGGCAACCAGATGGCAATGTAGCAGTTCGACTCTGGCCATCCAGACGCCCCGCACCATGACCCGCAGCCATCCGATCACGATCCACTGGCGCCAGACCGGCCGGGTGATCCGGCATGAGGTGGCGGAGGGGGACTACATCCTGCGCAGCTTTGAACAGCAGGGAGATGCCCTGCCCTTCAGCTGCCGCAATGGCTGCTGCACCGCCTGCGCCGTGCGGGTGCTCTCCGGGGAGATCGACCAGCGGGAGGCGCTGGGGCTGTCGCGTGAACTGCGCGGCCGCGGCTACGGCCTTCTCTGCGTCGCGCGTGCCACCGGTCCGCTGGAGGTGGAAACCCAGGACGAGGACGAGGTGTACGAGTTGCAGTTTGGCCGCCACTTCGGCCGCGGCAAGGTGCGGGCTGGCCTGCCCCTCGAGGACGAATGACCGACGCCCCCACCCATCCCCTCAGCCTCTCGAACCAGGCCTGGCAAGCCTCAGCGCTGACAGCCGTTGAGCTCGAACGGCTCGCCGCCGTGGCCCGCCGGGCGGCGGAGGCTGGTGCCGAACAGCTGCGCCACCACTTCGGCCACCTCGAGCGGATCCGCGAGAAGGGCCGGGCCGGCGACTTGGTGACCGAAGCCGATGTGGCGGCGGAGCAGGCCGTGCTGGCGGTGTTGGAGCAGCACACCCCCGAACTGGGGGTACTGGCGGAGGAGAGTGGCCGCCGCCAGGGACAAGGCTCAGCGCTGGAGTGGTGCGTCGACCCCCTCGATGGCACCACCAACTACGCCCACCGCTTTCCGTTCTTTGGCACCTCGGTGGGGCTCACCTGGAATGGCCAGCCGCTGCTAGGGGCCCTGGCGGTTCCGGCCCTCGAGCAGCTCTACTGGGCGGCGCCGGGGGTGGGGGCCTGGGCCAACGACAGCCCAATCCGGGTGAGCGACTGCAGCGAACTCAGCCAGTCGCTGCTGGTGACGGGCTTCGCCTACGACCGCCACACACGCCTCGACAACAACTACGCCGAATTCGCCTGGTTCACCCACCGCACCCGCGGGGTGCGGCGGGCCGGCGCCGCGGCGGTGGATCTGGCCTTTGTGGCCGACGGCCGGTTGGATGGCTACTGGGAGCGGGGGCTCTCGCCCTGGGACCTGGCCGCCGGCGTGGTGCTGGTTGAGCAGGCCGGCGGGGTGGTGTGCGCCTACGACGGCGGTCCGGCCGAGCTGGCCAGCGGCCGGCTGATCGCCTGCACGCCGGGGCTCCGCCAGGCGCTGCTCGACGGGCTGGCCGCCTGCCAGCCCCTGGCGGGTGCCAGCTACGGCGCGCCCGAGCTCGATGCCCCCAGCCTGGATCCATAGGATCAGCCCATCCCTTTCCTCAGTTCGTCGCCGCAATGGCCCTGCAACCCGCCGCCGGCGCCCGGGATCTCAATCCCCGCGAGGTGGAAGGCAACCGCCGCATCGCCGAGCAACTGGCTTCGGTGTATCGGCTCTGGGGCTATCAGGAGGTGGCGCCACCGAGTTTTGAGCGGCTGGACACCCTCGAGGCGGGAGGCGGCATTGACGGGCGGGAGCTGGTGCGGTTGGCCGCCGATGAACCCCTGGGCTTGCGCCCCGAGCTCACCGCCTCGATCGCCCGGGCCGCCAGCACCCGTCTGGCGGAGCGCCCCCGCCCGCTCCGCCTGTGGGCGATGGGCAGCACCTTCCGCAGCTCCATCGGCGATGGCGGCGGCCAGCGGATCCTGGAACAGCTCCAGAGCGGCGTGGAGCTGCTGGGGGTGCGCTCCGCCGCCGCCGATGTGGAACTGATGCGGCTGCTACTCGCCGCCGCCGGACGCCTGGGCCTGGAGGAACGGCATCAGCCCCGGCTGCTGGTGGGGCACCACGGCGTGCTGAGCGCCCTGCTCAGCCAGCTCCCCGACGGGCAGCGCAGCGCCGCTCGCCGGGCCCTCACCAGCTTTAATCCCCTGGCGCTGAGCCAGCTGCCCCTGCCAGAGTCCGATCGCCAGCGGCTGGCCACCTTGATGCGCCTGCGGGGCGAGCCGGCCCAGGTGCTGTATCAGCTCGAGCAATGGCTGGGCCCCGTGCCGCTGCTGGCCGAGCTGGGCGCCACCCTGGCCGCGGTGGCCCCAGCCGCCGAGCGGCTCGGTGTGACGCTGCAGCTCGACCCCAGCTTCCAGCCCCACTTCGCCCTCTACGACGGCCTGGTGCTGAAGCTGGTGTGCCAGGGCCAGGAGGCACCGGTGGAGATCGCCAGCGGTGGCCGCTACGACGCCCTGGTGGGGCGGTTCTGCCAAGACCCCGCTCAGGCCGCGGGGGTGGGCTTCGGCTTTGACATCGAGGCGGTGCGCGAACTGGTGGCACCAACGCTGGATGCCTCCATGCCGGTGCTGGTGGCCTACGGCCGGGCTGAGGATCTGGCCACGGCCCTCGATCACCTCGAAGCCCTGCACCAGGCCGGCACCGCCGCTGAACTGCTCAGCGGTGCCACCGGAAGCCAGGCTGAAGCCCAAGCCATCGGCGAGGCCCGGGGCTGCAGCCGCACTGTCTGGATCGCTCCCTAAGATCCGGCCAGCACCCGCCCGAGCCATGGCCCACACAATCGTCACCAACGTCTGTGAGGGCGTCGCCGATTGCGTGGATGCCTGCCCGGTGGCCTGCATCCACCCAGGCCAGGGCGCGAACAGCAAGGGCACAGCGTTTTATTGGATCGACTTCGACACCTGCATCGACTGCGGCATCTGCCTGCAGGTGTGCCCAGTGGCCGGGGCGATCCTGCCCGAGGAAAAGCCCGAGCTCCAGCAGGCGGGCTGAGGCACCGCCCCTAACGCTCCAACACTTCGTGGCTGGCTGAGAGCCTGGCGCCGCTGCCGTCGTAGCGACGGATCAGGCGCTCGAGCCGATCGGGCGCCGTGAGCCGCCGGCCTCAACGCTGAAGGCTTCCCGGTGGCTCACCTGCTGGGGCCAGTCGGCGGAAATGGTGGCGGCTGTGCCGTGCCACGGCCCCTGCACCTGCTCCGGCGTGAGCGGCGGACACTCCTGGGCGGCCGAACCCACGCGGAATTCCCGGATCAGCACCAGCTGATCGGCACGGCCGGCCTCGCTGTAAAGGAGCACCAGCCGGTGGCGGCGATCGCCGTGCACAACGCCGAACTCCCCGCCAAACACCGTGCCGGGGGCCAGCTGCAGCGACCCCTTGCAAAAGCTGCCGGTGTCAAAAAACACCACCTGGCGGCCAAGGCTGCGGTACTCCTGGCACAGATCGCTGCTGGGCGGGGCGCTGCGGTCGCCCCCTTCAAAGCGCTGCAGGCGGAAGCGCACCATCGAAATCGCCCCTTCGGCGTTCTGCTCGGCGGCTTCGAGGCTGAGCAGCGAGGGGGTGTCCTTGAGCACCGTGCCCGTTGGGCTGATGCTGGTAAAAGAGCCCTGCCAGGCACCCAGGTTGGCCAGGAAGATCTGCCACTGGCTGGCCATCAGCTGGGTTCAGAAGGATGGCGCTGATCCGATGGAGCCCGCTCCGCCGGCGGCCTTGGACGGTTTCCTGCCCATGGCGCCCCCTTGGCGACCAGCCCCACCTCGGGGGAATGTGGAGCGAGCGTGATTTTGAAAGCTGTGGTGCTGCAGGCGGAACAGGGCCAGATTCAGATCCATACCGAGAACATCTTCCCGATCATCAAAAAGGCCGTCTACAGCGGCCACGAGGTGTTCCTGCGGGAGCTGGTGAGCAATGGCGTCGACGCCATCAGCAAGCGCCGGATGGCCGCCATGGCCGGCGACTGCAGCGAAGGCACCGAAGGCAAGATCGCCATCCGCATCGACCGCGAAGCCAAAACGGTCACCATTTCGGACAACGGCATCGGCATGAGCGCCGAGGAGGTGAAGCGCTACATCAACCAGGTGGCCTTCTCCAGCGCCGAAGACTTCCTCGAGAAGTACAAGCAGGAGAGCGACGCGATCATCGGCCACTTCGGCCTGGGCTTCTACTCCAGCTTCATGGTGGCCAAGCAGGTGGAGCTGGTATCCCTCTCGGCCCGCGAGGGGGCTGAGGCGGTGCGCTGGAGCTGCGATGGTTCGCCCAACTTCAGCCTGGAGGCGGCTGAGCGCAGTGAGCCCGGCACCGATGTGATCCTGCACCTGATGGAGGAGGAGCTCGAGTACATCGAGCCGGCCCGAATCCGCACATTAATCACCACCTACTGCGACTTCCTGCCGGTGGAAGTGCAGCTGGAGGGCGAAACCGTCAACAAGCGCGAGTCGCCCTGGCGCAAGAGCCCCCGGGAACTCAGCGACAACGACTACATCGAGCTCTACCGCTACCTCTACCCCTTCCAGGGTGATCCGCTGCTGTGGGTGCACCTCAACACCGACTACCCCTACAACCTGCAGGGCATCCTCTACTTCCCCAAATCCAGTGGCCGGGCTGATTGGGAGAAGGGCGAGATCAAGCTCTACTGCAACAACGTGTTCGTGAGCGACTCGATCAAGGAGGTGGTGCCCCGCTACCTGCTGCCCCTGCGCGGGGTGATCGATTCGCCGGACATCCCGCTGAACGTGAGCCGTTCAGCCCTGCAGACCGACCGGCGCGTGCGCTCAATCGGCGGCTTCGTGGCCAAAAAGGTGGGTGACCGGCTCAAGGAACTGCACCGTGACGACCCCAAGCGCTACGCCGAGATCTGGGAATCGCTGGCCCCCTTCATCAAGATCGGCGCCCTGGAGGACGACAAGTTTGCTGAGCAGGTGGCCGACCTGGTGCTGTTCGGGACAACAGCTTCCGCCCTGGAGGGAGAACCCGCAGAAGGCGAGAGCCTCGACCCGATCCCTGGCGAGAACGGCAAGGCCTACACCACCCTGGCGGGCTACCGCACGCGCCTGGCGGCCGACAACGACAAGCGGATCCTCTACTGCACCGATGAGGCAGGGCAGGCGGGGGCCCTGGCCCTGTGGAAGAGCCAGGGGGCCGAGGTGCTGTTGGCCGACACCTTTATCGACACGCAGTTCATCCCCTGGTTGGAATACCGCCATGAGGAGCTGAAGTTCCAGCGGGTGGACAGCGAGCTCGACGACTCCCTACAGGAGAAGGAGAGTGAGCTGGCCGATGCCGAGGGCAAGGATTCCAGCGAGAAGGTGAGGGAGCTGTTCAAGGGCGCCCTGGCTAACGACAAGATCACGATCCAGGTGCAGGCGCTCAAGGGTGACAACGCCCCCGCCGCCCTGATCCTGCTGCCGGAGCAGATGCGCCGCATCAACGACATGGGCGCCTTGATGGAGCAGCGCCTGCCGGGCCTGCCGGATCACCACGTGCTGCTGGTGAACCGCAAGCACCCCCTGGTGGAGGGTCTGATCAAGCTCTCAGCGGGCTCGGTGATCACCACCCCCGGTGGCAGTGGCGCCAGCTCCCCAAGCCAACAGCTCGCCGACGACCTCAGCCGCCACATCTATGAGCTCGCCCGCCTGGCGGTGGGCGGCCTGGAGCCGAACGAACTGGCCGGCTTCCAGCAGCGCAGCGCCACCCTGATGGGGCAACTGATGCAAAGGGGGCTGTGAGCTTCCGCGTAACATGTAACAAGATCGTTCTGTCGCCAGGTGAGCCGTAATGGGTTCGGAATCAGCCTCTGCCCGCGTGCGGGTCGCTGCCCATCGTCAACGGCTGCGCCGGCAAGGCCTGAGGCCCGTGCAGGTCTGGATTGCCGATACCCGCACCCAGGCCTTTTCCCACGCCGCCCATCAGCAGTCCTTGGCGGTGAGCACCAGCTCCCAAGCACAGGCCGATCAGACCTTCATCGACAGCATCAGCCAGCTGGATGGGTTGTGAAGCGTGGAGAGATCTGGACGGTGGCCGGTGGAGGAGATGTCACTGGCAAACCTCGACCTGCAGTGATCCTGCAGCACGACGCGTTTGACGGCACGGATTCGATCACGGTCTGCGCATTCACCAGCGATCCCACAGAGGCAGCTCTGTTTCGGATCCCAGTGAAGCCCTCCAGCGGCAATGGCCTCACTGGAGCCAGCCAGTTGATGGTGGACAAGATCACGACCGTGTCACGACGGCGACTTGGTGTCTGCATCGGCAGGCTTGGGCGCAGCGACCTGCAGCGCCTCAATCAGGCCGCGATTGTCTTTCTTGGTTTAGCTGGCAGCTAGTCAGCCAAACCTCGATCCGCTGGCTCAGCCACCCCTCGCCCTCCAACCGCAGCACCACGCCAGTCGCTCGGGCCCACTGGCGTGGTGCGGATCAGCGCAGCCAGCCCTGGGCCAACGCCATCTGAAAGCCAACGGTGCCCAATAAGGAACCCACCAGCCCACCGGCGAAAGCCAACCAGGCGATTGGAGCTCCCACGGCCTGACTGACCGTGGTGGGCTGCACCAAACTCAGGCGCTCAGCGGCAGTGGACTGATGGTCCTGCTGGCGACGGATGAGGGCTTCGAAATCAGGCATTCAATTTCCTGGGCAACGGACTGATAGGCCGACCAACCGGCCATGCGGCGGGGATCGGCCCGACCGCGATCGTCGATAGCAGCAAACACGGGCAATCCCTGGGTTTCCGCTTTATCGAAGGCCGCCAACAGGGGAATTTCGGCCCTGAGCACATCCAGCCCAAAGGATTCGAGCGCCTGGCGGGCTTCGTGGGCCGCCCGTTGTTGGCGCAGATCCACCTTCACCAGCAGCACGGCATGGGGCACCTGCACCCGCTGCAGCAACTGGGCGAGCTCCACGGTGAGCTCCACGGCGCGGGCCTTGGGGGCAGTGGGTAGCAGCACCAGATCGGAACCGTCGGCCAGGTGACGCAGTTCCTCCTCGTCGCTGCTGGCCTGGCCATCGGTGATCACCACATCGGCGAAGCGGGTGGCCTTGGCGGCAGCCTCCACAGGCACCACTTGAAAGGGCAATGCGCCGCGGATGCGGTAGGCCAGGGCCGAGCGGTTGCGGTCGGCATCCACCACGCACACCGAGCGGCCGCGCTCGGCCCAGACACTGGCGAGATGAATGCTGGTGCAGGTTTTGGCAACCCCACCTTTCTGGCCGGAAACGGTGATGAACACCGCAGTTCAACAACTCTGGGGAAGATAGATGGGCTGGCCGGTTTTTTCAGTTCATTCAGCCACCTGGCGGGGCCATGTGAGCAAAAGCCCACGCAAGCGCAGGCCTAGGCGCCATCGCTGCGCGGGCCGAAGGGATCCCCTGCAGACCGGTTGATACAGTGGTGGCTTGGGCGTTTTGTCCAACACGTCGTTTCGGAAATCGGTCATGTCCCGGGTCTGCCAGCTCACCGGCAAGCGCGCCAACAACGGCATGGCCGTGTCGCACTCGCACGTGCGGACCAAGAAGCTCCAGCAGGTGAACCTGCAGGAGCGCCGTCTCTGGTGGGCAGAAGGCAACCGCTTTGTGAGGCTGCGCGTGTCCACCCGCGCCCTGAAAACCATTCAGAAGAAGGGTCTGGGCGCCTACGCCAAAGAGCTGGGCGTCAACCTGGCCAAGGTCTGAGCGCACCATGCAACGCCGGGCCGTCCTGCGCAGCCTGGTCGCCCTGGTGCCTGCATCCCTCGGTGCAACAAGTCTGCTGGCCTTTGGTCGGCAGGTTTTTGCGTTGGGTGGCACCTTGCCGGCCCTGAACCAGCCCGCTCCGGATTTCGCCCTGCCCGGCATCACGCCGGCCGCCGATGGTCAGGCCATCGAAACCCGTTTGCAGCTGGCTGATTTCCGTGGCCGCTGGCTGGTGCTCTATTTCTATCCGCGCGACTTCACCGGCGGCTGCACTCTGGAAGCGCGTGGCTTCCAGAAGGATCTGGCGGCCTATGAGGCCGCAAACGCCGCAGTGGTTGGCGTCAGCGCCGATGACGCCGAATCCCACGCCGATTTCTGCAGCAGTGAAGGCCTCGCCTTTCCTCTGCTCTCCGATCCGGCCGGCACCGTCAGCCGCACCTACGGCAGCTGGATCGCACCGTTTTCGCAACGCCACACCTTCCTGATCGATCCCACCGGCGTGTTGCGGTCCACCTGGGTGGCGGTGCGCCCCACAGGCCACAGCTCGGAAGTGTTGGCCGCCCTGCAGGAGTTTCAGGCCAGCCGGTAGGTCGTCAGGCTAACCGGTAAGTCATCAACCAGCCGGTTCCAGGGCCTTCCACCTCCCAGCGCGGCAGCCAGTGCCGCCAGCTGTAGCGCACGCCGTGGCCGCCCCGACCCACCTGCACGTAGCCGCCACCGGGGTTGTCGAGTTCGCCATAGGGATCGTTGAACACACCCACGCCGGGCTGATGGCCGATCGCCAGGATCCAGTGGCCGCCTCCGCGGGGAGCATGGCTGGGCCCGTGGTGCAGAAAACCAGCGCCCACCGGAAAGCCGGCGTCGATCTCCCGCTGCAGCACCCCGCGAGTGCCATGGGTCGCAAAGCGGGCCTGCACGCCGTAGTGGGCGCAAGCCGAAATCTGGGCGGTCGGCGAGGTGGTGTCGCCAAAGCGCTGCACCGTGCGCAGGTAGGTGTCGTCGGCGTTGACCCCCAGCAACGCCCCAGGGCGGAGGTATTTGACGGCCATGGCGCAGGTGCTGGAAAAGCACATGCGATGGGCCTGGCCCGGCACAGCACTGTCGGTTTGCACGTAGTACTGACGCACCGGCAACACGGTGCCCGCGGAAACGCTCATGCCCCCTGCTAGCAAGAGCCGCTGCAGGTGTCCAGGTTCTCCAGCAGTTGGCGGTGCACCGCCGTCTGCTGGCGAAGCTCTGCAAGCCGGGCGGTAGGGGGCGGGCTATCGAGCACGGCCGTCCAGGCGGCCACGAGCTCGGCCGGTGCTGCTACCGCATCCAGGCTGTGGCTGGGGCAGCCGAGGGCAGCAGCGGCGGCAGCCACCTTGGGGTCGTAGCTGAGGGCGGCGCAGGGCGCTCCGGAGAGCGCCGCAAGGATCAGGCCATGCAGCCGCATGGCCACCACCAAGCCGGCACCACTGGCCATCGCCATCGCCTCCCTGGGGCGCTCCGCCAGCACCTCCCGGCTGCGGGCCGCCAGGCCAGCCGGCAGGAGCTGGTTCTGGCGCAATTGCTCCAGCAGGCCGCGATCTTGGGTGGCGTGGAAAGGCAACCAGATCACCTCGCGATCGTGCTCGCGCGCCAGTTGACCCAGGGCCTCGAGATAGGGGCGCCAGGCTGCTCCCTGCAGCTGACCAGTTGGCCGAAAACAGAGCACCAAGGGGCCACCACGACCCCGCCAGGGTTGGGCCGGGATGGCCCACACCGGATCGGTGCCCACCGGCCCCTCCCGCCCCAGGCGCTGGGCCAGGGCCGCCGATTCCGGATCCCGCCAGCTCACCGCCGTGGCCAGGCGCAGCAGGCGACCCACCAGCAACCGGCTGCGACGACGCCGGAGAGGGCCCAAACCCTGGCCCCAGAGCAGCACCGGCTTGCCTTCCAGCCGTGCCGCCGCAATCAGAGCGGCGTAGTAGAGCAGGCTGCGGAAACTGGTGGAATCCTGCAACAGGCTGCCGCCGCCGAGCACCAGGGCATCGCAACGCCGCAACGCCTTGAGCACCAGCGGCAGGCTGCGGCGCGGCACCGTCTCCACACCGAAGCGCTCCTGCACCAAAGCAGCGTCATGGGCTGTCACCACGGCCTGGCAGCCTGCAGGCAATTGGCTCAGCAGCACCTCCAGCAGGGCGTCATCGCCGAGGTTGTGCTCGCCGTAGTAGCCGCACAACAAAACCCTGTGGGGCGACAGGGTCGTGCTCACCGGACCCATCGGAGCAGGGCCAGTCTTCTGTCTGGTCTCGCGCACGAGCCGGATCTCACCACCCAATCAGCATCGCACCTAAACAATTTGGTGCCACTGGCGGCCTCGATGCAGATTGATGACCATCAGCTCTGGGAGCGGAGATCCGCAGCGCACCCGCTCCATTCACAACCACCATTTCGATAGCCCTCGCTGGGACCACGTCGCGCTCCGCGATGACGACATCGTCATCGCCAGCCCCTACAAGAGCGGCACCACCTGGTTGCAAGCCATCGTGGCCCCCTGGTGTTTGACGGTGAACTAGCGGCCCCTCTGGCCGACCTCTCTCCTTGGCTGGAGGCTCATTACCACGATCTCGACGCCCTGGCGCTGACGCTGGAGCAGCACCGCCACCGGCGTTTCATCAAAAGCCACCTCCCCCTCGATGCCCTGCCCTGGGATCCCCGGCGTCGTTTTCTCTACATCGCCCGCGATGGGAGGGATGTGGCGATGTCGCTCTGGAATCACGATCTCAACTGGAGCGATCAGGCCCATGCACTGGTCAACCAGGTGCCCAACGAACGGGGCGAGACCTTCCCCCTCCCCCCGGCAGACGTGCAGACCTTCTTTGATCGCTGGTTGCACCAGGGCTGGCTCGCCTGGGAGCAGGATGGCTGGCCCTTCTGGTCGTTCTTTCACAACGTGCAGTCGTGGTGGGATCACCACCATCAGGCCAACATCCTGCTGCTGCACTACAGCGACCCCAAGGCCGATCTGCCGGGCCAGATCGCCAGGATTGCCAGCTTTCTCGGCATGGAGATCGACGCTGTGCGGCTCGAGACTGTGGCGGCCGCGGTCGCCTTTGATGCCATGCGACTCCACAGCGATCGGTACGTGCCGTGCGGTGGGAGTCTCTGGAAAGGCGGCGCCACCACATTCCTCTACCGCGGCACCAATGGCCGCTGGCGTGGTGTCCTGCGTCCTGAACAGCTCGAGGTCTACGACTGGGTCAGCCGGGAAGCCCTCAGCCAAGCCTGTCACCGCTGGCTGCATGGCGCTGATCGCGGACCGTAGCGAGCACCTGTGCGGAGCCAACGAACCACAATGGTCACGGAGGAAGCCCTTGAGGCCCTCGATCTGCTGATCTGGCTCGGGAATGGCACCCATGCCGGTGAGCTCGCGCATTGCAACCAGAGCACCGTGTCGCGTCGGGTGCAGCAAACCCTGGCCAGCTTCAACCTCAAGCTCCGCCGCGTCTCCGAAGCCTGGCAAATGACGGGCGACCCCCTGCTGCTCCACCTTGAGCGGCAGCTACACCAACGCAGCCGGTTTCTGGGGCGGCGAGCCCTGCGCCTGCAGGCTCTTTGCTGGAGCTCCGCTGCCCTGTGCAACAACCTGCCTCCCCGCTGGTTCAGCAACCCCTTCAGCACCTTCGGCTCCGCCCACCACTGCCTGGAGCTGCTCGACCAACGGGTGGTTGACGCCTGCCTGGCCACCCTGCCGGAACGGCCGGCCAGCGATGACACCCGATTTGCCTGCTTCGACCTGTTCCACTCCCTGATCCATCTGGTCACAAGCCCCACAGCTCTGGTGAGCCGGCTCACCCGGCCCAGCAGTGCTGAGATCGGCACCCATTGCCACATCGCCACGTTCCCCTTCAACCCTCGACCCCAGAAGCAGTTCATCCACGGCTTTTTTGCCCACCATTTCATGCCTTCTGACACCCACAAACGCGGGCAAGACCCCGGCACCGATCCTGTTTATTTCGCCAACAGCCTCATGCTCAAAGCCCTGGCGACAAAATTGACGTGATCAGCCTCGAGGTGGACGTACCGTCTCACTACGTGGAAAGCCTGGTGGTGTTGCACGAGTACCGGAAAGAGCCGGCTGTTGCACAACTGGTTGAGCAGCTGCGCCGTCAGATCCTCGAACTGTCACGCTCCGAACCACAGCTCATCGCCGTCCACTGACCCCATGCACGCCCTGTCCCTACCCACCTGGTGGATCCATGTCACCTCGGTGCTCGAGTGGGTGGTGGCGATGGTGGCGATCCAACGGCTGGGCGTTGCCCGCCGGGAAGGGGGGTGGCGCTGGCTGAGCTTGGCCATGCTGCCCGCCCTGGTGAGTGCCATGGCCGCCTGCACCTGGCACCTGTTCGACAACAGCCCGGCGCTGCAAGGCCTGGTGGTGCTGCAGGCCGGGCTCACCACCCTCGGCAACGGCACCCTGGCCCTGGCCGCCTGGAACCTGCTGCGTCAACAACGGCAGGCCGCGCCATGAGCGGCCCGCTCAGCTGGCTGGCCGGCATCGATCCCACGCCGCTGTTTGTCCTGTCGCTGATTCCCTACCTCGCCTTTCTGTGGTGGGCGGGCCGGATCAAGGGGTTCCCAAAGCTGGCCCTGCGCGGCTTCCAATTCACCCTGGTGTTTGTGGCGGTCACCATCGGTGCCGCCGTGATCGCCCAGCTGCGCTACGGAGCCCTGCTCGCCAACGTGGATCCCCTCCACGGTGGTGCCGAATCCCTGCTCACCGTCTCCAACCTGCTTGTGGTGCTGGGATTCAGCGGCGTGGGCGCCAGCGATCAGGAATGAACAAGTCTTAAGCAGGGGGATGCAATGCCAACCGTGCCCGGAAGATGGGGCGTCGGCACTTGCTCCATGATCACCCCGCTTCTGGCCCTGGCCCCCGCCACGATCACCTGGTCGCCCAAGGTGGCCCTGGTGATGATCGTTTGCAATGTGATCGCCATTGCCATCGGCAAGGCCACGATCAAGCACCCCAACGTGGGCCTGCAGCTTCCCAGCCCCAGCCTGTTTGGCGGCTTCGGCCACGGCGCCATGCTCGGCACCCTGAGCCTGGGTCACATCCTCGGCATGGGCGCCATTCTCGGCCTGGCCTCCCGCGGCGTGGTTTGAATCGTCAGCCCGCTTAGAAGTCTGGCGTTCAACGCCAGCCCAGCAGATAGGGCAGCGCTTTGAGCCCGTAGCGCTCAAAGCGGTAGTCGAACAGCAGGGCGGAGAGGTCCTCCGCCCGATTGGTTTGCAACCCCGTCAGCAGGCGCCCTAGGCGCCGGTCGGCTTGCTCATCCGCCAGACCCAGCCAGGTGCGCCGGGCCAAACGGCCGCTCAGGTTCCAACGCCAGCCCAGCTCCCGCCGCAGCAGCGTCGGGTAGCGATCGAGCGATGTGCCCGGATCATGTCGCTGGCCGCCATCACCGCGCTGACCGCCACCATCGCGCTGGCCGCCACCATCGCCCAACGCCTGCAGCAGCAGCGGAGCCAGCACCCGGGCACTGGCCAGGGCATGGCGGATCCCTTCACCACCCAGCAGGTTGGCCGTGCTCACCGCATCGCCCAGACCGATCAGCGGCCCCTGGCGGTGGGCTTCCCGGCGCCGCAGCGTGCTGCGGATGCGGCCGCCATGGCGGTCGACCACCACCGCTCCCGCCAGGCCACTGCGCCGCAGCAAGGCCTGCAACTCCTGCCCCAGCGGCGGTTGGGGCCGTTGGCCGTCGAGCAGGCGACACACGCCAAGCTTGAGCTGGCCGGGGCCCATCGGAAACACCCAGCCGTAGCCCTGCTGCACCCAGTCGCTCCCCAGGAAAAAACTGAGCCGATCCGCCCAGGCGGCGTAGGCATCGGAACTCACCTGCAGCAACCACTCCACCCCCAGTCCGGCCACCAGCGGATTGTCGGGGCAGCTGCTGGGCTCGCCAATCAGGGCGCGGCTCTCACCACTGGCATCCACCAGCCAACGGCTGCGGATGGCGCGGCGGCCACCACGGCCATCCCGCACCCAGGTGCAGGCCCCCTCCCCCTCGGGTTGCCAGCCCAGGGCCGTGACCCCGAGCTGCAGGCGGGCGCCCCAGCCCTGGGCCTGATCGGCCAGCCACTGGCGCAGGGCGCCGAAATCCAGCACGGCCCCCAGCGGCTGGGCGGAGCTCCACTGGCGCCGCTGCGCTCCCGGCCCCACCAGCTGCCAGCCGCTCCAGCGGGCCGCCACCACCGCAGGCGGCAGGCCATAGCGCTCCACGGCATCCAAGGGCAGGGCCGCGCTGCTGAAGGCCGCCTGGCGGAGATCGGCCAGGCGATCGACCACCAGCACATCCACGCCCGCCAGGGCCAGCAACCGGGCCAACTCAGCGCCCGCTGGACCGGCACCCACCACCAGCACCTCGCAGCGGTCGAGCTCAGCCGTGATGGAATGCGCGCTGCGGCTCAGACGGCAACGGGCTGACCGGCGGCCGCCAGATTGGTGGGGCGGGGAGAGCCGAAGCGCTCCAGGATGCGATCGGCCATCTGAGGTGGTGTGAGACCGAGGCTCTGCTTGCTTTGGTCGGGGCTCGCGTGGTCGACGAGCACATCGGGAATGCCAATGCGCAGCACGGGCACCAGCACGTCGTGGTCGACGAGGGTTTCCACCACCGCGGCCCCGAAGCCACCAGCCAAGGCGCCCTCTTCCATGGTCACCACCTTGCCGATGCGCTGGGCCATCGGCAGGATCAGCGCCTCATCGAGGGGCCGTAGGAAACGGGCGTTGATCACCGCCGCGCGGATGCCTTTCTCCTGCAGCAATCCGGCGGTGGCCATCGCCGGAGCCACCATGGCCCCGTAAGCCACGATCAGCAGGTCGTCGCCATCGGTGAGCAGCTCACCGCGGCCGATCTCGAGGGGCTCAAAGCCCTCTTCCGCCAGAGGCACACCCTCGCCTTCGCCGCGGGGAATGCGCAGGGCGCAGGGGCCGCTGAGATGAATCGAGGTCACGAGCATGCGCTGCAGCTCGGCCTCATCCTTAGGAGCCATCACCGTGAAATTGGGGATGGCACGGAGGTAGCTGATGTCGTACTGACCCTGGTGGGTGGGGCCGTCGGCACCCACGATCCCGGCCCGGTCGAGCACGAAGGTGACGGGCAGGTTCTGGATGCCCACGTCGTGAATGAGCTGGTCGAAGGCGCGCTGCAGAAAGGTGCTGTAGATCGCGACCACCGGCTTGAGGCCCTCGCAAGCCATGCCAGCCGCCATGGTGACGGCGTGCTGCTCGGCGATGCCCACGTCGAAATACTGATCCGGCAGGGCCTTCTCCAGCAGATCCAGGCCGGTGCCGGTGGCCATGGCGGCGGTGATGCCCACCACGGTGGGGTCCTGTTCGCAGAGCTTCACCAACGTTTGGCCAAACACCTTGCTGTAGCTGGGAGGTTTCGGCTTGCTGGAGGGATAGGCCTTGCCGGTGGCCAGATCAAAGGCGCTCTGGGCGTGGTAGCCCACCTGGTCGGCCTCGGCGTAGGCGTAGCCCTTGCCCTTGGTGGTGGCCACGTGCACCAGCACGGGCCCCTCGGTGCGGTGCGCCTGCTCGAAGGTGCGCACCATCCCGGCGATGTCGTGGCCATCGATCGGGCCGATGTAGGTGAAGCCCAGCTCCTCAAACACGGCTCCCACCTTGGGCACCGCCAGGCGCTTCATGCTCTCCTTGAGGGTTTTGAGCTCGGTGGGCAGCTCGCCGTGCAGGAAGGGGAGGTGCTTGATCGCCTCCTCGGCATTGCCCTGCAGAAACTGCAGCGGCGGGCTCAGCCGCATCCGGTTGAGATAGGTGGAGAGGGCGCCCACCGGAGGACTGATCGACATGTCGTTGTCGTTCAGCACCACCAGCAGCTTGGTTTTCGGCAGATGGCCGGCATGGTTGATGGCCTCCAGGGCCATGCCCCCGGTGAGGGCGCCATCGCCGATCACCGCCACGCATTTGAAGTCTTCACCGCGCCGATCCCGGGCCAGGGCCATGCCCAGGGCCGCCGAAATCGAGGTGCTGGCGTGGCCGGCACCGAAGTGGTCAAAGCGGCTCTCACAGCGCTTGAGATAGCCCGCCACACCGTCCTTCTGGCGCAGGCTGTCGAAGGTTTTGTAGCGGCCCGTCACCAACTTGTGGGGATAGGCCTGGTGCCCCACGTCCCACACCACCTTGTCGCGGTCAAGATCGAGGGTTTGATACAGGGCCAGGGTGAGTTCCACCACCCCGAGGCCCGGGCCGAGATGACCGCCGCTGGTGCTCACCACCTCGAGATGCCGCTCCCGGATCTGGCGGGCAATGGCTTCGAGCTCTGGCGTGCTCAGGCCGTGCAGCTGATTCGGATGATTCAGCTCGCTGAGATGCATGCACAACCCTGGAGGTGAGGTGCAATCTAGGGCTTGGGTCCCGCCCGGCGGTGCGGATTGCGACACTGGTGCCATGAGCGAGGCTCCCCACAGCTATCTGCAGCGCATCCTGCGGGCGCGGGTGTACGACGTGGCGATCGAATCGCCGCTCGATCCCGCCCCGAACCTCTCGGCGCGCCTGCACAACCGTGTGCTGCTGAAGCGGGAAGACCTGCAGCCCGTGTTCAGCTTCAAACTGCGGGGGGCCTACAACAAAATGGCTGGGCTCTCGCCGGCGGAACTGGAGCGCGGCGTGATCGCGGCCAGTGCCGGCAACCATGCCCAGGGGGTGGCGTTGGGGGCCCAAAAGCTGGGCTGCCGGGCGGTGATTGTGATGCCGGTGACCACACCGGAGATGAAGGTGAAAGCGGTGGCCGCCCGCGGCGCCGAGGTGGTGCTGCACGGCGACAACTACGACGCGGCCTGCACCGAAGCCACCCGCCTGGCGGCCGAGCGGGGCCTCGCCTTCATCCACCCCTTCGACGATCCCGATGTAATCGCCGGCCAGGGCACGATCGGCCTGGAGATCCTGCGCCAGTGCTCCTCGCCTCCGGATGTGATCTATGTGGCGGTGGGCGGCGGTGGGCTGATCGCCGGCATTGGCGCCTACGTCAAAACCCTCTGGCCCCAGGTGCAGATCGTGGGGGTGGAGCCGGTGGATGCCGATGCCATGACTCGCTCGCTGGCCGCCGGCGAGCGGGTGCAGCTCGACCAGGTGGGCCTGTTTGCCGATGGGGTGGCCGTGCGCCGGGTGGGCGAGCTCACCTTCGAGCTGGCCCGCCAGACCGTGGATCGCATGGTGACGGTGGACACCGACGCCATCTGCGCCGCCATCAAGGACGTGTTCGAGGACACCCGCTCGATCCTGGAGCCCGCCGGTGCCCTGGCCGTGGCGGGCATGAAACGGGATGTGATGCAACAGGGGCTGCATGGCCAAACGCTGGTGGCGGTGGCCTGCGGCGCCAACATGAACTTCGATCGGCTGCGCTTCGTGGCCGAACGCTCCGAAATCGGCGAAGACCGCGAGGCGATGCTGGCGGTGGAGATCCCCGAGCAAACGGGGAGCCTGCGGCGCTTCTGTGGGGTGCTGGGCCAGCGCAGCCTCACCGAATTCAGCTACCGGCTGGCCGATCCCCGCGTGGCCCACATCTTCGTGGGGGTGCAGACGAGCGGCAGCGCCGACGAGCAGCAACTGATCCACGACGTGCAGGACGCTGGCTTCCCCTGCCTCGATCTCTCCAACAACGAATTGGCCAAGCTGCACCTACGCCACATGGTGGGCGGGCGCCTGCCCGCCAGTGCCGGCCCCGCCCTGGAGCAGGGGGAGGAATTGCTCTACCGCTTCGAGTTTCCCGAAAAACCCGGCGCCCTGATGGCGTTCGTCAACGCCCTCCACGCCAACTGGAACATCAGCATCTTTCACTACCGCAACCACGGCGCCGACGTGGGCCGGATCGTGGTGGGGGTGCAGGTGCCCCGGGGCGAACGCTCGCAGTGGCAGGCGTTTCTCAACGGGCTCGGCTACCAGCACTGGGATGAAAGCGACAACCCCGCCTACCGGCTGTTTCTCGGCCCCAGCAGCGCCCCCCTGCCGGCCCTGGCCTGAGCCCGAATCCCTGCGGTACCGTGCGGCCATCCAGCGTGGTGAAGGCCCATGACCGGCGCCCAACCAGCAGCCGCTGAGGCGATCCAGGGGCTCTCCCTGCCGGCGCGGATGGAAGCGATCCTCTATCTCAAGGGCCGGCCCCTGAGCCTGGCCGAGCTGGCGGAGATCGCCGCCATCAGCCGGGAGGAGGCGGAGCTGGGGCTGATCACCCTGATCACCGACTACGCCCACCGCGACACCGCCCTGGAAGTGCGTCAGGAGGGCAACCGCTACAGCCTGCAGCTGCGCGACGGCCTGGGTGATCTGGTGCAGAACCTGCTGCCCGTAGACCTCTCCACCGCTGCCCTGCGCACTCTGGCCACGATCGCGCTGAAGAAACGGATCCTCCAATCGGATCTGGTGGAGCTGCGGGGTTCGGGTGCCTACGACCACATCAAGGAACTCCTGGCCCAGAACTTCGTCGAGCGCAAGCGCCAGAGCGACGGTCGCTCCTACTGGCTCACCCTGAGCGAGAAATTCCACCGCACCTTCGCCGTCAAGGCCGACGACCTGCAACCGCGCCCGAGGGCAAAGGCCAAGGTGGTGGATCCCGAACCAGGTCCGGATCAGGCTGAGGATCACGCTCCATCTCAGGATGATGCCTGGGAGGATGCTGCCTAGAGTTGGTCGATCCAGAATCTGCCCACGAGCACTCCATGGACGCGCTGAGTTTTCTGCTGCAGGTGCTGGCCCAGACCCTCAGCATCTACACCGTGGTGCTGCTGGTGCGAGTGCTGCTGAGCTGGTTCCCCAACCTCGACTGGAGCAATCCGCTGCTCTCGACGGTGAGTTCGATCACCGATCCCTATTTGAACGCCTTCCGCGGCTTGATTCCGCCCCTGGGCGGCCTCGACCTGTCGGCGATCGTGGCCTTCATCGCCCTGAATCTGGTGCAGAGCCTCCTGCAAGGCGCCAGCGTGTCGGTGCTGGGCGCGGGCTATTGATCGGCTAGGGCCTGCTCGAGCGGCAGCAATTCGTCGTCGACGCCGGCACGGGTGCGCACCGGCGCACTGAAGCCGCGGGCCTTGACGTTGCGGAAGCTCAGGGGCCCCGGCGTGCCGGCGGGCACCGAGAGCCGCAGGGCAAAGCTCGAGCTGCCGGGGGGCACGTCGCCGATCGAACCCACGCGGGTGCGGTTCTGCAGCACCGGCTCGCCGCTGGAATCGACGATCAGGGCAAACACATCGGTGTCCACCACCGGTTTGCGGCCCGGATTCAGCACGGTGCCGCGCAGGGCGTAGCAGCTGGCGCCTGAAGGGCGGCGCAACTCGGGTTGGGCGCCAACGTCTTCGGCGGGACAGGGCTCGAGATTCACCTGCGAGACCTGCAGCTCGGCCGCCCAGGCAGGAACGGGCACAAGCAACATCAGGGCCACGAGAAGAGGAGCGAGTACGACTCTGATCACCGCGTATCCCCACTGCCTGCAATCACGTTACGGGCGGCGCGGCTGGCCAGCTTGTCCAGGTTGGCTTGGGCGATCTGGTCGAGCTCCAGGCCCAGTTCTGTGGCGAGCTGGGCCACGTACCAAAGCACATCCCCCAGCTCCAGCTGCAGTGCCGCGACCACCTCAGGCGAAAAGCGGCCCTCCTGGTCACGCAGCACCTTCTTCACCTTGTCGGCCACCTCACCGGCCTCACCGCACAGCCCCAGGGTGGGATAGATGGGGTTGGCGCCCGCCTCGGGATAGCGGGCGGTGGCGCGGGAGCGCTGCTGGTAAGCCTGAAAGTCCAACTGCGGCAGCCCGTTGCAGGCCTGGATGGTAGTTTCCAGCTGTCTGATGGCGTGTTGATGCCCCAGCCCGATCTCATGCGTCGCACCAAGATCGTGGCCACGATCGGGCCCGCCACGGAATCTCCGCAACGCCTGCGCGAGTTGATTGCCGCCGGCGCTACCACCTTCCGCCTCAATTTCTCCCACGGAGACCACAGCGAGCACGCGGCTCGGATTTCAACGATCCGCCAGGTCGCCACCGAGCTCGGCATCGAGATCGGCATCCTCCAAGACCTCCAGGGTCCCAAGATCCGACTGGGCCGTTTCGCCGATGGGCCGATCACCCTGGCCAAGGGTGATCCCTTCACCCTCACCTCGAGGGATGTGGCTTGCAATCAATCGATTGCCACAGTCACCTACGACAACCTCGCCGATGAGGTCGTGCCTGGCAGCCGCATCCTGTTGGACGACGGCCGGGTTGAAATGCTGGTCGAGCGCGTCGACAAGCCCGAGCAAACCCTGTTCTGCAGCGTCACCGTCGGTGGCGTGCTCTCCAACAACAAGGGCGTCAACTTCCCGGACGTGCAGCTCTCAATCCGAGCGCTCACCGAGAAAGACCGGATCGACCTGGCCTTTGGCCTGCAACAGGGTGTCGATTGGGTGGCGCTCAGCTTCGTGCGCAACCCCTCGGACATGCGCGAGATTCGTGAGCTGATTCGCAGCCACGGCCACAGCACACCCGTGGTGGCCAAGATCGAAAAATTTGAGGCGATCGACCAGATCGACGACATCCTGCCCCTCTGCGACGGGGTGATGGTGGCCCGCGGCGACCTGGGCGTGGAGATGCCCGCCGAAGAGGTGCCGCTGCTCCAGAAAGAGTTGATCCGCAAGGCCAACAGCCTCGGCATCCCGGTGATCACCGCCACCCAGATGCTCGATTCGATGGTGAGCTGCCCGCGCCCCACCCGGGCCGAGGTGAGCGACGTGGCCAACGCCATCCTCGACGGCACCGACGCCGTGATGCTGTCCAACGAGAGCGCGGTGGGGGATTTCCCTGTGGAAGCCGTGGCCACCATGGCCACGATTGCCCGGCGCATCGAGCGCGATTACCCCCAGCGGGTGCTCGACAGCCACATGGCCACCACCATTCCCAACGCCATCTGCCAGGCGGTGAGCAGCATTGCCCGCCAGCTCAACGCCGCGGCGATCCTGCCCCTCACCAAGGGCGGATCGACCGCCCGCAATGTCAGCAAGTTTCGGCCCAGCACGCCGATCCTGGCGATCACCAGCGAGGTGAAGGTGGCCCGCCAGCTGCAGCTCTGCTGGGGAGTGAATCCCCTGCTGGTGGCGGAACAAAGCTCCTCCACCAGCACCTTCAGCCTGGCCATGGGCATGGCCCGGGGGCTGGGCTTCCTGCAGGACGGCGACCTGGTGGTCCAAACCGCTGGCACCCTGTCTGGGGTCAGCGGCTCCACCGACTTCATCAAGGTCGGCATCGTGTCGGCGGTGCTGTCCAAGGGCACCGGCATCGGCAACGGCTCGGTGAGCGGGCGGGTTCGCCTCGTGGATAGCCCCGAGGCCGCAGCGGCGATCCAGTCGGGCGAGATCCTGGTGGTGCGTGAAACCTCGGCCGACTACGTCGAGGCGATTCGCAAGGCCAAGGCCGTGATCGCTGAAACCGACGGCATGGAGAGCCACGCGGCCGTGATCGCCCAGCGCACCGGCATTCCTGCGATTGTGGGCGTCGACAACGCCTTTGCCAGCCTGCTTCAGGGCGAGATCGTGACCTTGGATCTGCTCCGCGGCGAAGTGCATCGCGGCGCCCGCAGCCACAACGTGGACGGCGGACCCGCCATCGTTTAAGGCACCGGCCCCAGCACGTGCCCATGGCTTCGAAATTGCCCGTCGGTGAAACCGTGGGCATGGCTCTGACAACCCTGCGAGCCAACCGGCTGCGCAGCCTGCTCACGATGCTCGGCATCGTGATCGGCAATGCCTCGGTGATCACCTTGGTGGGGGTGGGACGGGGAGCCCAGAACCTGGCCGAAGGCCAGCTCAGCAACCTCGGCGCCAATGTGTTGTTTGTGGTGCCGGGCAACAACGACACCCGCCGCCAGGGCATCGACTTCCCCAAAACCCTCGTGCTCGAGGACGCCGAGGCGATCGCCGAGCAAGTGCCCAGCGTCAAACGGGTGGCGCCCCAGATCACCCTGAGCGAGGTGATTCAGGCCGGCGGCATCAGCAGCACCGCCTCGGTCTCGGGGGTGACGCCCGAGTTTCTGCCGGTGCGTCAGTTTGAGGTGGCCCAAGGCCGTTTCTTCTTTGCCAGCGACCTCAGCAGCGCCCGCAATGTCACCGTGGTGGGGCCCGATCTGGGCGCCAAGATGTTTCCCGGCAAGGCGCCGGTGGGGCGCCAGCTGCGCATCCGCAACCAGCTGTTCGAGGTGATTGGCGTGCTGGAGCCCAAGGGGGCGGTGTTTGGCCAAAACCAGGACGAGAACGCCTACGTGCCGCTCACGACGATGGTGAGCAAACTCTCCGGCCGCGATCCCACCTACGGCGTCAACCTCAACTTCATCAGCGTCGAGGCCCGCGACGAACAGAGCACAGGGGCCGCGAGCTTTCAGATCACCAACCTGCTGCGCCAGCGGCACCGGATCCTGCGGGAGGACGACTTCGCCGTGCGCTCCCAGAAGGACGCCCTGACGATCGTGAGCACGATCACCGGCGGACTCACCTTGATGCTGGCGGCCATCGGCGCCGTGTCGCTGCTGGTGGGCGGCATCGGCATCATGAATATCATGTTGGTGTCGGTCAGCGAGCGCACCGAGGAGATCGGCCTGCGCAAGGCTCTCGGCGCCCGCAGTGGCGACGTGCTGCTGCAGTTTCTGGTGGAGTCGCTGGTGCTGGCCAGCCTCGGCGGCGTGATCGGCAGCGCCGTAGGCATCGGCACGGTGGTCGTGGTGGCCGCTGTCACACCGTTGCCCGCCACGATCGGTGCCGCCACGGTGCTGGCCACGGTGGGGCTGTCGGGCTCGATCGGCTTGTTCTTCGGCGTGGTGCCGGCCCGCCGCGCCGCCCGCCTGGATCCAATCGTGGCCCTGCGCAGCCTCTGACCGAGATCAGGCAAAACCGAAGAAACTCTTAAAAACCCAAAAACGTGGCGTTCGTCACCAAATCCGCACGTGAGGCGATGGCTTCATGGTATTTGCTCATCAGAACTGGCTTTGACTCTGCTCTCGTGCGGCTACCGCAACACCAGTGATCGCATGGTGATCCTGCGCTGCGTCGGTCCCGAGCAGTTTTTCCTCGAACGGGTGGTGTTTCCGTTTGAGCTCCTCAGCTTTCAATGCCCGCCGCAAAGCGTGATCAAGATCTGGACCCATGGCCTGGGCGGCCCCGACCTGGTCGAAACCATTCAGGCCCAGGATTTGCTGCTCGAGCAACCCAGCAGTCCTGCCCAGCTGGAAGCCCTCGTCGGTGCCAGCAGCAACGACCTGCCCTGGGCGCAAGCCGGCTGACCAAGGGTTCGAACCTGGCGCGAAACCTGCACCGCGAGCGGAGCTGCAGCGGTCCGCAGCGCCGTTACACTTGTTAAGAATGTGTCTCAGCTATGAACCAGCGCTGGCGTCTGATTGCCCTCTGGCTGCTGCCCCTGGCGGTGGTTGCTTTTCTCGGATGGCAGTTGTTGGGCAGCGGTGGCACGGCCCGCTTCAAGCCCAATGGAGCCACGAGTCCCACCGTGGCACCCCGCAATGCGGCGGTGGCGCGGATGAGCTACGGCCGCTTCCTTGACTACGTCGACGCCGGACGCGTCACGGCCGTGGACATCTTTGATGGCGGCCGCAGCGCCGTGATCGAGGCGGTGGATCCCGACCTCGACAATCGCGTGCAGCGCCTGCGGGTGGATCTTCCCGGCGTGGCACCGGAGCTGGTGAACAAGCTGAAGGATCAGGGCATCAGCTTCGACATCCATCCGCCCAAGACCGCCCCACCGGCCCTCGGGCTGCTCGGCAATCTGCTGTTCCCGCTGCTGCTGATCGGCTCGCTGGTGTTCCTAGCCCGCCGCGGTAACGGCATGCCTGGCGGCCCCGGCCAGGCGATGCAGTTCGGCAAGACCAAGGCCCGCTTTGCCATGGAGGCCGAAACCGGCGTCAAATTCGACGACGTGGCGGGTGTGGAAGAAGCCAAGCAAGACCTTCAAGAGGTGGTGACCTTCCTGAAAACGCCGGAGCGCTTCACCTCCGTGGGCGCCAAGATCCCCAAAGGCGTGCTGCTGGTGGGGCCTCCAGGCACCGGCAAAACCCTGCTGGCCAAGGCCATTGCCGGCGAAGCCGGCGTGCCCTTCTTCTCCCTCTCCGGTTCGGAATTTGTGGAGATGTTTGTGGGCGTCGGTGCCAGCCGGGTGCGCGACCTGTTCAAGCGGGCCAAGGAGAACAGCCCCTGCCTGATCTTCATCGACGAAATCGATGCGGTGGGCCGCCAGCGCGGCGCCGGTGTGGGCGGTGGCAACGACGAACGGGAACAAACCCTCAACCAGCTCCTGACGGAGATGGACGGCTTCGAAGGCAACAGCGGCATCATCATCATTGCCGCCACCAACCGGGCTGACGTGCTCGATTCGGCGCTGCTGCGTCCCGGCCGCTTCGACCGCCAAGTGCAGGTGGACGTGCCCGACATCAAGGGTCGCCTGTCGATCCTCAGTGTGCACAGCCGCAACAAAAAGCTGGCACCGGATGTGAGCCTCGAAGCCGTCGCTCGCCGCACCCCAGGCTTCTCGGGCGCCGACCTGGCCAACCTGCTCAACGAAGCAGCGATCCTCACCGCCCGCCGCCGCAAGGAAGCCACCACCTTGGCTGAAATCGACGACGCCGTGGACCGGGTGATCGCCGGCATGGAGGGCAAGCCGCTCACCGACGGACGCAGCAAGCGGCTGATCGCCTACCACGAGGTGGGCCACGCCCTGGTGGGCTCCCTGGTTCAGGCCCACGACCCTGTGCAGAAGGTGACCCTGATCCCCCGCGGTCAGGCCCAGGGCCTCACCTGGTTCTCCCCCGATGAGGAGCAGATGCTGGTGAGCCGGGCCCAGCTGCGGGCTCGGATCATGGGCGCCCTGGGCGGCCGCGCCGCTGAGGATGTGGTGTTCGGCTACTCGGAGGTCACCACCGGTGCTGGCGGCGACATCCAGCAGGTGGCCTCGATTGCCCGCCAGATGGTGACGCGCTTCGGCATGAGTGACCTCGGCCAGGTGTCGTTTGAAGCCGGCAACCAGGAGGTGTTCCTCGGCCGCGACCTGATGACCCGCAGCGACGGCTCTGACCGTCTCGCCAGCAAAATCGATGACGCCGTGCGTCAGATCGTGCAGAGCTGCTACGCCGACACGGTGAAGCTGGTGGCGGAGCATCGCGCCTGCATGGACCGGGTGGTGGAGCTGCTGATCGAGAAGGAAACGCTCGATGGTGATGAGTTCCGAGCCATCGTGGCCGAATTCACCACGATCCCCGAGAAGGAGCGGTTCTCGCCCCTTCTGTCTGAACCCGCCCAGGCTGAGCCGGTTCAGTCCGAACCAGCCCCGGCTGCCTAAACCAGCATCATCAAAACCCCCAGCATCAACCCCTCCCGAGGCTCAACCTCGGGAGGGGTATTGCATGGCTTGGCATCTGAACTTCAAACAGGTCGAATCGGGCGCTTTTCGATCACCTTGTCGATCAGGCCGTACTCCACCGCCTCAGCCGGCGACATGAAGAAGTCGCGGTCGGTGTCCTCTTCGATGCGCGGCAGGGGCTGACCGGTGCGATCGGCGAGCTCCGTGTTGAGCTTCTTTTTGAGATAGAGGATCTCGTCGGCCTGGATGCGGATGTCGCTGGCCTGGCCGCGGGCACCGCCCAGCGGCTGGTGGATCATGATCCGCGAGTGGGTGAGGCTGCTGCGCTTGCCCTTGGTGCCGGCGCAAAGCAGGAACGCTCCCATCGAGGCGGCCAGCCCCACACAGACCGTCTGCACATCGGGCTTGATGTGTTGCATCGTGTCGAAGATGCCAAGGCCGTCGTACACCGATCCGCCAGGGGAATTGATGTAGAGGAAAATGTCTTTTTCCGGATCTTCCGCCTCCAGAAACAGGAGCTGGGCCACAACGCGGTTGGCCGACTCCGACGTGACCGGCTCGCCCAAAAAGATGATTCGCTCGCGCAACAGACGCGAATAGATGTCGAATGCGCGTTCTCCCCGGCCCGACTCTTCAATCACGATCGGGATCATGGAGCTGGTGCAGCGACTGGATTCGATCCTACTGAGCCTGGGCGGCTAGGGTCGGCTCACCTTGGCCCGATTCAGCGTGAGCGCAGCCCTCACCGTTGCAGATAGCAAGCGTGCCTTCCATCGCGCCTTTCCCCACGTGATTGCGCCGCTCTACCGGCGCCTGGTGGATGAGCTGCTGGTGGAGCTCCATCTGCTCAGCCGCCAGGGCGGCTTTCGCAGTGATCCCCTGTTTGCCTGCGGGCTGATTCAGGTGTTCGACAGCTTTGCCAAGGGCTATCGCCCCGACATCCAACGGGAGCCGCTCTTGGCAGCGCTCTGCTCCGCCTCAGGCTTTGACGCCGCAGCCCTGCGCCAGCAGCGCGATCAGGCCATGGCCGCCATGGGCAGCCACAGCGTCGAGCAGGTGAAGCAGTGGATCGAGCAGGAAGGGGCCGGTGCACCCGAGCCGGTTGCAACTGCTTTGGCGAGCATCCGCCGCACCGACTTTCACTACTCACGGCTGATGGCAGTCGGCCTGCTGAGCCTGCTGGAGCAGGCCCAGGGAGCTGATGCCATGGATCCCATGGCCCTGCGCAGCTACGCCCACGACCTGGGCAGCGCCATGGGCCTGCTGCGCGATCGCCTCGACAAGGACATCAGCCTCTACGCCAACAATCTCGAGAAGATGGCCCAGGCGGTGGAGCTGATGGAGGAAACCGTTGCCGCTGAGCGGCGCAAACGCGAACGGCAGCAGCAAGCCGCCGCAGCTGAACCCAGCGTTAGCGGTCCAACGGCAGACGCTGGGGGCGACGCTGCAACTGAAGCTGCCCCGTCAGCTGGCTGAGGGGCGAGCCCAGCACTCCGGCGCCGCTGGCCGCATGGATGGCCACCAGATCCAGCTGGGCAGCCTGCTGCACCAGCTGCGGCAGCTCCGGAGGCAGCAAGCCCAAGCGGGCCAGGGCTTTGGGGCGCGCCCGCAACACGGTTGCCCCGGCTGAGCCGGGCAGCCCAATGGTCGCGGTGGGAGCGGCAAGGGTGGCAGCGGTGTGTGCCAAGGGAGGCTCAGGCCCCAGGTACAGAAGCAGTTGGGGCTGGCCCGAGGCCGCCAGCACCCAGCGCCAGCCACCCACCACCAGGCCATCCTCGCGGCGCCAGCTGATGGCGGGCAGCGCTGCTGAACCGGTGCGGGTCGCTGCCAGGCCCTGCGCCTCCAGCGGCGGCACCAATGCATCCAACAGCTGGGTCCAGGGACGGCGTTCGCCGCTGACACGCAGCTGCACCTCGAGGCCTGCCTGAAACGGCCCCTGGGCCAGCGGACGCAACCGCAACACAAAGGGAACCCGGCGCAGCAAGGCGAGCTGACCATCACCGATGCCGTAGCGGGCCGCCAGCGGTTCGCGGATCAACTGACGGCTGAGCAGGCCCTGCAACAGCGCATCCAGAACTGGGCCACGCCACTCCAGCAGCAGATCGGCAGGCAGGGGGGGCAACGGCGGAGCCGGTTGGGGTCGGCCAGGGGCACTCAGGAGGCCACTAGCGGAACTCGCTTCGCCCGTCAGGCCCAGGCTGGCCCCGTCCAACTGCAGGCTCAGGCAGCCCTCCTGGAAACGCTGGAGCAGGGGCGCCATCGGTCCGGCCATCACCCCGAGGCCGAGGGGGGCCCAGAACACCGCCTGCTCCTGCTGCAGCCGCAGCAGACAGCGCTGCTCCAGGCCACGGCGCTGGCGCTGGGCCAGCCGCAGCTGGTCCTGCAGCAGCCGCTGGGAGAGGGGATCGGCAGCCACGACCACCAGGTCATCGACCCGAAGGCTGTTGGGCGGCAGGCCCTGGGGCGACAGGCCACTGGCGGGGCGGGCCGTGAGCGACGGGGGCAGGGTGTGAGCAGGGAACGCCAGGTAGGCGCCGCCATCGCCATCGCGCCCCCAGAACTGCCACCACACCCGGCGCTGCTGCTGCCAGACGTTGCTGGCCAGGGCTGGCCCTAGCCGCTGGCTCCACAGGGCCGGCACGGGCCGCTGCGGCGAGGCGGGAAAGCTCTGCATCAGAGCCGCCTGACCCAGCAGCCGCTCCAACCCCTGGGCCCGCGGCCGGGGGGAGCGCAGCAACAGGCCAGCTGGCACCAGCACCAGCAGGGCGGTGAGGGCCGCGGTGCAGCGCAGGGGCAAGGCCCGGATCTGGAGCGGCCGCGTCATGCCACAGCTCCGTAGAGGGTGGTGCGGCGACGCACCGGACGGCCCAGCTGACGGGCTGCTGCCTCGAGAGCCTCGGGCGACTGGCAAGTGCCGCCGCTGGCCCCTGCCATCGTGGTGATGTGCTCCTCCATCAAGGTGCCGCCCAGGTCGTTGCAGCCCCAGCGCAACGCTTCGGCGGCGCCGGCGAGGGTGAGCTTCACCCAGCTCGGCTGGTGGAAGGGAAACCAGGGCCCCAGCAGGATCCGGGCCTGGGCGGTGAGCCGCAGCATCGCCGCGACATCGGGCTGGTCGCGCCGCACCCGGGCCCGCAGGGCGGCCGGCGCCGAGGCGCCCACGAACGGCAGCAGCACAAACTCCGTGAAACCCTGGCGCTGATGCTGCCAGGCATAGCGCTGCATGGCCCCCAAGGTGAGCAGATGGGCCGCCCGATCGGCCGGGCCCTCGATGTGGCCGGCCATCAAGGTGCTGGTGGACGGCAGCCCGTGCTGGTGCACCTGCAGCATCACCGCCACCCAGTCCCGCGCCGAGAGCTTCTCGGGGCAGAGCACCCGCCGCACCGGCTCACTCAGCACCTCGGCTGCCGTGCCCGGCACCGAGCCCAGCCCCGCCGCCTGCAGCCGCTCCAGCACATGATCCAGGGAGAGGCCGTCGTGCTGGGCGAAATACAGGAGCTCCTGGGGGGAGAAGGCATGCAGATGCAGACCCGGGGCGGCTTGCTGCAACCGCTGCAGCAGCTGTTCGGCGTAGGCCAGCTGGCTGCCTTCCACGGTGGCTGCGGGGTTGAGGCCGCCCTGGATGCAGAGCTCGGTGGCGCCGGCCTCAAGGGCCTCGGCGGCCCGCCGCTCCAGTTCCGCTGCCGCGAGCCAGTAGGCGCCCGGTTCACCGGCATCGCGGCGAAAGGCGCAGAAGCTGCAGTGCTTGATGCAGTGGTTGGAGACGTTGAGGTTGCGGTTCACCACGTAGGTGACCGTGTTGCCCGCCAAAGCCTGCCGCAGGGCATCGGCGGCACGGCGCAGGTGCTCGTCGGCCGGGCCGCTTGTGGGCTGACGCAGCAGGGCCAGGGCCAGCGGTGCCAAAGCCCGAGGCAGAGCTTGCGGATCGGTCGACTCCACGCCGGATCGAGCAGCAGCGTGGAGATCGGCAATGGCCGCTAGCACGTCTGGCAGGGCGCCATGCCCCGCCTGTTCGGGTGGCGGCACCAACAGTTGATCTGCCGTACGCCAGGCCCAGGCGGCGAGCCCGGCCGGAATCACGAGCGCCGCTTGGCTTCAAGCGCCTTGCGGCGCCGGCGATCCCGCCACTCCACCGTGGAGAGGTAGATCACCCCACCACTGACAAACACCAGCAGCAAAGCGGCGATGGCCGACAGCAGCTGGGGGAGGGAAAGGGGCAGCTCAGGCACCGAAAATTGCCGGGCCGCAATCAGAACTTGATGCTGTTGTCGCCATGACGACCCCAGACCACCATCGCGATCGAAAAGCTGAACAGGGCTGCCAGTGACGCCCAACCCACGGTGATCAACATGGCGCTGCCATCAGTCGTTGGCGGCACTTTACCTAGGGTGGGTCAGGTGTGGAGCTTGGGGCGATGGAAGTGATTCAGCCTGTGCTGATGGCGAGTTCCTCCCCCGCCGCCGTGCAGGAGCGGCAGCGGCTGCGCCAGCCCTACCCCCACTTCAAGGTGGTGGTGCTCGACGACGACGTGAACACCTTCCAGCACGTCGTGGAGTGTCTGGTGCGCTTTATCCCGGCGATGCAGCCAGATCAGGCCTGGGCCCTGGCGCACCGCATCGACAGCGAGGGCTCGGCAGTGGTGTGGTGCGGGCCCCAGGAACAGGCCGAGCTCTACCACCAGCAACTCGGAGCCGAAGGGCTGACCATGGCACCCCTGGAGCCCGCCTGATGGGCCGGGTGGTGATTACCCACAGCACCTATATCGAGGGCCTGGTGCCCCTGCTCAAGCGGCTGGCCCGCTGCCCCGGCATCGACACGGTGACTCCGGCGGTGATCAGCCGGGTGCGGGGCCGCAGCGCCCAGCTGCGGCTGCGCGTGTCAGCCCCGATCACCGGTGGCCACAAGCTGGTCGCCCGGCGCGGCAGCAGTGTCCAGGAGGTATTCGTGGTGACTGGCTGGAGCCGCGAGCAACTGCAGCAGCAGCTGGATCAGTTGCTGGGTCAGGCGTCACCCAACAGCAATTCACCGGAGGGCGAGCGCTCGTAAACCGCCGGCGCCCGAAAGCGCGCATAGGCTCCTGCCTCGCGAAACCAACTGCCGGGCTCCAAGCTCAGCCCATCGGGCTGAAGCTGCCAGCGCTGCTCCAGATAGGCGGTGTAGGCGTTGGCGTTGACCTGGGGGGCCTGCCAGTGCACCACCGCAAACGCCAGGGCCCGCACCCGCACGATCCCCCCACTCGACTCCTGGATCTCCTCCTCCAGCAGAAAGGTGCGGAAGCGATCACGCAGCCCGCCGGGGGAGGCCGGCGCACCGTCTTCGGTCCGCCTGCCTTCCAGCGGGTATTTGCGCAGATAGAGCTGGCGGGCCCGGGGAAAAACCGGCCCCGGAGCGAGGCAGAGCAACGCTTCAAAGGCCTGCTGAAAGGACTCCATCGCGGCAGGCGGGCCGAACCCGTCTTCAACAACCATGCAGTCCAGAATGCCCTCTGATCCAGCCTCCTGTCGCCGCCCATGCCGATCACCCCAGCCCAGCTCGATGGGGCCATGGCCTGGCGCTACGCCACCAAGGTGTTCGACCCGAGCCGCCGGATCGACGCGGTCACCTGGAGCGCCCTGGAGAACGCCCTGGTGCAGAGCCCGTCGAGCTACGGGCTGCAGCCCTGGAAATTCCTGGTGATCCACGACCCCGGCCTGCGCGAGCAGCTGCGGCCCGAGTCGTGGAACCAGAGCCAGATCACCGACGCCTCCCATCTGGTGGTGTTTCTGGTGCAACGCCAAATCGGCCCGGCGGAAGCCGACCGGCTGATCACGACCATGGCCCAGACGCGCGGCCTCGATCCAGCCGACCTGGCCACCTACCGCCAGATGATCGACGTTGACCTGATCCACGGCCCCCGCAGCCAGCAGATCGCGCGCTGGGCGAGCAACCAGGTGTACATCGCCCTGGGCACCTTGATGACGGCCGCTGCCCTGCTGGAGGTGGACACCTGCGCGATTGAGGGCTTCGACCCGGCGGCCTATGACCGCATCCTGGGACTGGAGAATGGGTCCTACCGCAGCTGCGTGGTGTGCGCCGTGGGCCACCGCTCAGACAGCGACAAACACGCCAGCCTGGCCAAGGTGCGCTATCCGGCCAGTGAGCTGATCGAAGTGCGCTGATCGAAGTGCGCTGAAGACGCAGCAGGGCCGATCAGGTTGGTTGCACTGGCTGGGGTGAAAGGGGTGGACCGCCGTGCCGTTTTGCCCCAGTGTTCGACCTGGTGGAACCAGAAGGGGGGTCAAGGACGGGGCGCCGTTTCCGGCTACGAGGCCGGCTTACGTTGCTTCCGCTGCAGACCCCCCATGTCGAAAAGGGAGTCAGATCAGAAAACTGTAAAAGGCAGTGACCAACACGGCAGTCCGCCGGCACTGTAGGCCGATTCCCGCCGATTCAGCCCGATTCGGCGGGCGACGGGGCCAGGGCGCTCGGTGCCGCCGCAGGCGGTAGGGGCCAGATCCTGCGCACCTGCTCCAGCAGCTGCTGCGCCTGCTCTTCCCGCTCCTGGGGGGTGGTGCCCGCCAGCAACACGGTGACATGGCCCAGCTTGCGCCCCGGGCTGGACCCTTGCTTGCCGTACCAATGCACCGTGGCCTGGGGCAAGGCCGCGAGGGCGTCGCGTTGGCTTTGGTAGTCGGCGTCGGAGCTCTCAAAACCGAGCAGATTCACCATCAGGGCTCCAGGCACCTGCAACTCCACGGGTCCCATCGGCAGGCCGGCAACGATGCGCACCTGCTGCGCAAACTGACTGGTGTGAGCCGCCTCAATCGTGAAGTGGCCGGAGTTGTGGGTGCGTGGGGCAATCTCATTGACCTGGAGCCCGCCCGGTCCGTAGAAGAACTCAATCGACAGCACCCCCACGTAGTTGATGGCGGTGAGCAGGGAGGCAGCGATGTTGCGGGCGTAGGCCTGCACCGCATGGGGCACGGACGCCGGTGCCAGCACCCAGTCACACACCTGCTGATGCTGGTGGGTCTGCACCAGCGGGTAGCACTGCAGATTGCCGGCCCGGTCGCGGCAGGCGAGCTGGGAAAGCTCCAGCTCAAAGGACACCAGCTCTTCGAGGATCCAGTCGCTGGCGGGAATACGGGCCAGAAGCGCCTGGAGATCCTCTGGCCCCTGGATCACAGCCGTGCCCTTGCCGTCGTAGCCGCCGGTGGAGGCCTTGGCCATCAGGGGATAGGAGAAGCCATCCGGCAGCACCCCATCGGAGGGCAGATCACACCAACGGGGAGCCGGCAAACCCAACTGCTGCAGCAACTGACGTTGGCTGCGCTTGCTCACCAATGGCGAGAGCGCTTCCAGGCTGGGCAGGAAACGGATGCCGTCAAAACTGAGGGGCGCCAGGGCCGGCAGGTCGACCCACTCGTTTTCGAAGGTGATGGCGCTGCAGCGGCGGGCCAGCTCGCGGGTGGCGGCGACATCGTCGAGCTCGGCCAGCACCACCGTGGTGGCCAGCGCTGTGGCCGGGTCATGGGCCCCCGGGGTTTGCACGTGCAGGGGCACCTGCAGCTGCTGGGCCGCGGACGCCAGCATCCAGGCCAGCTGGCCGCCACCCACCACGCCAATGGAGGGCATCAAGGGCGAGGCTGTTGGCTCAGCCATAGGTGTTGGCAGAGTCGGGAATCGCCCCTTCTCGATGGCAATCCATCACGTTACGGCGCCAGGGGGGGTCAGCTCAATCCGCGGTCGCCGGCGAACAGGTACCGCACCAGGCTGAGCAGCAGCACGATCAGAAACAACGCCAGGCCGATCGTGCAGGCGTAGCTGATCTCCAGCTCGGCGAAGGCCTGGTCGTAGACGTAATAAACCAAGGTGCGCGTGGAGTCGGCTGGTCCGCCCTGGGTCATCAGGTAGACCTCCTCAAACACCTTGGTGGCGGCAATGGCTGAAATCACCGCCACCAGGGTGATGTAGGGGCGCAGCAAGGGCAGGGTGATGTCCAGGTGCTTGCGCAGGCCCTCGCTGCCATCGAGCGCCGCCGCTTCGTAGAGGTCGGGGGAGATGCCCTGCAGGCCGGCCAGGAAGATCACCATGTAGTAGCCCAGGCCCTTCCACAAGGTGACGAGCATCACCGAGGGAAGCGCCAGCAGCGGCGCGGTGAGGAAACCGATGGGTTGAAAGGACGCGCCCAACAGCGCGCTCAACCAACCGTTCACCAGGCCGTTTTCGGCGTAGATCCAGCGGAAGGCGATCGCCGCCACCACGATCGACACCAACACCGGCGTATAGAAGGCGCCACGGAACCAATGAATCCCCGGCAGCTGGCGGTTGACCAGCACCGCCAGGGCCAGGGCGCCGATCACGATCGGCGGAACGACCCCCACCAGGTAGAGAAAGGTGGTGCCGGTGACCCGGAAAAACATCGGATCGGCCAGCAGCCGCCGCACGTTGGCCAGGCCCACAAAGCGCAGTGGCTCACTCACATCCAGGCCGGCCTGGCTGACGCTCATCACCAGAGCCATCGCCGCCGGGATCAGCACCGACAGCCCGATCAGCACCAGAGCCGGAAGCAGAAAACCCCAGGCCGTGGCCGTGCGGGGGGTGGAGAGAGCCATGAACGACACCAGGTCGCTCCATTGTGGAACCCGCTGCTGCAGAGCTGTTCCAGGGACGGCTTTAGCCTCAAGCGACGCCCGCCCCTGCCGATGACTGCGACCCCAGCCGCCTGCCCGCTGCGCACCATCGAGGTGGCGCTGAGCGCCAACCCCTATCCGGTGGTGATCGGCACCGGCGCCTTGGCCAGCCTGGGCGAGCAGATCCGCGCCCGCGGCATGAAAGAAGGCACCAAGGTGCTGATGGTGACCAACCCCGTGGTGCAGGAGCACTACGGCGCCACCGCCCTGGCCAGCCTGCAGGCCGCCGGCTTCGAGGCCAGCACCCTGGTGATTGAGGCGGGGGAAGACCAGAAAACCCCCGCCACCGTGGCCCAGATTCACGACGCTGCCTTCGCCCGCAAGCTGGAGCGCGGCTCCTTGATCGTGGCCCTCGGCGGCGGCGTGGTGGGCGACATGGCGGGCTTTGCCGCCGCCACCTGGCTGCGGGGCATCGCCGTGGTGCAGGTGCCCACCACCCTGCTGGCGATGGTCGATGCGGCCATCGGCGGCAAAACGGGGGTCAACCATCCGGGCGGCAAAAACCTGATCGGTGCCTTCCACCAGCCGCGGCTGGTGCTGATCGACCCCACCACCCTCACCACGCTGCCGGAGCGGGAATTCCGAGCCGGCATGGCCGAGGTGATCAAGTACGGCGTGATCGGCGACGCCGCGCTGTTTGGCGAGCTGGAGGCTGCTGGCTGCATCAGCTCCAGAACGGCCGTGGGCCCGGGCCTGCTGCAGATCCTGCTGGAGCGCTCCGCCGCCGCCAAGGCCCGTGTGGTGGCCGCCGATGAACACGAGGGCGGACTGCGGGCGATCCTCAACTACGGCCACACCCTGGGGCACGTGGTGGAAACCCTGTGCGGGTATGGCACCTGGCTGCATGGCGAAGCGGTGGCCATCGGCATGGCCGCCGCCGGTGAGATCGCCGTGGCCATGGGGCTTTGGAGCACTGCCGAGCAGCAACGCCAGCTGGCCCTGATCGAAGCGGCCGGCCTGCCCCACCGCTGGCCGGAACTGGACCCCGAAGCCGTGCTCAGCTGCCTCCAGGGCGACAAAAAAGTGCGTAACGGCCAGGTGCGCTTCGTGCTGCCCACGGCGATCGGCAGCGTGGAGATCCGCAGTGACGTGAGCGAGGCGACCATCCGCCGCGCGCTCTACGCCTCCCCGTAGGCGTCTTCCAGGGCCGTTTCCAAGGTGGTGATCAGCAGCACCAGGGCCGCCCGGGAGTCGAGGTCGGGGCCCGTCACGGCAGAGATCCAGCGATGACACAGGCCCTCGATCTGCTGAAACAGGTCGCCGCCGGCAGCCAGGGTGGCCATCACCCGCTCCACGCTCTGCTCATCAGCCTCCGGTGGCAAGCCCACCACGTAGCGGCGACCGTCATCGCCGACGTAGGTGAGCTGGCCCTGCTCATCCAGCACCGGCGTGGCATGGGGCGTAATCGGCGGCGGTGGTTCCGGCTCGAGGCCGTCATCGTCGCGATCAGGGGGTTGTTCCGCGGGTTGGTCCACCATCAGCCAAGCCCGGCTACCACTCCCTCCTAACTAGGGCCGCCAGCCCGGATTGCCAATCGTCTGCAGGCGCCGATCAGCAGCCCTGATCCTTCCGCGCTTGGTGACCGACGGAACCTTGCACGCTGGCGCTCCGCTGGGCATGGTGAGAGGCCCGGACGGCCGCGCGATGAGCTGGAGCGAACTTGAACGGTTGGTGGACGACGCCGAAGCCGACACCACGGTGCAACGGGCGCTGCGGCACTGCCGCTGCCAGCAGGAGCTGGTGCTGGCCTCCCGCCGGCTGGGCTACCGGATCACCCGTGTCGACCTGCTGCGGGCCTGGCAACTCCACTGCCGCGAGCAGCCCTTGCAGCAGGGCCGGGGCTGATCAGGCGTCGCGCCGATCCAGGGCATTGCGGGGCGGATGGCCGTCACCGCGGTGCAGCAGGCGCTCCCAGCGGTTGAGCTGGCGTAGCAGCAGCGCCGTGAGGCCTAGGGCAACCAGCAGGGCCACACGGGCTGCAGCCCCTGGTAGCCAGGCCGCCAGCACCAGCTCCAGGCCAAGGGCCACCAGCACCAGCGGCCGCCAGCGGCGCACACCCCGCAGGGCACCGGAGCAGGCCCGGCAATGGCGGGTGTGGCTGTCGTAGCGGTCCATCAAGGCCGCCCGACCCCAGCGGGGAGGAAGGGCGCTGCCAGGAGCCGGTGGTCCAGCGATGGTGGTCACCCAGTTGTGCAGCGCCTGCACATACACATCGGCGCTGGTGGGCAGGAAGCAGGCCTGGGCCAGGGCGCCGCTGCCGCCCCGCGCCGCCAGCACCCGCTCCTGGCCGTGCAGAAACACCTGGTCGTCTTCCAGCACCGTGTGGTTGCCGAGGTGCTGCAGCCACACCGGCCGAGCCCGCAGCAGCAGCCGCGGCAACGCCGATCGGAATTGGAAAGGAAAGCGGGCAAACAGCCGGCATTCCCCGGCCCGGATCGGCGTTGCATACACGACGGTCATGAACCGGGCGAACCCCTTGGCGGTGAGGTCGTGCCACATCAGGCCCGGAGCCACAAAGGTGGTGAACTGGCTGCCGAGCTTGCCCCGCCGCGGCCCCTCCGGCCAGCTCAGGGTGAACCCCTCGGGCCCGGAGCTGGTGAGCTCGGCGGCCACGGGCGCGGCGTTCTGGCGGCGGCCCACGGTGCGGTGGTGGGTGAAGGGCACGTGGCTCACATCGAGCACGTTTTCCAGCAGGGTGAGGGCATCCATCGGCAGGTCGCGAAAGGTGTCCTGCACCAGCCAGCCGGGCTCCTCCAGCACCGGCACAAGCGGCAGGGGCACCCCTGCAGCCCGCTCCGGGTCGCCGGCGAACACAAACAGCAGCCCCTGGCCGCTGGCGGTGGCGTAGGCGCGGCAGGCACTGCGGGCACTGGCGCAGGCCCGGGCCGCCCCATCGGCCTCCGCCTGGGGGATGGCCGTGCAGCGGCCCTCGCCGTTGAAACTCCAGCCGTGATAGGGGCACTCCAGCTCGCCCCGGCCGTTGAGGCGGCCTTCGCTGAGGGGCACGAGCCGGTGGGGGCACACATCAGCGAAGGCGCGCCACTGGCTAGCGGCGGCGTCCCACCAGAGCACCAGGTCCTGCTCCAGCAGAGTGAAGGCGGTGGGTTGGCGGGGATCCAGGTCCTGGAGGTAGGCCACCGGATACCAGCGCTGCTGCCAGTGCTCCTGCCAGCGCTGCAGGCTTGCGGCATCAACGGTGGGAGACACAACCATGGAGATGCCGCAGAGGAGACGAAAGGGGTGGGCGGATGATGGCGCGCCCTAGCTCGATGCCGAGGTGTAGGAGCGCTGGGCGAAGCGCCACAGCAGCCGGCTACCAGCCAGGCACAGCGCCGCCACCAGCAGCGAGCCGATCGCCCACAGCGCCGAGCCCCGGCCCAAGAGCGCCTCGGCCGGCACGGTGGTGAGAAAGGCCACGGGCAGCACGAAGGTGAACAGCAGCCGCAGCGCCGGCGGATAGGCGCTCACCGGATAGCGACCGGCCACCAGCGTGTAGCGCAGCACTTCGGTGGCATTCCACACCTTCACAAACCAGATGCTCAGGGCCGCCAGCACAAACCAGAGGCTGTAGAGGATCACCAGAGCAGCCAGCAGCAGCGCCAGGGGCAGCAGCACGGCCCCGGGCGAGCGCAGGCCAGCTGCAGCCTCGGGGCCGCCCTGAGCCAGGGCCCAGCCGATCAACCCCAGCCCCGCCGCGATCGCCGGCAGCCCCCAGGGCGACACCGTGCGCGCCGAGAGCCAGAACTGGCTGTCGATCGGTTTGAGCAGCACGTAATCCAGGGTGCCGGTTTGCACGTGGCTGACGATGCGGCTGAGGTTGGGCTGGAGCACGCAGGTGGTGAAGCCATCGAGCAGGGTGTAGAGCCCGAGCACCACCAGGGCGCCGCTCCAGCTCCAGCCGCCCAGGCTGGGGCCACCGGCAAACAGCAGCTGCAGCACGAACAGGCTGCCGGCCAGGTTGCCCAGCACCGACACGAATTCGATCGCCGCGTTGAGCGGATACTCCAGCTCCGCCGCCAACGAGGTGCCCCAGAAGCAGCGCAGGCTGCGCCAGTAGCAGCGGATGTCTCGGATCAGCGGGCGCTCCATCGCTCAGGCCCCCATCGCCGAGTAGCGGCGCAGGCCAGCCCGCCACAGCACGTGAGCAATCGGCCACAGCAGCAGACACCAGGCGGCGATGGCGCCGAATCCCAGCGCCACATTCACAGGCTCACCGGCCAGCAGCCGGGCCGGGAAATCCACCATCCAGGGAAAGGGCGTGGCCAGGGCCAGGCGCCGCACCGCCGGCGGAAAGGTGTCGAGCGGCGCCACCAGACCGGAGAGAAACAGGTAGGGAATCAGCAGCAGCCGATCCAGCGCCGCCGCCCGCTCGCTCCAGAAGCACAGGGTGGTGACCAGGATCTGGAGCAGAAAGCGCAGCAGGAAGGCCGCCAGGATCGCCAGCAGGCCCAGCACCAGCTCACCCGGCGAGGGCCACCACAGCACCCCCGGCGCCGCCAGCCCCACCACCCCCAGCATCAGCAGCACAAACGGCACCCGTGTGGCCTGCTCGCTGAGGTGGGCCGCCAGGTAGCGCCACAGGGGCGCCAGGGGCTGGAGCAGGAAGGGCGACAGCCGGCCCTGCAGGGCATCCTCCTCAAACACGTGGATCAGCCACACCACCGTGAACTGGCGCACCACAAACGCCGCCAGAAAGTAGTGGCTGAGCTGCTGGGGCGACAGGCCGGCGGCAGCCCCGGCACCCGAGCCGCTCCACACGCCCAGCATGATCAGCGGCAGTACGCCCGAGAGGGCCCAGAGCGCGATTTCGGCCCGGTACTCGAGCATCAGCGCGTACTGGCTGCCCAGCAGCGCCCGCGCCACCCGCCAGGCCCAGCTCACGGCTGACCCCGCTGGCGAAACAAGCCACCGATCAGCTCCTCGATCGGTGGATCGCTCACCTCCAGATCCACCACCGCAAAGCGCTCCAGCAGCACCGCCACCCGCTCGGTGAGCTGCGCGCGCGGCACCAGCAGCCGCACCTGGTGGCCCTGGTGCGCCTCAATCACACCGAAACCGGCGAAGGCCTCGGCGGGATGGAGGTCGGCTAGCTCCAGCCGCACCTGGCGGCAGGGGGCCAGCCGCTGGGTGAGGTCGGCGAGGGAGCCATCGTGGAACAGCTGGCCCTGGTGGATCAGCAGCACCCGCGGGCAGAGGGCGGTGATGTCACCCATGTAATGGCTGGTGAGCAGCACCGTGGCGCCGGTGCGGCGGTTGTAGTCGGCCAGGAAGTCGCGCACCCGGGCCTGGGCATTCACATCCAGCCCCAGGGTGGGCTCATCGAGAAACAGCACTGAAGGCCGGTGCAGCAGGGCCGCCAGCAGCTCGGCCTTCATGCGCTGGCCGAGCGAGAGCTTGCGCAAGGGGCGCTGCAGCTCGGCCCCCAGCTCGAGCATCTCGGCCAGCTCGCCGATCCGCCGCCGCGCCTCGGGCTCGGCGATGCCGTACACCGCCGCATTCACCCGCAGCGAATCGAGGGCCGGCAGATCCCAGATCAGCTGCTGACGGTTGCCCATCACCAGGGTGATCTGGCGCAGGAAGGCCGCCTGGCGCCGCCAGGGCTCGTAGCCCGCCACCTGCAGCGCACCACCGCTGGGGTGAATCAGGCCGGTGAGCATCTTGAGGGTGGTGGTCTTGCCGGCGCCATTGGGCCCGAGGAAACCGACGATCTCGCCGGGCTCGATCGCAAAACTGATCCGATCCACCGCCACAACATCCCGATGGCGCCGCCGCACCAGATGCCGCAGGGTGCCGGCCAGCCCGGGCTGCTTCTCGCTGATCCGGTAGGTCTTGCTCAGCCCCCGGGCCTGAAGGATGGGCCCCGCCACACTGCATTGCTGATGGATTCACCGTAGTCAGCCAACTGCAGCCCCGAGGCAAGCAACATGGAGCTGGCGTGAATCAGCAGCAGCAATGGGCCTGGTGGCGGTAACGGGAGCATCCGGCAAGACCGGCTGGCGGGTGGTGGATGAGGCCCTGCGGCAGGGCTTGGCGGTGCGGGCCATCGTGCGGCCCGGCTCGGTGCTGCCGCCGGCTCTGGCCGAGGCGGAGCAGCAGAGGCGACTCGAGCTGCGGCGGCTGGATCTCGGCGCCACCGAGGCGCTGCATGCTGCCCTGACGGGTTGTGAGGCCCTGGTGATCGCCACGGGCGCCCGCCCGTCGGTGAATCTGGCCGGCCCACTGCAGGTGGATGCCTTTGGCGTGCGCGACCAGATCAGCGCCTGCCAGGCGGTGGGGCTGAAGCGGGTGGTGCTGGTGAGCTCCCTCTGCGCCGGCCGCTGGCAGCATCCGCTGAATCTCTTCGGCCTGATCCTGGTGTGGAAGCGGCTGGGCGAGCGCTGGCTCGAGCAGAGCGGCCTCGACTGGACCGTGGTGCGACCCGGCGGCCTCAGCGAAGACGACAGCCGCAGCGAGCGCGAAGGGGTGGTGTTCAGCGGGCCCGACCAGCAGGAGAGCAACAGCATTCCCCGCCGGCTGGTGGCCCGGGTGTGCCTGGATGCGCTCAGCACCCCGGCCGCGATCGGCCAGATCCTTGAGATCACCAGCAGCCCCAGCCAGCCAGCCAAGCCCCTCAGCCAGTGGCTGATGGGCTTGGCTCCCGGCTGAAGCGGGGGGGCTCCAGGGGCACGGCGCGCCCATAGGCCAGCCAGCGGAATTCACCCAGGGCCCGCGGATCCACCAGCCGCAGCAGGGCCTCACGCCGAGCCAGCAGGGTGGCGAGCTCGCTGGCGCTGCCCTGCTGCAGGCCATGCAGGCGTTCCGCCAGACCCAGAGCCAGCAGGGCCTCCCCTTGGCGCGCCTGGCCGAGCAGCTCCCAGCCGCCGGAGGCAGCCGCCGCGTTCACGCTCTCGATGCAGAGATGGGACGTGAGATCCCAGGTGCCCGGATCCGCCAGTGGATCGTCGCTGGCCTGCTGGCCGCGGTAGGCCATCAGGGTGCCGCCAGAGCGCTGGGGGGCGTAGTAGCGCCAGGCCTCCAGGGCGTAGTCGATCACCAGCAGCTGGCCAGCGGCCAGGGCCATCGCCGCAGCCTCCAGCCAGGGGGCCAGGCCCGGATGGAGCTCGCTGCACCAGCCGGGCGGGCGCTGGGGGGAGGGGGGCAGCAGCCCCAGGGCTTCGAGTTGGGCTGCCGCTGCAGGCTCCAGAGGCTCGCCCGGCTCCAGCCGTAGCGAGAGCCCGGCAGCTGGATCCTCGTGCAAGGCCACCAGCTGCTGGCGCCAGAGCGCCCCGTCCCAGGTGATCCGCTCCACCGCCAGGGCATCGAGCACCTCGTGGGCCAGCATCACGCCGCGCACGGGAGCAGCCGCCAACGCCGCGAAGCTGACCCAGCGGCAGGGCAAGGGGCAGTCGGCCAGGAGCTGGCGCTGGCGCGCGGCCATGCCGGCATTGGGCTCCACCAGCACCAGCTCGAGACGCTCCGCCAGCTCGGGCCAACCGGCGGCCAGGGCCTCGGCCAGCTGCAGGGCCAGGTGGCCTTCGCCCGGACCCGTTTCCACCAGGGCCAGGGGGCCTGGGCCGGCCGCTGCCAGGGGGGTGAGCCAGTCGGCGAGCTGGGGAGCCAGCAGGGCCGCGAAATCAGGACCCAGGGAGGGGGCCGTGGCGAAGTCGCCCGCCGGACCGATGTGCAGCCGGCCTGCCCCGTAGGCGCCGTGCAACGGATCGTGCAACACCCACTCCATGTAGGTGCGGAAGGGCACCGCTCCGCCGGCGGCCTCCAGGCGCTGCAGCAGCCAGGTGGGCACGGCACCGCTCGGGCTCGGATTCACGCTCGGGCGCCTGCTCAGAGAGAATGCATCTTCCCTGAGGCCGGTGGATGGGTCGCGTTCGGACTGCCGTGACAACGGCCCTGGCCTCGCTGTTGCTGGTGTTGACCTGCTGGCTCGGCGTGGGGATCGCGCCGGCCCTGGCCTACGACAACCCCGACCTGTTGCCCGACCACCCCACCCCGGTGATCGACCTGGCCAAAGCCCTCACCGATGGCCAGCGCACCAGCCTGGAGGACAACCTCAACCGCTTCGAGGCCAACACCGGCTGGAAGCTGCGGGTGCTGACCCAGTACGACCGCACCCCCGGCCAGGCGGTGAAAAGCTTCTGGGATCTCGATGAGCGCAGCCTGCTGCTGGTGGCCGATGAGCGCGGCGGAAACCTGCTGAATTTCAACGTGGGCGATGCCCTGTTTGCGCTCATGCCGCGCACCTACTGGGTGGAGCTGCAAACCCGCTACGGCAATCAGTACTACGTGCGCGACAACGGCCAGGATGCGGCGATCGTGGACGCCCTGACGGCGGTGGAAATCTGCCTGGAGCAGGGCGGCTGCCAGGTGGTGCCCGGCCTGCCTCGGGAGCAGTGGCTGCTCACCCTGGCGACCTCGGTGCTGGGGGGCCTGGTGGTGGGCTTCGCCGCCTACCCCCGCAAGGAGGGGCGCAAGGTGGAGTGGGCCTGGGTGCTGCTGCTCTCGCCCCTGTGGCTGATCCTGTTTGGCGCCCTTGGGCTGGGCCCGATCGTGACGCGCACCAGCGACCTGCTGCCGGTGGCCCGCAACACCCTCGCCTTCCTGGGGGCATCCCTGGGCGCCTATCTGATCGCGGGAGCCACCGTGGGCAAAGCGCGCTTGCGCGACTCAGAGTGAGCTGGTGCGGCTTTTGGGGCCGAGGCGCTCAAGGTTTTCGAGCTGACAGCGCAGCGAGGTGGCCGGGGTGCAGGCCGGTTTCGGCGGCTCAGTAGCAACCGTGAGCTGGCCACGCAGGCGAGCCAGGTTGTCGTCGTAGAAGCGCTTGAGGTCGTGGAAGCGCTTGACGGGTTGGCCGTAATAGCTGCGGCCGGCGAGGGTGGGGAAGCTGGCCCACTCGGGCGCCAGTTTGGCGGCCAGCAGGGGCGTGAACAGACCCTGATCCGCCAGGGCCAGGGCCCCGCGCCGCTGGATCAGGAAGATGGCGCCCTGGTCCTGCACCTGGGGCCCGAACTCGGCAAAGCCCAGGGAGCGGGAGACCATGCTCCAGGTGAAGGGCATGAACTGGTAGGCGCCCGCAGCCGCACTGGCGTACCGGGCGGTGCGCACCACCCGGTCGGGGTGGCGCTCGAGTGACGGCATCAGGCCGCCACCAAACATGATGCGGTAGCCAACATCCTCGCCATTGGCCCAGGTGCCCTCGGCGTAGCGAATGGTGTTGAGCAACGCCCGGCGCTCGGGCGTGATCGCGAAGATGCGCGGTGGCGGCGGCGGCAGGGGCAACGCCATCGCCGTGTGGGGATGGGCCTGAATCAGCGCTGCAGCGGCCTGATCGTCAGCGGCCTGAGCACCAGGAACCACGAGGGCCAGGAGGGCCAGCCCGGCCAAACCGAGCTGAACAGAGCGAGCTGGACGGGAACTGGAGCGAGGCAGGGTCATACCGGAGCGAATCAGACGGCAAAACCGCCACCAGGCGGCCAGAACTAAAAACGACTCGAAGACGAATTGAATATTTGTTGGCGACAATTTGACTACTCAATCGCGCCAAATCGAGAACATTAGTGCCAATCACACAAGTGTCCATTGGTGTCAACAATCACCGTGAACGGTTCAGATCACAGACTGCGCCAAACCTTTGTCGTCGAAATCACAACTGAAATCACACCTGATCGTTGGCACCAGGGAAGCGCTGGGCCGCTCAGAATCTCTGATCCACAAACCTCTCGATGGCTTGGGCCGCCTGAACGTTGCCATCGGCAGCCAAGGGGGCTTCCTGGGGCGGCAACAAGGGCTGATCCAGTTGCCAGTCGCCGCTGCGGGCCTGCTCCTGACTGAGCAAACGGTGCCAGCCATGGCGCACCAGGGCTGCCTCGAGCACCGGGGCCTCGGCAAAGCCGTCTCGGTGCACGAGGTGCACCCCCACGCCAGCACTCAGGGCTTCGCAAAAGGAGCTGTAGCCCGGTTTGGTGAGCAGCCGCCCGCACAGCCCCATCACCTCCAGGGGCCGCACGCCTGGGGGCAACAGCCGGGCATTGGGGGCCTCAGCCAGCGGCGGATCGGAGGTGATGAACACATGGTCGGGCCAGCGACCCAGAAGCTGCGGAGCCAGGTTCAGGCCTAACCCACCGAAGCTGATCAACACGCAACGCTCTCGCTCCGGCGGCAGGCCCAACTGCTGAGCCAGGGCCGCAGGGTCGAGCCGGGGCTGGCCGGCCGTCAGCCCGACCTCCACCTCAGGGATCCTCCAGTCCATCGGCATGGCCAGGGGACAGCGCAGCAGCAGATCGCCCTGGCGGTAGGCCTCCAGGCTGCGGCGGGCCCAGGTTTGAAACGCCGGCCCCATCGGGCCGTAGATGACCTCCCAGCCAAAGCTGGCCAACCAGATCAGCGGGGCACCCAGCCGCCGGGCCAGCTCGGCGGCGGCGGGCGGCACATCACCCAGCACCAGCAGCGGCTGTCCCTGGTCCATCAGCCAGGCTTCCTCGGCAGCCCACTGCTGGGGCAACTGGGTGTCCAGAGCGGCCAGGGCAGCCAGGGTGGCCTCCGGATCCGCGCCCAGGGCATCGGCCTGCACCACGCCCACATCCCAGCGACAGGGACGACGTTCAAACGGCACCGGCCCGAGGGCTGTGCGCAGAAAGGTTTCGGGCAGCGCCGTGGACAGCACCAGACGCCAGCTGGGTTGCCGCTCATGCAGGGCCGTGAGCACAGCGGCGGTGCGGGAGCCATGGCCAAAGCCATGGGCGCTGATGCAGGCAACGATCAGCATGGGATCAGCGCAAGATCAGCACGGTGCCAGCTGGGCGGCTTGGCTGGGGGCCTGCCAGAGCCGCTCCTCGTACAGCAGCTCACCGCCCAGGCCATACCAGCGGTGACTGGCGCTGCGCAGCTCCTGCCCCACCAGCTCCACCCAGCTGAAGTGGCGCAGGGCCTGACCGGCGCCGTCGGTGCCATGGCGGGGCACGCAGGCGGTGTTGAGGTAGGCGGTGCCGGCCCGATCGCGGCAGAAGCTCTGGCGCGCCCCCTGCCCCCGCCGCAGGGCGTGGTGCATGTGACCGAACACCACCAGGGGGACGGACCGGCGGCGGCGGATCTGCTGGATCGCCAGGGAGAGGTCGAGGTCGCCCCAGTCGCAGGCGGGGGGCTTCCAGTCGCGGCCACAGGGGGAGGCGGCGTCGCTACCGAGGCCGGAGGGGCCGCTGTGGCCGAGGAGCACCAGGGGCCAATCGGCGGGGGCGGCGGTGGCGGCGGCCGTGATCCGGTCCGCCGACTCCTGCAGGCTCACCGGCCCACAAGCCGCCTGCACCGCCCGGGAGAGGTTGTACCCACCACCGGCCGTGCCAGGCCGTCCCCCCACCACAGCCAGGCCCGGCGGGCTGAGGGCCCGCAGCCGCCAGCCGCAGTGCACGTCGCCCAGCAGGTCCATCTGGCGCTGCAGGGTGCGGCCGGAGCAGTCCTTGCCGGCGTCGTGGTTGCCAAGGATGCAGGCCACCGGCAGGGGCAGCTGCCGCAGCAGCGCCGGGATCCGCTGCTGGCCATCGCTGAGATCACCCACCACCAGCAGGGCATCCGGAGCGAGCAGCGCCAGCAGGGCGTGATCGGTGTGGTCCCAGGCCCCGTGCAGATCACCGGCAATGGCGATGCGAAGCGTTTTCCCCCCGCCGGGTGCCGCCATCTCCGCTGCCTAGGCTGAAGCCATCCTGCACCAGTTGGGGGCCCGGGTTGGTTTTCGCCGCCATCCAGCACACTCCAGTCGCCGACCTGCCTGGAGCGATCGCCGAGCTCAAGCGCCAGCGCAACGCCGTCATCCTGGCGCACTACTACCAGGACGACGCCATCCAGGACATCGCCGACTTCATCGGTGATTCCCTGGAGCTCTCCCGCAAAGCAGCCGCCACCGAGGCCGATGTGATCGTGTTCTGCGGCGTGCACTTCATGGCCGAAACGGCCAAGATCCTCAATCCTTCCAAAACGGTGCTGCTGCCGGATCTGGAAGCCGGCTGCTCCCTGGCCGACACCTGCCCGGCCGATGCCTTCGCCCGCTTCCGTGCGGACCATCCCGACCACATCGCCGTGAGCTACATCAACTGCTCGGCGGCGGTGAAAGCCCACAGCGACCTGATCTGCACCAGCAGCAATGCGGTGGATCTGGTGAAGCAGCTGCCCGCCGATCGGCCCATCCTGTTCGCCCCCGACGAGAACCTCGGCCGCTGGGTGCAGGCCCAGAGCGGCCGGGAACTCACCCTCTGGCCGGGCAGCTGCCAGGTGCACGTGGCCTTCAGCGAGCAGGCTCTGCTGCAGCTCAAGCTCGAGCACCCGGAAGCCGAGGTGCTGGCCCACCCCGAATGCCAGCAGCACCTGCTGGACCTGGCCGATTTCATCGGCTCCACCAGCGCCCTGCTGCGCCGCGCCGAGGCCAGCCCCGCCACCAGCTTCATCGTGCTCACCGAGCCCGGCATCCTGCACCAGATGCGGCTGAAGCTTCCGCACAAGCAATTTTTTGAGGTGCCCGGCGCCGACGGCTGCAGCTGCAACGCCTGCCCCTACATGCGCCTCAACACCCTCGAGAAGGTGTGGCAGTGCCTGCACGACATGGCGCCAGAAATCGTGCTGGACGAGGAGCTACGGCTCAAGGCCCTGGCGCCGATTGAAAAGATGCTGGCCATGAGCCGCTGAATCAGTCGCCGCTAGTAGCTGCCGCTAGTAGCTGTAGTTGGCCACAAACAGGCTGGTGTCGTCGGAGGGCTCGCTGCCGGGCTCGTAAGCGCCCCGGCTGGCGGCACCGTTGGCGCGGGCTCGGGCCAGCAGGGCGGCCTGACCAGCCTGCAGGTCGCTGCCGCCCCAGTGCTGCAGACAGGAGTGCTGCAGGGCCCGGCCGTAGGAGAAGCCCAGGTGCCACGGGGCGTACCCCTGGGCGGCCACGTGATTGATGGCGTTGAGGCAAAGGCTGGCGTCTTCTTCACTCAGGCCGCCACTCAGAAACAGAATCGCCGGCACCGCCGCGGGCACGGTGCGCCTGAGGGTACGCACGGTGAATTCACCCACCTCCTCTGCGCTGGCCTGCTCGGGGCATAAGGCACCGGGGCAGGTCATCGAGGGTTTGAGCAGGCTGCCCTCGAGAAACACGCCGTTCATCGCCAGAGCCTCGTAGGTGGTGCGCAGCA
>Ga0194129_10000440_pt1 | contig 80930 bp, 52 predicted proteins | sample TA2KigCa35mmetaG_FD_150862 | JGI IMG/M metagenome (GOLD analysis project Ga0194129, IMG submission 150862) | Freshwater microbial communities from Lake Tanganyika, Tanzania - TA2015038 Kigoma Deep Cast 35m | ecosystem: Environmental > Aquatic > Freshwater > Lake | place: Tanzania: Lake... | reverse complement strand
GGTTTGGAGCAACTCGCGCAGCCGTCAGGCAGCCCGATTGCTTGAGATAATCGAACCGCGAGCCGCCGCTATTTCAATCGGCGCCCGTGACAGGACCGCAAAAACTGCTCCACCGGGGATGGACTTTGAGTCTTGGCGAAGGCCCTGAGGGCGGTACGACGATCGATGCGGTGCTTGATCATGGGAGGTTCACGGTTGTGGGGGAGGGTTGGCTCCCGGGGTCCGGGTGCATTCCCGGCATGCCGCCGGGCAGGATGCGTCTACAGGTCTGTACGACGTGCGGGGCCAGCACGATGCTCTAAGGGCGTGATTTGGTTGAGGAGGCCATGTCAGAGCCACGGCGGTCTCCGTCGGGCAAGGAGATTATCGGCGGACAGAAGGTGGAAGTGACGTGACCTCACAAAACGGATCCAGACTCTCACATCCCTTGGAGCTGTTTTTGCGGTCCGGTCAGGCGAGCGTAGCGAGCCCAGCGGAGCCGACCCCAAAAGGGAAGGGAGGTGCACCGCACGCGCTAAAAACTGGTCGGGGGCGGGCCAAGTTGGCTTCCTGTTGGGGTTGTACCAAACACATCCAACAAACGCCTCACATGGCTTACCGAGCCCAAGCCGAACTCCTCAATAGTTTCCTGCACTCATCAACGAGCACGGCGCCGAAGGCCTCCCCGAGGGCATCCTGCTGCTCGTCAATAAAGCCACGCGTCACGAACGCGCCCAGGAATTGAAATATTTTGGAATTTTTATAAAATCTGAAGACGACAAGAATTGGTTGATTAGCACCCAAGGGCCTTAATAAGCGAGGCACTCATGGAGTTCGAGAATTCCGGTCTCGCTTTTTCATTGGGAAGTTCTTGGAGCAGATATTGCAGCCCTCCCACGAGTCATCCAAAGGGAGACAGACGTGACAAAGAGGACGAGCGGAACAAATCCCAGGCCCACCCAAAGGGCCCGGGTTATGGTGCCGCCGAAGGTTCCTGCGTGGATTGGGAATATTGATCTTAAAATTCGTTGAGCACGCGTGCGTTCAGACTGCAAGTCGACGCTCAGCAGGCGTCCATCAGCCGAGTCGATTTTGAGGTGTTGTGAGCCCTCCAACCTCCAGTCGCCTGGTAGATGCTTCCGCACCGTAAAATAACTGCGCTGGCCCTCAGGCAGGCGGATCCAATTCGGCGGCGCTTCAGGGAGAACAGCAGATGAAACCTCCAATACCCGGTCGAGGGAAATCCCGGAAGTCATTGCGGGCCTCTGATCTGCTATCGGTGCGCTCTCCGCCGCAGACGAGTTTGTCAGTGTGGAAATCAGCCACTCGAACGGCGCATTAAAGGGGAAATAGGCCCCCGTGATGACCACCGCAAGCATCGGCAGGACCGCCCAGAACCCCACTGCCCGGTGCAGATCGAAGGCTTGGCGTCGCCATCCGGCGTTCGGTAGCACACGAAGGCCCTCGGTCCAAGACCGGCCCCGGGTTGGGATCCACAGCAAGATTCCTGCGACCAGCAGCACCGTCCACGCGAGGGAACTGGCGCCGTTGACCCGCTCGCCCCAGCTGCCTCCGAGTAGTTGGGCATGGAACAAATAGAGCCATTCGGTCACGTCGCTTTCCGCCAGCCGCGAACCAAGGAGATGTCCCGTGTAGGGGTCTGTGTAAACGTGAAACGAACGCCCCTCTGGGTCATGGCCCCAGAATGAGATCGAGCGGCCAGGGGCTTCGGGGATATTAACCGTTTTGAAAACGGCGTTGGGGTGCTCGAGACGTGCCCGATCAAGCGCCGGTTGGAGCGGCGCTTTGGATCCGAGTGGAGCTACCTGCGTGAGATCCCTGTTGAAAAAAACTTCTATCTCCTCGCGGAACACAAGCAATCCCCCGCTGAGGGATACGAGGACTAGCCAAATTCCAAGGAGAACGCCGATCCGCCGATGCAAAATACGGAGTGTTGCGCGCAGGTTGTGGGACGCTGGGCTATGGTTTCGCATGAAAATCATGTTCTTGTAACATATCGGTCAGGGGGATCCTAGATCAGAATTCTCTGTCTTGAGGCAGCCCAAGCTGAACCGCCGCCGCGGCCAAACGGCACCGCTGGAGCGGAGACGCCGGGACGTGAACCCTGGCACCCTGCCAGGCTCGAAGCGCCCATTCCGGCAGTGTGGGAAGTCGGGCCTGTGTTGTAGCGACGTGCTGCCTCACCTCTACGCCCGCGTGGACAGGCTGGCCGTCATCAAGCCGCTGTACGCCGATTCCTTTGCGCATGGTTCGGCCACGATCCAGATGAACAGCGAGCGCATGCTCAAGGGTTGGCCGTCGATAGCTTCGCGGGCTCATCAAGGAACTCTGCCGCATCGCCCACGGCTGTCTGGCCGAGTTTCAGCGCACCCCGATGGGCCTGCCCGAGGGCATCACCGGCGTCGTGACTGCCTTCCATACCTTCGGCGAATACCTCGACCTCCACCCCACCTCCTCGCGCTGGCCGCCGACGGGCTTTTCACCGAAGGCCGAGCTTGTCCACATGATGCCCGAGGCCAGCCTCGGGCCGCTGGAGGAACCCCTCCGTGCGCGGGTCATCGCCTTCCTGGTCAAGGAAGGGCTGCTGCCGCCCGAACGGGCGAACCTGCTGCGCTCCGGGAAACATTCCGGGCTCAACCTTACGTTAGCCAGCGCGTCCCGCCGGGCAAGCGCGAGGAGATGGAGAAACCTCCATGCCGGAGAACGACACCGGCAGCGGAGTGCGGATCGTCTTCCTCGTGGCGGTGATGGCCTTCACCCGTCAGTTCGACGCCGCGCTGGTGACCGCCTTGCTGCTGGACATGGCGTGCGAACTGCGAGCTACGCCGGGTGGGGTTTCGGTGGCCATGCTGGGCTATCTGATGGGAGCGGTCGTGTCCTTCGCTTCCGCGGGCAAGCCGGGCGACAGATATGGCCTGGGCAACGTCCGTCTCGTGGGCTGCATTCTGACGACAACAGGCACTATCCTCTGATGCGTCTCCCATACGAACGGCATGCTGTTTCTCAGCCGTGTGATCCAGGGCGTTGGCGCCGGTGCTTTCGTTGCAACCGGATATGCGATGATGCCGGCCTTTGTACCGCCGCAGCGCGTTGGCTGGGGCTATGACATGCATTCGCTGGGCGCTGGCGCGGGCATGGTTACGGACGTGCCGGTTGGCGGCGTGCTCTCGCAGTATCTGGCGTGGCAGTGGATATTCATGGTGTCCGTACCAGTGTTTGTCTCGCTCCTGTGCTCCGCCTGGCGTTTCGTGCCTGAGGCGCGCCGGCAACCATTGAATAGAGGCGTACTCATCCCTTGGGATGTCATGGTCCTATTCGCGGTGCTCCTGACAGCCGTCACGGTGGTGTTGAGCTGTGGCTCTCAAAACTGGCTGGCTGTCGCCTCCTGTGCTTGCCGCGTTTGGCGTCATCGTGCTCATGGCGCTGGGGCTAGGGATTGCCGCGTGTCAGGTCCGCTGGTTGTTCTCGAAAGGATTGTTGGCCAACGCGTCCACCATTCCTGCCCTCGCCGCGATGCGGTGTATTTCCGCGATTGCGGGTGGGATGCGCTATGTTCTGGCCTCCTATCTGGAAGCGGCCTGCGGCCTCAGCGTTCCAGGGAGCAGCTATCTCCTGCTCGCCTATCCAGAAGCTATGCGCCTGTTAGCGTCGTGGCGGGCCGCATATCGGACAGGTTCGGCTCGCGCCGTATCGTGTTGCTGGGCACGTCTTACTGCGTGTTGCTGTGCATGGTTTCTTGCGTGCTAAGCAGGCGCTATTCGCCATGGCTGGCGCTGGTGGCCATGCTGGTCTTCGGGGCGGCAAGCGGCCTCTTTCTTGCCCCCGCAAACCGGTTGATCATGAACGTGATGACCAAAGCATTATGTGGCGAGGCGGAAGGCGCATTGTCGGTGATCTTCAACTTCGGCACCCTACTGGGCGTGGCATTGTTCCAGGCGGCAATGACATGGCGCGGGGCGTGCGAAGACAGCGCCAAGTCATCCGGCGTCGATGTCAGCGACAGTTTAGCGGTGGGCGCGGCACTTGGGGCGCTTGCCGTTCTGTTCGGCCTGCGCATATCGGCCTCGCGGGTACCCAGTTCCTCGCGCATCTCGCGGGCGATCGCCACGTCCGGAGGCTCTTGTTCTTGCGGCCGCCGACCGGCAAGCCCCAGTAGCGGCGGCCAATGGGTGTGCTCCACCAGCAGAAGCCACGCATCGGCGCCAACGGCGGCGGCGAGCACGCCGAAGGTCTGGGGCCTCGCGACCGAAGACGCCTGGCTCAAGCGCAGCGACAAGCTGGTCCTTTGGAGCCAGAACTGGTCGTCGGCCCACTGCCTGCCGTCACTCGATCACCCGGAAGCGCGCGTGACGGATTTCTACGTGACCTCCGTCGCGGCTGAGTTCCTGGAACCCGATATGTCCCCGGCGGGGCCGGTCCCGCAGCGGGGCGACTTTTCGGCCGTCGTGGCGCTGGACCACGTTGGTCTGGGCGGCGAGATCGCGGTCGTGGATCGGGACACCGTTCAGGCGCACCAATAGGCGGGTGCCGCGCAGCGAGAGTTCGCAGCGGTTCCAGACTTCCGGTTTGTAAACCTGCTCCTGCGGCGCCAGGGCGCGGTAAAGACCCCCGGTGAGTTCAGCCGGGGTCGCATTGGTGTTGTAGCGGTAATCCGCCATCTGGAGTTCCATGCCGTCGAACGCGGGGTCCCCGGCCAGCGGCGCCCGCAGCGCGAGTCCGCTGTTGCCGCGGCGACCCAGGCGAAATTCGTAGTCCAGGTCGAAGTCTCCCAGTTCCTGCGTCCACATCAGCCAGCACCCGCGTGCCCCTTGGCTGGTGAGCACGCCGTCGCGAACCTCCCACACCGAACCGGCCGGCCCGGGTTTGGCCACATCATCCCAGGCCCGCACCACCCAGCCCTCAGGCACGCCGGAGGCCGGAAACAGGGGTTGCCAGACGGGTTCAGGGCGACGGGCGCACCCGGCCATCAGAAGCAGGGCGAGGAAAACGGCGCAGCGGTCCACGGAGCTAGGAAACTGCGGCCCTCAGGCCGCCGCAATGCTGGAAACAGCCCCGAGGCTTCCCAGGGCACATCCTTTCCACCTCGCTGCTTGGGCGGACCGATCGCCGCGATGGGGCAGGCGGCCCGGAGGGGCATCAGACGCGGCATCGTGGTAGCCGCGTCAGCGTCGTGAAGCGCGCGCGGCGAAGCAAAGCGAATCTGCCGCGTTGCGCCAAGAAAAGGGGGGCACGGGCCGCACGGCCGGTTGGGCTACCTCAGCCCGGCGGCCGTCGCCAAGACTCCACGTCCATCCCGGCTCCGTTCGGGGATAACTCTCCGCAGTGAACCAAAAACCACCACCAGCGCCTCAAACTCTCATCTCCCCTGCAGGAGTTTTTGCGGTCGGGTCACTCAGAGCAGTTTGCCAACGTCACCCTTTATGCTCGCTGCCGTCGCATAGGACGCCTTGGCGGATGCCGAGACGTATTTCGGCGAGCATCTGGTGCGGAATGACTATAACGCGGCAGGTCAACTCCATCCTGGCCAGTAGATGGGTCTGTATGCGGAACCCCTAAATCTGAAGGAGGTCTCCCGCGGTTAGTTCCATGCGATGTACGAAAATCGCGATCCGCCGCCCCACAGCAATCTTGCGGGGGAACAAGCGGAAAGGGCACCCACTCAGAGGCGCCGCGACGCATCGGTTTCGCTAAGTCCCTTCTAACCCGCTCAGGCCTTGATTGCGTTAATCTGCCGGGTTGCGATGCCGATCGGGCGATCCAGGGGGATGCCGGCGCAGGACAGCAGCGTGGTGAGCAGGTCGCCCTGGTTGCCCTGCACGTTGGACAGGAAGCGTCCGGTCTTGAGCGTGCCACCCCCCTTGCCGGCGATGATGAACGGGAGGTTGTCGCGCCGGTGCTTGTCGCCGTCCTCGAGGCCCGAGCCCCACATCATGATGCAGTGGTCGAGCAGGGTGCCGTCCCCCTCCTTCAGCGCGTGCATCTTCTTCACCATGTAGGCGAATTGATCGACGTTCAACGTGTTGATGGCCGCCACCTTGCGGATCATCTCCCGGTCGTTGCCGTAGTGCGTCTGTGAATGGTGTTGGTCGGAAAACCCCAGCTCGGGGTAGGACGCTCCGTTGGGACGGGAGCTGATGTAGGTGCTGATGCGGGTGGTGTCGGTCTGGAAGGCCAGGACGGTGAGGTCGCACATGACCTGCATGTACTCACTGCGCTTGTCGCCTTCGGGGATCTTCACCTCGATGAGGGCCGAGTCGTTGGCATGGCGTCTGGAGGGAGCGACACCATTCTTCTCCAGCGCCGCCTCCTGTTGGCGGCTCTCGATGGCGGCGATGCGACGTTCCACCGAGCGGACGCTGTCGAGGTATTCGTCGAGCTTCTGCTGATCCCCCCGGCCCAGGGAGCGGCGCAGGTCGCGGGCGCCGCCGAGCACCCGGTCCAGCATCTGCCGATCCAGAGGGTTGGACTGCGTGACCGTGCCGGCCTGGCCGCGCTTGCCGAAGAGCCGGTTCAACACATTGCGGGGATCGGTCTCGGCCGGTACGGGTTGGGTGGGGGAGCGGAAACTGCAGTGGTTGTAGTACCCCTCGTGCAGGCCCTCCTGATTCTCCTTCCAGGTCTGAGGCATCGTGGCCAGTTCGAGCGACGGGAGCAGCGTCTGGGCGCCGACATAGTTGGCCATGATCTGGTCGGCGGAGATGGAGATGTTGATGCGGTCTCGAGAATCGGGGTCCGGCAACCGCGCGGTGAGCCAGGTGGACAGTTCCAGGGCATGCGGTGCCCTGCCGAAGGGCGTGGTCGGAACCCCCGAGATGCCTTTCATCATCAGGCATTGGTCGATGATGGGGTGCAGCGACCGGAGGATCGGCGGCGGCGAGTGGAGAAACTCCTCCTGATCCCTGGGCCAGAACTGGTCCATGATCACCCCGTGGGGCATGTACATGAATGCCAGGCGCACCGGCGGTGTGCGGGAATCGAGGCCAGCCGCCTGAAGTGACTCCAGGAACGGCAGCGCGAGGGAGACCCCCACTCCTTTCAGGAAGGTGCGGCGATCCACGATGGAGGTGTGTCTGGTGGTGTTCATGAGGGCGGTCTGCTGGGGGTGACGCGGGATCATCCTTTGACTCTGCGGTGGGTGAACAAATAGCTGGAGATGACTTCGGTGAGGATTGTCTGGACCCGGTATCCGTCTCCGGCGATCCGGGTCATCAAGTGGTCGATGACGACCTCATCGTAGCCTTCCAACGGTCGGCCGAGAGCGTAGGCCATGAACCGTTCGGTAAGGTTCCGGGCAAGGTCGGCCTCTCGCCCGGCCAGGAGGCGTTTCAATTCCGCGGGATTGGAGAAGGTGGCCCCGGTGGGAAGCTTCCCAGCCGAATTGATCGCGTCCCCGGTTTCATTCCGATCCCGCCACCGGCCGATGGCGTCGAAGTTCTCCAGACCAAAGCCGATCGGATCGAGCGTCCTGTGGCAGTTGGCGCAGATGGAATCCTTCGTGTGGAGTTCCGTCCGCTGCCGCAGGGTCAATCCTTTCACCCCTTTCGGCTCCTGGGTGTCGAGTGCGGGGATGTCGGGCGGGGGAGGCGGCACGTGTTCGCCGAGGATCTGTTCCAGCACCCAGACGCCCCGACGCACGGGGCTGGTCCGGGTGGGAAACGAGGTTGCTGCCAGGGTGGCCGGCATGCCGAGGACACCTCCCCGGTTGGGGTTCCCCAGTCTGACCCGGCGCAGTCTGGACCCCTTGACCGAGGACCCGAGGCCGTACAACTGGGCCAACGGTCCATTCAGGAAGGTGTAGTCGCTGTCGATGAACCGGATGGCCCGTTGGTTCCCCTGCACGAGGTTTTCGAAGAACAACCGGGCCTCCTCCATCATGGACTCCCGCAATGCGGGGGTCATCTGGGGGAACAGGGCGGGATCGAAGACCTGTCGCTTCAGGTCGTTCACCTGCAGCCATTGGGCACCAAATCCGTCGAATAGGGCCCGGGCGCGGGGGTGGAGCAGGAGCCGCCTCGTCTGGGCTCGCAGTGTCCTGGGGAGGTGCAGTTCGCCCGTGTCGGCCAGGGCGGACAATTCGGCGTCGGGCGGCGCCGACCACAACAGGTAGGCGAGACGTGCTGCCAGATGGTAGTCGTCCAATCGGACGATCTTTTCGTCGGCTGGAGCTGCTTCGGTTGGGGCAATAAAGAGGAACTGCGGTGAGACGAGAACCGCCTTGAGCATCAGGCCCAGCGACGCGGTGTAGTCTAGGCCCCTCCCCTGGGCGAGGTCGAAGATGTCCGCGAGGACCTCCACCTCGGTCGGGGTGGGCGGTCGCCGGTACGCATCGCGGGCCAGGGAGCGCGCCACGCGGCGCGCTGTGTCGCGAGGATCGACCCCCTCGGGTGGTTTCCTGCCAAAGAGCCGCTTCTGGACTGCGGTGGGCGTCTTGTCTTCGGGCGCAACGATCTGCCCCACGACCTCGTTGGCGATCTCGAGGAACAGTTCCGACTGCAGCGGGGAGATCGAGTTGAGGTAGCCCTCCCCGACGACCTCCTCCGGAAGGCGGTCGGCGATGGACGTGTCCACCCCGTAGAGATCGTGCAGCGTGTTGGCATACTCGACCTTCGACAGCCGGCGCATCACGAACGGGCCAGGGTTCCTTGGACTCAGGTGCTTGAGCTTGCCGATCCAGCCGATGAACTGGAGGCGCTCGTCGTCGGTGGGCTGTTTGGCCGCGTCCTGCGGTGGCATGTCGTGGACCCGGACGTTCGCCACGGCCTTCTTCCATTGCAGGAAGGCGGTGCCGCGTCCGGGATCCTTCAGCGCCACTTCGAGGTTGACGTTCGCCTTGGCGCGGCCTCCGCCGTGGCACTTCGTGCAGTAGGTCGTCACGAAGGGTTCCACGTGCTCCTTGAAGGTCTTCCTGGCGTCGTCCCGGAGCGCCGCCGCATCCGCGTCCCCCCGGTCGGCTTCTCCCAGACACGGTGAGATCAGCGATACAACAAAGGCATAGCCCACCGCCGCGATCGTCGCGGGAACCAGCCGGACGAACCGGACGAACCGGACAAGCCGGGCGAGGCGTGGGGGGTGCATGCGGTGATCCAAGCATGGGTTCCTTGGGAATGGAATGCAGAGGATGCCCCCATGCCAGAACGCCTAAGGTCTCCTCGGCGTGGTGGAGGCTGGGTAGGCGGGAATCGAGTCCCTCCGGTGGGGCGGACGATCTGGGTCAGATGGGGCTCATGGCCTCCACGGACCCTGCTTGGGAAAAGGAGGAACGCGGACTCACACGGCGACGCGGAGGGGGGTGGAGACCGGGTTCGCTCTAAGGGATGTTGTCGAATGAAAAATTGGGGTCACTCGCGCTTGAATTTCCCGTGACGCATCCCGCTCTTCGGGAGGTTTCCGAAGAGCTGACCCCGACGAATTCTGATTCCGGGGGATCAGCGCCTAAGGTCGTGGTTGGTAATACCAGTCAACCTTCCCGTTGAGCCCGTTGGAAAGGGTCTTCCAAGGCATCATGGAGGTGTGGCCGTCCGCCCACGAATAGTTGCCGCCCTGTCCGTGACGCATGTAGCGGAACAGGGGCACCTTGAGGCTGGGCGGGTACAGGTAGCCGTAGTTCCACCACTCCAGCCCCTTGGTCGGGTCGAGGCCATCGCCATTGAAGATGGTGTCGGCCGGCTTGGTGACGAGGGACAGCTTCACGCGGTCGGCCGGTGTGTATCCGAGGTAGGCGTAGTTGTGTCCGTACCCCCCATAGCCCTGGTATCCGGGGATGCGGGTCGGGATGACGTTGGTGCCGATCTTCGCGATCGGGCAGGCCACCACCTTGTTCCTGGCGACGAGGTTGGTGAAGTTGCGGTCGTCGTTGGCGATGTAGATCGAGATCTCGGCAAACCAGCGGCTGGGGGCGACCCAGCCGGAGCCGATCGGGGTCTCGGTGCCGGCGACGGGCAGGGAGTCGTCGTGGTCGGTGGCGTAGAGCTGGTATCCGAGGGCGATCTGCTTCTCGTTGCTCGTGCAGCGGATCATCTGCGCCTTCGCCTTCGCCCGCGACAGCGCCGGCAGGAGCATGCCCGCCAGGATGGCGATGATGGCGATCACCACCAGGAGCTCGATCAGCGTGAAGGCCCGACGCGAGAGCCGCAGGGAGTGAGCGTTCGAGGCAGGCATGGAATGGGGAAAGCGTGTGGAGCGATGAGGGCGTCAGGGATCCGATGGCGTCTCGGCAATGAGGCGTCGGACCCAGCCTTCGATGGCCTGATCGCCCCGGGCGCCGTGCCAGTAGAGCTCGCCCACCCACGCGTAGCGGAGGTAGCCGCGTTGATCGACCACGTAGATGGTCGGCCAGATGGAGTTGTCCCAAGCCTTCCACGACCGGTTGTCGAGGTCGAGCTGCACCGGGAATCCGAACTCGCATCGGTGGGCCGCCTCCGTCACGCGCTCCCGATCCTTCTCGGCCTCCGTCTCCGGGGTCTGGATCCCGACCATTTCCACCCCCAGATCGCGCAGGGACTTCACCCAACGGTTGTAGGTGCGGAAGTTGGCCTGACAATTGTGGCACTGGAACGCGTAGAAGTGGACCAGCACGACCTTGCCCCGGAGCCGAGCCATCGTGGTGGACTTGTCGTCGATCCAGATCGCCCCGGGAGGAAACTCCGGAACCATGGGCTGGGTCCGCTGGAACTTGGCGGTGTCCATGCGCCGTCCCACCGCATCCCGCCAGCGGTTCGACTGCTCGGCCGACAGGAATCGGGGCGCGGCGACATCCTCGGCAGCCCGGAGGCGCTTCCACGATTCGAACAGGGCGGCATCCGGGGTTCCGGCCTGGACCGTCTTTCCCGCCTGTAGGGCGACCTGGTCGGTCTGGGCCACGAGCGCGTTGAGCTTCCGTCGCTGTTCGGGGGTCAGGTCGAGGAATCGGGCCACCTCCTCGCGCAGGAGGGCGCGTCCACCCTGGACCTGCAGTTCGAGCTGTCGGAGTCGACGGAGGCCCGGGTCACCGAGATGCTTCCGGAGACCCGATGCGAGCCGATCCTCCAGTCGTGCCATCACCGGGTGCTGCTCGACCTCCCCAGGCGGATGGTTGGTGGCCCAGTCGCCATCGAGTTCCCGGATCAGGGCATCGATCGAGGTCGTCTGCGCCTTCGTGACTCCCATCTCCTTCTGTCCCTCGATGGAGCGGGCCAGCTTCAGAAGTGTCCTGGGCACTCGGGTCTCGGTGGGGGGGAGAGCCTGGAGTTCCAGCGCATCCGCAGCCTTGACCGCCAATGAAGCGGCCCACACCCCCATCCCCACGACAATGATGCCATAGAATCGTCGGAGGCTCGGACCTTGGTGGAGGCGATGACTGACAACCCCACGCCAAGCGGCGCCGAAGCGGCCTTCGGCCCTGGGCACGTTTCGACACCGTGCGGGTGATATCATGTGCTGCGGCTCAGGACTCATGATTCGGTGCGTGGTGGAAGGGAATCTGACCAAGGTTTCCTTGGGAATAGTCGCCTCCCACGGCGCATTCTGTCCAGCGGAGGCCCAGGAGGCCCAGGAGGGGCACCCGACCCGCGCCGGTCTGTGGCACTGAGCTGTCGACAAGGTTGGGCCCAGCCGTGAAGGCTGATCCCGATCCGGTTTCCGGATCCGATGCCATACCTCCCTCCATCGCAGGTCTTCCCGGTCGCGTCCCGCTGGGGCTGGGGGTGTGTTGCACTGTTCCTTGGAGGCTGGGCTGTCGCCCGTGCGGAGCCGACCTTCAACCGAGACGTGGCGCCGATCCTGTACCGGCACTGCACGCCGTGCCATCAGCCGGGCTCCGCCGGACCGTTCCCGTTGCGGACCTATGAGGAGGCGCGGTCGAAGGCACCCCAGCTTCTGAAGGCGGTCGAGTCGCGGACGATGCCGCCCTGGATGCCCGAGCCGGGTCATGGCGACTTCATGGGGGAGCGCCGTCTGGCCGATGCGGAGATCCAGGTGATCCGGTCCTGGTTCGCCGCGGGTTTGCCGGAGGGGCGGGCCGAGGATCGTCGGGAGCCTCCGGCACCGCCCCGGGACTGGTCCCTGGGAACGCCCGACCTGATCCTCGATTTCCCGGAATCGTACCTACTGGGTCCGGAGGGGCGGGACGTTTACCGAAACTTCGTGGTACCCATCCCGTCGGGAACGAACCGATTCGTGCGCGCCTTCGAATTCCAGCCGGGGAATTCCGCGGTTCACCATGCACGCCTGCTGTTCGATGCGTCGGGTGAGTCCCGTCGACGGGACTCGGCCGATCCGGTCTGCGGTTTTGGCGGCACGATGCCGCCGGCGCGGTTTCCGCCCGGACATCTTCTGGGATGGGTGCCGGGCCGTTCGGCGACGGTGCTGCCCGACGGGATGGCGTGGCCTCTCGACGGGGTCGGGGATCTGGTGGTCCAGCTGCACCTGCAGCGCACCGGGCGTCCGGAGACGATCCGACCGCGTCTGGGTCTGTACCTCACGAACCGGCCTCCAACCCTCGTGCCCGTACTGCTGGGGCTGCTGGCGCAGACGATGGACATCCCGGCCGGGGCCAAGGACTACACGGTGGTCCGGAGCGTGCGTCTACCGGTCGACGTGGAGCTGTTCGCGGTCCTGCCCCATGCACACCTTCTCGGAAGGCGGTTCGAGTTCACGGCGACCGCTTCGGGTGGGGAGAGCCGATCGCTGCTGCGGATCCCGGACTGGCGGTTCCATTGGCAGGATGAGTATCGCTATGCGCGGCCGGTGTCGCTGTCGGCAGGCACCGTGTTGGAGATGCGGATTACGTACGACAATTCCGCGGGCAACCCGTCGAACCCCAACGTGCCGCCGCGTCGGGTTCTGCACGGTCCGGACTCGGCCGACGAGATGGGGGAATTGTGGCTCCAGCTCCTGCCCAAGGATGCTGCGGGGGCGTCTGCGCTCCGAAGGCTGCACCGGGAGCTGACCCAGCAGGAGATCGTGGCTGACTTTGGGGTGCGGATCGGACGGGAACCGGCCAACGCGGACTATCGACTTGAGCGGGGCAAGGCCCTGGGGGCCCTCGGTCGACAGCGCGAGGCCTTCGAGGACCTGAACCGGGCCGTCGAGCTGGATCCGCGGCTTGCCGAGGCCCACCAATACATCGGTGTCAGCTTCTTGGAACGAAGCCTCTTCACGGAGGCGAGGATGGCCTTCGAGGAAGCGCTGGCCCTCTATCCCAACCTGCCACGATGCCACGTGGGGCTCGGCCTCATCGCCGAGGCGGAGGGGGATCCGGTCGCTGCGGAGCGTCACCTGTCCCGTGCGCTCGAGCTGAATCCGGCCGATGAGGCGATCGGGAGGAAGGTGGCCGCACTGCGCGGGAAAAGACCGTCCGGATCGCTGCCGGCACCCTGAACGAAGACGGTGGTTTCCGTGACGGCCAGGAAGTCCCAGATCAATGGGTGGTGCGGACCATGCCGAGGCTACGTCCGCTGGCATCCTGGACTCGTGTCGAACTGGAGTCCTTGGACACCGTTGTGGTCATGCGGCCGAGGGTCCGACCGGAGCTATCGGTGAAGGTGGTGTTGACGGTGTTTCCGGAAACCCGTCGTTCGGCGCGCCCCTGAAGACGTCCCGAGGCGTCTTCGTAGCGGATACGGGTTCCCGAGGAGGAGGTTGTGGTAACAGCTCGTCCTACCGTCCTTCCCGAGGCATCGGTCACGGTGCTGCGGGAGGTGGTCCCGGTGGGTGAGGTGAGGATCGTGCCCTCGGATCTGCCGGAGGCGTCGGTCATCCGGATTGTCGCCGTGGTGCCCGAAGCCGTCGTGGTGGCACGTCCGATGGTGCGACCCGAGGCGTCCTGTAGGGCGCTTCTCGACGGCGCCGGTGGTTGCAAGCCGATGAGGACGTCCGAGCGTCGGGGTGTCGGGGATTGTCCGAGCAGTGGAAGGGCGGCGAGGAGCAGAGGGACCAGGATCGGAAGGGGCTTCATGGATGTGTGAGCTGAGCTATCGGAGTGGACTCTGGACGGATCTGGGTATTCAAGAGCCGTCCGGGTCCGAGAACGACATGGACATGGGCTCGACCCCGGAGTGACCCTTCCGCCACGCGGCCTGCCTCTCGGAATCCAACACGGGGTGGACCTTTCAATCATGGCTCTCTCTCCCCTCGCCGGCCGTCCTGCCCCCAAGGATCTCATCCTCGATCCGCAGCGGCTCATCGCCGACTACCTTGACACCAGACCCGACGTCTCGGATTCGACGCAACGGGTCTCATTCGGCACCAGCGGTCACCGCGGAACCTCCTGCAACGGCACCTTCAACGAGGCCCACATCCTGGCCATCACCCAGGCGATCTGTGAATTCCGGCACCAACAGGGCACGACGGGGCCGCTCTTCCTCGGGAAGGACACCCACGCGCTCTCCAGTCCGGCGCAGCAGACCGCGCTCGAGGTCCTCGCCGCCAATGGGGTCCAGTCCGTCATCCAGTCCGGCGACGGGGTGACACCGACCCCGGTCATCTCGCGCTCGATCCTCGTCCACAACCGCGGCCGTAGGTCGGGTCTGGCCGACGGGATCGTCATCACGCCTTCGCACAACCCACCGGAGGACGGGGGCTTCAAGTACAATCCGCCGAACGGCGGTCCGGCCGACTCTGATGCGACCCGGTGGATCCAGGACCGCGCGAACGAGCTTCTGAAGTCCGGTCTGTCCGGCGTTCGCCGGCTAGCACCGGAGGCGGCACGGCGGTCTGGGACCATCCAGGAGCAGGATCTTGTCACGCCGTATGTCGAGGATCTGGGTTCGGTCATCGATCTCGATGCCATCCGCGCGGCCGGGTTGCGGCTCGGCGTCGATCCGCTGGGAGGCGCCTCGCTGCCGTTCTGGGAACCCATCCAGCGTCGATACGGACTCGATCTCCGCATCGTCAACCCGCGGCTCGACCCGACCTTCGGCTTCATGACGGTGGACCATGACGGCAAGATCCGGATGGACTGCTCGAGTCCCTACGCGATGGCGGGGTTGCTCGGCCTCAAGGACGACTTCCAGGTCGCGTTCGCGAGCGACCCGGATGCGGATCGGCACGGGATCGTGACGCCCTCGGTCGGGTTGATGAACCCGAACCATTATCTCGCGGTGGCGATCGACTATCTGCTGACGCATCGCCCGGAGTGGTCGGCCTCGGCGGTGGTGGGCAAGACGCTGGTGAGCAGCGCGCTGATTGATAGGATCGTGGCGCGACTGGGACGTCGCCTGCGCGAGGTGCCGGTCGGGTTCAAGTGGTTCACGCCGGGACTGTTCGACGGCACGCTGTGCTTCGGCGGCGAGGAGAGCGCCGGTGCGAGCTTCCTGCGTCGGAATGGATCGGTGTGGTCGACCGACAAGGACGGCCTGATCCTGTGCCTGCTGGCGGCGGAGATCACGGCGGTGACGGGCAATGATCCGGGTCGGCATCACCAACGCCTGGTCGAGGCCTGTGGGGCCTCGTGGTACACGCGGATCGACGCCCCGGCGTCACCGGCCGAGAAGGCCACGTTGTCGAAGCTGTCGCCGTCTGCGGTCACGGCGGACTCCCTGGCCGGTGAGCCGATCACGGCGCGCTTGACCCGGGCTCCGGGCAACGATGCGCCGATCGGGGGGCTGAAGGTGACGACGGCCAACGGCTGGTTCGCCGCCCGGCCCTCCGGCACGGAGAACCTCTACAAGATCTACGCCGAGAGCTTCGTGGGTGAGGCTCACCTGGACCGACTAGTCGACGAGGCGAAGCATCTGGTTGGTCAGGCGCTGGGGCAGGGGGCCTGAGCCGTCGATCCGAGGGGGTGTCGGCCTACCCGGAGGAGGTTGCGCGGTGCGATGGGTCGGGCCTTCAGCCCAGTTGCGGAAATACCCGCAATCCCCGTCAATCCGTCGGTTTATGACGCCCATGCATCCGCTCGAGACCCTCGTTGCTGCCACCCATACACCGTTTGATGACCAAGGGGCCCTGCGCCTGTCCCTCGTCGAGCGCCAGGCGGAGCATCTCCTGAGCACCGGGATCGACACCGTGTTCATCGGGGGCACCACGGGCGAATTCTCGTCGTTGTCCACCGATGAGCGCCTCGCGCTGTCCACCCGGTGGGGTGAGGTGGCGACTGGGACACCGATGCGGGTCGTGGTCCATGTGGGTTCGACCCGTGTCGAGGAAGCCCAGGCGCTCGCGCGTCATGCAGCATCTCACGGGGCGGTCGCCGTCTCCGCCCTTGCACCGTTCTATGTGAAGCCCCGATCGGTGGAGGATCTGATCACGGTCTGCTCGGAGATTGCATCGGTCGTCCCGGACCTGCCGTTCTATTTCTACGACATCCCGGCCCTGACGGGGGTCCATCTGCCGATGCCCGAGTTCCTCTCTCGGGCCCGCGAACGCGTTCCGAACCTCGTGGGGCTCAAGTTCACGAATCCTGATCTCATCGCCTACCAGTCCTGCCAGCGCGCCGGTGGGGGTTCCTGGGATCTGCCGTGGGGGATCGATGAATGTCTTCTCGCCGCATTGGCGGTCGGGGCTCGGGGTGCGGTGGGCAGCGGCTACAATTTCGCGGGTCCCCCGTACCGCCGGCTCCTGGCAGCCTTCCAGCGCGGGGATCTGGCCGTCGCCCGGGAGGAACAGTATCGCGGGGTGCAGGTGGTCGAGACCCTCGCCCGACGCGGCTACCTCGCCAGTGCCAAGGCGGTGATGCGCCGGCTCGGTGTGGATATCGGTCCCGTCCGGGCCCCGCTGGCCCGATTGGATTCCGAGCAGGAGGCGGCGCTCATTTCAGAGCTCGACCAGATGGGTTTCTGGGATTGGGTGGCCGTCGAGCTGCGCTGAGGGGTCAACATCGGTTCCGGCCGTCTCGAGCGGGTGTTCCGACGGATCGGTGGATTCGGATTGGCAGGACCAGGATTCGCGGTGGCTTACCCGGGTTCAGGTTGGATGCCGCAGTTCGTCGACTTCCGGGACAAGGCCTCGAGGAACGAGGTCGAGGATCTGTGGGTGCATTTCGCAGATCCGGGCGAGATCCAGCCGATCCTTCTGGCGTTGGGTCGCGCGCCGCTTCGGATCGGAAGCGGCCCAGATCTTGCCCTGGACGAGGTCCTCGAGGCGCGCAATCGGAAGGCGGACACCGAAGATCTCTCCAGGCTGAGCCCGGGATGGAAAGGATCCATACCGGTTGTTGATGGTGATCTGGATCCGCAGACGGCTGCCGGGCAGGACGGCGTTGATCGAATGCGGGTGTTCCTCCACGACGAACCCGGCCGCCTCGAGCGCCGGCGCGACGCCGGTCGCTGCAGTGATGGCGAAATCGGCGTCCAACGTCACGACCGGGTCGACGTATTGATTCACCGCGAGCCCGCTGATGAGGCAGAACGGGACTCCGGCACCCGAGAGGGCCTGGACCACATGGCTCAGGTCGTCGCTGCGCCCGGTGATCCCGGCGAAGAACTCGGATTCAGACACCATACCTGGATCGGAGCTTGGCCGGTTCAATCCCCGCCAGACAGGTCCAGTTTCCAGCCGCGTTCCCGGAGGAGGTCGAGGAGAACGGCACCGAGGATGACCAGGCCGAGCACGACCTTCTGGGTATAGCTCTCGACGTTCATCAGATTCATCCCGTTCTGGATGACCGCGATCACGAAGGCGCCCACGAGCGTGCCGAACATCCGTCCTGTCCCTCCATTGAGGCTGGCACCGCCGACGACCACGGCGGCGATGACGTACAGCTCATACATGTTCCCGAAGGTCGGGGAGCCGCTCTTCAACTGGGAGGCGAGGACGACGCCCCCGAGGCCGGAGAGGAGTCCGCTCACGACGTAGGCGGTGAGGATGACACGTCGGACCGCCACCCCGGAATAGCGCGACGCGACGCGGTTGCCACCCACGGCGTAGAGGTGGCGTCCGAGCACCGTGCCCGACATGACGAGATGGGCTCCCCCGTAGAGCAGGAGCATCAGCAGGACGGCGATTGGGAGTCCGAACGGACCGGTGCCACGTCCGAGCCAGACGAAGGAGTCGGGCACCTGGTAGACCGACTGGCCATGGGTGAGCAGGTAGGCCCCGCCGCTGGCGACCAGCATCATCGCGAGGGTCACGATGAAGGGAGGCAGCCGGAACACGGTGATCAGCGTGCCCGTGACGCCTCCGGCGAGGCCCGTGGCGACGATGGCGACCAGACAGGAGCTGGTCATGCCCCAGGCGGTGGCCTGCTGCGCTCCGGCGATGTCGCGGATCCCCAGCGTCGTAAGCACGGCCGCGAGGGCGATGAGGCTGCCCACCGAGAGGTCGATGCCGCCGGTGACGATCACCAGCGTCATGCCGATCGCGACGATGGCGATCACAGCGATCTGGTTGGCGATGTTCAGCAGGTTGTCCCGCTTGAGGAAGTTGGGCCACCGATAGGCGGTCGGTTGCTCGATCCGGGGTCGGCCCAGAGCCGGGAAATCCGTCGGCACGTCGGCGAAGACCATCCACGACGCGCTGGTGGCGTCACAGGCGATGGCGTCGAGTGGCCCCTCCGCGGCGGCCGCCTGGAGTGCAGACCTGGCCGACTTGGGATCTCCCGTGGCGAGGTGCACCTGCACGCCGCCGCGGGTGAGGTCGGTCTGCAGCGTTTCCGCGAAGGCGATGGCGTCGGCCTGATCCGGAACCGCGACGAGGATGCGCGCGCCTTTGGGGTGCCGCTTCAGAAGATCCGAAGCGAGGGTCCGGCCGGCCTCGGCCCCGGTCGGACGCTGGTCACTCTGGGTGGCGACACTGAAGAAGGCACAGAGGAGCGCCAGGACCATCACCATGCCATAGTCGGCGAGCAGGCGGGAGAGGAAACTCGGGGAGGAGCGCATTCAGAGCGTCCCGGTCTTGAGGAATTCGTGTCGGACCGGTGCCGTGACGCGCAGTCCGCCGGGGGAAATGAAGGTGACGGTGCCGGCACCGAACTCGGCCGTCTTCACCTCGTCGAACCCTGGGGGCACCCGGACCACGCCCTGGATGTAGTTGACTGCGGTCGGCCGGTCGGCCGAGAGGTCGATCGCGGTGCGGATGCCCTCGCGGGTGAGGACGTTGGGCGCGACTGAAGCGGCAAGGCCGTCGGCCCAGTGGCCGGTGATGTCCTCGATGCCGACGCAGTTGTTCCGTCCCAGCCACGGCATTCCGTGGCGTCCATGGTTCTCGAGCCAGAAGAGCGTTCCGGTCAGCACGCTGGGATCCTTCAGGGCGAACCACATCCAGCCTTGGTCGCGACGGGTGGCGGTCACCCACGCCCGCTCACCCGGGGCGTTCAGCAGCAGTATGAGGTCGGCGAAGCCCTTGCGGGCGGGCAGCGAGGCGAGGTCGGCATCGGCGGCGCCTTTCCAGGCTGCGGGGACCTTGTGGAGGTCGGTGAACCGGGCGCCGATCTGGAGCGCCTGGTACTCGGCCTTGGCGGGGTCGCTGAACAGTCCGGGGGCCACCATGCCGAACCGGAACGGACTGGTGGAGATCCGGAAAGCCCCGTCGGTCTCGGGCATCGCCAGTGTGGCGTGGTGTCCCAGCGGCGTCGGCCCGACAAACCCTTCGATCCGATGCCGCGAGTAGACGACGTTCTCGCCGTCCACGAGCGACAGTTCCTTGGTCACCCGACCCGGACGGATCTTGGTCTCGAGCACGGTCGTGAGCGTGAGGACTTCGCCCTGCTTCTTCGATCCGACGAACGTCCATGGAGACCCGGCGGTCTCGCCATGGGGCGGATGCTTCTCGCCATTCACGGCGGTGTCGTTGCCGCCGAAGGGCAGGCAGAAGAAGTCGCCGCGCAGGGGTGCGAGCACCGGTACCGGGTAGTCGTGCTTCTCTCCCTGCCAGGGCGTGATGTGGTAGGGCTGCACCGGATGGTCGGTGTCGCGATAGAAGGTCACGGGCGCCATGTGACCACCGAGCCGGGTCAGGGCGAGCTCGACCTGGTGTGTGGCGAGGATCCAGCTGGGCTGCGAGGCGATCGTGCGCAGTTTCTCGGCGCCCGAGACGGTGGGGGTCATGGCAAGGGAGAGGAGGCTGCCGAGGGCGAAAGAGGGGAGCAGGAGGGACCTCATGGCGGGCAGGAGATGGGTTTTGGAGAAGGGTTCAGGCGGATCGCAATCCCATGGCGACCTCGAGGGCGTGGCGCATCACGGGGGGGTCTGGATCCATGCCGGTCCAGTACCGGACCCCTATCACCCCCTGGTTCACCAGCATCCCCAGGCCATCGATCGTCCGGCATCCCCGGGCCGTGGCGTCGCGGAGCAGACGCGTCTGGGGCGGGCTGAAGACGACGTCGGCCACGACCATGCCGGGGCCGAGGGTGGTGACGTCGAGCGGCAGGCGGGTCTCGGGTTCGTAGAGGCCGATCGAGGTGCCGTTGATGACGATGTCGGTGTTGGCCGGGAGGCGGAATTCCCCCGTCCAGGGCACGAACTCCGCGTTGAGGTGGGCCCGGTTGCGGAGGGTGTCTACGAGATCGCGTCCCCGAGCCTCATCGCGGTTCACGACCGTGATGTGGTCGACCCCGGCGAGGCCGACCTCGACCGCGACGGCCCGCGCGGCACCACCGGCGCCGAACAGCACGACGCGACGTCCCCTGGGATCCTGGACGGCCTTGAGCGACTCGAGGAATCCCTTGCCATCGGTATTCTCGCCGATGAGCTGGTGGCCGCGACGCACGACGCAGTTCACGGCGCCGATCAGCGTGGCGGATTCGCCGAGTCCATCCAGGTGGGGGATGACGGTGACCTTGTGGGGCATGGACAGGTTGAACCCGCGGAATCCCATGGCTCGCGCACCGAGGACGGCATGGGCGAGATCGGGGGGTGCGACCTCCATGTTCACGTAGCGCCAATCGAGGCCATGGTGTCGGAACGCGGCCTCCACCATGGCGACGGTGGGATTGCCGGCGGCGCCCTGGGAGAGGCAGCCAACGAGTTCGCTGAGGAAGCGGGGAGTGGGCATGGGGGGTGGGTGAACGTGGGTTACTTGAGCGAGGGGTCCTTCTCGGCGTCGGCTTTCCGGTAGAGGCTCGTCGGGATGAGCAGCTCCTTCGGGACATCCTCCCCCTTGGAGTGTTTCACGATGGCCCGGACGATCTCGACGCCCATGCGATCGGGAAACTGGATGGGGTCGGCATGGATCTTCCCGGCCTTGATGGCCTGCTTTCCCTCGGGTTGGCCGTCGAACCCGATGATCGTGACCTGTCCGGTCCTGTTGGCCTTCTCGAGCGCGGCCCGGGCGCCGAGGGCGGAGGGATCGTTGATGGCGAAGATGCCGCGGAGGTCGGGTGTCGCCTGGAGTGCATCCTCGGCGGCCTTGTAGCCGAGGTCCTTGGCACCACCGCCATCGAGTTCCATGACGATGTCGATCCTCGGCACCCCCTTGGCGTTGTGGGCGTCTATGACGTCGCGGAAGCCCTTCACGCGGAGCCGGCAGGACTCGGCCTGCTTGAAGTGGAGGATGGCCACCTTGCCGCCGGCGGATCCGAGCGCCTCGAGCATCGCCTGGCCGGCTTCCTTGCCGCCACCGAAGTTGTCGGTCGCGACCTGGGTCAGGAGCTTCACTCCAGGCTCGTTGCAGGGGATGTCGACGGTCAGCACCGGGATCCCGGCGGCATTGGCCTCCTGGATGACGGGGACGATCGAGCGGGACTCGCAGGGGCTGAGGACGATGGCGGCGCACCTGCGGACGACGAAGTCCTTCACGTGGTTGGCCTGGCGGGCGACGTCGGTGTCGGCACTGAGGACGATCGTGTCGTAGCCCAGCTTCGCGGCCTCGGTCGTGATGGTGTCGCCGATGACCTTGAAGAAGGGGTTCTGGAGCGTGAGAAGAGTGACCCCGATGGTGCCCTTGGAGGGTTTTGCCGGGGTGGCCCCCGAGGGGCCTCCCGGGGTGCCGGAGGTCTCCTGGGACCGGTTGCAACCCAGGGCGAGGAGCAGCAGGAACAGGGGAATGGTGAGCGGTCTTGCGTTCATGGCAGGAGGTCGGGCGGAGTGGAGCGGGTTCTGGAGCGGGAAGGGATGGGTTGAGGGGAACCGATTCCCGAGGGGTTTGTCCATCTTCCGGCAGCCCGACCGCCCAGCGCCCTGCCCAGCCCGAGCGCCCTACCGGGGATCGGTCCGCCGGGTGGGATTCGAGGAGAGGGGCCGGGTCCAGGTCCCCGATCCGCGGTCTGCCCTCCTTGCGTCCGCGTGCGTCGCCTCCGGGGGACACCGTGTCTCGACACTGGCGCCGTCCGCGCCGTAGCGTTTCGCGGAACTCTCCCGTCCATGAACCTCTCACTCTCCCTCCTTTTCCCGGGCATCGCCCTCGCCTCAACCCTGCTCGCGTTCTCGACGGCCGCTGCCGGTCCCGGAAAACGCATCCTTGCGGGCGATGACTCCACCCGTCGCCTCGCCATCGTCGCGCCCGACGGCTCGCTCGAGTGGGAGATCCCGGTCACCGCGATCCACGACGCCACCGTGCTGCCCAACGGGAATGTGCTGCTCCAACAAGGGTGGACCCGGGTCCAGGAGGTGACCCCCGACCGGAAGGTGGTCTGGGAATACGACGCCGCGAAGGCCAACCCGGGCAAGCCGGTCGAGGTCCACGCGTTCCAACGTCTGCCTTATGGACTGACGATGATCGCCGAGTCGGGTCCCGGCCGGATCATCGAGGTCGATCGCGAGGGCAAGATCCACCGGGAGGTGAAGCTCCAGGTCGATCACTCCAACGCCCATTCCGACACCCGCCTAGTCCGCAAGCTGGGCAATGGGAACTATCTTGTGGCCCACGAGGCGGACGGTCGGGTCCGCGAGTATTCCCCCGAGGGCAAGATCGTCTGGCAGTACGACGTCCCGCTCTTCGGAAAGGAGGGCAAGGGAGGTCATGGACCGGAGGCGTTCGGGAACCAGGTCTTCGCCGCCACCCGGCTCGCCAACGGCAACACGCTGATCGGCACCGGCAACGGGCACAGCGTGCTCGAGGTCAATCCGGCGGGTTCCATCGTCTGGAAGGTCGAGCAGAAGGATCTCCCCGGCATCACCCTCGCCTGGGTCACACGGGTCGAGCGACTCCCGAACGGCAACACGCTCATCGGCAACTGCCATGCGGGCCCGGAGAACCCCCAGCTCATCGAGGTCACCCCGGGTCGTCAGGTGGTGTGGAGCTGGACCGACTTCAAGAACTTCGGGAATTCCACGCCGGTGGTGGCGGTTTTGCCTCCCCGGAAGTAGCTTCCCTCCATAATGGCATCCGTTCCTCCTCCCCTCCGTCGGCTCCGGTCGCGGCTGGTCCTCGCGGTGGTCGGGATGATGGTGTCGCTGGCGTCGGGCGCGGAGCCGTCCCCCGCCGATCTCGAGTTCTTCGAGAAGCGCATCCGACCGGTCCTGACGAGGGCCTGCTTCGACTGCCACAGCGGGGAGGCGAAATCTGTCAAGGGAGGCCTCCGACTCGACACCCATGAGGCTCTGCTGAAGGGCGGGGAGAACGGGTCGGTCGTGACCCCCGGGGAGCCGCAGTCCAGCCGCCTGATCGCCTCGGTCCGATGGACCGACGAGGAGTTCCGCATGCCGCCGAAGCGGAGTCTCGCCGCGGCCGAGATCGCCGATCTCGAGGAGTGGGTCCGTCGCGGGGCACCCTGGCCCTCCGATCCTGTCCCGACCGCCGGACCCCGCCGCCGTGGCTTTGAGATCACCGACCAGGACCGCGGCCACTGGGCCTTCCAGCGCGTGGGGCGTCCGGTTCCCCCGGTGCCGCAGACCGGGCCCGCCGCTTCCCATCCGGTCGACGCCTTCATCGCCCAGGGACTCCGGGATCGCCAGCTGGCGGCCGCTCCCGAGGCGGATCGGCGGACCCTGATCCGACGGGTGTCCTACGATCTTCTAGGCCTGCCCCCGACCCCCGAGGAGGTGGAGGCGTTTGTCGGGGATCGGTCCGACACCGCATGGGAACGGCTCATCGAGCGGCTGCTGGCGTCCCCCCACTACGGGGAGAAGTGGGGGCGTCACTGGCTGGACCTCGTGCGGTTTGCCGAGACCAACAGCTACGAGCGCGACGGGGCCAAGCCGAACGCGTGGCGCTATCGCGATTACGTGATCGGCTCGTTCAACGCCGACAAGTCCTTCGACCGCTTCGTCCGGGAACAGCTCGCCGGGGACGAGCTGCCCGATGCGGATGACGAGGCGCGCATCGCGACGGGGTACTATCGGCTGGGGATCTGGGACGACGAGCCGGCCGACCGGGAGCTGGCCCGGTACGACCAGCTGGATGATCTGGTGGCCACGACCGGGCAGGTGTTTCTTGGACTGACCGTCGACTGCGCCCGGTGTCACGACCACAAGATCGATCCCATCGGCCAGCGCGACTACTACTCGCTTCTCTCGTTCTTCCACAACGTGACGCCCTACCGGAACGGCGGGGACACCGACGAGGTGATCCTGGGCGGGTTGGCCGCCGCGGGTGCGGCACCGGCCAAGGCGTTGGTGGTGAGCGAGACCGGGACAAACGCACCCGAGACCCGGGTGCTGGCCCGGGGCAACCCGGGCAGTCCCGGCGATCGGGTCGAGCCGGCCTTCCTCCAGGTGCTGGATCCGCCGCAGCCCCGGATCGTGCCGCCGGCCTCGGGGAAGTCGTTGGGACGTCGTCTCGCCCTCGCCGACTGGATCGTCTCCCCGGAGAACCCCCTCACGGCCCGCGTCTGGGTCAACCGCGTGTGGCAGCATCATTTCGGACGGGGCCTCGTGAGGACCCCGAGCGATTTCGGGCGTCAGGGCCAGGCCCCGACGCATCCTGAACTGCTCGACTGGCTGGCCCGGCAGTTCATGGAGCAGGGCTGGAGCGTGAAGAACCTCCATCGCCTGATCCTGAACTCCGCCGCATACCGCAGATCCACGGCCGCCAGCCGGGAGGCCCTCCAGCGGGATCCGGCCAACGATGCGCTGTCGCACTTCGACATGCGACGGCTCACGGCCGAGGAAATCCGCGACTCCCTGCTGTGGGTGAGTGGACCCGTCAACCGGGCGATGCACGGTCCCGGCGTCTTTGTGACCCTGCCGCCCGAGGTGCTCGCCGGACAATCGGTTCCCGGCAGTGGATGGGGGAAGGCTCCTCCCGAGGAACAGGTCCGACGCAGCGTCTACATCCACGTCAAGCGATCGCTTCTGACACCGATCCTCCTGGGATTCGATCTGGCCGAGCCGGATCGTTCGACCCCGGTCCGGTTTGCCACCACCCAGCCCACCCAGGCGCTGGGGATGTTGAACAGCCGCTTCGTCCGGGACCAGGCCACGCGTCTGGCCCGACGGCTGGAAGAGGAGGCCCCCGGTGACCCCCGGGATCAGGTCGCCCGCGCCCTGTACCTCGTGACGGGGCGTCCCGCCACCGGGGACGACCTCGACCGCGGGCTGCGTCTCATCGGGTCGCTGTCCGGACAGGAGGGTCTGGATCCGCGGGCCGCCCTGGAGGCCTTCTGCCTCCTCGCGCTGAACCTCAACGAGTTCGTGTATCTCGACTGACCCCTTCACTGCCATGAACCCCGATGCCTCCACCCCCCGTGGTCAGTTCTGTCGTCGCACCCGTCGTGAATTCCTCTGGGAGGCGGGTGCCGGGTTCACGGGGCTGGCGCTGGCCGGATTGATGGCCCGGGATGGGGTTTTGCCGCGGATCCAGGCGGCGCCGACGCCTGGCGGCTTCGTGAACCCCCTGGCGCCCCGGCAGCCCATGCGCACGGCCCGGGCCAAGAGCGTCATCTTCCTCTTCATGTATGGCGGTCCGAGCCATGTGGACACCTTCGACCACAAGCCGGCCCTGTACCCGCTCGACGGCAAGACGATCACCGTCAAGACGTTCGGCCGGGGTGGACGCAAGAACGAGGGCCGGGTGGTCGGCCCGAAGTGGGCCTTCAAGCCCTACGGCCAGTGCGGCAAGCAGGTCAGCGATCTGTTCCCGAACGTCGGCCGCTGCGTGGACGACATCGCCTTCCTGCACAGCATGACGGCCGATTCACCGATCCATGGCTCGGCGATGCTCCAGATGAACACCGGGAAGATCCTGTCGGGGAGCCCGTGTCTAGGGTCGTGGGTCAACTATGGCCTGGGCAGCGCGAGCGAGAATCTGCCGGGGTTTGCCGTGATGCTCGACCCGATCGGGGGGCCGATCAGCGGGGCCAAGAACTGGTCGAGCGGCTACATGCCGGCCAGCTACCAGGGCACCGTGCTCCGGTCGGCCGGCGACCCGATCCTCGATCTGCAGCGTCCGGAGGGCATGACCGCCCCGATGCAGCGTCGGATCCTCGACTCCCTCCGCGAGTACAACTCCGACCATGCCGCGGCGCATCCGGACAACTCGAACCTCGCCGCCCGGATCGCCAGCTATGAGCTGGCCTTCAACATGCAGCGCCACGCGCCCGAGGCCGTCGATCTCAGCCGGGAGAGCGCTGCCACCCGGGAGCTCTATGGGATCAACAGCCCCCGGACCCAGGAGTTCGGGCGACGCTGTCTCCTGGCCCGCCGTCTGGTGGAGCGGGGGGTCCGCTTCGTCCAGCTCTACGCCGGCGGGGCCCATAACGACGACAATTGGGACGCGCACTCGGATCTCGAGAGGAACCACAATTTCCACGCGGGCCGCACCGATCGACCCATCGCCGGCCTGCTGCAGGACCTCAAGCAGCGCGGACTCCTGGACGAGACCCTGGTGATCTGGGGGGGCGAGTTCGGACGTCAGCCGACGGCGGAATACGAGAAGGGGACCGGACGCGACCACAACGCCTACGGGTTCACCATGTGGATGGCCGGAGGCGGGGTGAAGGGCGGGGTGAGCGTGGGGCAGACCGACGAGCTGGGTTCGGCCGCCGTGGAGGATCGACTCCATGTGAAGGATCTGCACGCCACGGTGCTGCACCTCATGGGACTCGATCCCAACCAGCTGAGCTACTTCTACGGGGGACTGGACCAGAAGCTGGTCGGCGTGGAGGAGGTCCAGCCGATCCGGGCGATCCTCTAGGGGGCAAACCCGGCCGCCGCGTGGGGCAGGGGATCCAGACACACCGAGGTTCCCCTTTCCTTTCCGGAATCGATGGCTAGATACCAGGAGGAGGCCGGATGAAGGTGCATCACAACAGCCCGCGGGCGATCCGATCGGGGTTCACCCTGATCGAGCTCCTCGTGGTCATCGCGATCATCGCGATCCTCGCGGCCATCCTGTTGCCCTCCCTCTCACGGGCGAAGACGGCCGCCCTCAGCACCCAGTGTCGGAACAACCTGAGACAGGTCGGCCTCGCGCTGGCGATGTACACCCAGGACCACCGGGTCTACCCCTACACGGTCGACGCGAACTCGACCAACACGTGGTTCACCTCGATCGCCCGAAACCATGGCAACACGACCAATCTGATGCGGTGTCCGACCTTCAAGGGCGAGTGGCCCGTCGACAAGTCGATCGTCTGGATGTTCGGCAACGCCTACATGCGGGGTCCGACGGGGCCCGACAAGATCGTGGGCGTCAGCTACGGCTACAATGGGTTCGGGATCGGGTCGGCCGGGAAGACCCTATGGCAGGACAATCTCGGTCTGGGCTTCGTGGTGGCACCGGGCGAGGAGGTGCCCCAGGTGCGTGAGGAAAGGGTGGTGGCTCCGGCCGACATGATCGCGGTGGCCGACTCCATGCCGCAACCGGGGTTTCCCCAGTACTATTCGTTCCTGCTGTCGATCGGCAGCCTCCCGTCGAAGCAGCGCCACAACGGTGGGGCGAATGTCCTGTTCGCGGATGGCCACGTGATCGGGATCCGGAATCCCCAGCTGGTGGAGGACACGGACACGAACCGACGGCGCTGGAACCACGACCACCAACCCCATCCGGAGGTGGCGTTCTAGCACGCCGGGGTGGATGCCTCCCCGACCTGCCTAGCGCTCCTATCGGCGTCGGAGATCTAGGGCCACCAGCCGGTCTTCGCTCCGCAGATAGAGTCTACCGTCCGAGAGGACGGGTCCGGCCCAGCAGGGGTAGTGCAGCGAGGGCGCCTGCCACCGGGCCAGCTCCTGGCACTTCTGGCTGTCTGCCTGGAAGATCCCCACCAGGCCCCCTTCGCCCAGGGCGTAGAGGACGCCATCGGCCCAGATCAGGGAGCCGCGTCCGAACACCGGAGGTTGCCTGGAGCCGGACTTCCCCCAGCGTTCGTCGCGTTCCCAGGCCACCTTGCCGGTGGCGAGGTCGAGGCATCGGAGCATCGAATCGGGCTCGTTGCGTCCGCTGAACCCGTACAGATGGCCATCGACCCGGACCGGCGTGCTCCAGTGCATCTCGAGGCCGAGTCCCCGCCAGACCTCCTGCAGCGCCATCGGGGCGCTGGTCGCCCGGAGGAGGAGCGATCCGGTCCGGTAGTAGGCGCTGGACACCAGGATGTCGTTGCCCATGACGACGGGGTTGGCGGCGTTGACCGATTCCTCCACCCGGGCGCGGAACCAGCGCTGGAATAGGACCTGTCCCTGGACGGGGTCAACGCCGACGAGCCCCTGTCGCATGAGACACAGCACCACCCGTTTTCCGTGGAGGGTGGCGGCGACGGGGGAGGCGTAGCTCGCCTGCTTCTCCCAGCGCTTCCACTGGATCGGAGCTTCGCCCGGCCACCCGAGCATGGGCTGACCCTGCCAGTTCTTCTCGCCCACCGAGGCCCAGACCGTCGCGCCGGTCTCGGGATCGAACGCCACGACCCCGGAATCAGGCTGCCCCCCGACCATCACGATCAGTCGTCCCCCTTCAAGGATGGGGGAGGAACCGACCCCGAAGAACGCCTCGGGGACCTCGAAGTCCTTGGCCGTGTCCCGCTGCCACCGGAGACGTCCGGTGGCCGTGTCGAACGCGCTCAGCTTCCCCTCGGCGCCGTAGGTGAAGACGGTGCCCTTGGAGACCAGCGGGGCGCAGCGAGGCCCGCTGTTGTAGCCGTAGGGATCCTGGAATGCGGTGGGATAGCCGTTGGTCCACAGGATCCGTCCGGTGACCGGATCCATCGCCTGGAGGATCTCGGTCGCGCCGATCCGGTGGAAGAGGAACAGCTTTCCCCCGGCAACCGATGGCGCGGCGTAGCCCGTGCCCACGGCGAGGTCGAACACCACGGTGGGGCCCGATGCGGGAAAGGACCGGATCAGGTTCGTCTCCGGGGAACGGTTGTCCCCGGTTGGACCGAGAAAGCCCGGCCAGTCGGCACCGGTCAGGAGGCCTGCGGTGGCGAGGAACAGAACCAGGACTCGGATCAGCATGCCGTGATTTTCGGCGCCGCGGCCCCGGAAGGGCAAGCGTCCATCTGGACGCATCCGCTGGGATCAGTCGGACTCCGACCAGTCGGCCAGCTTCAGGAACTCGCGGGCCTTGCGCCGTTCGTAACGGTGCTTCTGGGGTTTTCTCTGCCGGTCCTCGACAGCCCGGAAGGGGTGCTTGGTGTCGCGGAGGGCTTCAGTGACGAGGTCGTTGCTCTTTTGCATGGTCTCGATTCTCCGAGGCCCCAGGAAGTCGCCCGTGGATCGAACGCTCCTCTGGGGAATTTCAACCCGACGGAAGCAGATTTCCTGCCTTCTCATTCCTGTCAACACACGGCATGGCGCTGGTCCCGGGATCGCGGCCCGGCCGACGCTCCGCACTGGCTCTGTGCTGGATCATTGCATCCGTCCCCGTGGCCGGCATCTTCTCCGCGCACATGCTCGGGCGCGTTTGGCACACGATGGGGCTTCGGGGAATTCTCGCGATTCTCGGACCCCTCCATGCCGTCGTCGGAGCCGAAGCCGGTCCACAACCCGCGGCGCCCTCGGTTGTCGGGAACACCAACAAACCTCGGGCCGAGGTCTTCGCGGTCCAGGATCCCGCCGCCACCGCGGCGTTCGTGCCGAACCCATCCGTGGTCCGACGCCTCGTCGAGCGCGGCCTCATTGCCCTGGCCGACACGGCCGACATCACGAACGCCTGGCGGGCGTTGATCCGGACCAACGACGTCGTGGGGTTCAAGGTGACCTCGGCCGCGGGCGAGATGAGCGGTACCCGTCCTGCCGTGGTGAAGGCGCTCGTGGAGACCCTTCTCGCCGCGGGACATCCTGCGAAGCAGATCGTCATCTGGGACAAGCGCACGGTGGACCTGCGCCAGGCGGGCTGGCAGGCGCTGGCCGCGTCCCTCGGGGTCCGCTGTCGGTCGAGCGAGGAGGCCGGATGGGATCCGAATCCCGACCGGGCCTATGAGAAGCCCGTGATCGGCCGTCTGGTGGCCGGGGACCTGGAATTCGACCAGCGACAGGACCTCAACGCAGGTCGTCGATCCCATGTGACCCGTCTGCTGACCCAGGAGCTCACCGTGGTCATCCCGGTCACCCCGGTCCTGGCCCACAACCTGGCCGGTGTGAACGGTCAGCTGGTGGGTCTCGCCCTCGGGTCCATCGACAACAGCCTGCGCTTCCAGAACAACCCGGCGCTCCTGGCGGAGGCCGTTCCGGAGATCTGCGCCCTCGACGACCTCCTCGCGCGCGTCGTGTTCGGCGTCAGCGACGCCCTGACCTGCCAGTATCGCGGCGAGGAAAGCCTGCGTCTCTACGACACCGTCGTCCTCAACGAGCTGCGCTTCAGCCGCGATCCCCTGGCCCTCGACGCCCTCGCCGTCGACGACATCGTCCGGGCCCACAAGGCGTCGCCCTACGCGGTGGGCAAGATCTACGAGACCGACCTGTATGTGAATGCCGAGCTCCTCGAGCTGGGGGTGTCGGACCTGAAGCGGATCGACGTGAAGAAGGGGAAATGAGGGCGGGGGCTGGGACCTGGGGTCGGTTTTCCGAACCGAGGGTCGCTCGGCAGACTTCCATTGCTGGCCCCGAGGCTCTCCCGGTACAACGTGGGGCCCCGGGACAATGGGTCCCTGGGAGATCCATTCCTCCATGAGCCAGACACGTCTTGAATCCGATACGATGGGACAGATCGAGGTCCCGAACGACAGGTACTACGGCGCCCAGACCGCCCGAAGCGTCCACTTCTTCGACATCGGCCACGACGTCATGCCCCGTGCGGTGATCCGGGCCATGGGGCTCCTCAAGAAGGCCTGTGCGCAGGTGAATGCCGACCTCGGCAAGCTGTCCGAGGACAAGCTCGCCCTCATTGCCGCCGCGGCCGACGAGGTCATCGACGGCCGGCTCGACCCGCACTTCCCGGTGCACATCTGGCAGACGGGTTCCGGGACGCAGTCGAACATGAATGCCAACGAGGTCATCGCGAACCGCGCGATCGAGATGGCCGGCGGGGTCATGGGTTCCAAGAAGCCCGTCCACCCGAACGACGACGTCAACATGTCGCAGTCGTCGAACGACACCTTCCCCACGGCGATGCACATCGCGGCCGCCGAGGAGCTCGTCCACCGCCTGATTCCGGCCTGCCGGAAGTTCCGGGCGGCGCTCGAGGCCAAGCGCGTCGCGTTCGACGGCATCGTGAAGGTGGGACGCACCCACCTCCAGGACGCCACACCGGTGACGTTTGGACAGGAGTTCTCGGGCTATGTGTCGTTGATCGACCGCAACATCGCCCGTCTCGAGACCGTCCTCCCGGGCCTGCTCGACCTCGCGATCGGCGGGACCGCGGTGGGGACCGGTCTGAACTCGCATCCGGAGTTCGCCGATCGCGCCGCGCGCAAGATCGCGGAGCTGACCGGTCTGGGCTTCACCAGCCACCCGAACAAGTTCGCGGCGCTGAGCGCCCACGACGAGTTCGTGTTCGCCTCGGGGGCCCTGCGCACCCTGGCCGGATCGCTGATGAAGATCGCCAACGACATCCGCTGGCTTGGATCCGGCCCGCGCTGTGGTCTCCGCGAGCTGCAGCTCCCGGAGAACGAACCCGGTTCGTCCATCATGCCCGGCAAGGTGAATCCCACCCAGAGCGAGGCCATGACCATGGTCGCCGTGCAGGTGATGGGCAACGACGTCGCCATCGGCATCGCCGGGAGCCAGGGCAACTTCGAGCTCAACGTCTTCAATCCCGTCATGGTGTTCAACTTCCTGAACTCCATCCGGCTGCTCTCCGACACCATGGTCAGCTTCGCCGACCACTGCCTCGAGGGGCTCAAGGTCAACGAGGAGGTCGTGGCGCACTACCTCGACATCAGCCTCATGAACGTCACCGCGCTCAACCCGCACATCGGCTACGAGAAGGCGGCGGCGATCGCGAAGAAGGCCCAGAAAGAGGGCACCAGCCTCAAGGCGGCGGCCCTCGCGCTGGGCCATCTCACCGCGGAGCAGTTCGACCAGTGGGTCGTGCCGCAGCGGATGACCCGCCCGTGAGGATCGGTCGACGGTTCCCTCGGAACCGGAACCCCAACCTGGAACCCCGGATGACCCCACCCACCGGCACCCCTCCAGGTGCGTGGGTCGGTCTCTCCGCCGCCTGGCGGTTGGCCGCGGCCTGGATCGGCCTCCTTCTCGCCATCGAAGTCCTGTTGCCGTTGGCCCTTGCCGCGCCGGATCGGCCATCGACATCGGCGGTATCCGCGGCACCGCGTCCGAACCTTCTCGTCGTCGTCACCGACGACCAGCGGTTCGACGCCCTCGGATGTGCGGGCAACCGGTACATCCGGACGCCCGAGATCGACCGGCTGGCCCGGGAGGGGGTCCGGTTCCGCAATGCGTTCGTGACCACCCCGATCTGCTGCGCGAGCCGGGCCTCGCTCCTGACCGGACAGTACGCACGACGCCACGGGATCGAGGACTTCGTGCGGGGTCTTTCGCCGACGCAGTGGGCCGAGACCTATCCGGGACTGCTCCGGCGCGCAGGCTATCGCGTCGGCTTCGTCGGCAAATTCGGAGTCGGGGACGCTGCAGCGATCGAACGTCGGACCCACGACTTCGACTTCTGGCGGGGACGTCCGGGTCAGGCGGGAACCCGGTTCATCGACCCTTCGGATCCGTCCCGGCGTCACATGACGGCCCGGATGGGGGACGAGGCGATCGAGTTCCTGTCGGGCTGCTCGAACGGGGTTCCATTCTGCCTGTCGATCAGCTTCAACGCACCGCATGCGCGGGACGGCCAGGACCGGGAGTTCGAGCCGGATCGTCGCGACGAATCCCTCTACGCCCTGGATCGGCTGTCGTTCCCGGCCTCGGCGACGGAGGCGGACTTCGACCGGATGGTCCCGTGGGTCCGGGACTCGGAGGCGCGTCGACGCTGGAAATCCCGGTTCGGGACCGACGCCCTGGCGCAGGCGACGCTCAAGGACTACTACCGGCTCGTCACGGGCATCGACCGCGAGGTGGGACGTCTCCGCGAGGAACTCGGACGTCGGGGACTGGCCGATTCGACGGTCCTCGTGTTCACGTCCGACAACGGCTGGTTCGCGGGCGAGCATGGGCTGGCCGACAAGTGGTTTCCCTATGAGGAGTCGATCCGCGTCCCGCTGATCCTGTTCGATCCACGTCTCCCGGCGTCGCGCCGGGGCCGGGTGGTCGATGCCCTTGCGTTGAACATCGATCTCGCACCGACGCTGCTGGAGTGGGCCGGGATTCCGCAACCGGACCGGATGCAGGGTCGGAGTCTGGTGCCCTGGACGGGGCGGAGGTCTCCCACCTCCTGGCGGACCGACTTCCTGGTGGAACACCGGTTCCAGCATGCCTCGATTCCGTCCAGCGAAGGCGTGCGTGACCTGCGGTGGAGCTACTTCCAGTGGCTGTCGCCGAACCCCGAGCGGGATGAGCTGTACGATCTGGTCCGGGACCCGCTGCAGCGTCGGGACCTGATGCTCGGGGATCGGCCGCCTGGGGTTCTCGAGCGGCTCCGGATCCGTCTCCGGGAGCTGACCGCCGAGGCGCGGTAGTCTGCGGAGCACCGGGAGTCATCCGGTTCAAGGCGACCTCGGGCGCACCGACATGTCCCCGGTAGAGGAGTTCGCGGCGGCGCAGCTCGGCCTGTTCGCGGCCGGTGATGCGTCGGATGTCGTCCTCGCCGATCCGGGTGTGGGCCAAGATGTCCTCGTTGAGGATCCGGACACCCGGGGACGCGATGGCGCCGGACGCCAGCTCCTCCCATCCGGGCACGCCGAGCTTCCGGACGATGAGGGCATCGAGGGGCGCATTGGGTTCGGGGGCGATCTCGGCGGCGACCGGCACACCGCCGCAGGGCAGTCCCAGCACCAGCAGGTCGGGCCACCGGGCGAACCGGCGCAGCGCCTGCGCGAGTGCACGTCCGGCCTCGATGCGGTCACGGAATCGGGACGGAGGACTCATGGGATCGGTGGGCCGTGGATTCCTCGACGAAATGACGACGGAACCAGGTGCCGCCGAGGCGGGAGACCTGGTCCAAGGCGCCGGGTTCCTCGAAGAGATGGGTGGCTCCCGGGATGAGCTGCAGCTTGGCCTTGCACCGGAGATTTGACATCGCATTCCGGTTGAGCTGGAGCACGTCCCAGTCGTCTCCGCCCACGATCAGGAGGGTAGGCACAGTCACCTTGCACAGCGCGGCGCCGGCAAGATCGGGTCGGCCTCCGCGGGAGACGATGGCATCGACCGGGCACCCAGGCTGGGCGGAGGCCACCAGGGCGGCAGCCGCCCCCGTGCTGGCTCCGAAGAATCCGAACCGTCGTCCGGAGCCCCCTGGCTGGCTGGCAACCCATCGTGTGGCCTTCATGAGGCGTCCTGCGAGCAGGGGAATGTTGAACCGTCGGTTCAGCGTCACCCAGTCCTCCGCCTCCTCGGGCGGGGTCAGGAGGTCGAACAGCAGCGTGCCCAGTCCGGCCGACTGCAGGCGTCGGGCGACGCACCGGTTCCGCGGACTGTTCCGGCTTCTCCCGCTGCCATGGACGAAGATCACGAGGCCGTCGGACCGGTCCGGTATCGCCAGGATGCCCTCGAGGGTGCCGCCCTCCACGGAAATATGGACCTCGGTTTCGGTGGTGGGGCGCAGGGGTGGGGATTGGGTTCGCATGGCAGCCCGGGTTCCTCGGTCCCCGGTGCAGTGGGGATGAGGACCCGATGGGGGCGTCCAATGCAGGGGGCGTGCCTGTCGTCGGTTGGCCGGCGCAAGGGGAAGGGCGTGGAGCCTCGATCCGGGCCAGCCACGCCAACGGCGTTGCGGCTGGAAACGCGTTGGGACGGAGACCCAGGCTCGCCTCGCGGGCTCGGCAACCCTGGGCCGGGGGACGGAATCCCGTTGGGATTTAACCGCGGGGACGGCTGGGGGAGATGGGTGGATTCGGTGCGGTGATCCTGGTGCGGCGATCGTGGTGCGGTATCGCGCCTCGACGCGGCGGACATCCCTCCGGGATGGCGACAAGGTGCGTGGCTGGGCCAAGGGTAGGGCTACGACGCCCTGGCATCCTGGGACTCACAACTCCTTCAGACCCTCGATCAGACGCCGTCGCAGGGCCAGTCCGACCGCCGTCGCGGTGCAGAGGCATCCGCTGGCGAGCACCGCCCCCAACGTGACGGCCAGGCTGTTCACCGGGAGTCCGGACCCCGGCTGTATTAGGGACGGCCAGACCGCCACGGCCGCCGTGGCGGTGCCGATGCCGATGCCGGCCAGCAGCAGGATCCCATGTTCCAGGGCCAGCCACGACCCGATCGACCGCGACGGGAATCCCACGGCCTGCATCAGGGCCAGCTCCCCACGACGTTCCTGGATGTTCCGCGCCACCACCACACCCAGGCCCACCGTCCCCAGGAGCAGCCCGAGTCCGCCGAGCATCTGGAAGGTGTTGAGGTAGGTGTTCTGCACCGCGTTGAAGCGGTCCAGCCGCCGCACCGTCGGGGTCAGCTCCAGTCCCACGTCCTGCAGGGCCCGACTCCACCCCGCGATCAGGTTCGTGCCCCCGTGGGGCGCATCGATGAGCAGGACCCGGTGCCCGCCTTCGCCGGGATACAGCCGGGTGAAGTCGGCCTCGGACACGATCAGGCTGCCCTGGAGGATGGAGTTCGCGACGGCACCCACGATGCGGAGCCGGACCGGGCGACCCCGTTCGTCCGACACCTCCAGCGTGTCCCCGATTCCCAGATGCAGCGCCCACTGGAGGGAGTTGGCGTCACCGATGGCTGGGATCTCCGGGATCCCGGAGTCCGCCGCGGCCGGTCTCGTTGGCCGGTCTAGGGCCAGCCAGCCGTTGGTGACCCCGAGGGTGGTGTCGACCCGCGTGAAGGTGAACGCCTGGCGTTGGGCCAGCAGTCCGGGATCCACCCCGAGGATCCGGGGACGCTGGGCGCGGTTCAGGTTCAGGCAGCTGGCCTCGTCGCCATCCCGGACCCGGAAGGGCACCACCGAGACCCCGGGTTCCGACTCCAGGCCGTGGAACTCCCGACCCTTGGCCGTGTTCAGATCCTGCAGGAGGGGCAGGGTGGTCTCCCCCCAGAGCGCGAAGCCGCCCGTGCCCGAGGAACGCAGGCCGGCCTCGCGTCCTGCGTCGAGACGGTGCGCCGCCACGCCGATGATCAGGAACGTGGCCGAGGCCAGCAGGCTGATCGTCCCGATCGATCTCGCCGGACGAAGGGCCAGCGACCGGAGGGCGAGTCCCCGGAGACTCCGGATCGCCCAGGGCGCCGATACCGTCTCGGCCGGCAGCAGGCGCGCCAGGGCGATCCGGACCCCCAGCAATGCCGTGATCAGCCAGAGGGCCCCGGCTCCGAAGAACTGCTGGGGCTCCACGGTCCGTCGGCTCCAGGCGACAGCGGTCAATCCGACCGCGACGAGGAGCCCGGTCCAGGCCCCCCAGCGAATCCACCGTGGCAGCGTCCGCGACACCACGGCGTCTTCGACGCCGCCCAGCTGCAACAGGTCGCGTGGGGGACGACGTCCCAGCGTCCGCAGCATCCCCCCGAGTGTCGCGGCGGAGATGGCGGTCGACAGGCCCACGCCGGTCGCGAGGTGCAGCCATGTCAGATGGAATCCCAGTCCCGCTCCGGCCACCGCGTCGCGCCAGAGGGTCGACAGTCCCCACAGGATGCCGCGGGCGTAGGCGACGCCCACGAGAGCCCCGATCCAGGCTCCGATGGCAGACAGCACCACGCCCTCGAGGAGGATGAGCCCCTGCACCCGACGGATCCTCCACCCGAGGGCGACGAGGATCCCGATCTCGGAGCTGCGGCGGTCGAGGGCAAAGCGGAACAGCATCGCCGTCAGGAGCAGTGCCGAGACGATCAGGAAGAAGCTGAACCCGATGAATAGTCCGCCAAAATCCTGTCCTCCGGTCGCCCCGCGCTGGGCCGCGACGCCGATGGACCGCCACACGAGTCCGACGTCCCCGGGCTTCAGGAGGCGCTGGTTCAGGTCCCGGGTGAGGGCCTCGACCACCGTCGGGGTGGCGGCACCGTCGTCCGGGATCCATCGGACCGCGGTCAGATCCCCGAACCGGTTGGCCCAGAGCCGCTGACCAATCCGGAGCGAGACGAAGGCCTTCGGCGTTCCGCGCCACTGCTTCCAGTAGGTCTCGTCTTCGTCGCGGATCGTGTGGACCAGTTCAAATCCCGCGTCCCAGTCCCGCGTGCTCTCCGCCTTCGACAAGCCCGGGAACTCCGGCATCAGGGTCCGGTCGGCATGCACGCTCTCCATCGGAACCACTTGCCGGACCCGGAACGTCTGGGTGTGCTCGGTGAGCCGACTCCCGGCGTCGACGCGGTAGTACGTCATCTCGACCGGATCCCCCGCCTTTACCCGGAGATCCCGGGCGAGCCAGTCGTTGACCACGATCTCGTCGTCCTGCAGATCGGCGGGCGTGTACGGCGCCCCGGCGGCCGTGACCATTGAGTATGGGGTCAGACGATCCCCGTGGCGGAGTCCGTTCACGAGGTAGGTCAGAATCGGGATCCGCCGGGCGGGGACCTCGACCCGTTCGGTGGCCTGGACGATGGGGGGCTCCAGAAAGATGCGTCGGGTGGCCAGCTCGACGGTGTTGGATGGCACGGCACTTGGGATCGCGGCGAGGCTCAGTCCACCATCCGCAAGGGTCCACGCCTGCCCGAGTGCCTGGGTGGCGGCAGCCTCGTCGGCGAGGAGGTCGGATCCGGGTGCGGTTCGCAGGAGGAGGTTGGCGAGGCCGGGGAGTCCGACGGCGTCGGCCAGCTGGTCTTGGTCCACCCACGCGTTCATTGGGGGCTGCGAGCCGCTGGTAAGGCTGAAGTCACCCTCCGTTGGGGTGAGGATCCCCGACACCTTCAGGCGCAGGGCGACCGATTGGTCATCGCGGGGGGTGACGACGGCATCGCGCGAGAGGGCGCTGGGCTTGGTGATGCGGAGAATCAGCTCGTCGTCGACCGTCGCCTGGAGCGCTTCGGCCAGGGCGGCGCTCAGGGCCACCTGGCCGCGGGTCGGGACTCCCCTGGGAGTGGATCCACCCCAAAACGTCCAGAACCGGGGATCCGCCCCGAGGACCTGCACCTGGTTCACCCGCGCCTCGCCGTCCTGACGGTTCGCGGTGCCGAGCAGCTGCAGCAGGGGGGCGGTGTCGGGACCCTGGAGCAGGCCGTTCCGGAAGAACCGATCCCCTCCCAGGATGGCCAGCGAGACGGGACCGGTCCGTTCGCGGGCCTTGAGTTTGAGGCTTTCCCGGACGGAATCGCCCACGGCGAGGGCGCCGACGAGGATGGCGCCGGCGGCGATGACCCCGGCAAGGGTTCCGAGATGGGATCGAAGTCGGAACCGGAACGAACGCCAGACGAGTTCGGGAAGGGTCATGCCGGGAGGAGGGCTCCGTCCTTGAGTTCGACGATCCGAGACATCTGTCGGGCCAGTTCGAGGCTGTGGGTGACCACGACGAGGGCCAGGCCCTCCTCGAGGTTCAGTTCCACGAGCAGTCGGCCCAGGGCCTCGGCGTTGGCGCGGTCAAGGGCGCCCGTGGGTTCGTCGGCCAGCACCACCTGGGGGGATTGGATGAGGGCCCGGACCACGGCGGCCCGTTGGCGTTCGCCACCGCTAAGCTGTCCGGGCAGATGGTTGTGACGCGGCCCGAGTCCGACCCGGTCGAGGAGGCGTCGGGCCCGCTCGTGGGCGTCCGCTGGCGGATGGCCGCGGTCGGCGAGGCTGGGGAGCAGGACGTTCTCGAGCACCGAGCACTGCGGCAGGAGGTGGTGGCTCTGGAAGATGAAGCCGAGGTCGCGGTTGCGGACCCGGGCCAGGTCCTTCGCGTCGAGCCGGGTCACGTCCCGGCCTCCGATCCAGACCGAGCCGGAGTCCGGAGTGTCGAGGGTGCCAAGGAGGTTGAGCAGCGTGCTCTTGCCACTTCCGCTGGGACCGACGAGGGCGACGGTCTCACCACGGTTCACGCGGAGCGAGGCGGTGCGGAGGACCGTGACGGGGACGATTCCGGGGTAGCTCTTGGCGACTTCACGCAGCTCGATGACGGCGTCCTGGATGGCGGGCATGGGTCGACGGTATCACGGCCACCCGGTCCCTCAAAGCCGTCAGGGGAGTGGCACGTGGAGCGGAGGAAGAGGGGCTCGCGCGGGGTCGGGGATTCGCGGAGGTAGAGGAAATAGGAGGGACCCAGAAAAGTGGGCAGTCCAGAGGCCTGCAGCGCAGGGTCTCCCGTCCGGCCACGGATCCCCTTCAAGCTCTCTTCCCGGACTTTTCTCCGTATCTCCGCGTCCCCGTGTGAATCCTCCGGGGAGCGTCGTGGCGGAGCCCTTAGGCCCCGACCTCGGAAAGGCATTCCTCGAGGATCCCGATCGCCAGGTCCATCTCGGTCCTCGAGATCACCAGCGCCGGAGTGAGGGTCAGGATGTTCCCCATCGTCACCTTGAAATTCAGTCCGCGTTTCAGCGCGGCATACATCACCCGCTCGGCCTCGTCGGTTGCCGGGACCGGGGCGCCGTGGGGTGTGGCTGACGGGCGGACCAGTTCGATGCCCATCAGGAGGCCCTTGCCCCGGACATCGCCGATCAACGGATGCCGCCGCTTCAGTTCCCGCAGCCGTTCCAGCGTGTACTCGCCAAGGTCCGCGGCGTGGGCGACCAGGTTCTCGTCCCGGATCACGTCCAACGTCGCGAGCCCTGCCGCACAGGCGACCGGGTTTTTCTCGTGGGTGTAGTGGCCGAGGGCGGTCTGGGTCGCCACGTTCAGTCCCTCGCGGGCGATCAGGGCCGCGATCGGGAACACCCCGCCACCCAGTCCCTTGCCCAGCACGACCATGTCGGGGACGACCTCGTAGTGCTCGGAGGCGAAGAGTCTGCCGGTCCGGCCGAGTCCGATCGGGATCTCATCCAGGATCAGCAGGGCCCCGTGTCGCCGGCAGGCGGCGTGGATCCGTCGCCAATAGTCGGGAGGTGGCACGAAGGGCGTGCAGCGGATGGTTTCCCCGATGACCGCGGCGACGTCGCCCTCCTTCTCCAGGACGTACTCGACGTAGTCGGCGCAGGCGAGGCTGCACGTGGTGCCGCACTTGAAGGGGCATCGGAGCGGTTCCGGGGGCGGGACGTGCTCGCATCCGGGGAGCAGGGGGCCGATGCCCTTCCTGAAGACCGCCTCGCCGCCGATCGAGATGGCGTCGAGCGAGGCCCCGTGGAAGGAGTCCCACATCGAGACGAACTTGAAGCGTCCGGTGGCGATCCGGGCGAGCTTCAGGGCCATGCCGATCGCGCTCGTCCCGCCGGGGGCGAACAGCACCCGGTTGAGATCCCCCGGGGCCACCTCGGCAAGACGTCGGGCCAGTTCGATGGCCGGGTCGCACGTGTAGCGCCGGGTACAGAAGCTGAGGGTGTCGAGCTGGTCCTTGATCGCCTGCACCACCCGGGGGTGGGAGAAGCCGACCTGGTGGACGTTGTTGCCGTGGAAGTCGAGGTAGCGTCGACCCTCGACGTCCTCGATCCAGGCGCCCTTCGCCTTGGCCAGGACGTTGAGGCAGGGGGTGGAGAGCGACTGGTGCAGGAAGTGCCGGGAATCCTCGGCCAGGCGTGCCTGGGCCTCGGGGCCGACGTGTTCGGCCGACCACTGGCGGCGTCTAGGGGAGAGGTTGACGTCCCCCTCGGAGCGGAGGGCGTCCAGCGGATCGGCACTCATGCGGTCAGGGTTGGATGCCCATCTCCTCGATCGCCTCCCCGATGGCGTAGACGACGGAGCGGAGGTCGGACTCGAAGAGGCGTCCGATGTTGCCGATCCGGAAGGTGTCGGCCTGGCTGATCTTGCCGGGGTAGAGGATGTAGCCCTTCTCGGCGACCCTCTTGTAGAACTCGGCGAAGGTGAACCGTGGATCCTTCGGGAAGAGGAAGCTGGTGATGATGTAGCTCTGGACACCGGCGGGCAGGTAGCTCTGGAAGCCGAGGCGCCGCATGCCGGCGAGCAGCACCTCATGGTTCCTGCGGTAACGGGCGGCCCGGCCGGCCACGCCGCCCTCGAGATCCAGTTCATCAAGGGCCCGCTCGAAGGCGAGGATGGCGTGGGTGGGCGGGGTGTAGCGGAACTGTCCGTTCTTCTCGAACCCCTTGAGCTGGTCGAGAAGGTTCATGCTGAGGTTCCGCGCCCAGCCCTCGCTCGCCAGGAGCCGGGCCCGACGGCACAGGACGAAGCTGAATCCCGGGACACCCTCCACGCACTTGTTGGCCGAGGAGATGAGGAAGTCCAGGCCCACGGCCTCGAAGTCGATCGGCACCGCGCCGAAGCTGCTCATGGCGTCGACCACGTAGGTCTTCCCATGACGTCGGGCGACGGCGCCCACGGCCGCGATGTCGTTGAGGATGCCGGTCGTGGTCTCGCAGTGGACGACGGCCACATGGGTGATGGAGGGGTCCTGGGTGAGGGCGTCGTCCAGGGCCTGGGCATCGTTGGGCGTGTCCTCCTGGGTGCGCAGAATGACGTGGGGGATCCGGGCATGCTGCAGCATCAGCACCATGCGCTCGCCATAGGCCCCGTTGGACAGCACGGCCACCTTGCCGTCGGGCGGGACGCAGGTCTGGAAGACGGATTCCACGCCGAACGTGCCGCTGCCCTGGAGGAGGACGCATTCCCAGCCCTGGTCCTGTCGGACTCCCGCCAGCGCGAGAAGCCGTTCGCGGATGTGTTTGACCTTGGTGTTGAACTCCCAATGCCAGGACCCGGCGTCATGGAGCATGGCCTCCTTGACGCCCGAGGACGTCGTCAGCGGGCCAGGGGTGAAGAGGAGCTTGTCGCGGGCGGCGGGAGGGACTGCGGATCCGGGCGTGTTCATCACTTGAGGACGCAAAGAGTCCAGTCTTTCACCGAACGTTCAAGCCCGCGGACTCGCGCTGTCCAGACGGGCCCGAAAGGGGTCGAGGACGCGGTTGGCGGATTCGTCACACACTTCGGCATGGCCGCCGGAACCGGGTTCGGATACCTCAACGTCCGTCATGTCGTCCCCTTTCCCCTCGTCCACCCGCGTCGTCGTCGTCGGTGGCGGCATCGTCGGCGCCAGCGTGGCCTACCATCTCACCCGGCTCGGCTGGACCGATGTCGTCCTGCTGGAGCAGACGGCGCTTGCCGGGGGAACAACCTGGCATGCCGCGGGATTGGTCGGACGCCTCCGGACGTCCACCAGTCTGACCGCCATCAACAAGTACAGCGCCGAGCTCTATGCCGGCCTGGAGAAGGAGACGGGGCATCCCGTGGGGTGGAAGCAGGTCGGCAGCCTGATCGCGGCGACCACCCCGGCCCGCCTGACCCAGCTCCAGCGGACCTGCGCGATGGCCGAGTATTTCGGGGTGGAGTCGCATCTGGTCGACGCACGGGAGACCCAGGAGCGGTGGCCGCTCCTCCGGGTCGACGACGTCCTGGGATCGGCCTGGCTGCCGCACGACGGCAAGGTGATCCCGAAGGAGGTCACCCTCGCCCTCGCCAAGGGGGCCTCGATGCGGGGCGCCCGTGTGGTCGAGAACGCCCGCGTGGTCGACATCCTCCACGCCGACGGCCGGGCGACCGGGGTGCGCGTGTCCTTCACCCACCCGGATGGATCCGTCGAGGACCGGGTCCTCCAGGCCGACATCGTTGTGCTCACCGGTGGCATGTGGGCGCGGCAGATCGGACTCCGCTGCGGGGTCAGCCTCCCGCTGCATCCGGTCGAACACCACTACCTCGTCAGCAACCCGATCGAGGGCGCCTTCGACGAGCTGCCGGTCGGACGGGATCCCGACCGGTGCCTGTATTTTCGGGGCGAGGGCAACCGGGTGGTGCTCGGGGCGTTCCAGGCGGAGTCGAAGCCGTGGAAGGTCGACCGGGTGCCCGACCGGTTCTCGTTCCAGCTGCTCGAGGCGGATTGGGACAAGTTCTCGGTCCCGCTGGCCCACGGGAAGCATCGGATCCCGGCGCTGCAGACCAGTGGCTTCGAGAGGTTCGTGAACGGCCCGGAGAGCTTCACGCCCGACAACAACTTCCTGATGGGCGAGACGCCCGAGCTGCGGTCGCTTTTCGTCGCCTGCGGCTTCAACTCCGTGGGCATCGCCAGCGCCGGCGGTGCGGGCAAATACCTTGCCGAGTGGATCCTCGAGGGACAGCCCTCGCTCGATCTCTGGAGCGTGGATGTGCGGCGGTTCGGTCCCTGGGCCAACAACCGGGCCTACCTGCGGTCCCGCGTGGTCGAGGTCCTGGGGCTGCACTACCAGATGGCGTGGCCCAACCGCGAACCCGAGACCGCCCGGAACGTCCGGATGAGTCCGCTTCATGACCGTCTCGCGGCGCTCGGGGCCAGCTTCGGGGTGAAGGGCGGCTGGGAGCGTCCCAACTGGTTCACGCGTCCGGAGGGCGCCCGGACGCCGGCGATGGACTACAGCTTTGGCCGCCAGAACTGGTTCCCGAACCACGCCGCCGAGCATCGGGCCGCCCGGGAATCCGTCGCCCTGTTCGACCAGTCCGGCTTCGGCAAGCTGGTGGTCCGGGGAACCGACGCGGAGGCCGTCCTCCAGCGCCTGTGCGCCAACGACGTCGGGGTCGCCCCGGGTCGGGTGGTCTACACGGCCATGCTCAACGGGCGCGGCGGGTTCGAGAGCGACCTGACCGTGGTCCGGGTGGGTCGCGACGAGTTCTATCTCATCACGGGCACGACGCAGCCCCGACGGGACCTCGACTGGGTCCGACGCCACCTCCGACCGACCGACCGTGTGGAGGTGCTCGACGTGACCTCGGGCTGGGGCGTTCTCGGCGTCATGGGACCCCGATCGCGCGAGCTCCTGTCGAGGGTCACCGAAGCGGACCTGTCCTCCCCGGCGTTTCCGTTCGGCACGATGCACTCGATCGCCGTCGGGATGGCGACCGCCCGCGCGGTCCGGATCACGTATGTCGGGGAGCTCGGCTGGGAGCTGCACGTCCCGGTCGACCAGTTGGCCACCGCCTTCGATGCGCTCTGCGCAGCGGGTGCCGATCTCGGCCTGGTCCAGGCGGGCCACTACGCGATCAACTCACTCCGGCTGGAGAAGGGGTTCCGCGCATTCGGTGCGGAGCTCTCCCCGGACGAGACCCCCATCGAGGCGGGACTCGGATTTGCTGTCGCGTGGGACAAGACCGGCGGGTTCGTTGGACGCGAGGCGCTCCTGCGTCAGCGCGAGCAGGGCGTCGGCAAGCGGCTTGCCCTATTCGCCGTCGAGGATCCCGAGCCTGTGCTCTGGGGCAGCGAGCCCATCCTCCGCAATGGGGTCACGGTGGGCTACACCACCAGCGGCAGCTACGGCCACACGGTCGGTGCCGGCGTGGCGCTCGGGTATGTGAAGGGACCCGCACCGGTCACGGCCGACCACGTCCTCTCCGGGACCTACCACATCCGGGTCAATGGCCGGGACCTCCCGGCACGGGTGTCCCTGAAGCCCTGGCATGACCCGGACCGGAAACGGATCCTCGCCTGAAATCCATCCACGGGCGGGACAGGACTTTCCCGGTCGCAACCCGGACCGGACGGGGATAGCCTTCGGGACATGATCCCTGTTTGGAATTGCCGTCGCGTCGTTGCCCTGGGCCTCCTCTGCATCATGAACGTCAGGGCGGAGACGCTGCGGGTGTTTGTCGGCAGCTACACCGGAGGATCCAGCGAGGGGATCTATGCGTTCGGGTTCGACAACCAATCGGGCGAGGTGACCGGGAAGATCCTTGCGGCGAAGTCAGAGAATCCGTCGTTCCTCGTGCCGTCGCCCAACGGTCGTTTCCTGTATGCCGTCAATGAGACCGATCGCTGGAAGGGCGGGCCGGGGGGATATCTGACGGCGTTCTCGATCGGGCGTGCCGATGGGTCCCTGCAGGAACTCAACCAGCAGTCCGCAGGTGGCGGTGCGCCCTGCCATCTGACGATCGACGCCTCCGGTCGATGCGTCCTGGCCGCCAACTACACCGGTGGCAGCACCGTCGTGCTGCCGGTCGATCCCGATGGCTCCCTCAGACCCCGGTCGGCGCTGATCCAGCACCGCGGATCGAGCGTGGACGCCTCGCGTCAGAAGGAACCCCATGCCCACTCGGTCAATCTGTCGCCCGACGGACGCCACGCCTACGTCGCCGACCTCGGGACCGATCGGGTCTACATCCACCGGTTCGATCCGGTCGCGGGCACCCTGACGCCGGCCGTTCCCGACTCCGTTGCGCTCGCCCCGGGCAGTGGACCCCGTCATTTCGCGTTCGCCCCGGACGGACATCGTGCCTTCGTGATCAACGAGATCCTGTCGACGCTGACCGGGTTCACCGTGGACTGGAAGACGGGTGCGTTGGCGGAGGTCGACACGGTCACGACCCTCCCCGGCGGTCCTGTGGCGGGCAACTCGACGGCCCAGTTGTGTGTCCACCCCAATGGTCGGTTCGTCTATGGATCGAACCGCGGCGACGATTCGATCGTGGTCTACACGGTCGGCAAGGATGGCCGGATGACGTTCGTGGAGCGGGTTCCCACCGGTGGAAAGACCCCCCGCAACTTCAACCTGGACCCCTCGGGACGCTTCCTGTGGGCGGCGAACCAGTCGTCGGATTCGATCTCGATCTTCCGGGTGGATGGTCGGACGGGTCGGCTGACGTCGCACGGCAAGCCGGTGACCGTGGGCAGTCCGGTCTGCGTGGTCTTTGTGCGGTGAGAGGGCGGAGGGGACTCACACGGCGACGCGGAGACACGGAGGGGGAAAGGGAAAAGAGGGGTTTTTTTGGGGGGAGGTTCGAAATTTGGGGTGATGCGCTGCCCCATATCGCGGGGTGCATTCACCAAGGGTATTTCGTCGCTAAGGGCTTCGGAGATCGACCGCCCGTCCAGCCACGATCCAAAAAAAGCCTCCTCCGCGTCTTCGTGTAAGTCCCCTCCGCCCCCTCCGCGTGGCGGAATCAGGCCAGGATCTCCCGCACCACGCGCGCCGGCTTGCCGTCGGTGAGGCTCAGCTCGCGGCCCGCCCGACGGTACACCAGCCGCTGGTGGTCCAGACCGAACAGATGCAGCAGCGTCGCGTGGTAGTCGTGGTGCGACACGATGTCCTTCACCGCGTGGTGGCCCCACTCGTCCGTCTCACCGAACGTCATCCCGCCCCGGATCCCACCGCCCGCCAGCCACATCGTGAACCCATACGTGTTGTGGTCGCGGCCCACCTTGTCCTTCGGACCGTCGTTCTGGATCACCGGCAGACGTCCCATCTCGCCGCCCCAGTGGACCAGGGTGGAGTCCAGGAGCCCGCGGCCCTTGAGGTCGCGGACCAGTGCGGCGACGGGCTGGTCGCTGCGCACGCAGACCTCGGGCAGGGCCTTGTACAGATTGCTGTGGTGGTCCCAGCTCTGGCCGTTGTTGATGATCTGCACGAACCGCACGCCGCGCTCGACGAGTCGACGGGCGATCAGGCAGCGCGTGCCGTAGTCGCGGGTCAGGTCGTTGTCGATGCCGTAGAGCCGCAGTGTGGCTGGGCTTTCCGAACGGATGTCCGTGGCCTCCTTGGCCGCGGTCTGCATCCGGGCGGCGAGCTCGTAGCTGCTGATCCGGGCGTCGAGGTCGTGCTCGCCCGGGTGTCGCTCCCGATGGCCCCGGTTCAGCTCCCGCAACAGCTCCAGCTGACGCTCCTGGGGCAGACCCCGCAGGTGGGCGGGGGGATCGAGGTTGAGCAGACGGGGTTCCGTCGGACGCACCACCGTGCCCTGATAGAGGGAGGGGAGCCATCCGTTCGACCAGTTGTGCTCCGCGAGGAGCGGAAGGCCTGACGGATGGGTCAGGGTCAGAAACGCCGGGAGATCCTGGCTCTCGTTGCCGAGGCCGTAGCCCAGCCAGCTGCCCAGGACCGGTGCGCCGTGGGTGATCCGACCGTTGGTCAGGGCGTGGAGCGACTGGCCGTGGTTGTTCACGCCGGTCCGCATGGACCGGATGATGCAGAGCTCGTCCACCACCCCGGCGAGGTGGGGCAGGAGCGACGACAGCTCGGTGCCCGACTGCCCGTGGCGTTGGAACTCCCACAGGCCGGGCATCACCTTCGAGCTCGCCTGGCCGGCGTTGTCGAACTTCAGCTCGCCGGGGAACGAGCGTCCCTCCCATTCCTTGAGCAGCGGCTTCGGGTCGAAGAGGTCCATCTGGCTTGGACCGCCGATCATCAGGATCGAGATCATGGCCCGGGCCTGGGCCGGATGGTGTCCGGGCTTCGGAAGCAGGTCGTACCGCTGCGGCTCGAGCTCGGGTCGGGCCGGCGCCGCCAGCAGGCCGTCCTGCTGCAGCATCCAGGCGAGGGCGGTCGACCCCAGGCCGAACGTGCCTGCTCCGAGGAAATGGCGCCGGGAACAGCATCCGAGAGACTGGGATCCGGGAGGGTTCATGTCAGTCGACGTATAGGAATTCGTTCGAGCCCATCAGGACCTGACACAGGCTGGCGAGAGCCTGGGCTTCGGGGGATGGCTTCGGCGGGGCCTTGGGATCGACCGGCCCGCCGGACGGCGGCGCAAGGTGGATTGCCTGGCGGACGAGGTAGGCTTCGGTGCGGCGCAGCTCGTCGGCGGAGGGCGGCCTCGAGAAGAGAAGGAGCCACAGCCGGACCAGGCGCCCCGTGGGATCCTCCGGCTTCTCGCGGAGCAGCCGCTCGGCTAGATCCTTGGAACGCTCCAGAATGAAGGCGTCGTTCAGGAACATCAGCGACTGCGGGGCGACCGTGGACAGCGCGCGCACCTCGCAGTTCGGGTTCACCACGGGGGCGTCGAATGTTTCGAGGACCCCAACGGGCGTCGACCGGCGGACCTGGACGTAGACGGTCCGACGGAACTCGTCGGATCCGAGGGCGTCGACCCCGACCGCGTCGCCGTTACCGTCGCGCTTCTGGCGTCCCACGACGCACTGGCCATGGGGGTTGATCGCCACCGGCACCGGGGGGCCGAACGGCCGGGGATCCAGTCGGCCGCTCACCGCCAGCAGGCCGTCGCGGAGACTCTCGGCGTCGAGGCGCCGGAGCCGGGCGCGTCCGAGCAGGCGGTTGTCGGGATCCCGACGCTGGGCCGACGGGTTCACGGTGCCCTGGCGGTAGGCGGCACTGGTCACGAGGAGGCGGTGGAGGGGTTTGAGCCGCCAGCCGCTGGCGATGAAGGCGTCGGCCAACCAGTCGAGCAGCTCGGGATGGGTGGGACGTTCCCCGAGGGCGCCAAAGTCCCCGGGGGTGCCGACGAGTCCCGAGCCGAAGTGGTGGAGCCAGACGCGGTTCACCAGGACGCGTGCGGTGAGGGGATTCGAACGGTCGGTCAGGCGGCGGGCGAGTTCGAGCCGACGTCCGGTGGTCCGGGTTGCGGCGTTGGTCGAGGGGATGTCGATTGTCAGACCACCGAGTCCGTGGAGGGTGAGGAGTCCGGGACTGACCCCGCCGCGGGGCTGTTGGTGGTCGCCACGATGGAACAGCACCGTCTGGAGGTTGCGTCCGGGTTCCTCGACCAGGCAGGCGACCTGGGGATCGGCCGGCTTCTCGGCGCGCTTGGCGGTGGCCCGCTTGCGGATCTCCTCGACCTTGTCGGCCCCGGGGCGGTCGATCTCGCCCAGGATGATGTGGTCCTGGAACGTCGGGTGTTTCCGGAGCAGGGCGAGGTGGTCCGGGGTGCGTTTCGCGGCGGGGGTCTTGCGGGCAGCCATGACCGGTTCGCGGTCGGCCTCGGGGATCAGGGTGAGCTGTTTCTGGACGAACTTCTCGATGAGCTCGTCATGGAGTCGCGTCGCCTCCGCATCGATCTGCTTCGCCTCGGTCTCAATGCGCTCCGCCGCCGCCCGGTCCGCTGCCGGCATCAGAGACAGCACGCGCTGACCCGGTGGCTTCCACTGCTTCCAGTCGAAGGCGGGCTCGAACACCGCACGCAGCCGGTAGTAGTCGGACTGCGGGATGGGATCATACCGGTGGTCGTGGCACTGGGCGCACTGGACCGTCAGCCCGAGCAGCGACGAGGAGACGATCTGGAGGGTGTCGGCGATGACCTGGTTCCGGGCGAGGTCGGCATCGGCCGGGCCGTCGCCGGTCGGATCCGGAGCCATGCGGAGGAATCCCGTGGCGATGACCCGATCGAGATCCTCCCCCTCGAGGCCCGCACCGGGCTGGGCGACGAGCTCATCGCCGGCCAGCTGCTCGGTGATGAAGACGTCGAACGGCTTGTCGCTGTTGAGCGCCCGGATGACGTAGTCGCGGTAGCGCCAGGCCCAGGGCCGCTCGGAGTCGGCCTCGGCGCCGCCGTTGGAGTCCGCGTAGCCGGCGACGTCGAGCCAGTGTCGGGCCCAGCGTTCGCCATAGGCGGTCGAGGCCAGCAGCCGGTCGACCACCCGCTCGTAGGCCTCATCGGACGGATCGGCCACGAAGGCGGCGACCTCCTCGGGCGTGGGCGGGAGGCCGGTGAGGTCGAAGGTCACCCGTCGGATCAGCGCTTCCGGGGAAGCCGGCGGGGCGAAGCCAAGGCGTTCGGACTCCAGCGGCGCCAGAAGGAACCGGTCGACCGGGGTCCGGACCTGTCGGGTCGATCGAACCCGTGGGACCCCGGGGCGGCGGATCGGCTGGAACGCCCAGTGCTGGCGTTCCTCCTCGGTGATGACGACGGCCGGGACGGTCTGGGGTTCGGGTCGGGCGGTTGGGGCTCCCTGACGGATCCAGCGCTCGATCACCGCGACCTGGTCCGGAGTGAGCGCCTTGCCGGCCTTGGGCATCTCGCCGGAGCGCACGACCTCGAGCAGGCGGCTCGTGTCGGGACGACCGGGGACCACCACGGGTTCAGTGGCGTGGGGTGCAGTCAGGAAGCGGCGGAGTCGGAGATCCACTCCACCCTTCGGTTTCTCCTCCTCGCCGTGGCACTGGAAGCACTTGGCCTTGAGGATGGGTCGGATGTTGCGTTCGAACACCGGTCGGGCGGGGAGGGGGCCTCCGGGAGCGGCGGCGAATCCGAGGGTCGACTTGCCCAGCGTCAGCAGCGCAGCGGTCCCCCAGACCCATGCCGTCCCGGTTGGCCACGCGGGCCTGGGAGTTGGGAGGGCGGGTTGCGGGGCCACATCGAAATTAGAGCACAGCCTTCGTGGATATGAAGCGCTCTTTGCCGTCCCGCATGGATTCGTGCCGGAGGGACGAGGGACGCCGGAGGTCACAGTCGGCCCCCGGCCAGCAGAGCCACGAGGTCCAGCACCTCCTCCCGCGGACGACCGTCGAGCATCCCTTCGGGCATGGTGGAGACGCCGTGGGGGCGTCGGGACTGCACGGCGGACCGGGACACGCTCAGGGGTTCGTCGGCTCCCATCGGCCACACCACGATGCGGTCGGGAGTTTCGGAGTCGATCCGACCAATCCACGTCTCACCGTCCTTCGTCTCGAGCTCCACCTGGGCGTATTCAGGGGCGATGATCTTCGAGGGGTGGAGAATGGATTCGAGGATCTCGCGGGGACTCCGACGCTGTCCAATCCCGGTGAGGTCGGGTCCCACACTGCCGCCTTCGGTTCCCAGACGATGGCATTGGGCGCATCCGCGGTCGCGGAACACAGTCCAGCCTGCGTTGGCGGTGCGTTCCGAGAGTGGCGTGGAAAGGTCGTTCTCGAACTCGGCGAGGGTCCACCGGGGTCCTTTGGTCGAAGTGGAGTTCGGAGCGAGGGACGTGATCCAGGCACGGACGAGGTCGACGGCGGCGGCGTCGACGCGATGGGACACGAGCGGTGGCATCTGCCCAGGGCCTCGGTGCGAGAGGCGATGAAGTAGGACAGAGGAGTCGGGTCGACCCGGGGAGACCAGCATGGGGTCCTTGAGACCGAAGCTGTCGTGCTGGGGACGGGCGCCGATCAGCTCCATCTGGTCCCGAGCTGTGGTGATCTCGAGCTGCATCCGGGCGTTCCCGCCGCCGGATTTGATATGGCATCCAGCGCAGTTGGCGTGGAGGTAGGACCGGGCCCTGGCCTCGAGCGGCGCGGTGGTGTCGTGCGGGTCCACGAGGTGGACGCCAGCCGTGGGACCTGGGGCGGGCTGGGTGAGGAGCCCGAGTCGTTCCCAGGTCTTCAGCTGGTCGTCGCGGTCCAGCTCGAGGGTGGATATTCCAAGCACGAATCCGGCCGCGCGGCTGTGGCAGACGAGGCATTCCGCCCGGCTTGGAAAACGCCAGCGCTGGGTGATGGTGCCCCCTGCCGTACTCGGGTCCGCGATCCGGTAGTCCTGGTCGTCGCCGGCAGCCGACACCAACTCGGCGTCGGATTGATCGTCCGACCACCGATAACTGTATCCCGCCCATTGGCCTCCCTGTTGCACCAGGATGCGGGTCTCGATGCGGACTGGGGTTTCCGGGGTCGTCGCAGGTCGGGGGAGGGACAGGGTCTGGACGAGCGCTGTCCCGCTGGGGAGGGACCAGCTTCGTTCCGCAGTGGGAGTGGCCTGGGTCGGGCCCGGCAGTCCGAGGAAATGCTCGACCTTTGCGCCATCGGTCCAGGCAGGGGCCACGAGGCTGTAGGCCACTACGCCGGGCTGGACTCTGTGGTCACGGGTTGAGCTGAACAGTCCAGTCTCGCTCAGTTTTCGGGGGAAGGCGGCGGGCGCATTGGTCCGGGTGGCGGGGATGAGTCGGTGCAGGCCGCTACCCAGGTCAGCGATCAGCAGGTCGCCCTTGGGCGAGACGGCGAAGGCGGTCGGTTGGAGCGGAGTGGAGGCCAGTTCCCGATGCCAGACCACCCGGGTGCCATCATGGCGTCCGCCCCAGAGACGCCCGGTGGAATGGTCCCCATAGACGTAAACCCCATCGAGTTCCGGCAACCGGGTGCCACGGTAGACGACACCGCCGGTGAGCGACCGTGCCTCGCTGTGGGGATGCTCGAAGGTTGGGGCGACAACAGGCGTCGGACCGCGTCGACGGTGTCGGTAGAAAAGGTGGCTGCCCTCGTAGACGGACCAGCCGTAGTTCTCGCCCCGACGTACAAGGTGGGCGGTCTCCCAGAGGTCCTGTCCGTTGTTGCCGACCCAGACCTGTCCGCTGGGCCGGTCCACGCAAAGACGCCAAGGGTTGCGGAGGCCATAGGCCCAGATCTCACCACGGGCTCCGGGCCGGTCCACGAATGGGTTGTCCCTTGGGATGCCGTAGGCATGGCCGGGATCGGGACGGTCGACGTCGATCCTCAGTACTGCGCCGAGGAGGTCGTCGAGGCTCTGCCCGGAATCGAGGGCATCGGAGTCGTTGCTGCCGTCACCGGTCGAGATGTACAGGAAGCCACCACGATCGAAGTCCATCCCGCCGCCGTCGTGTCCGGCGGATGCCCATTCCAACAATGTCTTCTCGGCACCGGGCTCAGGAAGGAAGGGCGCGGTCCGGGAGACTTGGATCTGCCAGATTCGATTGGTCCGGGTCTCGAGTCCACGCGGTCCGTTGCCAATGAGGAAGGCTAGCCCGTTTGTCGGATACCCGGGATGGAAGGCAATGCTGTAGGTCAGGTGCTTCGGGATCTCAAGGAACGGGATTGCCATCGGCAGTGTCGCGTTCGGATCAACCCTGAGGATCCGCGCTGGTCGGCCGTCATCGCTGCCTTGGAGAATGACCATCAGGTTGCTGGTGCCGGGTTCGGCAGCGACGAATACAGGGTTCTGTATCGCAACCCCGGGGAGATACGGCTCCGTCGTGTAGGGCAGCGGTGGTTCCGGTGAGCCGACGATCCTGGAGGTCGTCCATGGAATCCGCGCTGCGGGCTCGGCGTGGGCCAGGTTCGATTCCGCTGCAGTCGCGAGGCGGGTCGCGACCGCCATCAGGAGTAACCTCCAGGTGAGACTCCAGGAGGCTGTCGGAATCAGGCGCATGCTGGCTTCAAGGTGCGATCCGCGCAGAGGGATGGCGAGTCGCAATCGAGCACGTCTAGGCTGCCGGACTACCTGCACCTGGAGGGGCGACACCGTCAGACTCGCCGGGGTCGAATCTACTTCCGCGCCTCCGGGATGACAGTCAGCCTCATCCGTTGGCCGTCGCGCAGGACCTCGACCTCCACCACCTTGCCGACCTTCGCCGCGTCGAGCGCGTAGGTGTAGTCGTAGACGTTCTTGAGAACCTGTCCGGCGAAACCGACGACGACGTCGCCGCCCTTGAGTCCTGCCTTCTCGGCAGGCGAGCCGCCCCGGACACCGCTGAGCTTCACGCCCTCCACCTCCTGGGTGTAGTCGGGAATCGTGCCGAGATAGGCTCGTAGCGTCTCGCGGTTGCCCCCGGTGCCTTCGGCCCGCTTCACCACCAGGTAGTCGGGCCGCGTCGGCTGCCTAAGGAGATCCAGGACGATGCCTTCGGCGAATTGGGTGATGCGGGTGAGTCCCTCGTACTCGATCCGGTCGGCGTCATCGGTCGGCCGGTGGTAGTCCTCGTGGCTGCCGGTGAAGAGGTTCAGGACGGGGATGCCCTTGGGATAGAATGCGGAGGCGTCGGACGGGACGTAGGGGTCGTCGCCCAGGCGGACCTGGAACCCGGCGGCGACGTTGCGTTTCTCGATGAGCTTGCGCCAGACGGAGGAGGAGCCGACGCCCTGGAGGTCGATCCGGTTCTCGCGGAGGCGGCCGACCATGTCGAAGTTCACATAGGCGACGAGGTTGGTGAGGGGGATCGGACTGGACTCGAGGAACTGGGTGGAGCCGATCAGGCCGGTCTCCTCGCCGGACCAGAATCCGACCATCACGCCGCGCGGGAAGCGCTCGGGGTGGGCGCGTCGCTCGAGGTCGAGCGTGCGGGCCAGTTCGAGGACGGCGGCGGTGCCGCTGGCGTTGTCGTCGGCCCCGTTGTGGACCTGGCCCTCCTCGCCGCCCCGTTCGAGGGAGCTCTTGTCACCGGTACCGAGATGGTCGTAGTGGGCGCCGATCACGACGTATTCAGGCGGCGTCGATGAGGTCGTGGTGGAGGAGGCTGGCGGGATGATCCCGACGATGTTGTCGTCCTTCTGCCTCAGGCGTTGGACCTCGGAGGCGACCGCGACCCGGAGACCTGGGATGGCGAAGCTCCCGAGCGCGTGGGGGTTCTCGGTGTCGAGCCCGTCCTGCAGCGCCTTGAGGGTCTGCCCCTTGGGCTGGAGCAGGAGGTCGGCGACCCGCGGAGTGATGGAGGCCGCGACGATGCCGGAGCCGCTCAGGCTGGAGTCGAACGTGAGCGGAGCCAGCTGGCCGGCGTTCGGAGAGTTGGGTCCGGTCACCACGAGAAGCGCCTTGGCTCCGCGTTGGCGAGCCAGCATGGCTTTGTAGCGCAGACCGGCATGAACGTTGAGCTCCTGGCGGCGCTTCGGGTCGACTTCCTCCGGGACGTACCGCAGGACCATCACGACCTTGTTGCTGACGTTGAGACCCTCATAGGAGTTGTACCCGCGGCTGTTGCCATCCGCGACGCTGAGTCCGTATCCGGCGAAGACGACGTCTCCCTCGAAATCGCCGTTGGCCGAGAACGCCAGGGGACGGAAATCGCGTTCGACCTCGAAGGTCTCCGCGGCCCCGTTCGTTCCCGTCACCTGGAGCGAACAGCGTTTTGTCACGACCGTGACCCCTGCGGTGAATTCAAAGGGATGCCGGTAGCTCCCGCCGAGGGGCGCAATGCCGTAACGTTCCAGTTCCTGGACCAGGTAACGGGCCGCCTTGCGGGCGCCGTCGGAACCGGTGAGGCGTCCGCCGAAGTCGTCGGAGGCCAGCGTCCCCACATGACGTCGGAGTTCCTCGGTCAGAACGCCCGGCTGGGATCCCGGTGCGGGCGGGATGGAGCTGCCCACCTGCTGGACGACGGGCAGGACGCTGTTGCGCTCGGGCGACTGGGCGAGGGCCTCGAGGGCCGCCTCGTGTTTCCACTTGGCGAGGAAGAGCTGGGACGACTGGTCGGCGGTCCGACCCGAGGTCCAGCACAGCTGGCGTCCATCGGGAGAGAACACCGGGAGTCCATCGAACCCGGGTGTATGGGTCACCCGCACCGGGTCGCGCTTTCCGTCGGCATCGGCGAGGAACAGCTCGAAGTTGGCGAACCCGAGCTTGTTGGCGGTGAAGATGAAGTAGCGGCCGGATGGATGGAAATACGGGGCCCAGGACATGCAGCCGAAGTCGGTCAGCTGCCGCACGTCGGAGCCGTCGAGCTTCGCGGAGAAGACGTTCGCAATGACCCCGTTCTCGTCGAAGCGCCGCCAGAGGATGCGCTGTCCATCGGGCGAGAAGAACGGGCCGCCATCGTAGCCCGGGGTGCGGGTGAGCCGCAGCAGACCGGTACCGTCGGCGTTCATCCGGTACAGGTCGCAGAAATAGCTCTTGTCGACCTCGAGCCGCTTGCGGTCCTCCTCGCTGGGGGTGCCCTCGTAGGCGTGGCGGTTGGACGAGAAGACGATGAGGGAGCCGTCGGGCGAATAGGATCCCTCGGCATCGTAGCCGCGGGCCGGGCTCAGAGGACGGATCCCGGAGCCGTCGCGCCGCGAGGCGAACAGGTCCATCGTCTCGTCGTAGTCCCACGAATAGCGGCGCTCCTTCCCGGTGGCCCGGAAGTCGAGTTCCTCCTGCTGCTGCTTCCGGGCCTCGGGGTTCAGGTGGGTCGATGCGAACAAGACGTCGTCGGATCCCGGGCGGAGGAAGGCGCAGGTGGTCTTCCCGATGCCCGGGGAGACGCGTTGGGTGTCGCCGGTGGTGAGGTCGAGGAGATAGATCTGGTAGAAGGGATTGCCGGGCTCCCGCTCGCTCTGGAAGACCAGCTGACGTCCGTCCGAAGAAAAGTATCCCTCGCCGGCGCGGCGTCCCTCGAGGGTCAGCTGACGTGGTTGGCCGAGGAATGTCGACTCGTTGGTTGCCGTGGCGGCCTGAAGGTAGCCCTCGGGGGCCGACCCCAGAAGACAGGCCAGTCCGGAGATCCCGACGAGGCGACGAACCATGCTGGAAGGGATCCGGAACAGCGGGGTGGGACTCGGCGGCGTGCGGGACAAACGGGAGCGATTCATAACAGTGGACGCAAGGTGGTCGCATTCCGGCAAAGCGGCAATGACCCGACCGGGGGACCCCGTTGGGCCGGGACATCGATACGTCTGCCGTGTCTCCGGACCCCGGGCTTGTCGGATCCCAGCCGCCCGATACGGTTGACCTCGTGATCCCGTCACCGCGTCGCCTCTCCCTGGGCCTGATCTCCGGTCTGCTCGCCCTGACCTCCTCCCCGGTCTCCGTCTCCGCGGTCGTCTCGTCGTCCGCCCTCAGCGCCCTCCGTTCGGTGGGACCCGAGGGACAGGGGCACGAGGCGGCCCAGAAGGCCTGGCCGCTGATCGCCGCCGCGCCGGCCAAGGATCTCCCGCAGCTGCTGGCCGCGATGGACGGCGCAAACGACTACGCGATGAACTGGATCCGGACGGCGATCGAGGCTGTCGTCCAGCGCGAGATCGGGTCGGGCGGAACCCTGCCCGCGGCGTCGCTGGAATCGTTCCTGAAGGACACCCGTCACAATCCCCGGGCGCGACGGCTCGCCTTCGACCTGATCCGCCGCGCCGATCCCCGTGCCGCGGACGCCCTGGTTCCTGGATTCCTGAACGATCCGGGCAACGACCTGCGCCGCGAGGCGGTCGATCGCCTGGTCAGCGAGGCCGGGAAGCAGGTGGCCACCGACAAGTCCGCCGCGCGCGCCATCTACCGCCGCGCCCTGCACTCGGCACGGGAGGCCGACCAGATCGAGTCCCTCGCCAAAACGCTGGGGGATCTCGGGGAGAAGGTCGACCTGCCGCAGACATTCGGCTGGGTCACCCGCTGGAGGCTGATCGGTCCTTTCGACAACACCGGCAACCAGGGCTTCACCCAGGCCTACCCGCCCGAGACGGTCATCGACCCCAAGGCGGAGTATCCCGGCAAGGGCGGAACGGTCCGCTGGGTGGATGCCGAGGCGCAGGGGGACTATGGGATGGTCGACTTCAACAAGCCCTTTGGTGCCCTCAAGGAGGTGGCGGGGTATGCGGTGGCGGAGTTTGTATCTGACAAGGCCCGTCCCGCCGAGATCCGGCTCGGGTGCAAGAACGGGTGGAAGGTCTGGCTGAACGGGAAATTCCTGTTCGGACGCGACGAATACCACACCGGGGCCGAGATCGATCAGTTCCGGCTGCCGGTCCAGCTCCGGGCCGGAACGAACGTCATCCTCGTAAAATGCACCCAGAACGGGCAGGTGGAGGACTGGACCAAGGAGTGGGAGTTCCAGCTCCGGGTTACCAATGCCCAGGGAACCCCGATCCGCTCCAGCCGCTGAACCCTGACCCGAACCGATCATGAATCTTCTTCACCTCCACCTCACCGGTCTCCTCGGTCTCCTCCTCACGGGGCCGCTCGTCGCCGCCGACTGGATGCAGTTCCGCGGGCCCGACGGCAACGGGGTGTCGCCCGACGCCCAGCTGCCGCGGACGCTCGACGCGCAGTCGGTTGTCTGGACCGCGGACCTCCCGGGCCGGGGGGTCTCCTCGCCGATCGTCGTCCGGGACCGGGTCTTCGTGACGAGCACCAGCGGCCCACGGAACGCGGAGCTGCGTGTGCTGTGCTTCGGGCTGTCCGACGGCCATCTGATCTGGGAGCGCCAGTTCTGGGCGACGGGGCGGACGATGACCCACGAGAAGATCAGCGGTGCCACGCCGACGCCGGTCAGCGATGGCCAGCATGTGTTCGCGCTGTTCTCGTCGAACGACTGCGCGGCGCTGGATCTCGACGGCAACCTGCTCTGGTACCGGGGGCTCGGGAAGGACTACCCGAACGCCAACAACTCCCTCGGCATGTCGTCGTCGCTGGCGCTGGCCGACGGCACCCTGATCGCTCAGGTGGAGAGCCAGAGCGAGTCCTTCACGGCGGGGTTGGATCCGTCGACCGGAAGGAACCGGTGGCGCATCGAACGGCCCCGGACCTCGAACTGGACCTCGCCCGTGGTGTTCCGCGATCCGGCCGGCCGGACGCTGGTGCTTCTTCTGTCGTCGAACGGCCTTGCCGCGGTGGATGTCCGGGACGGTTCGCCGGTGTGGAGCCATGACGACAAGGGCTCGACGGTGCCCTCGGTGACCGCGAGCGGCGGTCGGCTCTATGTGCCGTCGAACGGATTGACCGTGCTGGAGCCGGTGTCGGGATCGAAGCCGAAGGCGGTCTGGCGTTCGACCCAGCTGCGGACCGGCACGCCAAGTCCGGTGGTCCTGGGTGATCGGGTCTTCCTGTTGAACGACGGTGGGATCCTGAGCTGTGGCGATGCGACGGATGGGAAGCGGCTGTGGCAGCTCCGGCTCGAGGGACCGTTCAGCGCGACGCCGGTCGTTGCCGGTGGGCTGCTGTACTGCGTGAACGAGAAGGGACTGGTTCAGGTGGTGGATCCGGCGAAACCCGAGGGGGAACGGGTGTCGACCCTTCCGCTGGGCCAGACGGTGATCGCGACCCCGTCGATCGCGTCGAATTCCCTGTTCGTCCGCAGCGACGGAAGGCTCTGGCGGATCGGCCGGGCCAGTCCGCTGTAGGGCCGCGGGGTCTCAGGCCAGCGGGCGTACGTCCATGGAGAAGGCCGCCTGGAAAGAGGCCCCGGGCTCGAGGAACACCAGTTCCCCGTCGCTCCGACCCATCGAGTTGGGCAGCGCCGTCCAGGGCTCGATGCAGTAGAACGGGGCCGCGGGGGACGGTGACCACAACGCCAGGAACCGATAGGCCGGGCTGTGGGTGAAATCGAGGCAGACCTCCACCTTCCCGGCCTCGTCCCGGAGGACCGCCTCCTGCGCGGCCAGATCCCCGAGGAACACGGTCCCGCTGACATCCTGGGACACCGGGAGATCCTGGGCCGGGAAGGGTTCGTCGAAGAAGGCATTCGCCTGGTCCACCGGATGGAAGCGTCGGGCGCGCGGGAGCCGGACCGAGCACCGCTCCCGGGATCCCCCGGCGAGGGGGACCCGGAGATACGGATGGAACCCGGAGCTGAAGGGCAGGGGTGTCCCCGACCGGTTTTCCACCGTCTGGAGCCACCGGAGGCGCCCCTGGTCCAGCAGGTACTGGAGGCGGTACCGGAAGGCGAAGGGATAGCTCGGACGGGTCAGGTCGGAATCCGACAGCTCGAGGGTCACGGAATGCCCGAGACGGTCCACGACCGTCCAGGGAACGCGTCGGGCAAACCCGTGCTGGGGTGACTGGTATTCGACACCATCCAGGCAGTAGACCCCTTCCTTGCCGTTGTGGATGTTGTAGCTGACATGCGGGAAGAGGACCGGGTTGCCGGCCCACATCTGCTGTGGGTACCGGGCCACGACGACCGGGTCATGGTGCACGGCATCCACACATCCGGGTCCCGGAAGGTTCCGCGCATATCGGGTCAGCCATCCTCCGAGTTCCGGGTGGATCTCCGCCAACGCCACATCGCCGTCCCGCAGGACAATCGGTTCCGACATGCGAGCAGCATGGATTGCGCGGAACGGCGAGGCGAGGGAAACGGGGCCGGCAGCGGGACCGGCGCCGGGAAGGGGACTCACACGGCGACGCGGAGACACGGAGGAAGACCGGGAGGGGGGAGACAGAGGCAGTGCCTGGGCGGAAGGCGAAGGCTTCCCCGGGTGGGTGATGCCGGGCCCTGCATCACTGGGTGCGGAGCACCCACGACACCCCAAGTGGTGGGCCCGGGGGTATCGGGATTTCTGGTGAGCCCGACGTGGCCTTTGCCGCCGCACCCCGGTAGGTTTTCGCCGTGATCATTCCCCGGACCCTCCTCGTGGCAGGTGCGGCCTGCCTCGCGTCCTGTGTCGCCACCCCGGCCGACCTGCAGGTCAACGGACTGAGAGCCACCGTGCCCGACGGGTTCACCGTCGACCTCGTTGCCGGCAGCGATCTGGTGTCGCGGCCCGTCAGTGCCTGCTTTGACGACCGCGGCCGGCTCTATGTGACGGAATCCTCGGGTTCCAACGAGCCGCCGGAACAGCAGCTCAAGGCCCCCACGCACCGGATCCGTCGACTCGAGGACACCAACGGGGACGGGGTCTTCGACCGCTCCATCGTCTTCGCCGAGGGCGTCATGTTCCCCCAGGGGTGTCTGTGGCACGGCGGCTCGATCTATGTCGCGGGACCGCCCAGCATCTGGAGGTTCACCGATACCGATGGCGATGGCGTCGCGGACACGCGGGAGGAATGGTTCAAGGGGGGAACGCTCACCGGCTGCGCGAACGACATCCATGGCCCCCACCTTGGCCCGGATGGCTTCCTCTACTGGACCAAAGGGGCCTTCTCGGAGCAGACCCATCGCCTGGCGAACGGGTCGACGCTGAAGGATCGGGCGGCGCACATCTATCGGGCCCGACCCGACGGATCCGGACTGGATGTCATCATGCAGGGTGGCATGGACAACCCGGTGGAGATCGCCTTCACGCCGGAGGGGGAGACGATCTTCAGCAGCACCTTCATTGATTTCACCCAGCCGGGTTTCCGGGATGGCGTGGCCCACGCCATCTACGGGGGTGTCTACGGGAAGGAGAACGATGTCCTGACCGATGGACGGGTGCCGCGAACCGGTCCCGACCTGTTCCACCCCTTCTTCCAGGCGGGCCCGGCGGCGGAATGCGGCCTGACCCGTTACGAGGGCCAGGCCTGGGGGCCGCAGTTCCAGGACAACCTGTTCTCCACCAGCTTCAACCTCCACCGCGTCTCGCGTCATGTGCTGCGTCCCAATGGCGCTACCTACGCCAGTGATTCGAAGGACTTCCTCCTCGTCGACTCCGTGGATTTCCATCCGACCGACGTGCTGCAGGATGTCGACGGGCACCTCCTCGTCGTGGATACCGGCGGCTGGTACAAGCTCTGTTGTCCCAGCTCCCAGCTGGTCAAGCCCGACGTGCTCGGTGGCATCTATCGGATCCGGAAGTCCGGCATCCCGGCGCTGACCGGTCCGGCCCGACAGGACGCCCAGCGGCGTCTGGCCCAGCCCCCCGGGCTCGATTTGGGCCGCGAGGCGGCGCGGTTGAAGCAGGCGGTCTGGACGCTGGACCCTGCCCAGGCGGAATCCTTCCGAGGGATCCTCCAGGCCCGGGGCCTTGGTCCCGAGGCAGCCTCCCACGCGGCCGTCCTGCGCGTTGCCGCGGAGGGGCTGGGACGGCTCAAGGATCGGGCCTCGGTGCCGCTGCTGGTGAAGGCGGCCGGCAACACGGCGGATCCCTTCCTGGCCCACGCCTACATCCACTCCCTGATCGGGATCGCCGCGCCGGCGGAGACCCGGTCGGGGTTGGCCCTGGAATCGCCCGGAGCGCGTCGGGCCGCGCTGATCGCGCTCGACCAGATGCCGGGTGGCGGATTGCGGGCCGCCGATGTGGTGCCGCACCTCGGATCGACCGATGAACCGCTGCGGCGTGCGGCCGAGTGGATCCTGGGTCGCCATCCGGACTGGGGTGCCGAACTGGCGGGCTGGTTCCGGGGTGTCCTCAAGACCCCGGGTGATTCCGCCGAGCGTCGTGCCGCCCTCGCCCAGATCCGGATCCTCGGCCGCGACGACGCGGGCCGCGCGCTGATCTCGGAACTGCTGGCGTCGTCCACCGTTCCGTCCGACGCCCAGCAGGCGGCGCTGCGGGTGATCGCGGAGTCGGGGATGAAGGAGCCGCCATCGGCCTGGACCTCCGCCGTTGTCGCGGTGCTGTCGGGGGAATCCCATCCGAAAGATCCGAGGCTGCCCGAGGGCATCCGGGCGGCCCGCGTGTTGCGTCAGGCCTCATCGGTCCAGGAGTCCTTGCGGCGAGTGGTCCGGGACGACCGGTTTCCGATCGCTCTCCGGATCGACGCCCTAGATGCGTTGCCCGAGAACAGCCGCCTGGACCCAACGGACTACGCACTCGCCCTCCAGGCCCTCAGCCCCTATGTCGAACCCACGGTCCGCGTCGCGGCCACTGGCGCGCTGTCGCGATCCGCGCTGACCGGGGATCAGCTGCGAGGGCTGCTGCCGCCGGTGAAGACCGCCGGTCCGCTCGAGCTGACGCGCCTGCTGGGTGCCTTCCGTGACGGGGGCGACGATGCCCTCGGGCTGCCCCTGGTGGCGGCGCTCCGGGAGTCCCGCAGCGCCGCGGCGCTGGCGCCCGGACAGGTCCGTCCCTTCTTCGCGAAGTTCCCGGAGGCCACCCGGAAACAGCTCGGGGAGTTCCTGTCCGGCCTCGGTGCCGACGCCGTCCAGCAGGCGGCACGACTGGAGTCCCTGCTGAAGGAGCTGCAGGCGGTGGAGGCGGACGCCCGGCGGGGCCAGGCTGTCTTCAACGGATCCAAGGCCGCCTGCTCCAGCTGTCATCGGATCGGCTACCTGGGTGGGAACATCGGTCCGGAGCTCACCCGTATCGGCGAGGTCCGGAGCGAGCGAGACCTGCTCGAATCCGTGGTCTATCCGAGCGTGAGTTTCGTGCGGAGCTATGAGCCCACCACGCTGGTCCTGAAGGGCGGCGACGAGGTCAACGGGATCGTCCGCCGCGAGACCGACTCCGAATGGGTCGTCGCCACCGGTCCGGGCGCGGAGCAGCGGCTGGCGAAGGCCACGGTCGAGGAGGCGCGACCCGGCACGGTGAGCCTTATGCCGGGCGGGTTCGACCAGGTGTTGACCCGACAGGAGCTTGCCGACCTTCTGCGGTTCGTGAAGACCGTCCGCTGGCGCTGAGGAATGGTCATGGAGGCAGACCCCAATCCAAGCGTCCCTGCCGGCGGCCGGACTTTCGGCGGCCTCCCATGGTGGTGGGCACTCGCGATGGCCGCGTTCCTCTGGGGGGGCCACGGATCCACCGCGGCGGAGTCCGCACCCGCGGGGACGGTTCAGCTCGGGGCCTCCCATGCCCCGGGGTTCAGCCTGATGCCCAGCAATGCCACGGGTATCCGATTCCAGAACCGGGTCCCCGAGTCGCGTCACCTCACCAATGCCATCCTGCTCAACGGTTCCGGGGTGGCGCTGGGGGATGTCGACGGCGATGGACGGTGCGACCTCTACTTCTGCCACCTCAACGGGACCAACGCCCTGTATCGCAACCTCGGCGACTGGCGGTTCGAGGAGATCACGTCGGCCTCTGGCGTAGGCTGCGAGGGGTTGACCTCCACCGGGGCGGTGTTGTCGGACCTCGATGGTGATGGGGATCTCGACCTCGTGGTCAACACCGTGGGGCAGGGAACCCGGCTGTTCTGGAACGACGGACGCGGCCGGTTCGAGGTCGGGGCTGTGGTGAATCCCCGGGTGGCGGGGACGACCGCGGCGGTGGCCGACGTGGACGGGGATGGGCTGCTCGACCTCTACATCGCCAACCATCGGACCAGCTCGCTCATGGATTTCGCGACGGCGTTCTTCACGTTCAGGAACGTCAACGGCCGCAATGAGGTCGACACCGTGAACGGCCGTCCAGTGACCGAGCCCGGCCTGGCCGACCGGTTCGTCCCGGATGGCCGGGGCAGCATCTATGAGCTGGGTGAGACCGATCTGCTCCTGCGCAACCGGGGCGGACGCCAGTTCGAGCCGGTGTCCTTCACGGGCGGGGCGTTCCTCGATGAAGCCGGCGTTCCATTGAAGCAGGCACCGCGGGGCTGGGGGCTGTGCGCGGCGTTCCATGACATCAACGGCGACGGCCTGCCCGACCTCTATGTCTGCCATGACTTCCAGACCGAGGACCTGTGCTGGATCAACCAGGGCAACGGCGTCTTCCGCAGCCTGCCGCGTCTGGCGATGCGGCGGCAGCCGATCTCCTCGATGGCTGTCGACTTTGCCGACATCAACCTCGACGGGTTCACCGACTTCCTGGTGATCGACATGCTCCGTCGCGGTCACCGGGAGCGGATGATGTTCGTCCCGGAACCCCCTCCAATCGTCCACACACCGGGACTGGTCCTCAACCGGCCGCAGTACCAGATGAACACCCTGTTCCTGAACCGCGGGGACACGACGTTCTCCGAGATCGCCCAGCTGAGCGGTCTGGATGCAGCGGACTGGGCGTGGAGCTGCGTGTTTCTCGATGTGGACCTCGACGGCTGGCAGGACGTGCTGGTCGTCAACGGTATGGAGCGGGCAGGGCGGGATCTCGACATTGCCGAGCAGATCGCGCGGATGCGGAAAGGCCGGCGTCCGACCGATGCCGAGATCTTCCAGGCGCGTCGGAAGTTCCCGCGGCTGGCGACGCCGAACCTCGCGTTCCGCAACCAGCGGAACCTCACCTTCGCCGAGGTGGGCCAGGAGTGGGGCTTTGCCCAAAAGGGGGTCACCACGGCCATGGCGACGGCGGACCTCGACAACGATGGCGATCTCGATGTGGTCGTGAGCCACTTCAACGATCCCGCTGGTCTCTACCGCAACGAAGGCACAGCACCCCGGGTGGGCGTCCGCCTCCTGGGTCGGTCGCCCAACACGCGGGGCATCGGCGCCCGGATCCGGGTCCTCGGCGGCGCCGTGCCGGAGCAGTCCCAGGAGATGATCAGCGGTGGTCGGTACCTGTCCGGGGATGATTCCATCCGCAGCTTCGCCGCGGGTTCCCTGACGAACCGCCTGACCATCGAGGTCACCTGGCGCAACGGGACCCGGACCACGGTGTCGGGCGTCGAACCCAACCGGATCTGCGAGATCCGCGAGGCCGACGCGCAACCCGTCCCTGTCCCGTTGGTTCCGGAGGGCTACACCAACACGTGGTTCGTCGAGGTGAGCTCCCGGATCGGCCATCGCCACGTCCAGCCGGAGTTCGACGACTTCTCGCGACAGCCCCTGCTCCCGAATCGGCTGGGTCAGCTGGGCCCTGGACTGGCTTGGTTCGATGTCGATGCCGATGCACATGAGGACCTGATCGTTGGCACCGGTGCGGGTGGATCGATCCGGTGGTTCCGGTCGGACGGCCGGGGCGGGTTCGAGCCGGGTGCGGCAATGCCGGGGCTTGGCGGCATGGTCCAGGACACCCGCACGATCCTCGGATGGACGCCGCCGTCGGGTCCCGCCGAGCTTCTGGTGGGGCTGGCGAACTACGCGGGCGGTCCGGGCACCGGGGTCTCGGTCCGTGGGGTGGATCTGAAGTCCGGCGCGGCCTCGACGGTGTTGGGCGCGACGCCGGCCAGCACCGGGCCCTTGGCGTTGGCCGACTGGGACGGTGCGGGTGGGTTCCGGTTGTTCGTGGGCGGACGTGTGATTGGCGGACGGTATCCCGAACCCGCGGATTCCCGGATGTTGCGGTGGACCGCGGGACGGTGGGAGACCGATGCGACGAACTCGGCGGTGCTGAAGGGGCTCGGACTGGCCACCGGTGCGGTCTTCAGCGACCTGGATGGCGATGGGTTTCCGGACCTCGTGGTCGCCTGCGAGTGGGGTCCGGTCCGGGTGTTCCGGAATGACCACGGGTTGCTCCGGGACATGACGGCGGCCTGGGGACTGGAGGCGTCTCGTGGGTGGTGGACCGGGGTCACGACGGGGGATTTCGACGGTGACGGACGGCTCGACATCGTGGCCGGGAACTGGGGGAGGAACACCCGGTATCAGGCGTTCCGGGAGCGACCGTTGCGGCTCCATCATGGGACGTTCTCGGGCGGACCGGGTGTCGATGTCCTGGAATCGCATTGGGATCCACAGCTCCAACGGGAGGTTCCGGACCGGCAGCTGAACGCCCTGGCCAAGGGAATGCCGTTCCTCCGGGAGCGCTTCGCCACCCATCGCGCCTTCAGCCAGGCCAGCGTGGAGGATCTGCTGGGGTCGAGGACCAACGCTGCATCCATCGTGGAGGCCAATTGGCTCGAGTCGACCGTGTTCCTCAATCGTGGCGGACGCTTCGAGGCGGTGGCGCTGCCCATCGAGGCCCAGATGTCGGCGGCGTTCGGTGTCTGCGTGGGGGATGCCGACGGCGATGGCGTGGAGGATCTGTTCCTGTCGCAGAACTTCTTCGGGGCGCAGCCGGAAAGCCCGCGGCTGGATGGGGGGCGGGGTCTGTGGCTGCGCGGGGACGGTCGGGGAGGCTTCCGTGCGGTGGAGGGACAGGTCAGCGGCATCCGCATTCCGGGCGAGCAGCGGGGGGCAGCGTTGGCTGATTTCGATGAGGACGGACGTGTCGACCTCGCGGTCGCCCAGAATGGCGGGCCCACGATGCTGTTCCGCAACCAGGGAGCCCGTCCGGGTGTCCGGGTGCGGCTGGAGGGCCCTCCGTCGAATCGTGGCGGGATCGGCGCCCAGGTGGCGCTCGTGTATCCCGACGGACGGGGCCCCGTCCGGGAGGTTCACGCGGGATCGGGATACTGGTCGGAGGACGCCCTGACGCTGGTCCTGGGCACCCGTGCGATGCCGAGGTCGGTCTGGGTCCGCTGGCCCGGTGGGCACGTTACGGAAACGCCGCTCGAACCCGGTGCCGGATCCACGACCGTGCGGGTGTCACGCTGAGCGGGGAGAGGGACTCACGCGGAGGCACGGAGACGCGGAGGAAAGGCGGGGGATTTTTTTGGGAGTTGTTCTTTCATGCGGTGGTCGTGGTTTGGGCGCTGTGGCCTTGATATTCTTTGGAGGCAGCCGACGGAAATCAGGACGTCCACGGGTCCACACGGAGGTTCCCCTCCCTTGAAGGTCCGGAAACGCGCGAAGCCTTTTCCTCCGTGTCTCCGAGTCCCCGTGTGAGTTCCCATTCCCGCCTGTCTGCAGCATTGCCTCGGACCTGCCGCTGCCTAGGCTCACATCAAGGCCCGACACGCATGAGCACCGAATCCCAGATCACCGCGTTTCGCGACACCTTCGTGCGGCTCCGGCAGTCCATCGGACGGGTCCTGGTGGGGCAGGAGGAGATCGTCGACGGCGTGCTGACCGCGATCTTCTCGGGCGGGCATGTGCTGCTGGAGGGCGTCCCGGGTCTCGGAAAGACCCTTCTCGTGCGGACTCTGTCCGACGCACTGGATCTCGGATTCAGCCGGGTCCAGTTCACGCCTGACCTCATGCCGGCCGACATCCTCGGTACCCACCTTGTGATGGAGAATGCAGACGGGCGTCGGCGGTTCGAATTCCAGAAGGGTCCCGTCTTCGCGCACCTCCTGCTGGCCGACGAGATCAACCGGGCCACGCCCAAGACGCAGTCGGCGCTGCTCGAGGCCATGCAGGAGGGACAGGTCACCGCCGGCGGTGAGGTCCGTCCGCTGCCGCGGCCGTTCTTCGTGCTCGCGACCCAGAATCCGATCGACCAGGAGGGCACCTATCCGCTGCCGGAGGCCCAGCTGGACCGGTTCTTCTTCAAGCTGCTGGTCCGGTATCCCTCCCGGGACGAGCTCACCGAGATCCTGAACCGCACCACGGAGGGATCGTCCGCGACCGCGGAACGAGTGCTCGATCGCGATACCCTGATGTCGCTCCAGGCCCTCGTCCGAGGCGTACCGATCGCCTCGCACGTCAAGGACTACGCCGTGCGCCTCGTGTTGGCCACCCATCCGGGGACTCCCACGGCGGCGGCCATCGCCACCCAGTATCTCCGGTTCGGGAGCAGCCCCCGAGGGGCGCAGGTCCTGGTGCTGGCGGCTAAGGTGCGCGCCCTCACCGAAGGACGGTTCAACGTCGGGTTCGACGACATCGCCGCGGTGGCGCCCGCCGCGCTGCGACATCGGCTCATCACCAACTTCGAGGCCGAGGCCGAGGGCATGGACCCCGACCGCATCCTCGCCCGGATCCTTCCGGAGGTGCCCCGCGACGTCGCGGTGGCGCTCTGAGGTCCAGTCCCGAAACCGCATGGCCACCCGGAACACTGTGGGTACACGACGGAAGGCATCACGGCAGGTCGATCCGGTCGCGGCACCGGAGGTCCGGTTGGTGATCTCCAACCGGCAGCGGGATCGGAGGGTCGACGCCCGCGCGCTGCGGTGTCTCGTGCAGCAGGTCCAGGCCGAGGCGGGACAGGCGGCGGAACTCGGACTCCACCTGGTGAGCGCCCGTCGTTCGGCGGAGTTGAACCAGCAGTTCCTCGGACACGAGGGTCCGACCGACATCATCACCTTCGACCAGGGCAGCACCTGGGACCGGGTCTGCGGGGAGCTCTTCATCTGCGTGGCGGAAGCGATCCGGCAGGCGCGGGAATTCGGCACGACCTGGGACCGGGAGGTCCGTCGCTATGTGATCCATGGCCTCCTCCACCTGCGGGGATTCGACGACCTCGAGCCGGGGGCGCGTCGGCTCATGAAGCGGGAGGAGAACCGGCTGGTGAAGCGGTTCGGCTGATCGGGACGGACCATGGGCGCCGCACCGCTGGAACAGGCCGAGGGGGTGATTGTGCGGATCCACCCGTTTTCCGACACCAGCCTCATCCTGCACTGGATCACGGCGGAACATGGGCGGTTCGGCACCCTCGCCAAGGGCATCCGAAAACCAAAGTCAGGCCATGCCGCACCCGTGGACCTGTTGTTCGCCGGCACCCTCGGCTTTGTGCGGTCGACCCGATCCCATCTCCACACGTTCCGGGAATTCGTCCCGGTCGAACGTCACGAGCGCCTCCGCACCGACTACACCAAGCTCGTCCAGGTCGCCTATGCGGTCGCGTTGCTGGAGCGGGCGACCGAGGAGGACACGCCGATTCCGGAGTTCCATGCGCTGTTCCGGTCATGGCTCACGGCCTTGGAGACCCAACCCCACCAGCCCCGCATGGTGCTCGCCTTCGAAGCCCGGTTGCTGGTCGAGATGGGACTCGACCCCCGTGGAGCGGAATCGGTGGAACGAACCGGAGCGGGCGAGGTGTTGGACCCGCTGATCGACGCGGATTGGTCAGAACTTCCCGGTCTCGCCCCCTCTTCCGCGGCCGTACGAAACCTGGTCACGATCCTCCAGAGGCAGCTCGTGGAGGCCCTGGGCACCGTCCCGAAATCCCGGTCTGAGGCGCTTGCGTCCGGGTCGCCCCACCGAGCCGGCTCCTGATCCCGAGCCTGTGGCCGGATCCGTCCGAGGCTCACTGCGGAACCGTCAGCTCGAACTCGAGCCGGGTTTTGGTGCCACGCTGCTCGTCGATGATCTCCATGTCCTTGAGGCGCCAGGAGCCATCGACCTTCTTGAACGAGCCGACGCTGAACTGCTTGAGGAGCTCCCCGCGGGCGTCGTAGGCATCGGCCTGGATCAGGCCCCGGAACTCGAGGTCGATCCAGGACACCACCCGTGAGTAGGGCGTGCCAGTGGGGTTGCGGCTTTCCAGGACCCGGCAGGAACGCCCCTTCACCATGTGGGGGTTGTCTTTCGGAGCGGGGATCAGTCGTTGCTGGGGCCAGTGGAGGAACTCGAGGCCCAGATCGGCGAAACTGAAGTCGGACCCGGCGAAGGACCGTCCGGAGCCGGTCGCGGCGATCGGGGAGGCCGCGGTGCCCGGGACCCCCTCGAAACAGTATTCCGGTGCCGCGTCGACGCGATGCACGATCTCCAGGGTCTCACCGGTGGCGGTGTCCGCGGATCCGGTCCGATATCGGGTCGACCACCGGTCGGTGCCCGCCGTGGGGGCGAGGGTTTCGATGACGACGGGCACGCGGTGGCGTTTTCCGGCGGCGTTGCGGATCTCAAGGGTAGCCCGGTTGGTGGTGGTCGAGGCCGGCTGGAGCGACCGCACCTCCCGGGCGAGGGTCTGTCCGTCGGCCTGCTCCCGGGGACCTGGTGCGGCATCCGCAGCGGGGCTGTCGGTCCGGGTCAGGACAAGAAAAAGGCCTGTGATCAGGATCGTGAGGAGGCGGTGGGGTCGGTTCATCGGTGGGGTGTCTTCAGCACGATCTGGGGACGTTCTCCGCGGCGTCCGGTGACGACGAGTCCGACCGGGTTGGTGGTGGACCCGCAGCCGCAGCCGGTGGACTTCCGGAAGTCGAGTCGGCGCGGACGCAACAGCCGCCACGCCATGAGGGCCACCGTGACCCCGACGACGCCCAGAGCTGCGATCTGCTGCCACTCCACGGGTGAAGCCTAGTGGGTTGGCGTGGGGAAGGGCAAAGGGGAGTTGAGGGAGTTGCGGGTCGGGGCTCTTCAACCTTGCCCCGGACGCCGCCCGGTCGAATAACTCGCGGGTGCGGTTCCGACCCCAACTCCTCGTCCTGATGCTGCTCGCATCCGGGTGTCGAAACCTGCCGCCACCGGAACCGGTCAAACCGGTCGTCAAACCCGCACCGCTCCGCCTCTTGCGTCCCCTCGATGGACGGGTCGGCCAGGTTCTCACGGTCAATCCGCGGCTGCGATTCGTGGTCCTCGACTACTCCCTCACGAGTCTACCCGTGTTGGGTGATGAGCTCGATCTGTGGCGTGGGCCGTCGATCGTGGGGCGGCTGAAGGTGTCGGGACCGATCCTCAACACCACCGCGGTGGCCGACATCGTCTCGGGTGAGCCCCAGGTGGCCGACCTGGCCCGTCCGGTCCTGGAAAAGGCCGCGGAGGCCGCCCTTGCACCCAGGGCGGAAGGCGACGTCAGGCCGGGGGCGACGACGACGGCGTCTCCGACGGGACCCTGAGAAACGCGAGCGGGATTGAGACCAGGACGAGGAGCGGGTCGACCAGGTACCACCAGAGGTTGCGAGAGTCCCTCAGGCCTGAAGCGCCCCCCCACAGGCTCTCCAGAAGCCAGACACACAGTGCGGCTGTCAGGATCCATCCGGTCCGGGATCCTTGGCGCAGGAGATGCAGGGTCCAGCCGGCCACCAGCCATACGAGGAGGGGAGAATTCCATCCCAAGGCGTAGGGATCCCAGGAACCCCAGCCCAGGGCTGCCGGATAGAGCACGAGTCCGAGCACCAGCCCCACCCGGCCCAGATCCCGCAGGTCCTGCCGTCCAAGGAAGCCTCTCTCCCCGAAGGCGACTTTCGTGGCATTCGCCATCAGGACGAGGAAGGGAACGCTGAAGCCGGCGGTGGCACCCGCGACCCAGCTGCCCATCGAGACTCCGTTCCAGGGAATCCACACGACGATGGCCGCGATGGGGATGAGCGCCGTGGGACTCGGACCGGGACGTCCCCGCAGGAGGCGACGGTACCCCAGGGCGAGCACGGAGCCGACGACCATGATGGCGACCCAGATCGCCGAGCGGGAGGAGGTCAGCAGGATGCCGTTCATGGGGTTGCCCCGGTTGCCGGGGTCGCGGCGTCCAGCCACGCGGTGTTGAAGGAGACAATGCGGATCGCCTTGCGTTTCCAGGTGTAGGCCAGGTGGACCATTCCGTCGCGGGATCGCAGGAGGAACGGATAGGAGAACTCCGCCCCGGCCTCGTTTTCGAGGAAGGGGCCCCGTGTCCAGATCCTGCCGGCGTCGGATGACACCGCCAGCCGCAGGTTGGCGCGTCCATCCGGCGTGTCGTTGAATGCCAGCAGCAGGCGTCCGTCCGCCAGGCGCACCGCATCGATCCCGGAATCCGAGTTGGGGAGTCCGGTCGGTTCGGGCGGGCTCCAGGACAGACCGCCGTCCGCGGTGCGGGACAGGTACAGATCCCGTTGACCGCTGGCGGTCCGACACAGCATCACGGCCTGGGTGGGATCCAGGGCCACGAGGCTCGGCTGGAAGGCGGTGCGTCCGCCGAAGACCCGGGTCTTCCGGGCCGACACCGACCCGGGAGCGCCCTCGAGCCACAGCAGTTCGGGGAACTTCCCGAAGAGTTCGTGGTAGATCGGCACCACCCAGCCGCCGCCCTCGAGCGGGGTGGGACCGTTCTTCACCAGCTCGCTGATGTTGAAGAAGGGGCTTAGCACGAGACGCTGGCTCGGGGTCCAGGTCCGCCCGCCGTCCGTGGACTCCTTGAGGCACAGCGAGCTGCCCGACCAGCCGCCGACCGTGATGGTCACGAACAGCAGGGACATCCGACCGGTGTCATCGGCGAAGAGTACCGCGTTGCCGACCTTGCGGACGTAGTGGCCGAGCTCCCGGCTGGCCCTCGCGGCGGTGACCAGGTCGGCGGGCTCGGTCCAGCGGTCGCCCGTGCCGGTGGCAAACCAGATGGCAACATCCTTGGCGCCTTCCCGGGTGCCGCCGTACCAGACCGCGGCGAGGGTTCCCGGGGAGGGTTCACAGATCGAGGCCACGTGGACGCTCGCCACGGAGGATCCCAGGGTTTCCACCCGATGCCGCGGCGTCGACGGGGGTGTCCCGGCCTGGGACGTCTCCGGGGGCGACACCCGGAACCGGGGGGCGGAGCGGGATTCCGGGCGCGATGTGGACCGGTAGGTGGCGATCCCCACGACCAGCAGGAGGGCGAGGGCTCCGAGGCGTCGACGGGATTCCGGACCCAAGAGCCTCATGGTGAGGCCTTTCGGACCACATCGAGGCCGATCAGGTCGGACTTCAACCCCTCCAGCGAGCGATCGCGGAAGGCACGGTGCCAGTCCTCGGCGGTGGCGTCGGGCCGGGCGAACCGGATCCAGACCCGCCGGGAATAGAACGTCTTGAACCGGGTCAGCTCCTGGACCTGAATTCCGGCCTGGGCCATCTGGGAACGGAACGGATCCAGCACCGACTCATCGACGAAGACCACCGACGGGGTCTCCGGCGGGAGGGTGTCGGCCCGGAACTTCTGCACGCTTCGACCGAGTCTTGGAGAGAGCATGGCGGGTTGGGCTCGGTCGTAGACGAAGACGGGGCGGTTCCCGATCTGGGCCGGAATGGAATCGGGGAGATGGTTCAATCCGAGGAGCGGATAGAGGCCGCCCATGACGACGGCCAGGACGATTCCGGTGAGCGCGACGGAACGGGTCGGATGGGTGCCACGCCAGGCGGTGACGAGCGACGCGGCGGCCAGCAGCCAGACCACGACGGGTAGGAGGCCTCCGAGTTGGAACCACAGGAAGAATGCCCCGGCGAGGATGCTCGCCAGGCTGAAGACCACGGCGGCGAAGAGCAGGGTCCAGCGCTGCGTACGCCCGCCGGGCTCCAACCACTCGGCGGCCAGGACGGCCTCGATCGGGACCACCGCCAGCATGTAGCGCTCGAAGGTGGTCATGAGGAAGAAGGGCACGATCGAGAGCCCGAGGGCTGTGACCAGCCATCGGCGCGCCGCCACCGGACCGAGATCCCGGACCCGGAACGCCTGGACCGCGGCGACGAGGACCATCGGGGTCCAGGGCGCGATGAGGCCGAGTGCCCCTCCCAGGGCCGACAGCGGAGACATCCCATGCCAGCGGCCAAAGTCCCGGGCCGCCAGCTCCTCGCCGAGGATCTGGGCGAACCGATCCCCCCAGAGCTGCTTCATGGCGAGCGGCCAGGGGACCGTGATCAGGGCGACGACCCCGGCGGCCACGCACCAGTGCACGCCTTGTTTCCGGAGGCGTGGCAGGGCCCCGAGACAGAGCAGGGCCGCGACGGCCGCGGTCCCGAAAAAGAAGAACCCGATCGGCCCCTTGGTGAGGAACGAGAGACCGAGGCAGGTCCCCGATGCGACCGCGTCGCGCAGCGTCGCGGTCCGAAGCCACCGCAGACCGAAGAGCAGGCTGAGGGACACGAAGAACGCGAGCGGGAGGTCCAGCATCGCCTGCCGCGCCTGTGCGGCGACGCCAACGCAGCTGGCCGTGATGAGCCCGGCCAGAAGTCCGTTCGACCGGAACAGCTCCCGGCTCGTCAGGCATGACACCACCGAAAGTCCGACACCCGCCAGGACGCCCCAGATCCGGGCGGCCACCAGACCCACGCCGAACACCTTGTAGTTCACCAACACCAGCCAATACATCAGCGGCGGTTTCCGGAGCCGGGGCTGGTTGTCGAGCCACGGGGTCAGCCAATGCCCGTGCTCCAGCATCTCCATCGGCGTCCGCAGCGAGAGCGTGTATTCGTCGGACCCCGTTATGGAGGAGTCAGACCAGATCGACGGCAGGAGCACCAGGACGCTGAACAAGGCCACCCACCATTGGGTCCAGCGGGCGTCCGGGACGCGGATACCGGTCGTGGCGCTGACGGGGGTGACGGGGCGATGGGATGCGGAGGTCATCCGAGAAATGGTGGCTCTGGAGGTCGTGACGACCCTGGAATCGTCTCCCGCGGAGGTCGCGGATCGCGAGAAAATTTCCGGGTGACCGGGATACCATCCCCGACATCGACCCCGGCGGAGATTGTGGTCGTCGCCCCACCGCGTCGCCGCTACCTTCGGAAGGTCCCCACGATGCGCCGTCGACCGTCCCCAGCAGGCCGTCCTGCGTCCCTCCTGCTCGCCCTCGGACTCCTCGTCGGGTCCGCGATCCATGCCGACAGCTCCTCCCGGAGCCCGAGGACCGTCGCGGTCCTGACCACGGAGTACCGCCACAATTCCCATGCCGACGTCATTGCGAGCCGGCTGGTGCTGACGGACCGCCTCGATGGCACCGGCAAGGAGTCGCCATTGAAGATGGTCTCGGTCTACACCGACCAGCGGCCGCAGAACGACATCAGTCACCTGTTGGCGGCGTCGCATCGGTTCCGCATCGCGACCAACATCACCGACGCCCTCACGCTCGGGACCGGTGCGCTGGCGGTGGATGGGGTTCTGCTGATCGCGGAGCACGGGAACTACCCGAAGTCGCCGACCGGCAACACCCAGTACCCGAAGCGACGCTTCTGGGATGAGACGCTCTCGGTCTTCAGGAAGAGCGGCCGGGTCGTTCCGGTGTTCGTCGACAAGCACCTTGCCGACACCTGGGGCGACGCGAAGCACCTCTACGACACCGCTCGGGAGCTCGGCATTCCGCTCATGGCGGGATCGTCGGTCCCGGGATCCTGGCGCCGTCCTCCACGGGCCTCCGTGCCGGGCGAACCGCTCGAGGAGGTGGTGATCCTGACCTACGGGTCGACCGACCACTACGGGTTTCACGCGCTCGAGTGTCTGCAGTCGGTGGTGGAGGGACGTCGGGGTGGGGAGACAGGTGTCCGGACCGTGCGCATGACGAAGGGCGATGCGGTGTGGACGGCGCTGGGGGAACGCCGGGTGGATCCGGACCTCCTCGCCGCCGCCCTTGAACGGCTGGCCGAGGGTCCGCTTCCGGTGTCGGCGCTCCGGGAGAAGGTGGGGAAGCCCATCCTGTGGGAGATCGAGTACGTCGATGGTCTCCGGGCCCGGGTGCTGGAGCTGAACGGGGCGATCCAGGGCTGGTCGGGCGCGTGGCGTCGACCGTCCGACGGCACCGTGGTGTCGACGCAGTTCTGGACCCAGGAGGCCAGGCCGGCGGCTCACTTCACGCTCCTGTTGAACGGCATCGAGTCGATGGTGCTCACCGGGAAGCCAGCCTGGCCGGTGGAGCGGACCCTGATGTCGAGCGGCCTCCTCGATGCCCTGTTGCAGTCCGGCCTGCGGTCGGGACAGACACTGCCAACGCCATGGTTGGCGTGGGACTACTCGACCCCGTGGCGCTGGCAGGAACCCCCGCCGCCGCCGCCGGGTCGTCCATGGGGGGAGCAGTAGGAAGCGGTTGAGAGTTGAGGGTTGAGAGTTGAGAGACCGATGGGCGTCATCGCGGGATGCCATTGACGGTCTGGTCCAATCATACCCTGCGTCCCGAAGCGGATGCCCTGTTCCGCAAGTCCCTCGAAGACCTGGACTGCCGGCTGATCCAGTCGACCCGCTCCTCGAAGTCCGTCCTCACCCTAGGCGCATCCGACCCCACGCTCGCCGAGGCGGAGGTCGCCTACGGTCAGCCGGCTCCAGCGGATGTCATCGCGACCCCGGGCCTACGCTGGGTGTCGCTCTCGACCGCTGGGTACACCCGCTATGACACCTCCGAGTTCGGGAGGGCGATGCGGGCCCGGGGAACCCTCGTCACCAACGCCTCCAGGGTGTTCGCGAACCCGTGTGCCGAGCATGCCCTCGCCATGATGATGGCGTTCACCCGACAGATCCCCTCGAACGTGCTCAACGGCGCCGGTTCCCGGGAGTGGCGCTACCTCGAAGGGCGGTATTCGATCGAGCTCCTCACCGGCAGCACCGTGATGATCCTGGGGTACGGGGCGATTGGTCGACGTCTGACCGAACTCCTCGCACCGTTCCGATGTCGCGTGGTGGGCGTCCGTCGCACGCCGGTCCCGGAACCCGGCTTGGAGGTCGTGTCGTTCGAGGAGGCGTTGGCCCGGGTTCCGGAGGCCCATCACGTGGTCAACTGTCTCCCCGAGGCCGACTTCACCCGACACTGGTGCGGGGCCGGCTTCTTCAGCCGGATGGCGTATGGGTCCTATTTCGTCAACGTGGGCCGCGGGACCACCGTCGACCAGGAGGCCCTCGCCGCAGCGCTGTCCTCGGGGCATCTCGGAGGGGCGTTCCTCGACACACTCGATCCCGAGCCGCTGCCACCGGATCATTTCCTGTGGCGAACCCCGCGATGCCACATCACGCCGCACCTGGCGGGCGGGCATCGCGGTCAGGACGAGAGCCTCGTGAACCACTTCGTCGGCAACCTCCGTCGTTTCCTCACTGGCGAACCGCTTGTGGACCGGATCCTGGATCGGGAAGGGTAGGTCCGAGGGCAACGAGCTCCGCGCGGATGGGAAACTGACTCACACAGAGACGCGGGGACACGAAGGAAAGACGAGGGCTTCGACGGGTGGGTGATGCAGTGCCCTGCATCACTGGGTGCGGGAGCACCCACGCTGCGAGGTGTGGGATCGAGCTGGGGGGAAGCGGGTGGGCGTGAGGTCCGAGGTGTTGGGAGGCTCTGGAGTCTTTGGGTGCGGGTGGGTCCTGGGGGGGTGGCCGCTGGGGCGCGGCCAGGTTCTGCAGGGCACTGCAGAACCCACCGGTGCAGGACCTCCGGTCCTCAGCGTCTCGGAGGTTCACCCACCAGCGGCTGGGTGCTCCTCAGGTAGGCGAAGAGGTCCCGGACCTCCTGGTCCTTGAAGCCATCCAAAAGTCCCTCCGGCATCAGTGAGGCCGCCGGACGATCCTGCTCCAGGACCTCCGCGACCGGCACCGCGACGGTCTGGTTGTCCAGGGTGCGCAGCACCAGCGTCTGGTCGTCCCTCTCCGCAAGGAATCCCGAGAGAAGTCGACCATCGCGGGTCTCCAGGTGGATCTGTTCGTAGCCCTCCCGGATCTCTGCCCCGGGGTTCACGATCGACAGCAGCATCGAGTCGAGGTCCGACCGGTCATACACCGTCAGATCGGGCCCGACCTGTCCGCCCTGACCGAAGAGCCGGTGGCAGCCGGCACAGGTGTTCTGGAACAGGGTGCGTCCGTTGTAGGGATCCCCGGAGCCGGTCCGGACGATGTCGGCCCGTTTCCGGATCAGCGCCTCCATCTCCCGCGTCGTCGGTGTCCGGGTCTCCGGCCACAACGCGGCGACCCTGGCCCGGAGCTCCGGGTCTGCGTGCTGACGCAACCGTCGGACGGTTCCAAGGGAGATCGACTCGGCCTTCACCTGCGACGGCGCAGCGCCAGCGGGGCGGGGCTGGAGGGTGTCGACCAGGGCCCGGCTCCAGGAGACCCGGCTCGACAGCACCGTCTGGGCGGTGGCCCGGGCCGCGGGGCCGAGCGCGGGCCAGGCACCGAGGATGATCCCGGCGATGGCGGGATCCTCGTGCGGCTGCAGCGCCATCAGCGCCGCCTGGCGCAGGGCGTCATCCTTGGCGGCGCCACGATACGCCTGTGCCAAGGCCGGGATGGCGCCTGGGACCGGCACCTCGCTGAGCACCCCCAGGAACTCGAGCCGCTCCGGGCGGGGCGCTGATTCGTCGGCCACCGTCGCCAAGGCGCGTCGGATCGCCGCCGGGTCCCCACGGCGCACCGCGAAGGCGGGTGAGCCCACCCCGTGGCGGGACATGGCCTGGACCAGATCATCCGGCAGGCCTGCCAGCGGACGTCCCTTGAAGGCGGCCTCGAAGCCCTGCATGAGGCGGCGGCTCGACTCGACCGTCGGGGAGTTCCGGAAGAGGGCGGCGCAGAGCAGGAGTTCCCGACGCGACCCCGACTGGGCCCAACGTCGGGCCGAACGGTCGAGCAGGTGGCGCTGGACCATGGGACGGTTCCAGAACGCCGGTTCGGAATACAGGCGCAGCACCGTCTCGGGGTCCGAGGTGCAGAGCATCTCAAGGGCCCACCAGAGGAGCAGGGGTTGGCGGTTGTCGTCGACATCCTCGTCCCGGCCACACAGCGCACGGAGGATCTCCGCCGCGTCGGCGGCGGGCAGGCGACGCGCCGTGCAGGCCAGCTGGTTGCGCACCTCCAGATCCGGATCCTCGGCCGCGAGGGTGGCAAGGCGACGAACCAGCGCCGGGGACGCGGAGCGGGCGTCGCCGAGACGACGGACGGTCCAGAGTCGGACCTGTGGTTCGGGATGGGACATCCCTCGCAGCGCCTCGGCCTCCGTGACGTCCCCCTCGAGTGCGAGGGCCCAGAGGAGATCCACGGCCCGTGGACCCCGGGCTGCCGCAAGGGCCTTGGAGAGGTCCGGAATCCGGGACGGATCCGGCCGGTCGGCGATCAATCGAAGCGCGGTCTGGCGCACCCATCGGTTGGTGTGTTCCAGACGCCGGATCAGGTCGGCGTGCGACAGCATGGCGAGGGTCTCGGGGCGGACCCGGGGACCCGCCTTGGACCGCATCCGGTAGATGCGTCCGTTGGCGGTGTCGATCTGGCCCTCGTGGTTCCGGTAGTGGTTCACCTGCCGGTCGTACCAGTCGCAGACATAGACCGCGCCGTCGGGTCCCACCTTGATGTCGACCGGTCGGAACCAGCGGTCGTCACCGACGATCGGTCGCGCCACGTCGAGGGTCTTGAACGACGAGCGGTCGGTGAGGACATCGCTTTTGACAAGGCGGCCCTGCAGGGGTTCGACCCCGAGGAGGCGGCCGGTGTAGCGCGCTGGCAGGGCGCCGTGGTCGTAGATCACGAAGTTGTGGGTGAACCGGGGCTCGCTGGCCATCGGCATCGCGGGGAAGTAACCGAACGCGTAAGGGTTCGACAGAGGGCCATGCTTCTCGAATCCCTTCTGGAGGTAGGCGCCCTGCTGGTAGTGGAATCCTCGGGTGTCGCCCCCGTTGTGGCCCGAGAAGATGCGTCCGGCGCTGTCGATCTCGCATCCGAACGCATTGCCGCCCCCCTCCGAGAAGACTTCGTAGACCCGACGCCCGGGATGGTAGCGCCAGATGTTCTGCCCCTGGGAATACAGCGGCTTGGCGTTCAGCGGCGTCCCGTCCGGTCCGTGCACCTGGATGTTGGCGGTCACGGTGCTGCCCTGGGCCCCGTAGAGCCAGCCATCGGGCCCCCAGCGCAGGGAATTGGCGACGCTGTGGGTGTCCTCCAGCCCGAAGCCCGAGAGGCGGACCTCGGGATCGGCATCCGGGACATCATCCCCGTTGGCGTCGGGGTAGAACAGGAGGTAGGGCGGATTGAGCACCCAGACGCCCCCGCGTCCGCGCTCGACCGAGGTGGCGATGTTGAGGCCGTCGACAAACACCTTGTGGCGCTCGAAGGAGCCATCGCCGTCCGCATCCTCGTGGATGCTGATCCGGTCGGCTCCGCGGACATGGTGTGGCGGCGGGCGCGGCACGGAGTCGTAGACCGCCCGCCAGACGCTGTCGCGGCTCACAAGGGTCAGTCCCGCGGGGGCGGGATACTGGCGGTATTCCACGACCCACATGCAGCCGCGCTCGTCGAAGTTCAGGAACACCGGCTGCGAGATCTCGGGCTCGGAGAGGACCTGTTCCCAGACGAGATCCTCGGCGACCTGAAACCGTCGGGCCGCTTCCGCAGGTGGCAGGGGTGTATCGGCCGTCTCCTGCGGACGGTCGGCCGTTGCGGCTGCCGGGGGTGTTGGTGCGGCGGGCACTGCCGGTGGGGCCGGTTGTCTTGGGGTGGGCCCGGACCCGGAAGGCTTGGGGCTGGGCGCCGGGATCTGCACCGAAGGCGGGATGGGATCCTGGAGGCACCACAGGATGCCGTTGAGGAGGAGGTGTCGGAACGAGGGGCTCCCGAAGTCGTCGGGATTGCCCAGCGAGGTGTAGAACGCGCGACGGTTGTGGGCGGTGAAGGTCCAGGCCACCGGCTCGATCTCCGTGCGTCCCTCGACCTGCCCGCGCAGCAGCGGGGTGAGGTCCGGGGAACGGTCGACAATCCGGTACAGGTGGGAGGTGACGCGGGTGGGCGTCGTGGTGACCCCGGTCAGCAACGGGTTTCCGGCGGCCTCCGGGACGCCCTCGATGAGGGTGTGCGGTGCTGTCGGGGGTTTGTTGTTGTAGTGGCCGCTGTAGCGGGCCCCGAAGGCCTCGACATCGAAGGTGGGCCAGGTGCCCGTCTCGGATCCGTTCGCCTGCGTGTCGAAGGCATGGCTGGCGGTGCGGAGGCCCACGATGGGTTTCCCGGCGGCGAGGTGCGCCTTCAGGAGTGCCACCAATTCCCTGGGCGGGGCGCGTCGACGGACGCTGACCACGACGAGGTCGGCCTCGCGCAGGGCGGTGACGTTGGTGAAGCCCGAGTCGCCTTCCTTCGGGGAGGCCTGGACGAGCGAGATCTCGTAGCCGCGCGCTGCGAGCTTGGATTCGGCGAACTCCGGGAGGGTCTCCCACGTCCGGTACTCGTTCTCCCCGATCACGAGCGCGATGCGCTTCCGGACGTCGTCGCGGAACCGGAAGGGTTGGCCGCCGATCAGGTCGGCGCTCGTGATCGACGGACACCAGTGGCGCTCGATGTGCTCCACCACGAGTTCCGTGCCCCGGAAGTGCGAGACATACGGTGCCTTCCTGTGGTTGTACATGGAGTCGGTCAGGTCTCGGACCAGCACCACGTTCTGCCCCTGCTGGACCATCTGCCGGATGGCGAAGGGCCGGCCAAGGACGCACATGTTGATGTGCACCCCCATGACGATGACGTTGGTGATGCCCCTCTGGCGCATCAGGT
>Ga0194129_10000437_pt1 | contig 81366 bp, 127 predicted proteins | sample TA2KigCa35mmetaG_FD_150862 | JGI IMG/M metagenome (GOLD analysis project Ga0194129, IMG submission 150862) | Freshwater microbial communities from Lake Tanganyika, Tanzania - TA2015038 Kigoma Deep Cast 35m | ecosystem: Environmental > Aquatic > Freshwater > Lake | place: Tanzania: Lake... | reverse complement strand
CGCAGGATTCAATGGTACATTCACCATTACTGCAGTTCCCTCTACCACCTCTTTTACCGTGGTGAATGCCACAACAACTCCCACTGACACGGATGGAACCGCCACTGCTGGCTCGGTATTGCTTACAGCAAATGGTTACGGCACATGGGGCAATGATCTAGACGTAACCGTTGCTGCCGGAACGATTACTGGCGCTATCAACGTAAGTATCCACTACGACGATGAGCTACTCATGTCTACTGGCAACGTAACCACCGCTGAACAGCTCGTTGGCAAGATCAACTCCAACCTGATTGCCAAGCACTATGTTATTGCAACACTAGACGGCGATACCGATGCCCTGCCAACTGCTGCTGCTCTCGCCGCATTTACTGGCGGTGCGGCTGGCACTGATGGAACCTCGACTGAGGTGGGAACCGCACTTGATCTCTTCGTTAGTTCCTATGGAACTGGTGCTGTTTCTTGCCCAGAGTTCTCTGGAACGACCGGCGCAGTTGGTGCAGTGCCACAGCTCCTGATCGACCATGCTGTCGAGAACAATAGGGTTGCGATTCTCCATACCGCAGCTGCAACGACAATCGCCAACGCACAGGATGTTGCCGAATATGCAACTGCCAACGCAACAGATGGGCTTGGACTTGAGCGTAGCGCAATGTACTACCCCTGGGTGTATGCTCCAACCACTACTGCGGGCGTCAATAGACTGATCCCACCTGACGGCTATGTCTGTGGGGTTCGTGCTCGCGCCCACAACACGACTGGCCAACATCAGCCAGGGGCAGGAATCTACTCAACGGCACGATTCATTACTGGAATCGAGCGTGAAGTAGGCAAAACTGACGCCGACACCCTTGACACTGCGTCGCTAAACGTGATTCGAATCATCAATAATTCGATTCGCGTCTATGGTGCTCGCGCCCTATCATCAGATACCGACAACTGGCGCTACCTAAACGCCATAGAGGTTGTCAACTACGTCGTTGTGCAGGCCGAGCGTGAGCTGGAGGACCTACTCTTTAGCACCATCGACGGTCGCAATAAGGTATTTGCTGATGTTCAGGCACGACTAACCTCGCTACTTGAGCCACTACGCCTCCAGGGCGCCCTCTACGAGGCATTCGATACCAATGGCAGACGACTTGACCATGGCTACACTATCAAATGTGACGCCGCACTCAACCCACTTACCAACCTCAAGGATGGAATTGTTACCGCTCGCGTTGGTCTACGACCCGCTGGCGTTACCGATACCATCGAGGTAAGCATCGTTAAGTCTAACCTTACCGCATCAGTAGTCTGATAGGAGATATATATGGCAGTTAAGATTTCACAGCGGCAGATTCAGGCCGCGATTTCGCCAGTCGATGTCAATGACCCAAAGCCGCCTACTGACTTCGTTTTCCCTCAGGTCTCGGGTGGTGAAATTACTGCTTCAGTAGAAAAGATTTATGAGGGTGGCAAGCGTTCACCTACGGTGTTGTGCGCCCCCTTTGAAATCGGAGACATCACTCTGACCGCACACTTCGATGACGGCCTGCTGGATGCCAACACAATGGGACTCTTTGTATCTAGCCTCCGCAATCTGGTGGGTAAGGCATACTACAATATCTATATTCAGGTATACAACTGCGATATTAGGGTGGAGGGCACCGACCGTACCTACACGAAGGCACTTCTAGTCGGACTAACCGAGCCAGAAGGTGACTCTTCGTCGGGCGCACCCGCCACCTTCTCGATGACGTTTGCTGTCCAGTCCGTCAGCCCCCCGGTGCGCAACACCAACACTACTACCTGATTAAAAAATACAACAGAGTTGCGGCAAGCATGATCTATTTATGCTAGGTTGCTTCGTATGACAGACAAACTTTACGAAGATTCAGCACCGGCCGCCAAGCGCTCATCTACGGGCAAAGACGCCGACAGTGAACCCACTGTTTTGGATAAGTTGCGTGAGCGCATCACCAAAAAGGTGGAGCGCCCAGTTAAGTTCATGGATGTTCCCGAGCGTCCTGGCGTCACGCTGAAGATCAGCCCCAATATCTCCCAGCACAAGCTCCGGTCTTGGCGAAAGAATTCTGGCGAAGATTCCAAGAATGGCATGGATGCGACCAAGTTTGCTTGCTACGTAGTTGGCAACACGACCGTTGGTATCATTGTCGATGGCGTCGAGGTGTTTGATGAAAATGGCTATGTACTCAACTTTGCATCATCAGCTATCCTCGACATGACCGGTGCCAGTCGTCCAGTGCCAGATGCCGTTATTGCATTTTTCGGACTGGAGCCACACGTGGAGGCTGCAGCATTGTCAATTCTTGACGCTGCTGGCTATGGCGACACCATCGATACGTCGGACCCTACGACGGAGTCGTAGACGAACTCGCCGACGACTCCTTCATCATATCAGCCGCCAGACTTGGAGAGGTGTGGCACTGCAATCCCCTCGATTTACTGGACGAAGACGAGGATACATGGCTTATTTTGATGGCCTGTGCTAAAGTAGTACAGCGTGACAGGGAGCAGCAGGAGCGCCTTGCCAGGCAGAAACGCTAGGTAGAAATACCTAAAACTGGACGGCAATATGGCTGACGAAAATACAAAACTTAGTATTGACGTCGATGTCGACGGAGCCCAGAAACTCCAGCGGCTTAAGCAACAGTTGAAGTCCATTGGCCGTGAAGCTAGGAAGCTTAGCGCCAGTAGTGCGATCATAGCCACGGCGTACTTCAAGGACCAGAAGAAGCTCATGAACAGCTCTACTGGTGTATGGAAACGACATTTCGACCAAGTCGATCAGATGATCAAAATGTTTGGCAAAGGCCTGATGAAGTTTGTTTCATTTTCGGCCAAGTTTGCATCTATACAGGTTGGGGCCCTGGGTGCTGCCCTAATGGCGGTACATGCCGCATTTGCTGTTGGCCAGTTTACTGCCAAGGCATATCACGCCACCATGAAGTTAGTGGCGGGTGGTTTGGCAAGCATAACCATTGCTGCAACTATTGCGGCAGCAGCAATTCGTGAGCATCAAGCAGCCATGTATGCCTACAGGGGCACGAACATGAGTGAATTTGGTAGGGGCATCAATCAAATCAACACTCAAATGCGAATGATGCAGAACGACGCCCAGTTGGCTACGGTTGGTGCGGAAGGCCTTAATGCGGCTCTTGCCGAGATATACAAGACCGGTACGTATGGCGGTGGACAACAGCGCATGCTTAAAGCGCTCATGGATTTCGGTGCAGCTGGTCAGGATATCAAGACAGGCGCTGCTGCAGCAGGAAAGCTTATTGCGGCGCTCAATGACCCGAAAGCCACCTTTAGTTCCATCAAAGAAGCTGCCAAGGCTATGGGTCCAGCCATGGAGCAAGCTCTCAAAAAGCTCAATATCACCACAAAAGAAGGCCTACAGGCAGCAATACTTGATGGCACTCTTGCTGCTGCTGGCGGTGTTGAAGGACAGTTCGCAACGGTTTCTAGCACCCTTATCAGCCAGTTCAAGGGATCATTTACCCAAATCAAATCTTTTGCTGCCGATTTTGGTCAAGCATTCCTTAAGCCCACCAAAGAAACATTTGAGGAAATAGTTCACATTTTTAGACGTGGATTCGTGCGCGTCGTCCCAGATCTAGTTGCGTTCGGCAATGGCTCTTTCTTTGAGGGCCTCATCTCTGGAATGGAGAGACTAGAAAACCTGTTCGTTAAAATCATGCGCGAATATCTACCGGCCACCAAGGGCATGTTCGACAGACTTGGGGACTGGTGGGACAGATTCATGCTTGGCTGGAACAGGATGGTTGAATCACTTAGGCCAATGATTGATGGCTCAAGGGTTTTGATGGACATGTTCAAGGCCCTCGGAAGAGAGCTCAAAGGTCAAAACGACATATTTAGTCACACAAACAAACTGCTTGTCGACAACAGCGACGAAGTTGTTGCATTCGGCTCAAAGATCGGCAAGCTGTTGAATGTTCTCGCAGAATATGGGCGCACTCTCCGTGAAATGTTTTTTGATGTTTTGCCATTCTTAAACAAAATGATTGATGGAATTGCCTTAATGCTCGATGCCGTCTTTAGCCTGCTCGGTGGATTTAGAAGCCTATTCGGTGGTGGTGGCTTTGGCTCACTATTCATGATTATGTCCCTGCTCTCTGGCGGCAAGTCAATGTCGAAAAATGTTGGCGGCTTCATCAAGCAGCGTGAGCTTATCCCCAATCAAATGAGCACACAAAATATGCAGGTGACAGCGGGAAGCGTTACGCTCTCTGGGGCGACGGCTGCGGGCCAGACAAACCCCAATGCTGGTCGCGGGATGTCGGGCCAGCCAGCTGGCTACACCCCACCTGCGTCTAGGCCTAATGGTGGTTACGCATATGGGGGAGCGGGTGGCGTCATCATGCCACCGGGAACTCCAGGTACAGGCATGTACGGAATCGGACCAGCTGGTTCCAAGAGCAGCACGGCTGGTGGTATGTCGCAAAGTCCATTAGCAGCGCAGGCACAGGAAAGAAACGATATCCGGCGTCGTTTAATGGCGGCCGACCCAAGCCTTACCAGAGCTCAAGCAACCAGCCTGGCGAATAATATGGTCGGCTACACCCCAGGGGGTTCGCGGTCATCAACCAACCCAGCACATCCTGCAGCACAAAGAAGGATGCGAGGATTCAGGGGTCTCATGGAGGGGAAAATGCGATATGAGGGGGATACTGCTTCGTTTTTGAGAACATTTGACCAAGCCAAAAACGATCCATTATTCCAGCCAAAAACCATGCGTGAAGCACAAATGAAATACCAGGAGGTTCAGTTTGACCCCCAGGGCAACCTATTAATGGACCCCAAAACTGGTCTTCCGATGACGAAATACGAACCGGGTGGGAAGCGTAAATTCATGCGCCAAACTAATCCGGCCGGATTAATACAGGACGTCAATCCGGGAAGAATGAAAACTCTTGCTGGCAACTTATTTAGAAAGCCACGAGAGAGTATCGCTTATAAGAAAAACTTTGGTGATTACGAAACGGGACAAAAAGGACGTTTTACTGGCGGAAGCATGGCCATGAACATGGGGTCGTCCATGGCTTTGGGAATGCTTTCCAACGTCGCACCCAAAGAGATGCAAGGGGCATTGGCCTTGGGCTCGGCACTTTCTGCAATTAATCCAATGTTGGGCCTTGGCGTGGCCGGTATTGGTGGAGGCATAGCTTCAGGAAACGCACTCGCAGGGGCTGGAATGGGTGCTGCTGGCGGCGCTGCCTTGGGAGCACAATTTGGCCCATATGGTGCAGTAATTGGCGCCCTTGGCGGTGCCCTAATAGGTGGCATCGGAGCTTGGTGGAATAAAAACAAGCGTCGCAAGCAGGAAGCCAAAAAAGCCGCCGAGAGAATCGTTGCCGACACAACTGCCGCGTTTTATGACGGCATAAATAGTCGCGTTTTGGAGCAGGGTGTATCCGCGCTAACTACATCAAACATAGGCAAGACGCTAGAAACTGCCGCCGCACCATTGGCGGATTTCAATAAGGAGCTTGATTCGCTCAAGGGAATATACGACACCCAGGGAAAGGATGCGGCAAAAGAGTATCTGCAAGTTCTTTTTGATGATAAAAGCAGCGAGATGTCCAAGTACATCAAAAACCAGGAAGAATTAGATAAGCTTCTTGGGAGCATCGGTACTGGAATCAATACGATGTCGCAGCAGAGTACGATTAATACAAGCGTACAAGCTATAGCTACTGATAGGTACACGAGCGTTGTTCAGGCATTGGCAAAGGCCTACAACAAGAGCGAAGAAGAAATTTTATCGCTTGCGAAAGAAACCGGAACGAACCTATTTGATATTAGGGTCGGTTTTGACGAGATGTTCAAATCAATTGGTGAGGGGCTAATAAACACGCAAGCACAACTTTTCCAGCGGGGTGCTGATGCTCAAGCCAATATCATGGACAGAATTCGCAAACGTCAAGAGCAGGTTGCGGCCCCTGCCGCGATTGACCAAGCAGCAGCGGCGTTATATGAGGCAGGCCAAGCTGGCCCCCTAACCGAGCAGCATGGATTGGATTTCTTATCCCAAGTAATGCCCCTCATGACTCAATATTATGGCAATGATTCTCTCCAAGCCTTGCTAGAGATAAGCAAGCAGATAGGTCCAGGTGGTGCCGGATTTGCGCAGGGAAGCTATTTCTCAAGTGTCCTGTCGCCGAATACTGCAGCGTTATTCCAGACTCCAGAAATGCAAGCGGTCCTAAAGATGATACAGGACGAGGGTCTAGGTGTTGCAGGTACGGGACTACAGGACATAATTAATTCCCAGCTGTCCGAACTGGGTGTAGCGGCAGATGGTGACTTGGCGGGGATGGGTGCGAATTTGGCAATGACAGACTATGCCAAGTACCAGGAACTTATCACATTCCTTGATCCAATCAAAAACCCTGATCTGAAGAATATTACAACTGGCGCGGGTCTTGCTGAGGCTATTTTTGCGATATCTGGATTAAAGGTCGGTAGACTCAGCGCAGCAATCGACGAGGGTGACGTAGCGTCAAAGACGGGCGAGCAACTAACTCAGATACTTGGGCTTACGGAAGATGCTCTAGGTGCCGTAAATATCGCACTTGATCAATTCGCAGAAAATCTTGGTAACCTCCTAAAGGTTACCAATATGACCGTTGCGGCCACAACAGTGAACGTATCAACAGGAGGTGATACTGCGACTCCCCGTGGTGATACTCCGAGTAGCAGGTTTAAGTCAACATATGTTAATCATTCCTACTTTGACTCTCTGATTTCCGGAAAGCGCAAGATAACATCGGGTGTTAGGGATTTTGATGTTGGCTCAATAAACTCAGATCATGTCACGGGTCGAGCACTTGATTTGACTGGTCAAAATCTTGGGATGTATAAAACCTCAGTAGAGGCAGCGGGTGGTTTTGCTGAGTTCCATGGATCCAATGGCTCACGTCACCTGCATGTCGTGCCACCAAGTGGTCCGATGGGCGACTCGTCAACACCAGTTGCTGCTTCTGTCAACAACGACCCAGGGGTATCTAGTTCATCAATGGGATCTAGTGCTGGTCAGTATGTAATTAATATCAATGGATATAACAAGAATCCTCAGCAGCTTGCCAATGAGGTAATCGCAATTATGCGGTCAAGCGAGAGATCCATGTCCGAGCGAAGGGGTAAATAATGCCCTCTAGTAGTGGATATTATTATCGTTTCTCTACCCACGTACAGGTTCTTGGTGTTCATGAAGAATCTGGAACAACATATGTACGAATTCCTGGTTCGGCAACGTTCAAAAATCTTGATCCCGAAATAGATCTAAAAGCCGTACCTAATCCAACCTCCGGAGCACTGGCCAAATTCTGGACAGCACCACTGTTTATGACAGAGAAGAACTACGAACACTACAAACCGCAAATAAAAGAAAAAACCATACGAACGTTTCCTGACCCCAAACAAAAACCAGAACTATATTGGGTCTATACGTTTTTCAAACAATCTCCAAGTGAAACTATTCACGCACTCAATAGTCAACTATGGACCTATCCAGGACCGGGTTTTGCTGAACTACCAGATGAGAGCAAACTTCACTCAGTATTTATTGATATGGGCAAATTTGCAACAGTCTCAGGCATCGATGTGAGGGCAGAGGCCAAGGATGGGCTTCTTGAAGAAGGGGTTGATCAACCAAATTATGGGGATGTAGCAGCAAGGGCAGCAATAAAGGCAGCAATCACTAGCCCAGAGGAGCGTCGAGCCTTCAATGAAAATAAGCTAATTACAGCAATGACCTTCACCCTTGGCACAACCAGCACGGCACCACTCCCTTCCACGGTTTTGGTTTCGCTTGGCACCCGGACTGCAGGCGTGAGAGACTTCCTTACCGTAAATATCCCACCACAAACGCGGGCTAACAACTACCTGGTTATTAGGGCCGCAATTGCGAAAGCCCTCAAAGACAAGGGATTTAGCATATCATACATTAATCAGTTTTTCCGAGATAATCCTAAGGCAGAAATAAAAACACTTCCTACGGGTTTCGGGTCTAATGCTGCTACCACAAACGCAAATACCACCAGGGGTGGAGGGGGCGGCAGAGGGGGTAATAAGTCGAGCAAGAATGTTGTAGATTTTGGCATTACGCCAAAACCATCTGTTGAATCAAAAGTAATCGTTCGATTTGGCAGTTCATACACAACACCCAAGGCGCTTGAAAATACCGATACGCGACCACAGATGATTCAATACGTCACCAACTCTCCAGTACGGACGGCTACAGATTTCCAAAATGGAAAATCAATCAGAGAGGAAGACCGAATAATATTCGACGAGGCGACCGGTAGGCTCATTAGGTGGTCGACTCAGCAAGCGACACTGAAGTATGTTTTTCCGTACATCCCAACAGACATACAATATAGTTCTCTCGGCGCTCAGTGGACTGAAGTTCCGCGTGCGAAAAACATACCATTTGTTGATTTCCAAGGATTTCAGCGAATGAAAGTGTCGTTCTCTTTTCTAATCGCGGCAACTCGTCAGGATGGCGAAACGACTGTCCCTGATGGACTTTTTGTTTCGGTCGATGAGCAAATTACCTTACTGCGCAAAATGTACCAATCAAAACAACCGGTGACCATTTACAACATGGATGGCTTGTTGTCTAATTCGGCAGCCAGGCTTAATAATAATCCCGTGCAGTTTGTCATAGCGGACCTGGCTATTGAGGCCATTAGGCGACAGGGGACAAATCCATCACACATTACGACGGCCCAGTGCAGTATTACACTCAATGAAATTATCGTAGAAAATGCCGTATTGATAAACATCCGACCGCCAACATTTGATGAGCTTGTCCCAACAAGCGGAAAGAGTGGCCCCGTCACCCCCCAAAGACCAGATTTATGGACGGACTACCTGCCACAACCGAATACGCAAATTTTTACTAATGATTCACAACTGACAATTGGAACAGGATAGGTAATAAGCATGCCTCCGACATCAAACACCAAGCGAGAGTGGCCTAATTATCAAATCTACTCCTTGAATCGCAATGGCACATTTAAATTAACCGGTGAACCACCGGTATCATTCAGTGCGCGAGATGGAAGATCATATGTCGACATGCTTAGGTTAACAACTCATGGTAATGTCGGAACAACAGCCAGAGGTTCGGGGGTTCAATATGAAGTTAGTATTGCCCGCTTGTGGTCAACGGGTCTATGGGGTTTGGTTAAAAACAAGGATACCGAGATCTATAGCGCGGTAAAATTATTTAAAGTAGATTTGGTCAACTCTCAAGATTCTCTTGAATCCAGAGTTCCGTATATGTTCTGGAATCAGTTCACTCCCAAACCATATGGGTCAACAGAAGGCGGTTATAGGTGGCTTTTCCTGACGCAAGATAGGTCACCTTATCTATACAAAACATCTACTCAGCTGCGCGAGTGGATTGAATCACAAAAAGAACTTGATCCTGGATTCATACCAGGGCCGGAGCAACCAAATTACGGAAGCCCAACCCCTGCCCCACCGCCAGTGGGGACAGATCTAGGCGTCAAGTATTTTGATGTACGAGTTAATGACTACCTCACACTACAACTACCAGTATCTAGTCATCCCTGGGCCAACGCTAACTGGCATACAAACTTTGATGAGGTTGTCAGGGCGGCGCTAGACAAAAGGGGATTTACTCCAGCCACTATTGCCAATGCGGAATTCGGCATAACGGCCGCGGTGATGAAGAAGCTAGAGGCCCTCAGCTTGCCAGGGTCCAACTCAACCGGAATCGGCGGCGGTAGAACTGGCTCATCTGGTCGAGTTTCTGCCCCATCCAGTACACCAACAACGCCAATTGACTACTCCAACAGCGAGCAAACGGTAGTGATACGTTTGCCATCTGGGTCACAGCTCGTCGACATAGACGCAATGAGTAAACTTAATCAATCGACAATCAAGCCTCACTTGCGACAAGCCTATACCGACGCCTCTGGTGAGCGAGTAGAGGAGTCATTCTATTTTGACTACGTGCCTAGTACCATTTCCTACACTCTTGGTGGATCATCATGGAATGAAATTCCACGAACACTTGGTGAACCGTTGATTGAATGGCAGTCATATGGACTAAGTAGGGTGCAGATGACATTCCTTATTGCGGGCCAACGTTCCGTCAATAATGGACAAGGAAATAGCTTTGTGCCCGATGGACTCAACATTGATATCGAAGATAGGATACAATTGCTCCGCCGCATAGCGACGCGACCATCCCCGATTGTCGTATATGGACTAGACGATATTTTCAATATACAGTTACAGCAATCTCAGACAACTGGCGCGCCATGCGCTTGGGCAATAAGTGACCTAGGAATTACCGCAAAAAGAAGAACCGAGGGACCTCCGTCATTGATCTCCGTTGCTCAGGTAAATATCTCGCTGATTGAGCTTCCCGTAGAAAGATCCGTAGCCTACAAACTAAATCCACTTCCATTGCAGACAACAACACCAGCACCTGGGAGCACGGCTGGACGAACGCCAATAAGGCCAGACCTATGGACAGAGTACCTTTCGAAGCCAATCGAGAGTGTTCTTCTGATCCAAACATGAGGTATCTACATGTCGGATGAAACATTTATTCCTGGATATCTTGATTATGATTGGGACTTGCAGATAGGCGATCTATCGTCAGGCACTATGTACGATATCAACAACGCCATTTTGTCGCTAAATGTAAGCTATTCAATGACTATGGTGACTCAGGTAACTGCAACAATACTTGATCCAGGATTCACATACACTAGAAATAACTACTTCGTTGTTGGTCGTGACGTCATCTACAAGACAACATCGTGGATTGGTCCCGCGGACATCCAGGGCGAGTTTTACGGAAATGCATCATTTGACTATCGTGTTGACCAAAAGTGGCTAGTTCAATCGCTTGAGATCGCCTCAGTCCAGGTCGGCCCAGGTCCAGGATCATCGCCAACAATAACTATTGAAATGCGAACCAAGGCCGTCCAGCAGATGCGTCGCGACAAAAACCCTGGAGCAATCAAGGCAAACGGAAGCGACTGGGTGATTGCTGTCGCTAACAAATATAAGTTGAGATATGCAGTGCAGCGCACAACAAAAAATAAGCAAATAAATAAGGCAAGCGGCGACCAGCAGGCCGACTCGACCTGGACCGTTCTTGAGAACTTGGCTAGTGATGCCAAATATCTACTATTTGAATCAAACGGAATATTGTATTTTGTTTCCCAGTATCGACTCATAGGGAAATGGGGGGCTCATCAATTGAATTTGGATTACGTAGATCCACAGACCAATAAGGCCCAAATTCGTCCATTCAACATAGTTCCCCTGGAGTGGCCTCCCGACATAGCCAGCTCTTCTCCACAACTCCGGAATATTTTTCAATCAATCAAAGGAGCCCTTAGACTCCACCAGTGTCCACAGCTGCGCCAATCAGAGGATGACCCGTTGGCAGCTGATGGCAGTGCTGAGATTGACTATGTTTCAGGCTCGGCCCTGAGGCCAGGCATGACAGTTTTGATGTTTGGGGTGCCAATGTTTGAAAACAGGCCATTCCTGATCACCGAAGTGTCGTTTGATCATCTATCACGGAACCCGGTAAGCATTTCATTTGCAAGCCCTGAACGTGAAGATGGGAAGATTATTCCGTTCCAGGTTGGCGAGATATTTAAGGCCACCGCCCCAACAGTAAGTGACTTTAGGTGACTTGGAGGATGACCAATGGCTGACATGAGGCAAGTTTCGACAACGAAGGGATCCCAGCATCCCACTAAGCCCAATGAAACATACATCGGAAAAGTGAGATATATAAATAGCAATGGTACGGTTTCTGTGTCTATTGCAAAACTCAATATAATAATTGAAAATTGCAAGGTCATACAGGGTATTAGGCCGGTCCAGAAGTTGGATAAAGTAATTTGCGGATTTCTCGATGGGCAGCAGCGTGAAATGGTAGTTTTTGGACCATACCAACAGTCCGGCGGGATAGACTCGTCCATAATTCTTGCAAATCAAATCTTTTCCTAGGGATCATCATGACAACCTATACAAAACAGCTCCTATCTGCATCGTCCGGCGGAACCGCTATTAAGGTTGCAGCAACCTCATCTCCAGGGACCCTAATCCACGAGACGGAAATATCTGCCGATATTCTTGATGAGATTTGGCTATATGCCTACAACTCCCATGCGGGCTCAATTGAACTCACTATCGAGTTTGGGGGCACAACAAGCCCTGATAATCACATCAAAGCTCCAATTCCGAGCAAGACTGGACTATCGCTCATTTCTCCCGGACTCATCATCTCTGGAACTGGTTCTGCTGCGCGTTCGATTAGGGCATTTGCTGGTACGGGAAACCTTATTACCATTACCGGATTTGTCAATAGGATCGAATGATGTCAAATCGAAATCCGCTCTTTGGTAACTCGCTATATATCGATGGCTCGCGCATACTTGATGGCACGATCCCTGCTTCGGCGATTAGTGGCGCATACCCCAATGTAACGTCGCTGGGCACCCTGACGTCATTGGTCGTTAGTGGCGACTTGACCATTGACACAAATACCCTGAGCGTTGATGCAACCAATAACCGTGTTGGTATCGGTACAGTTTCTCCTTCAACGGCGCTTCAGGTAGTTGGAACTGTTACTGCTAACGCTTTTACTGGTGCGTTAACAGGCGACGTAACAGGCAACGTAACAGGAAATGTTTCGGGTACTGCTGCCACCGTTACTGGTGCGGCTCAAACATCAATTACTAGTGTTGGTACTTTAACTGGACTCACCGTAACAAATGCCATCAATGGTACTTTGATAAAAACTGTTACTGGGACAAACACCGCCGATTTAATATACGGAAACATGGCAGACAATGACATGTTCCGTATAAGAATTGGTGGAACAGCAAGCAATGCTGGCTATGTAGAAATTGCAACGGCAGACGACGGAACTGAACCCATCTACGTAAGACAGTACACGGGAATATTTTCTTCATTAACCAGGACAGCAACTATATTAGATGGTAGCGGCAATACTTCTTTTCCAGGAACGGTGACTGCAACAACATTCTCCGGTGGTCTAGCATCTTCCAATCTTACTGGTCAGACTGGCATGTGGGCAAGCGCAAATAGGCCTGGGCCTACTAGGTTGTACCGCCGTGATGATAACACTGCCTTCAGTGTGCAAACCTATTGGACTGGTAGCAGATGGAGGCTTTACGGGTATTACGATGATTCCGCTCACGCCGATACTCACGTTGGTTATGCAGATTCTGCTGGGTCTGCATCTACGGCCTCATATGCCGATTCATCTGGAACGACTAGTGGTGGTGGGGGTGGGATTGCTTATACCGGCGCAACGGTGGGTGGTGGTACAGCAAATAATATTGGCTTCAGGTGGGCAAACCCAATTGTCAACTGCACCGTTGACAATGTTATTTCTGCACAGGCCGCCAACTTTTCCGACAGACGCCTAAAAACTAATGTAACTGCATATTTAAATGGCTTATCGGCCATAAGAGGCCTAAGACCGGTGACATTTAACCCGCTTGACATCGTCAGTTTCAGCGACCTGGGTGAACCAATCCTCGGCGATAATGACCCATACGATGAAATGTTGGGTTTTATTGCTGACGAGGTATACGAGGTTATTCCTTCCGCGGTAAGTGGAACTGGAGTACAACTTAAAAGCATTAGTACTCTTCAGATTCTGTCAGCAGCAGTCGCGGCCATCAAGGAACTTGATGCTAAGGTGTCCGAACTGACCGAGAAGATTTCAGCCCTGGAGGCCCAAAATGGATGATGTACAGATTGACGTCAATAAAATAATCGAATCGTTATCAACACAGATAACGGCCCAAGCTCAGAGAATTGCTGTCCTGGAAGCAACCATTTATTCTCTAAAGATGGCGCTATCGCAATACAAGGACATGGACAACCAGACAGAAAAATAAAGTATCATGTGTATTGGACTTTAGATCTGGATGGCTGGTCTCTATGGACGCATTAAAATTTCCACTTGAATTCGATACCTATGGATTCAAAAAACTCGAAGATGGTAGTGATGACTACTATAAACAGATGATGAGCATCGCAGCACTAACGGAACCGGGCGTACTGAAAATTACTCCAGACTTCGGAGTATATGACCCAACATTCAATATGGCAGATCGTGGTCAGTTTGTTATCAATGCTTCACGTTACGTGCCCGAGATTCAGATTCTTCAGGTCGAGAACACCATCGACCAGCAGGGAAATAGCAATATTTCATTCTCATTTAGGAGAAGACAATAATGGCTGCTGACTTTAGTCAATATGTTGACCTCACAATTTACGACGTACAGCCTGTCGATATTTATCTGGGGGCAATAGACCTAGCTAGACGCACCCTGCCGGAATTCACCCTAAGGCAGGGGACTCCAGAGGACGCGCTATTTCAAGCATTTTCCTATATGTCGGCTCTTTCTGTCGGGACAATCAATAGACTGCCTCCGCGACTTATGGAGGGTCTCGTCAAGATGGTGGGCATGGAGCGCCGCTTTGGTACACGGGCCAGGGTTGTTGTTGATATGACGGCCAGAGACAACGATGACGAGACGGTAATACCAGCAGGGACAGTATTCGGATATACGGAGACTGTTGCGGGAGTGTCTGCTCAATATACGTTCCAATTAGCGGAAGAAGTAATAATTCCGGGGCATATCACGACACCCCAGACCGAGCAAGCAATTCTCTATTCGCAAAATGTTGGACTCCATCCGGTCTTGACTGCAGGTGATGTATTTGTATCGCTGAGCATCGTTAGTGGACTAGAATCAGTCGTAGTTGCCGAAACGATCAGCATTCCCGATCCGCCTGATGCCACTTACCCATTCGTCAATGGTGTTGAGCCAGAATCAGACGTAACCTATTTAAGTAGAGCGAGGACATTTCTCTCGTCCCTGAATGAAACGTTGGTTACCGCGAAGCAGGTTCAGTCCTATGTACTTGCCAATTATGAGAGTGTTGGAAGATGCTACGTTGTTGACTTGACAAAGTACGACGAGACTGGAGCTGGGGAGTCTACGCGTATTGGCGGCTCTTCGGACACTGGGTACATCACAATCTACGCCTATGGCAACAAGCAGCTTTTGCAGTCAGCTGACCAAATTGAAATTTCTGCCGATGTTGCCGCTAAGTCAACTGCCGGGCTGTCGGTTGGTATCGATGACTTTTTCGAAGCAAGCGTAGACATTGAGATCGAAGTTATTTATGACGATTCCATGGATGAGGAAATAATGGTCCGACTTATTCAGGAATTCGTATTTAATGCCGTGAGTAGGGAAACATTTCCCCTGGCTGAGCAGCATTTACGTACCTCCTATATCGCATCTGTGGCCTCATCGATAGACGGAGTATTGTCTGTTGGCCGAGTAAGTATTATTGACTACCCATCGGGGTATTCCCTCAACAGCAATGGCGATCTCGAATTCCTATACAAAGCGACCCTACCCATAGTTGGAAAGGCCTCCAAGACGGTTGCCCGCGCAACAACCGCAAGCCTCACTGCTACTTACAGCAATGGCACCAGTGGGGTCGGCGCGACACTTACCAATAGCGGCGCTCAGGCGGCCCTGCAAATTGACGGCAGCGTAGTAAGCGTATCAGACAGAATCCTCGTAAAGAATCAGGCAGGTGCTGCTCAAAACGGCATCTATACTGTCACGACGGTCGGAAGCGGCTCCACAAACTGGGTCCTGACAAGGGCGACAGACTATGACAACGAAATAAATTTCGTCATAGATAGAGGAATTCTGGTATCAGGCGGGTCGACATTATCTGGTGATGTTTTTGCGGTATCGACACTAACCACGGCTGGTGATGCAATAGGAACACTGCAAGCCACATATTCGGACATTACGTCTACTTATTCGGCTCAAAACAATGGCTTCATGGGCGCAGTAATGGTGAAGGCAACCGGAAGAGCTGTTTAGAATGACAAGGACACCGAACCTTATCCCTCTTTTTAGTGATCTCTCGGCACTGGACGCCAACGATTCTCTGGTGCCGACAAATGGCTATGATTCTGGCTGGCGTGCAGACAATGCCACAATATCAGTTGTTGCGAATAACCAGAAGCACATCACCCACTACGCCCTTAAGGTCGTTCCGACAGGAACCGCAACTGTCTCCCTCTATCTTGACGACGTAGAGCTTGTTGACATATTCAACGAACACACAATTCAGTTTCACTCACTCGTGAAGTCGTCCACGGACCGACTAACGGTACAAAGTACAATTTTTCGCGAAAACGAGAGTGAGTCAACGCACCTCGGAATAGAACTTGTGTCATTTATTGATGTTTATGGCCTTACCAAAAGTGACTTGTTTACTTCCCCAGAAACTGCCGGACGAAAAACCGATACCGTTTCATTGAAGATTGTAATTTCCGGCCATAATCAGCAGCCTTTTTACATGACCTATCCAACACTCGTAAATAATTATGGATGGAGTGCGAATAACTTTATTCAGAATGCACGAGCAAAGTACATTCCACACTTTTATTGGGACATGGATCAGCAACAAGACCCCGAATACTCTTTCTATAAACTACTTGATACCCTCACCTACTCTGCCGATCAGACTTTGGTCAAGTACCGAGATGTGTTCCCGTATTCACTACAAGAACTTCCCGTCTCGGCAGATGGACTAGAGGAGTGGGCCAATAGCGACCTGGTAGATCCACTGCACGTAAGTTCTGAATATCTTGAGTGGCTGAGTCAATTTTCTGGCAGTACCCTACAGAAGAAACTCAGCACATCAAATATTGATATAGAGTTGTTCAAGTATTGGCAGCTTGCTACCAGAAGTCTTGGCATGAAATCTGGAAGCACTGATTCAATTATCGCCACAGCAGCACTAGCCCTTTGTGGTCGAGTTTCGTCCATAGATAGATCGATTAATGGCCGAATCGTTGCTGCGAACAAACCGATCAGGAGTGGTGTTTCCGTAAGTTCGGTGGCGAGATATCTGTGGCAGTTCAACTATGACGGCACGTTTGATCATGTGTTTGACGACAATCAGGGCACCGGATTTGACGACGACATCTATGTTGTCAAGGCACAAGATGATGGAAAGATATTGTGTGGTGGAGATTTTCTCAATGTTAATGGAGCGTCAGCGACACGCATTGTGCGCCTGAATCTAGATGGCACGAGTGATGAAACTTTCGACGCATCAGCTACATTCGGATCATCCGTCAACGATATTGCCATACTTTCCGATGGCAATATAATCGTCGGAGGAAATTTCACTAACGGTACCGGACGATATTTAAAGAAAATAAATTCTTTTGGATCAGTTGTTTCTGAGTTCAATTCAAATATTTCAACAAACATAAATGGTGAGGTGCTGTGTATTCATCTGCAGGATGATAACAAGGTATTGATCGGTGGATCCTTTACCGATCCCGCCAACTATGTAGGACGCTTTAATTCAGATGGCACCGAAGATACGGCGTTCACTGCCAATGCGGCGACCGTCCTGAACGGACAGGTTAACGACATAGCCGTTCAGTCTGATGGGAAAATAATTGTCGTCGGCGAATTCACTAAACCAACACGTTACGTGGCGCGACTCCTATCGACTGGTGCGGAAGATACGGACTTTTCGCAAACAATTGGAAATACGATTGCCCCAGTGAGACTAGCCACAACAACTGGAATCAACCTTGCCTCATTTTCCTCAACCATAGATGGCCAAGCACTTGTCAATGGAGATAGGGTCCTTGTCAAAGATCAGGAACTAACTGCATCAATTACTGCTGTCGCCCCAAACACCCCAACATCAGGAAAAGTTAGATTTACAACATCGGCTGCCCATGGATTTGCTGAAGATGATTATGTAATCATTACTGGAATAGCCCCAGGTCAATATAATCAAACGTATGAAATTGATGCTGTTACATCGACTACCTTTGATGTGGTTCAGGCGTATGCCGATACACCTACCAAAGTAACGGGTTCGGCTTCGGCGCGACGTGAACAAAATGGTGTTTATGTCTATTCTGGAACATCGTTTACACGCGCAACAGATCTAAACACGAAAGCAAAAGTACTTGCCGAACCTATTGTTGCGGTTACGGAGGGAACAAGCAACTCTGGAACGTTCTGGAAGGTAACGCCATATAGTCTCAATTTCACGATTGACACAACATTTGTGGACATAGTGACGTCTTCGTATTTCATAGACGATTCGGTCAGCACGGTTGCGGTTGATGGTGATGATAAGATCGTGCTGGGTGGGGCTTTTACTGAGCCTGCGAATCACTGTGCACGTCTACTTGATGATGGCACTGTAGACTCAAGATTCAATTCAAACCTATCCTCATCATTTTTTGGCTCCTCTTCGGCCAATGAGGTCACATCAATCGTTCTCGATGACGAAAACAACGTCTATGTTGCTGGGGAGTTTTACCCAGAAATTAAAAAACTTAATTCTGATGGAACAGAAAATACTGCTGTTAGTACACAAATTCTCAAGTCCGTGGTAGATATGCGATCAATAGCGGTTCTGCCAATTTATCAAGATGACCCATGGCAAATACATGTCCTTACCCTCGCTCGCGAAACAGCCGACACCGATCCGGCCTCAGTTGTCACTGGTGTCGCACCATCGTCACCGACATCTGGATCGGTGACATACACGACAAGCTCGGCTCACGGATTTACAGCTGGGGATACTGTAACAATTCGGAGTCTTTCTGCAAGTGGATATAACGGGACGTTTGAGGTTACCTCTGCCCCAACACCGACCACTTTCGTAGTCGCAAACGCGACAACAACCGTATCCACTTCGACAATCAGCGCAGTGACCCCCTCGACGCCAAGTTCGGGCTCCGTGCGATACACAACATCATCGGCCCACAATCTTTCTAGTGGGGATATTGTTGTAATTACCGGTTTGGCGCCGTCTGGATATAATGGAACCTTCACCGTCACTTCGGTGACAGCCACAACATTCGATGTCGTCAACGCAACAACCTCAACTGTGACTGTTTCAAGTGGAACTTGTGCTGCTGTCGACGACCAGGATGGGACGGCATCCAGATCATCGGAAGCAATACTTGAACTACTTGAATACAGTAAACCAATGGGTTACCAAATCACTCATTCGTCTGAAAATTTATTCGAATTTACATTAAATAGCGTTGCGTTGGGTAAACTGTCCAAGGCATCACTCGGCTAAGGAGCAAAAATGGCTGACTCAGGATCTGGATGGAAAGAATTTCAAGCAAATGCCGTACTTACTGCATCGGAGGTAAATGGCTATTTGATGAACCAGTCGGTACTTGTGTTTGCTGATACAGCCGCCTACACAAACTCTGGTTTTACTCCCGATGATGGCGCCGTACGATACATAGAAACAGCTGGGGCTCCAGAGTATTACGATGGCACTAACTGGGTTAGGCTGGCAGCTCAGTCGGAGATTGGTGGATTCGTCACAACAGAACAGGGTGACTTGGCAACCTTTGACCCCACAGTGGGGGCCGGAGAAGTTGTCGCGCTTTCGGTGGGCACAAACGGTACTGTTCTTATTGCCGACAGCGCGGTAGGCCCAGGTCTCAAATGGGGACAGGTAGCAACTGTAGGACTGGCCGACGATGCGGTCACCGTTGACAAAATACTTAATGGCACAAACGGTTACTTTCTCTCAAGTACCGCTTCGGCCGTCGTTTGGGCAGAAGCAGTGACGCCTACCGCAACTCAAACCCTCACAAATAAAACCCTAACATCACCAGTAATCAACTCCGCTACTCTTTCCACCTCAACAATTAACCAATCTGTTCTGAGTAGAGCAATAGAGCAGTGGAGCTACTCTACGTCATCGCCTTCTGGTGTGTTGTCGCTTGATCCAACTAGCTCCACTGCTTTCTTTTACAATCCATCTACAGCAGTTACCACCACATGGACGCCAACTTTTACAAATGCAAACATCAACACGCTTCTCGGCGCTGATGGACGAGCTGTAACAATAGTTGTCATAGTAAAAGTTGGATCAAGCGCGGGGTATTCAAGTTCGATCACCATCACTAGCGCATCAAGTGTAACTACGTTATGGCAGGGTGGCATTACTCCCGGAACCACAAACACCAGTGCGGGAACAGACGCATATACCTACACAATTGTACGCACTACTGCGGATAATTATACGGTTTTCGCCTCTAGAACTAGGTTTGCTACCTAATATGCCCCTGTTTGCTTCTTTCGGCGCAACTGCTGCACGCGGTTTGGGGCTCACCAGTGGCATGCCACCGGGTGCACCAACTATCAATAGTACAAGCGTAACCCCAACTACGGTTGTTGTGAATTTTACTGCAGTAACCGGTTCATTTACGATCTCTTACTTTGAATACAGTTTAAATGGTGCCGCGTACACTGGATCGATTAGTGGTTCCGCAACATCATTCACAATTAGTGGACTCATACCATCAACCGCCCACTCGATAACAATGCGCGGAGTTGATGTAACGGGACAGTCTGGTCCGGCATCAAGTTCAGCTAGCGCCACAACTTCTGCCGAAGTAGCAAATAGCGCTCCAGTCGTAACATTGACTCAGCTTGATTCTGACGTCGATCCACTAAATGCTACCAAACTAAAGTGGAGCTTCGCGGCTTCCAGTGGCGGGACCTATGCGGTATCCTACTATCAGTACCGTCTGTATCGTGGTGCAACTGAGCTGACATCAGGGTTTACAACAACACCTATGTCGCCTAGCACCGACTACATAATCACTGGTCTGGTGCATAATGCCGCACATACGGTCGAAGTTCGAGCAGTTTCTGCAACATCCGGTTTAGCTGGTACGGCAGGTACTGCGACGACATCAACCGATGTTGAGAAGGCATACCTCGCGCCAAGCGTAACAGTCAATAGCGTCAACACCACCCAGGCCACGTTCACTAGATCAACACCAACAGGTGGAACCTATGCGATTGCTAGCTATAAATGGCAAACAAAAAACTCTTCAGGGCATCTCGTCAACTCTGGAACACTCACGGCGGCAGAAACGTCAAAAACAGTTGCAGTTGGTGTTGGGGCGGATGAATTTTTCACAGTTGAGGTTGCCGCAGTTTCAGCAACAACAGGAACCGTCGGAACCTATGGGGCCAGTAGCAACGAACATCCTGCGATTCGGCAGCTGGACCCATTGACACCTACTGTCGGAACACTTAACTGGCATAGCGACATGAATGTAAACTCAACAACCGCAAAGCTTGAAATGATGCAACCGACATATAGCACCTCAGCCACATTAGTCATATCTGGTGTTGGCACATATTCCGCAACATCTTCTGGTGACAAATGGGTATGGTCTGTTGATGGGCTAAGTTTTAACCAAACATATTCAATATATGCCTATGTCACCAATAGAATTTTTGCTAACTCCGGGAACAGCAATACCAGGAGTTTCGTAACACCAAAGAAGAACGTTGCTTGGAGATATCCAGCGTCAGCTGATTATACAGAAAAAGTTATTGCACTTCAGGGAACATGTGGGACAACCGATATCGGTAATGTGGTCTTGACGCTACCGTCTTCACCATCAACCGACAGTGAGGTGGGGTACAAATTTATCAATACGATCAATTGTGAGTTTGCCGAACTACTAACACACCGAGAAGCAGACGGCGGTCTTGCAAACCTCAACTCTCCAACACGAAACACGCAATGGGAGATCTTGAACGGAGGAACACCCAGTGGCTGGTCATCCCTATTTGGGATTGCGTTCTCAGAAGGGGGGTTGAACTATAATCCTCCGCCAAACTTTACCGCAGGAGAGCGTTCCTATGGTGTCTATATGGGTGGAAGCGACATCAGCGAAAAAAAAGCAAAAGTTGCCGTCAATGGTACCGGCTGGGGTCAATACCAGAGTAACTGTTCAGCACCAGGGACTTTCGCATTTAGGGCACGAAATTTTTACGTTGAGGGCCACCAGACAGTTGGCGGGAGTATCTCCTAGATTATCGCACTCATTAATGTATAATATTTATGGAGGTAGTTATGTCAACTAAATTCATTAAAGATACCGCAGAGCGTGCAGTAACAGCATTTGTTGCTGCATATGTGGGCGTTTGGGTTGAGGCTGGATCAGACTTCGATGCACTCACAAATGCCGACAACCTAAAGGTTGGCGCAGTTGCTGCTGTGGCCGTTGTTGCCGCTGCATTCGGACTGAAGAAAGTCGGCCCCAATAAGGACTCTGGCTCCATCCTCTGATAGTCCTGCCAGGACATACCCAACTCAACTACAATATTGAGTGATGTTGGAGGAGAGTGAACCATGCTTGCTGGTATTTATAATATAACTTGCGAACAGGGCTCTACTTTCAGCCGAATTATTACCGTCGAATACCCCGACCCCGATGATGCATCAGTGATGCTCCCTTGGGATTTTACTGACTATACGGCGCGTATGCAAATACGTCGTACAATAGAGTCAACAGCGGTCATGATTGAATTGACAACCGAGAATAATGGCATCGAATATACGGATGCCGTGAATGGTGAAGCCACAGTCAGGATGACCTCTGCAGAGACAGCAGCACTTGAAACTAGCGGTGTTTATGACCTGGAAATTATTAGTTCATCCGGCGATGTGTCAAAACTCATAAAGGGCACATTCACGCTGCTGCCCGAGGTTACCAGATGAGCGGCATACCCAATACTGTCAACATTCAACAGGATACGCCAAATACCGTAACCGTTAATCAAGAAGACCAGAACCTCGTCACTATTCAAACAGTAACAAACTCCGTTACTGTAGCAACGGGGTCAATATCACAGGGCGTTACTCGCCGACATGTTCATACCCAAGGCACCGTATCGTCGACCTGGACGATTACCCACACGCTTGGTGGAAAGCCAAGCGTAACAGTTGTTGATTCTGCGGGTACGGTGGTTTTTGGTGAGGTACAATATTTATCAAATACCCAAGTTAGGGTATTATTTAGTGCACCATTTTCTGGTTTTGCCTACTTAACTTAAGGAATAAAAATGGCCCAAAAATTCCTAACAAATATTGACCTCAATCAGAATCAACTTATCAATGCGACATTTGAGGTTGTTGCCAGTGACCCTGGTTCGGGCAACTTCGAAGGCCGTCTCATCTATCAGAGCACGACTGATACCATCAAAGTTTACGCCAACGGTGCATGGCGTTCGCTCCCCCACACCATCTCGGCTGGTGGCGCGCACACCGATGCCCTAACTGTTAGTGAATCAAACGGTACCGTTTCGCTGACACTCAATCTTGCTGATACAGACAGTGCGGGTTTGTTGCCAGCGTCGTTCTGGAATGCCATCAATGATGCGACAGATGCGGCGACTGCCAGCAAGATTGCCAAACGAGATGCGAACGGAAATCTTAGTGTTGCCACACCAACCGAGGCTGGGCATGCTGCGACCAAGGCCTATGTAGACGCAGCAAGGTCTGGCCTAGATGTCAAGGCGTCAGTTCGTGTTGCTACAACGGAGGCAATCACGCTTTCTTCAGGGCTGGAAAATGGCGACACGATTGATGGCGTAGTGCTTGCAACCGGGAACAGAGTCCTCGTAAAGAACCAGGACAGTGCATCCGAAAACGGAATTTACGTAGTTGCCGCGTCCGGTTCCCCAAGTCGCGCCGATGACGCGGATACTTCTGCCGAAGTAACTGCAGGAATGTTCACCTTTGTCACCGAGGGTACTGTAAATGGTGATGCGGGCTTTGTCCTGACTACGAACGACACAATTACTCTGGGAACGACCCCCCTGGTATTCGCACAGTTTTCCGGTGCCGGACAAATAACTGCTGGTGCGGGTCTAACAAAAAATGGCAATACTCTTGATGTAGTTGGTACGGCTGACAGAATCACCGTTAACGCCGACACAATTGATATTGCTTCAACATATGTTGGACAGTCAACCATCACGACACTGGGCACCATTACAACCGGTGTATGGAACGGCACGGCAATCGCGATTGCAAGCGGTGGTACGGGCGCCACCAGTGCCTCAACGGCGAGGTCCAATCTTGGCCTTGCGATTGGCACAGATGTTCAGGCGCACGATGCCGAACTTACCGCACTTGCTGGCCTAACATCAGCGGCAAACAAAATGCCCTACTTCACCGGCTCGGGCACCGCCGCATTGGCCGACCTAACGGCGACAGCACGAACGCTCCTTGACGATTCAACCACATCAGACATGCGCACCACGCTTGGTCTTGCTATCGGCACTGACGTACAGGCCTACAACGCAACCCTGGCAACAGTTGCTGGGGGAACATATACTGGTGATGATTCAATCACTACAGTCGGAACAATTTCTGCGGGGACATGGAACGGCACGGCCATTGCGGTCACTCATGGTGGCACTGGTGCGGCGACTGAATCTGGGGCTAGAACGAACCTTGCTTCAGCATCAGGCGAATCAACTGGTCGCACAACCAGCACCCCATCTCTTGCGCGAGTCGCAAAACAAGGTTGCGCAGCATCAGTAAGCGGAACATCGACCACTACGGTTACGCATAACTTCGGAACAACTGACGTCAACGTGCAGATTTATGAAGTGAACACCGGAGCAACTGTTATTGGTGACGTAACGCGCTCAAATGGAAACACCATATCTGTGGTTCTCTTGGGGTCAATTTCCGTAAATGATTACACAATCGTTGTAGTCGGTTGATAAAGGGCCTTGAGGGGCCGCGAATAGGAAGCGATTGAGGTCGTGGCACAGAAATTTACCGTTCCCATAACGATACGGCAGTTATCGTCTGCCGGTTCTGATGCCATTACCGTTTTCGTTGACGCAGATACCTATGCTCGCCTCCAGGTACAGGCGGGTGGCCGTTTAGTTTGGGGACCAGGAAGCGGTGCTGCGGATACTAATCTCTATCGCGACAGTGCCGACGTCCTCAAAACCGACGACACCTTTAAGGCTGCTGCACTCTTTGTCGATGATATTGAGGTAGATACGACGGGCGCAACAAGCAACCAGGCCCTAGTATTTGACGGTACAAAATTCAAACCCACGACAGCAACTGGTCCTCAGGGGGCGCAGGGTCCTCAGGGAGCACAGGGGGCGGCCGGTTCTCAGGGCGCTACGGGTACACAGGGGCCACAAGGGGACACTGGACCACAGGGTGCCACCGGAGCACAGGGGGCGGCCGGACCACAGGGGGCAACCGGAGCACAGGGTGCTACCGGCGCCACGGGCGCGACCGGTCCTCAGGGCGATGTGGGCGCTACGGGCGCTCAAGGCCCTCAGGGAGCCACTGGAGCACAAGGGGCCACCGGAGCACAGGGAGCAACTGGTCCACAAGGCTCAACTGGTGCCACTGGTGCTCAAGGACCGCAAGGGGCAACTGGGCCACAAGGAGACACAGGACCACAGGGGGCAACTGGTCCCCAGGGTCCTCAGGGGGCACAGGGAGCAACCGGTCCTCAGGGCGCACAGGGTGCTCAGGGTCCTCAGGGCTCTCAGGGACCTCAGGGTTCTACTGGTCCACAAGGAGCAACTGGTCCCCAAGGGGATACAGGACCTCAGGGTCCTCAAGGAACACAGGGGGCGACAGGACCGCAGGGGGGTGCTGGTCCACAAGGCTCTACGGGCGCTACGGGTGCACAGGGAGCAACCGGTCCTCAGGGCGCTACGGGGGCACAGGGTTCACAGGGAGCAACCGGCGCACAAGGCGACATCGGACCTCAGGGCGCTACCGGCGCTCAAGGAGCAACTGGTCCACAAGGAAATCCCGGCGCACAAGGAGCAACTGGTCCTCAGGGAGATGCTGGCCCTCAGGGGGCCACCGGAGCACAAGGCTCAACTGGAGCACAGGGGGCAACAGGCTCACAGGGTCCACAGGGTGCTCAGGGCAACTTTGGCGGAATTACATTTGACTACACCTTTGATTCAAATACCGCACAAACTGACCCCGGTGCAGGAAAACTAAAGTTTAATAATTCACCCCTTGATACATCGACTGAACTAATTATTGATGATGTTGATGACAACTCAACGGACATTCAGTCATACCTAAGGACAATTGATGACTCTACGAGCACAATTAAGGGTCACTTCCGTGTTTCTAAAAAAGGTGATTCGTCGGCATTTGCCCTATTCACCATTTCTTCAATAACTGAAGAAACCGGATTCTTTCGCGTTTCGTCGTCGTTTGTTACAGGCTCAAGCACTACACCATTCGCAAACAACGATGACGTCATCATTACGTTTGCCAGAACTGGAGATGTAGGGGCACAGGGGGCGCAGGGGGCACAGGGTGCTACTGGTGCTCAAGGTGCAACGGGCGCGCAGGGTGCAACGGGCGCGCAGGGTCCACAAGGAGACGCTGGTGCTACGGGTGCACAGGGGGCAACCGGAGCAACGGGGGCACAGGGACCGCAAGGTGCGACAGGTACCCAAGGGGCAACCGGCGCAACTGGTGCACAAGGACCACAGGGTGATGTGGGGCCACAGGGCTCAACGGGTGCTCAGGGTGCGACGGGAGCAACTGGTGCGCAAGGACCCCAGGGTTCGACCGGCCCTCAGGGCGCTCAGGGCGATGCAGGACCCCAAGGAGCCACGGGTCCTCAGGGAGCAGCAGGGTCACAGGGTCCGCAGGGGGCAACTGGCGCACAGGGAGCCACGGGAGCCACGGGTGATACTGGTGCGACTGGGGCAACTGGTCCTCAGGGCGCACAGGGGGCGACAGGAGCACAGGGGGCAACGGGCCCACAAGGCGCAACGGGTCCGCAGGGGGACACCGGACCGCAGGGTTCTACTGGAGCAACCGGAGCGCAAGGCGCGCAAGGCGCAACTGGAAGTCAGGGCGCGCAGGGCGCAACTGGCCCAGTCGCTGGCAGTGCTAACCAAGTTGTATACAAAGATGGTTCAAACGCAGCCGCAGGTAGTGCGAATCTCACATTTGACGGAACGAGGCTCTCTGCGGCAGCGCTATCAGTCGACACAAATGTGCTTTATGTTGACGCAACAAATAACCGCGTCGGTGTCAATACCTCATCGCCAGCAACATCACTAGATGTCATTGGTTCTATCACCGCAAGAGAAGTAGCCACCGAAGATGGTGTAGCACTTCGGGGTCGCGCTGGAGGCTCCGGAACTTACGAAGTAACGCTTACGCCGACAACGCTCTCTGCAGACAGGACCCTAACACTCCCCAATGCGAACGGAACCATTGCCACCACAGGAAATATTGGGCTTGTATATCTATCAAGCGGAACATTTTCTGGCGCTACGCAGGTTAATTTACAATCTGTTTTTTCGGCCACTTATGACAATTATCGATTGATAATCAGTGACCTACAGGCCAATAGTTCAAATACATATTTATTTTTTATAAATCTACTATCGGGCAGCACGGCTGCTACAACAAGTTACTACTACGCAGTTCAGGGCCTAACTTATGGCGGAAGCAGTGACAATTTCTTCGGGCAAAACTCATCTCTCGGTATTTGTGGAGTAATAGCCAACGCAGACAGCCACATAGTTATGGATATTTCTCGCCCCAATGTTGCTGACAGAACAATAATTTCAGCACACTGCGCATCGACATTTGGCAACTATACGGGGACCGTTCAGCACACTACGGCAAATGCCTATAATGGGATACAATTTCAAAGTTTTAGACTGGGTTCTTCTGCAGTCAACTTATCTGGGTCCTGGAAACTTTACGGATATACCAACTAGTGAGAGGTGAATAATGACAAGAGTACGCTACACATATGACGGGTCAACGGAAACGGCTTCAACCGCCAATTTTACGGCCGGGGAAGAAGCGGCACAAGACTCGCAAGATTCGACGAACACATCAACCTATGTAACCGCGTCAGTAGAAGTTCGTCGTGAAACTACTGATAATCGTAGATTCATTATGGAGGTAATCTAATGCCAGTTTTAGTAAAACGACTAGCAGGTCCAGCGCAGTTGTCAAATACTGCCAACTCATCAATATATACAGTGCCCAACTCAAGCACCGGGGGAACCACTGCGGTTATCAAGGAAATTGTTTTATGCAATACGTCTGGTAGCGCGGTTACCGTAACCATGTCATTGAAGGTAAAAAATGTTTCTGTTGGAACATCCAATAACTTTCTCAGCGGTTTTTCCCTCGCAGCCAACGAAACAATCACGCTGTCGACATCGCTGGTCTTGACTAATGAGGGTGGCGCTTCCGCAGCAAGCGCCACGACCTCCGACCAAATACTTGGCTCGGCAAGCGCAGGAACAACCGTAAATGTAATTTTGAACGGATACGAGGAATACTAAAATGGGTAAGTTCTTTTTTGTCAATGGAGGTGGTTTGAGCGTCGTCTCTGGACCATCAACAACATCAAAAGCGAACTCTAATTTAAGTGCATTCCTTGACGCCCCCGACTCCGTATACGGCTCATCTGTTGACGGCAGCCAGACGCTAGATGGGTCAACTACTGTCCTTGGTATGGCTCCAGCGTCATCCATTTACACGGCAACAAGGGACCTGTTTTTTTACAATCTAACTCTTTCTGCAAGCGTTCGACTTAACCCCGGCGGATACCGCATCTTCGTTCAAAATCTTCTGACATTGAATAATGGTTCAACCATCGGTTATACAATAGGGTTTTCCACTGCTGGCTCAATACAACAGGGTGGCGGAATTGCGACTGCGGTGACTCACAGTCTTGGGGGCTCAAGTGCAACGCAGACCGCCACCGCTCCGACCGCGGCTACGGGGGGAACAAACTTCTACTACCAACCAAATCAGTCTGTTCGTGGATATTCCGTTACCGGCACATCAACTACACCTACTTTTTTGCGCGGAGGGGCCGGCGGTTTTGCTGGCATAGGTGGTGGTGTCGTAATTCTCGCCGCGAGGTACATCAGTGTTGCCGGAGGAACGGCACAAATTAGAGCGCCCGGAACTCCTGGCTCGGGCGGGGGCGGGGGAGGAGTAATTATTGTTATCTCTTCCGCTTCTGTCATACATCCCAGCGTATCGACGGATGTTACTGGCGGAACTGGCTGCAACTCGGGAACCGTAATTTATTCACAGGTTGTTTAGCGATGGGCGCGGTCAGAAAAATAAATAAATCATTAGTTCAGAGAACTGGCGGAGACTCCATTTTTGGCACAGGACTAGACGGCTCTGTCACCATTACTAATGGCACAACAGTACACCTCATACGGGATATGTACTACTCCTCTCTGACCGTTGATTCCGGTGGAGTGCTTGTTACTAACGGTTTTCGTATTTTCGTACAAGGAACATTAACTAATAATGGAGTAATCGGTTTCCCCACGGCTACGGCGGCAAACATTTCTGATGGTAGCGGCACTATTGCTGGCAGACAAGGCTCACTCAATCCGAACAGCGCTTGGGGGGATAGTACAAATTCTATTGATACTTCTGCGCTGAACGATTTGGACGACGCACTTGCTGGATGGTTTATTACCGCAGCCGGCACTATAACTAAAATTGGTTCTGGTTCACTTGGGGCAGCAGGCAGTGCTGGAGCAATTATTTCTAACGCGGGTTCTGGTAGTGCTGGTAGCGCTGGTCCTTTGGGTGTTTTTCCTGGCGCGAGCGCGGGTGAGCCCGGTGGTATCGGAAACGCCGGGAACCCTGGAACTGCAGCCACCGCAGGGGCTGGAGGCTCAGGCGGTCTTGGCGGTGGTCTAGTCATCGTAGTTACCAAGACTCTCGCTGGGTCCGGCACGATTGTAAGTAGGGGTTTGGCGGGTTCAGCGGGAAGCGCCGCCACTGCTGGTTCTGCTGGCAACCCAGGAACATCCGCGCCGACTCGGCCCGCAAGCCACAATGCTGGAGGACACCCCGCAGGGAGTGTGCCTCACCCGGCGAATGGTCCTCATAGTTTTAATGCCCACACCGGAACCCCATTTAATAACTCAATTCCAGAGTCACACCCCGGCGTCGCTCACAATGCGGGCGGACCTCTCCCAGCGATTCACAACGCGAACCACAACCATGTAAATCATGGGCCTGGACATACCACCGGGTCTCATGGTCCCAATGGAACTGGCTTTCACCTGCAACACAACGCAACCAGCAATGCTCATCATCATCCGAGTGGAACGCATCATGCCTCTCACCCTTCGAATGGGCCCCATAATATTACTACTAACCACAACGGACACAGCAATGCCATTCATCATGGGCCTGGATATAATGTTGGCCCCCACCCTGCGAATGGACCCCATAGCGCTCATACTAACCACAATGCCAATCCGCAGGGCAAAGGGCACAACGCTGGGCACGGTACACATCCTCATGGGCCTGGACATCACGGCGGTACTCACAACCCTGGGCACGGTTCACATCATCACCCCTCTGGGCATCACGCCGGTAATCACAACTCTGGGCACGGCCACCACGCCCACGGCCCGGGCTCTCACCCTGGGCACCACAACGCGGGTCACGGACTTAATTATGTTGCGGCGCACCCCGGGAACTCAGGACACAACGCAGGTGTTTTCCCTCACCCCGCGTCAAACCATCCTGCTGGCTCAACGGGCAGCAATCCCTTTGCGAATCCGTCCGCGACTCCGCATCCAAATTGGCCGGGTGGCCCTGGGGGTGCCGGGGGAACGGCAGGCACAGCAAGTTCCGGCTCAACTGGAGAGACCGGCAAGGATGGAGGCGTTATAGTTATTGCGCGCAACGCCGGAACAGCCAACACGCAGATGAGCCACAGCAACTTCCCCTTTACAAAAGTCGTTGATATCTAATGGACCGAGTCATTTTTTGTCCAGACGATTCAATGGCTGAAGAGGCGTCAAAACTTGCTCGTCTATGGGTTTTGCCAATACTAAATGGGCATTCCCCCAGAACAAAAACTTTAGATTTTGATGATTCTCGGGTGACCTTGCTTTCTATCCCCGTCGAAAAATATGTTGAGTGTAACTCCCCGATTGGCGTAAATCAATTGTTTGTTTTTACTATGGTAGATGATTTTGAATCGTGTAAAGAAATAAAATTGATTCTTATGGAAATAGATGATGATGACGACATTGAGCGGGTCGTGGGTGAGATGGTGCCGGACATTATAGAAGAGCATCGGATTGTTGTGAAACACAGATTTCCCAAACCCGGCAACTATGTCGTTATAAGTACGCGGAACGGTGCTGAGATGTGCAAGAATGTAGTTACAGTACAGGACGAACCAAGGAGATAAAACAATGGGATTTTTTGACACACTGAGTCAAGAGCGTAAGTTGGCAGCAATTGACCTACGGGTAGGGGGTCTTAAGGAGCAGTTGTTTACATGCCTTATCATCGCCGGATTGGACCCAGATTCAGTTGATATGGAGACCCTTAATCCACTGACGGACATCTCCGAGGAAAACTTGGGTTTGCGTGAACAGTTCGTCAATATTCTAGAGGCATTGGAAAAACTTGAACAAATTCGCGCGAGAATCGCTGAGTGACATGAAATTTAAAGAGCACGCCGTCGCAATTTGCCAGTATGACAATATTTTTGACGCTGATAATTTCATTAAACTCCTTGAAGAAGAGTGCTCCCAGACTTGGGGATATGTGCGATGGGAAAAGTCCGCCACTGGTGAAGGGCAGATTTCCAACATGAGAACATCATTGGGCTGCGAATTAGCACCCCTGGGCTCTGATGAGGTCCGCGTCGAACGAATGATTCCTCTTGTTTCCGAGTGGCGGAAAATCTGGGAAAAAATTGACCCGATTGTATGGGACTACAGAAATATCTTTGAGTTGAGCCTAGAAGCAGACGAAGGGTATCGCGTGCTCAAGTATGGCGGCGGCGCCGAGTATCACGCCCACCATGACCACTTCAGAAGCAACGCACGAAGTTTGAGTCTGGTTGCTTTTCTGAACGACAATTTCACTGGAGGCAATCTAGTATTCCCCCGCTTTAATGTAAATATTGAGCCACGAGCAGGGAGTGTAATTATGTTCCCATCAAATTATCCGTATCTACACATCGCTGAGCCCGTAGGCGAAAAAGATGAAACCGTAAAATATTCTCTGGTGACGTGGTTCCGATGACACCAGAACCCAGGGACCCAAACGCTGAGCAATTTGGTGATTTTGATTTTGACCCGATTACGAGTCGCTACAAAACACCTGATGAAATCATTATTTCCTGCGCAATGCTTGACCAACCTATAGTTTTTGTAATTGAGGACGAGAACAATGGGCTATAACTTGCAAGACGATTTCAATTATGCCCAGGAGCAACTAGCAATAGTTTTTGCAACACTCGGTTTTGACCTTGAAGACATTGCTGATGTTACCCTAAACGACCTACAGGAAGCCTGTAGCAATGTATATGGGGCGGCCGGTCATGACCAAAATTCACCCATAGCAATCGAACGGCACGCCGAATTGCGCAGAAATCAAATGTCATTGAGGCGCTTTTGGTACCTGTTTCATGTTCTCAAATGGAGAATAGAAAATGAGTGATAATTATGGTGTTTTCCAATTTGCAAACCTGCTATCTCATACGGCTTCCTCAGAAATAGACAAGGCACTTGTTGTCGCAAAAAATGCGCAGTTTCTGCAGTCAGAAGTTGAAACAGGCGTGGACAGAAGTCGTTCTGCTATTGGATTTTCCGTCCAACTAAATTGGCTTGACCCAGGTAATCTCACGGGCTCAACAATGGATATAGAAATTTTGAGTCGCTCCATTGTGGAAATAATCGTAAGGATTAAAAATCCTTCTAAATTATTATTCTGTGGCATGAATTATGTTCTTGCTGCAACGCTCAATGAAATTGTTCCCCGCGTAGACTATGTCAATACAACAAGTATTGATTATTTGGAGCAATATATAGGTGCGCAAATTCCGGACGATCACATCATCTCTATGCAAGATTTTGCGAGTGGGGTGATTGATACTGACTATGATGTGTTTTTTGTTGACACCGAGATGATGAGCCATGATTTCTCAATTATTGACAGTGCCTGGGAAAAACTTGCGCAGAACTCACTTATGATTCTCAATACCGTCAATGATTTTGGGGCACTGTATGCGCTGAAGGAGAGGCACCCCTATTTCCAGTATCTGTCGCGCCTGACCGAGGACGACGACAAGTATCTATTTCATGTTCCCCTAGCAACAGGCTTCACATTTGTGGTCAAAAAATGAAAAACAAGACAATAGTGGTCGCTGGTTCGGGGACCGCAGGATTAGTAACCGCACTTATAATAAAAACTCTTTTTACAGACTATAAGGTTGTTGTTGTTTCCTCTAGCGCGATAGGCATCGTGGGCGTGGGCGAGGGCTCCACAGAGCATTGGCGTCTTTTTCAAGAAATCATCGGCATCGATGTTCATGACATGATAAGAAATGCCGACATTACGCACAAGTACGGCATCAGATACGAAAATTGGACGAATCATACGCCAGACTATTTCCATAGCGTGGGTGGGACGGGCTTAAGTGCGGGGACTTTCTGGGGCGGCTACGCCCATGCGCTAGAGAATGGCTGGCCCCTAACGAGCGTATTCTCGTGGCGCGGTTTGATAGATAACAAAATTATTGATGCCGGAGACAAGACGCATCTCGGAACAAATCAATATCATTTCGATACATTTAAACTGAACTTGTTTCTGACGCAGATTGCAAAACAGAGGCAGATTTATTTTATTGATGCGAATGTAACAGATGTCAGAGCAGATGAGCATGGGTTTATTCAGCACATACAAATTGATTCGCACCCGGGTGTAATTGAGGGTGACTTTTTTATCGACGCAACAGGGTTCAGTCGTGAAATATTGAGCACAATTTCGGAAAATAATTTTGTTTCATATCGCAAGTATCTCCCATGTGATAGCGCAGTCGCGTTCCCAACGCCATCGTGCCCGTCGGGTCAGATACGCCCATATACACGCGCTAGGGCATTAAAAAATGGTTGGATGTGGGAAATTCCAACCCAGAAACGCCGCGGTAATGGTTATGTTTTTTCATCAGATTTCTGCTCGGTCGATGAGGCGGTTAAAGAGGCTTCAGACACTCACGGGTTTGAAATAGAGCCAGCGAAAACGCTTTCTTTCAAATCGGGGTACTTCAAAACAACTTGGAAAAACAATTGTGTCGCAGTTGGATTGGCTGCAGGATTTGTTGAACCGCTTGAGGCAACATCAATTTCTACTACGATTCAACAGGCCAGGCTTATTTGCTCATACCTTCCAACATTCTCGCGTGAGAAAACATACGGAGTCAAGGAATATCACCGTGTCATGGATTCTATTATGGAAAATATTCTATGCATGATTTCACTCCACTATATTTCAGACAGAGACGACACACCGATGTGGGCGGAACAGCAAAAGGCAGAAAAACCGGAGTTGTTGGCGCACCTTCTTGAATTGTGGAACACCAGGTGCCCTGAGCATCACGACATACCCTCAACGGGATTTGAATTATTTGGTGCAGCACATTTGTGGCATGTGGCCCAGGGCCAGGGGGTGCTCAACAAGGAGATTGCATCAATACAACTAGACGCATACAATTCTCGTCAGTCCTCTAGAAAGAATATTTCACAAATATCATTGGAACTCATTCAACAGAAATTGGTGGACCATGCCCAGGCGCTCAAAGCAACTGCAAATAGTTAATCCAGAAGTTTTTGATGATTTGCCTAAATTAAAAAAGAATCAAGTGTTGCTGTCTTGTCCTGACCCTAATTTAATGGACGACTCATGTCGCCCATACGTCAATACAGGAAATTGGCCTCAGTGGTGGAAGGAACTCAGCGGCGCCGAGGGAAGCATCAAGCGGTGCTCCGGCACGTCTGATTATCTTGCAACAGGCTTTACCATTCCACTGTGGGCCAAATTGATGATTCGTCCGTCATTGAACGGCAGGAATTGGGAAGCACAGTTTGACCTGACGCGCGACTGTCAACAATTTTTGATTGAGGGTTTCTCATATTCGCAAACAGGAGAATGCCCTGTTTCCAGGGCACGTAAACTTCAACAATCAAACTACATCAAGGTCATCAATCCCTGGAAAATAAAAACTCCACCGGGTTGGTCATCCCTGTTTCTGCCCCCGCTCTGGGACCCCGATCCAAATTACACAATGCTTCCGGCGGTGGTCAATACAGACTACTATCACTCCGCCCATATGGTCATTAGTGTGCTGGGGGACGAGCCTTTCGAACTTGAAATAGGGCGCCCCATGTGGCACGTTATTCCATTTAAGAGAAGCAAGGAATCGGAAATCCTGTGGGGCAATTCAAGGTCTTACGACCTCCTCAAGCACAGAGGGTTCGGCGGGGCATTCATGCCGCTCAACCAGAAAAGTAAATACAAAAAATTGCAAAGAGATGTAGACTCTGAATTAGCCAAACCAGAAAAAACATCTTTGTTTAAAATCATGAGACGAGATTGATAGGGGTTTGATATGGAATTCATCATTACGGAAAGTCAAAAAACTACTGCACGAGAAATTGCGCGTCGCCGGTTGGAAACAGAATTATTTACTGCTGCGCTACTTGCGGGAGTGGACCCGGACGACCTAGAGTTGGTAGATGGCTCCTTCACCTGGCAACCTAATTTTTCGAACGCCGCCTACAGTGACAGCGCTCAACTTCACTTGCGAGACATCCTTAATGTCTACGAAAAATTTCTGTCGTACGCCTGAAACGAGATACTATCTATGACTATCAAATTTTCATGGCCTGCGGGAAAGTCCTCGGCCATTATGGTTGCCGAAAATGCTTTGAGCGAAGAATTATGTTCCTCGGTGATTCGGGAATTATCAACATATTACGAAAAATTATTTTCTCCAGGGCCGGTCATGGGCGGCTTAATGCCATACGTTAAAAACAGCATGGACATGAGTTGGTCATCCCCTAATTTGATAAACAGCGGCGTTCCGCCAGAACCACTTTCATCTTATGAGAATGAAGTTACTCAAGTACTATTTTCTTGTGTTGGTTACTACCAAGAACAATTTACATGGCTCTGGGATTGGCCAGGAATGTCTGATACTGGCTTCAGGGTGCAAAGATACATAAAGGGCGGTGGGTACTACCGTGAGCACATTGATGGAGGGCCGCTCCCCGCGACTGTTCCGGAGCGTGTTCTTGGTGCTGTTGTTTACCTGAATACAGTTGATGTCGGCGGAGAAACATATTTTCGTCATCAGGATGTTTTTGTGCCTGCACGAGTAGGTTCAATAGCACTGTTCCCTGCGTACTGGACGCACCCACATCAGGGCTGTATGCCTATTTCAAGTGACAAATGGATTGTCAGTACATTCATAATACAACAAAGCAACAGTCACCCCACGGACGCACCTGATGACGGAAAGCCCTTGGCCAATGAGCACCTACTATGACCCATTGACCAATCGAACTTTGCTTACAAGGCCTCCGGCATTCATCATTGATGAAGTTTTTGAGCCGCATATATTCACCCAATTAAATAATGAACTGTCCCTAATCAACGAAACTCGGATTATTCCCTATGAGCCGTTCTTGGGCAGATTCCATTTAGATGCGGCAGACCAAAAGAAAGCATTGGAGCGATATCATGAGGTGCTATTAGATAAAGCCCGAGCCATTTTTACCCCAACATTAAAACCCACCTACTGTATGTGGGTTATCTATCGCGGATTCAAGGCCCGACTTCCGCGCCATGTGGACGATAACGCCTGTACCTACACGATTGATTTATGTCTTTCCCATAAAACTCAATGGCCCATCTATGTTGAGGGGCAGGAGATGCACCTTGAGCAAAACCAAGCAGTGTGTTATTACGGCGAAGACCAGTACCACTGGCGCGAAAAGTTTCCCGACCCGGCGAATAATCAAGTGCAGATGATTTTCTTTCATTTTGCTGAACCAGAACATTGGTACTTCACCAAAGGGCCATCCCACTTGAATGAAATTGTCCGCGCCAGACGAGAGCATGAGAGACAAAATGGATTATCGATAGAATGAATCACATCGTCGAATTTTACAAAAAGATACATGATGCCATCAAGGCAATGTCTCAGAAACAATATTGGAGCCGACCCAACATTGTTGAGGCGTGGGGATTCGTAACAAAACTAATAATCATTTTCCCAGGATTACTTTTCGGTACCCAATGGTGGTGGCTATACATTTTTGCCATCGCCTCAAGTGTTGCGCTTATTTGGTCATCGACCCACAAAACACTCCCGACTATTATCCTCTTTAATGTTGCTTGGATTGGGCTGGCAACATCAGCAATCCTGAAACACTTCTTATGATTTCCGTCATTACGCCCACACATAACACCCCCCAGGAAATTCTTGCCCGCACTTGGGCTTCCCTAAAATCACAAACATTCACAGACTGGGAGTGGGTTATCTGGGATGACTCAACCGACAACGAAACCTGGAGACAACTATACGGATTTTGCGCTGATGAGAGATACAAAATCCAGATGCATCGCTCCCACGTTCACTCAGGCTCAATCGGCGACGTAAAAAGAAAAGGTTTTATGGTTGCTAAAGGCGACATTCTCGTTGAACTTGACCACGACGATGAACTGACACCAGACGCCCTCGCTATTATCAGTTCTGCGTTTTCTGATAATAGCGATGTCGGCTTTGTGTATTCAGACTGGTGCGAAATTCTGTCCTCCGGGGAATCTGGTATTTATCCAGAAGGCTGGGCGTTCGGCTATGGTTCGGAGTATTGGTCGGACGCTCATGGCGTATGGGTGATGAGCGCGCCGGCCATCAACAACGCAACCATCCGGCACATTGTTTCCGCCCCCAATCATGTGCGGGCTTGGCGGGCTGATGTGTATCGAGAACTAAACGGGCATGATCCGTCCTATCCCGTAGCCGATGATTACGAACTGATCGTTCGCACGTTTCTCAAGACCCGCATGCACCACATCCCGCAATTGTTGTACAAGCAACACATTGGGCCAGGCACCGCCCAGCGCCAGCGCAATGACCTTATCCAGGTGTTAGTTGCCGGGATTGCCTCAAAGTACGAAAGTCAAATTACTGCTCGGCTTGAGGAGTTGGGGCTTTACGCAGAAGCCTGACAACCATCACTCCTCCATAAAAACTACCTCCCATTTAAGTATACCCATTAGTGGTACACTTTTTCTTGGGGTGTGTGGTGAGGGGATTGCTGCGCCTAACTAGGGCTTTTATCTTTATTCCAGTGTCAGTGCTGGCCTTCTTTGCACCGGCCACGTCGGTCATCGCCTCCAGTCAATACTTATCGAACGGATCATTTGTTCTTGATCAGGGTGGGTGGAGTGGCCCGACCGGCGGAGCCTCATGCTCGAATGGTATGCCCGCTGTTGGCGGGTGGGATGGTCAGAACGGACTGTTCTTCAGTTATGTCCAAGGCTCGGTCAATCAACAAATCGTAGTTCCTGAGCCATCGAGCCTAACCCTCTCCTACACGGTGGCCGGAGTCTGGGGCGGGACATACCAGGCGACCCTGGCAGATAGCGACGAAGTGCAAAGCACTGGAGTATCCACAGCGTCAATGCCCCCTCAGAACCAGACGCTCTCTATCACGACTACATCACCAAATGAATTAGTGACTGTCACCTTCAGTGGGAAGGATGGTCTCTTTTGGGCCGGCTGTTACGGGCCATCGATCAAGAATGCCTCCCTGATTGGCGAACCAACCGTACCAGCAATCCCAGAAAACTCTGTTTGGCAGAAGGTCTGGGAGAACCAGTCAGTCCTTTTGACTGCCCCAGAAGGATCAACATTCACCGGAATCAGTTTCATTTCCTACGGCCTTCCAGACGGGGAGAACGGGCAATACACCATCAACCCTGGGTGCCACGCAACCCTAAGCGAAGAGCAACTCAGCCAATACCTTGGACAGGCAACCCTCGAAATTGGGGCGTTCAACCACATCTTTGGCGACCCATGTCCCGGCATCGGAAAGCGGCTAGCCATTGTTACTCAGTATTCTTCTTCCCCCACTACAACCACAACGATAGCCCCATACTTTAACCCTGTTCAAAATCTCACCGCAGTAGCGGACACCGATGGAAATGTTGTTCTAAATTGGGATGCCCCAACAGCAGGCAACACTGCTCCATACATGTACAACATTTCGTTTGTTGACCTCGTTGACGAAGCGGAAACTGGTGGTTGGGGAATATGGACATACGCCACGAACACTTCATACAGTCTCGGTCCGTGGATGTGGCCTGGAACAACTGGATACGGACCAGTGAGATTCAAGATTCAGGCAGGGACAGCGCCATGTGTCGGAGAGGGCGAAGGGTCTTGTATGTACGGACCCGAAACCACTATTGACACTGTGGTGATTGACCCCACTCCGCCCACTACAACAACTACAACTACTAGCACTACAACCACGACAACTACGACTACGATCCCGGAAACGACTGTTCCAGAAACGACGACGACATGGGTTCCTACAACAACATCCACAGTTCCAGCGACAACGACTACTACTACTGTCCCCGCAACGACTGTCCCTGTAACGACGCTCCCTCCCACTACAACTACAACATCGACGACGGTTCCGCCGACGACGACGATTCCGCCGACAACTAATCAACCGACTACAACCGCGGTCCCAGAACCGCCCCTTGAGTCAGGGTCGAGCGAAGCAATTATTGAAGAAATCCTGGACCTTGAGCCAGAACAGTTGGCTGAACTCATCGAGGAACTCGACATCTCGTCGACATCAGTTGAGGCAATCGCCGCCATCTTTTCTGAGGAAGTTCTGTCCGAACTAAGCACCGAGCAGGTGGACGCGCTAATCACAGAAATCGCCTCCGCCGAACTAACCGACGAGCAGGCTGAGGTTCTCGCGGCCGCCCTATCCGAAGCGCCGGCAGAAGTGAAGGAAGCCTTCGAAGAAGAAATCAACGTCTTTGGTGGTCAGTTCGATACCTATGTCCCTGCCAACTCTGTGATTTCGGTAGGGGAACGTCGAGTAGTTGTCGCTGCTGGAGCAATCATCGCAGCGGCCCCAATAACAGTTTCTTCAAGGAGAAGGTAATGAAACTCATCAAATACGGGATTGTCATGGCGGCGACACAGGAACCGTAGTGGTCGCAGCACTATTGGGGCTATTAGGTGTAGTAATTGTACGAATCGCACGGACACGGAAGGAAAAATAAATGTTGAAGAAATTGCTCTCAGAAGCCGGCGCTCTCTCGTGGACCCTCGCAGGAACGGCCGTCGTCATCATCACTCTCTCGGGAAAGGTTCAGGCTCAGGCGTTTTGGATTTCTGTCGCGGCCCTGGCTGTTCACATCCTGAGCGTGGCCTTCACCGGGGAGAAGGAGGAAAATAGTACAATGGAGGAGACCTCAGAGGAGTAATCATGAACCTGCCCTTCGTAAAACTCGTTGTCCCTACCGCGCTCAAGGCCCACAAGAACGGGCAGTTGCCCCAAAACTTGCTAGCCAAGATCAAGACCGGTGGACTGATGTATGCCCCTGTGGCCGCTCAGTTCGACAAGATGTACGACGCAGCGATGGCTGCCGGCTTCAAACTGAAGAATGTCGGTGACTACCGTTCGTTCGATGGGCAGTTGAAGATGTTCATGGACCGCTACACCACAACTGACCAAGGACGCAAGCCTCAGGTTACCCGTCAGTATGAGGGGAAAACCTGGTACCTCAAGCCGGGCAAGGCTCCTTCGGCGGCTCCAGACCCCACCGGGGTGAAGGGCTCGAACCATGGATGGGGCCTGGCCATCGACCTCGGCTACGACGTTGGTGGGAAACTGACCGGGATGGGCGGCGCATGCTTCGACTGGATGTGTGCCAACGCTCCCAAGTACGGCTTCTACCTCCAGACCGCTGACCGCAACTCAAAGGAATTTGAGGCTTGGCACTGGCAGTACGCGCTCGGTGATGCTTCGCCCGACGGCTCTGCCGCACCTGCTCCCGCCGCTGCTGCTGCTGCTGCTCCTGCCGGTGGCGGCGGGGGTATGAGGTTTGACTACCCCGGAACCCCCGTCAAGCAGGGCTCCAAGGGCGATGCCGCCAAACTGGTTCAAGCCATCATCGGCGCTAAGCCAGACGGAGATTTCGGCCCCAAGTCGGCCGAGGCCCTGAAGGCTTGGCAGCGAGCGAACGGCCTCAAGGATGACGGTATTGTTGGGCCGGTGACCTGGAAGAAGATGTTCGGCTGACCTAATGTCGGATAGATTCTTTTACAGCGCAAAAGTTCTCGACGTCATCGATGGGGATACCCTCGACCTGAGTGTTGACCTTGGATTCGACGTTCACTTTCAGGTGCGGGTGCGCTTACACGGAATCAACACCCCAGAATCCAGAACAAGCAATAAGGCTGAGAAAGAACTAGGCCTTCAGGCTAAGGCGTACACCAAAGACTGGACAGTCCGACATCCCACTGTATTTGTAAAGACTGTCAAAGATAAGAAGGAAAAGTTCGGACGCATTCTGGCAGAGATTTACTCTGACGAGAAAAAGACCGCTTGCCTAAATGAGGACATCATCGACGCCGGCCTGGCCCGCAAATACAACGGCGAGGCTCGCGGCGGCTGGTTCGATACCAAGTAGTATTCCGGTATGGCCGGTGAACTCGAATACCTGTGGCACGACGACGGCCACGTACTACATTTAACACTGTCAGGTGCAGACCTGAACATCACCATGGTTTACTGTCCCGCAAATGGGGCGCCAGACAGTGACTGCTTCCACGAGGACGCCGGCGGGTGCATCGTTACCTACTTCCTGAACAACTATGGCCTCGACTGCAATGTCGGTAGTTGTGCGCCACAGGAAGAACTAGGAATCGCCTGGTCGGTTCAGGGCTCCCTCAAACACATTGACGAATGCCAGGTGTGGGTCATCCCTGTCACGGACGACATGTACGCCTCATGGAGGGCAACTCAGGGTTAGCGGGCTACAGTTTGCGCTTAGTAGCGGCTACATCCTGCAGGGTGTTCCGGCCCAGCGCAGTGATCTTGTATACCTCGTCGCCAGTTTCAGTAATGAGGCCCAGACGTACCAGGTTCTGTAGCGAGCGCCGGGTCTCGTAGGTGTCCTTCTTCAACTCCGGAAAACAATTCCAGGCTTGGGCCGGCGTGAATGTCCCGAAGCGCATGACCTGCGCAAAGATCAAACAAGTGTGGTTGCGCGACCCGTAGGCAATCTTGGTTCGATTGGGGCGCTTAATCTTCGTCTTGATCGTCGTCACCTTGATCATCGTACAGCCACTCGCGGAAGGCAGTCCACTCGGCAAGGGCGTTTGTAACCTCGGTGCGCGATGTCATTTGCACAGACATCAGGGCATCCCCCATCCGCTCGGCCAGAATACTGAGATCGGCAAAGTCTTCCGACATCCGCTGGATGATGAACTCCAGATGAGCGATTTGCCATGCACATTCAGTGAGAAAAGCCCTGTAATCATTACGAGTGGTTTTTTTGCTGCTGAGAGTGATGTCAGGAATCTGTTGGAGCAACTCGCTCTTACTGGTGTACCCATACTGCTGACGGAACCATTCAGATAGAACCTGAACATGGTTCAGATGTACCTTGTCGGTTTCCCCAACCTTGGGCACCATGTCCGGGGGAATGCCCAGATCAGTGCAAAAGTTCAGCGAACAATTCTGAGGGGTGCCATCACAATCAGCGCAGGTCTTTTCGGAGCCAAAACATGGGCGATTGCCTGGTCCTTGTGGCATGCATCAAGCATACAACTCAGTGGCTGTCAGTACCCAAAAATCTCCAGGTAATCTTGGGCGGCGGTGACCTTGTCCTCGCTCACGGAAACGCCAGTCTTGACGGCGTGTAGCAGTTCCCCAATGATGTCGCAGGACTTCATCAGCAACATGTCCAACTCGTAGCGCTCATTGACTAAATGCTCGAAGTTCTCCATCACCGACGCAATCTGGCTCATGACATGCTGAATGACGTGCTGGTTCTCGCTGATGGTCTCGTCCCGATACATCTGAGCGGCCGGCGTCAGGCGGTCCGTCAGGTTCCTGGGCTGGTATGGCTTGGGCGGGGTGAGGCCGCTGGGGATGATATCGCGAGAATGGTTATGAAAATCTGTGTTCATACCGCTCAGCATACGCACGTAATCACCCATGGCGCCAATCGGTCTACTTGAAGAAGGGCGAAATCGCCTCGTAGAACCTGCGTATATCAGGGTGATTCAGCATGACCTCGACGTTGAAATTGTAGGTGTATTTGTTCTTAACTTTTGTTCTTGCTATGATCTTATGTTCTGCCAGCGTAGCGATGCTTTTCCCGACGTTTGCTTCGGTGATCCCCAGACGAACAGAGATTTCGCGGATCGTTGAGCCAGGATTCTCGATCAGGCAGAGCAACACTCGACCGGCGGCGGATAGCAGGGCCAGGGTTTCCTTAGGCGCATACTGAATCAGTTTGCGCTCATCGAGCAACCGCAACATTCTTTCGGCGATCTCTTCCGGCGAGCCGACTCCGCTAACAGCAATTTCAATAGAGTTGCGCAAAACATGATCGCGCTTTCCTGTGTTGCTTTCATTGTTAGGGTCTTGCTGGACAGCGTCACTCATAGTTCATAGACTATAATGGAGACGACCGTGGACGCGGCCAGTTTCCGCACAGTGAGGGGAAATATGTCTTTGCACGACAGGCTTCAGGCCATCGAAGAACGTGTCGGTAAACCGAACGTATGTCCGGTCAAGCGAATCCTCGACTCGATGGATGAGCAGACCGCCGAACTTCTCAAGCGTTTGCTCGCCGGGCGCGCCTCAATCAGACAAATCCATTTGGAACTGAGAGGCGCCGGATTCCGCATCGCCAGGGAATCACTAACCGCACACCGTAGTGGATGGTGCGCTTGCAAGGAGAACCAATGAGTTTGCACGACAGGCTAGCCGCACTAGAGGGACGCGATGAAGAACCGGATGGACGCAAGGACAAGCAGTACCCAGCGGGCTGGCAGCCTGGCGTCGTATGGGACGGGAGCACGGGAGAGATCACAACTGACCCCCTCGACTCCCCTCCCTCGGAGTGGGACGATATCCTCCGGGCCCGAGGCCTCGATCCCGACCTTTTCGAAGTCGTTGGCGACACTCTTCGCTGGTGTTCGTATGACGGCTGGAAACGAGATGCGCCGGGCGAGTCAGCGTATAGCGCCATTCTGTACTCGTTTAAGGCTCAGATTCGCCGCAAGGTATCAGCGGGCGGGGTCATCCCCGAGGATGTATATCGCGAGGTTCGTAAGGCCAAGAAGCCGGCCAAACCAGCCCCAACCGGGGCAGGCACTTTTGTCGTTGCTTTGTCAGATTGGCAGATCGGCAACTGCGACGGTGGAGGCATCGAAGAGCAGGCCCGACGAATTGCTGATCTCGTATCGTCCGTGCCCCAGCGCCTCGCTGATTTACGTCGTATTGGATGCGACATCGGGCAAGTGGCGATTCTTGGACTTGGAGACCTCGTAGAGGGAACCTGCGGGCACTACGCGGCCCAGCAATTCCGGGTACAACTCGACCGACGCGACCAGATCAAACTGGTTCGCCGGGGTGTGCGCGACATCATCATGAGTGTGGCCCCCCACGCCGAAAAGGTGCTGGTCGCCGCGGTGCCAGGGAACCACGGGGAGAACCGGCAAAACGGTAAGAACATCACATCAGTCCACGACAACGACGATGTGGCGGTATTCGAGCAGGTAGCCGAGATTCTGTCAGTTAATCCTGATGCTTACGGGCATGTGGGATTCAGACTCTCCCGCGATGAGGTCGCCCTTTCGTTAAATCTGAACGGAACTATTTTGGGGTTGACGCACGGGCACGTCACTCGACCAGCGGGCGGCGCCGCTAACGGCGTATGGAACTGGTGGAAAGACCAGTCGATGGGCCGGGGATATCCAGGAATCGCAGACGCAGATATCCTGGTAACTGGCCATTATCACCACCTCAATGTAAAAGAGCAAGAAGGACGAGCGCTGTTAATTTGTCCATCTCTCACAAATGTGGGAGATTACTACGCCGACGCAAAGGGAGTAAAGACCCGACCAGGGACACTCTCCTTCACGGTCCATCCCGATGGGTGGGGAAACCTACACATCCTCTAACCAGAAAGAAAAACTGTGTACAGAAAAACATTACTCGGATTATCCATGCTGGCCCTCACGGCCTGCGCGATCGAGCGAACGCCGGCGACGACCACCCTAGTTCCGTTAAATCCAGACGTACCTAGAACGGTTGTTATCACCCTCCCCGAGGAGACTGTCACCTACACGGCTGAACAGTTCGCCTTCTTCGACGATGTCGTGTACTACAACGACGGGCCCACGAATCTCACAGACGAGGACGAACTCTGGTACGGAGAACTCTGGTGCGAGTTGATGGTCGAGGGAATGGGCGACACCGATGTGGTGGAGCGCATCAACGAGGGGGGAACTGACGACTTCGATCGCCGGCAACACTTCGCCATCGTCCTAGCAGGAATCACCAATCTCTGCCCCTCTCAAGGAGAGAAGGCTGAATACATCGCACTGAATCAACCGCTGGCATAGGAGAACCGATGAAGCGCGCCAAACGCAATCTGGTCCAGAAGGAGCAAGACCTAGAGGAGATTCTCGTAAGCATCTGGGAGAACAAGAGCAAACTCCCGATTGTCGAGATTCTGTGGGAGGACGCCGTATCGGTGGGTGGGAATGATTGGGCTACGCCGGAGGAAGCCACACAGCAGACCCCGGCGAAGTCTGTTTCATTGGGATACCTGTGGCACGAAACGGATACGTACATCACGATTGTGGCGCTCATCAACGACTCACACCTAGCGCATGGGATCACCATCCCCAAACCTTGGATCAAGAAAATCAAACAAATTAGAATGAACTAGGGAATATACGTAAAATAGATATACACGCAATCCCCATTTGTCACCACCACCCCCCACCGGCCACCACATGCTCCCACAAAGACCCACATGGACTCACCTTGCTAACTGCCGAGGTAAGACGGACCTTATGTTCCCGAAGGAGTATAAGGACATTACGTACATCACCAAAGCGCGCCAGATATGTAAGCATTGTCCGGTGAAGGACCTGTGCCTGGACTACGCGCTGGAGTTCCCACCTGCGGATATGCATGGGGTGTGGGCAGGGCTGACACCGCGACAGTTGGCCGCCGAGCAGCGCAAGAGGGGGATCACACCGATCCGCCCGACGATCGCGCAAATGTGGTCGAGTAGTAAGTCCATTGGAACTCATTCAACAGAAATTGGTGGATGACGATCGCGCAAATGTGGGGCGACTGATTCTATTGCACCCGGATTCCGCAGTGCGTACAGAAGCCCATTCCGTCTGACTGCCAGCGGCCTTCTTCGTCCAGCGCGGGGCACTTCGTCTGACCGCAGGGGCCGGTGATCTTCTCACCGGTGGCCCAGGCTCGAATCTGGTCAGCCGTCGTCGGTAGTGGCCTCGTCGCTACGGGTGGGGCCGGCAGCGCTCCGTCCTCTTCGAGCCACTTCTTCACCGCGGACAGGAGCACAGCGTTCACACTCGTGTCGAGTTCGTCCGCCCGCTCGATGATCTTGTTCTTCATCCAGCCTGGGACTCGTAACTGTAAGTAGACAGTCCCAGTTGTGGTGGCTACTTGTGGCTGCCTACCCATAGTTATTACTTTACAACTACTTACTGTAGTGACTGGCCGGCGTCGCGCTCGATCAGCGTCACCAGGTACTCGGTGATCGACATGTCGTTAAGGCTGGCAACCTCAATAAGATGTCGCTTAATCTTCGGCGTCAGTTTGATTGTCAGCGTTGGGTTGTTGGTTGGCTTGCGGCCGGGGCGATTCATTTGGTGATCCTGTCAACGATAAGGAAGGAGGCGATGCAAAAGATTGTTAGAAGTAAAACATCCATATTTTTTACCTACATTTTTCTACAGTTTTTCCCAGGAATTTAGCGGATTTTCATCCCACATTTTAGACAGCGTTCTCCGCGAAGATTCCATCTCCTGTATTCCAAGGGATGGGAACATTCGAGCAGGTCTTTGGCGGCGGCATTCAGAGCCTCGCGGATAAACTCGCTCAGCGTTACGCCTGACTTCTCTGCGGCTTCCTTCCACCGGAGGTGATCCCCCTCGATGGCGCGTATCAGAACTTGTTTCGAGGCCGGCGCTCCAGGCTTTGAACCGATATTGGATACGCGCGAAAGTTTCATCGTTTCCGCAACATGGTCTACCGCAGAGTTCAAATTGTCCTCTTCACTCATACGCGCTCTCCTCCCGGGGCTGTGCGGTGGGTAGCGCGCGCGGGGCTTCAGAGTCCCCTGTGATCTGGCGCACGACATCTAGAGGCAGTACGCCGGCGGCTCCCATGAGTTCGAGCAACTTACGCGCTTCCTGCTCAGCGGACACCAAAGAGACCGCCAGAGGGGCGTCAGCGCCCGCCAGAGCGGCTCTGGCCGGTTGGTCACTTGTGTCTACCGTGAGCGATACGTTCGTCTGCTCCATGCCCAGCAACTTACTCCGCCGGTCCATGATGGCCAGCACCTGTTGAATTGCCTTGAGATCAGGCTCGACCGTCGTTTCCGTGCCGTCGTTGAGGGCCACCTTGCGGTGCTGAGTCATCGGCCAGACGGCCTGCTGCAGTGCGTCTAGTCGCTCCAGTTCCATTCGAAGCACTTCTGGGTACGCCATGAGCGCTTCTTTGTTTAACTTCTGTAGTTGCCGCTGGATCGCATTGCTACATGCGCCTACCGATATGCCAAACCGTCGTGCAATTTCGTTGACAGATACGCCGGCTTGGCGCATCTTGAAGATGCGTAGATCGCGCTCGGCTAGGAACTCTTTGGATAAGCCGGCCATTACGGCTCCCGGAACTCGATGACTCTGAAGGGGAACAACTCGTCTCGCTGCATCCTCCGCGGCCAGTTACGAACATCGCGCCCGCCTCGGAAGTTTTTGACAATATAAGTATACCTCTCGGTAGCCACTGGATCAGGCTCTAATGCCAATCCGAATTCAGGCCAGCGCGACCAGACCGCGGAGCCGAAGGGCCGCAGGTCTCTTCCGCCTACCGATGACCCCAAAGGTGCGTGATGTTCCAGCCATAGGGCGCACTTGTAGTGCGTGCGGATCGAGTCCAGGTACTTCGCCACCTCGATGGCGATCGATTCGCTGGTTCGTGAGCCTGGATCAACGAACGCTTTGTACAGCGGGCCCAGGCAGATCAGTTCAGGCCTGGTGCGCTCGATGACGTCCTCGACCAGAATCCTGTCCTGGGAGTTGAGTAGGTCAAGGCCGGCGGGCTTGATGAGGAGATGCGCCTCGATCTTGGTGGAGCGGGCCCGCTCTTGTGCCGCCCGCATGATCTTGGATGATGTGCGCCGGATGATGCGTGCGGGGTTTTCGAGGTCAATCGTCAAAGTTCTGATCGGCTTCATCCGGCCCCAGGTGAATGGCTGAATGCCGGCAGCGGACATGATCGCCACCTGGCGGGCCAGCATCGTCTTGCCTACACCTTCGGCCGCCACCACAATCACCCGCTCGCTGCGCTCGAGCGCGCCCGGGATGACCCAGTCATAATCCTCGTCAACACTTTCAGCGATGAACTCCGCCCAGTCGACCAGGGTCCCTGAGTCGTAGAACCCTTCGTCATCGAACTGGATGCGATCGATCGCGTTGCGGGCCCGGGTCAACTTCTGCTGGATTGTCAGCCGCTGATTGTCGTGCAACTTATGCAAACCGTCGATCAGTTCTGCGAACTCGTCGCGCTCCTGGATCGGTTCAGGAGATTCTTCTAGCGGGTTGTAGGGGATAAGGTTGGCGAGTGGCTCTCCTCTTCCCAGAAGTTCGGCCACATCCTTGGCGTTATCCGGCGGCCGGAATGCCTCGACTTCGCAGCCGGCGGCCTGAAGTTCGCGAAACACGTGAGCCGCATGTTCGAGTCCTGTCTTATCGTTGTCAGCAATAATCGTGACTGATGCGCCGGCCAGGGCTTCGGTGTGAATCCGCTGCCATGAGCCCGCACCGTTGGGCATCGTCGTTGCGACTTCACCGGTTTCGTTGACAGCATCGGCATCCTTCTCGCCCTCAACGACCCATATATGCCCACCGTTGGCCGCTGCCTGGACAACTGCCGGCAGGTTGTACAGAACCTTGGGCGTTGATCCCAGTGAGTATGTCCACCCGCCGCGGCCGTCTGGCTTGCGCTGGCGGAATGTCTTCTTGCCGAACTGATCAACGAAGCGCTGCTTCTGGAACAGCATCTCCCCGTTCTGGTCGTAGTAGTTGTAAGCCTTGACAAGGGTAAGGCGCGGCTCTTCGTCCTTCTCCTTGCGCGGCGGCATCAGGTCCTTGACATCGAGCCCCACCGCAGCGCAAATCTGATCGAGGGAGCAGGGCGTCCCCCGGTGGCACGTGACGAGCACGCGGCCGTCGCCCCCCTCGGCAATGTGCATCGAGGGATTCTTGTCGTCATCCCGGCATGGGCACCTGGCCATCCATCCTGAGCCGTCCTTACGCACACCGTTGAGGCGCTCCAGGAAGTTATCGACCTCGGTTGATGCCATAGTGCTCCCTCTCCCATTCTGCTACGACGAGCCTGTACACAGAGAGAAACGATTCGCGATCCCCGTTGGTGTGGAGGCCGAACGCGCTCGTGCCGCCAAGGCGGTTCAAAGTTACACGAACCAGGGGATGCATGTCAAGTATTTCGACGCCGGCTCCCGCAGAGTCTGCTATCGAACGGAACTGCTGCCACGCGATGATGGGCTCCAGCGGGGCTTCGATCTTCTGAATGAGGACTCTTTTGCGCACCGTGCCTACGCGCGGCATGAAGCGCTCATCCTCGATAATGAGATCGTCAATTACGCGCAAAACATTGACGCCGTCGATGTCCTGGAGTACGTGATACCAAGTCTCGTACATTTCCTTCTTGGCCGACATGACCAAGTTCTGGTTCCAGGCGGAACAAACTCTGTCAACTATTTTGACAATCTCTTCCTTGGTCACTCTTCCTCCATGAACGCACGGGCCGCGTCGGTCTCGCCCAGGGCCAGACTAACAAACCGTTGCACGTGGTCATGGGACCTGAAGATCAAATCGATATCGGTGTACTTGGCGCCGCGGGGATTGTCTCCCATATGCCAACCGGACTTCGCGCATCCCCTGATGGCGAGCCGGCACGTATCGATTCCGTAAATGCACAGCGCCGCAGCGATACGCGCGTAGCGCTTTTCCGTGAGAAGAACACCGGACGCCGCAGATTGGTGAAGAGTTTGCTGCCAAAGTTGGAACAGTTCGACAACTTCAGCGTTATTTGCCTTGGCAACATAAGCACGCGATTCCGCGGAGGTGTGTTGTACCGGCAATTCAGGAACAACCTTTTGAACATTTGGATCGTCAAAAAGTGTCAGTTGTTCATCTTCATCATTCACAGTAGGCCTCCACCCTATCTCTAGTTTGTTTGGGTTTCTTACCCTACACCGTACCAGGCTCGATCTTCGCTTTACCTTCACCCCAGGCTTACTTCTGAGGGAGAGCCGGAGAGCGGGAGAATAGGCCCCCCTACCCCCAGAAGGGTGTTGAACCCTGGAGGTATTAAGGGGCATATCCTAAAGATCACTTCCGAGGTTTTCACCGGATCGCGTGGTCCATAGGCGTAAGGTCCCTAAGTTTCCTTACGACCGCGCTGGAGTTGCACCAGTCCTCAATACAGTTCTTCTAGCGACGGCTGCTGGCGGTCCCGCCCATTCCTTCCGTCACTGCATCGAGCAGCGTTGTTCCGTTTATGTGGAGGAAAGCCCCCTCAGAGAGGGAGACGGAACCATCCTCGTCTCAACATGATACCAATGGTTGAGTACCCGGCAATGTCAAGCAATGTGTCAATTTTGGATTCATCGACTTCTGGGGCGTAATCCTGGGTCGAGAGGTTGTCAAGACGCGAAATCTTATCCCAGACTCGAATCATTAAACCCTTCTGCCCGAACCGCAGGATGTTGTTCGGACCATAGTCGTGCTGCTTCTTGCACAGCGTGGTGACCAGGGTCTTTGCCGAAATCGCGGAGTCATCTTGAATTGAGTATTCAATCGCCATCGATCCAAGGGTGGACCATCGAGCAATCAGTAAATCGGTCGTCGGGCTCTCGAAGAAATCATTGATGATCTTCTCGTGATGCTCCTTCAGGCCGGCCACTGAAACCTTCGCATGAGGACGCACGCATCCAAAGATGATTTCGCTTGCGGTTTCGGCCGCCTCTTTCCAGGTAGTCGGCTCGATATGCATACCGTCATTCTTATCACGACTGGTCATCGAGATCGTCATCAATATCGGCAAATCCTGCGAGGCCTTCCTGAATGTAGTAGTCATGAAGCGCAGCCGCCGTCAGTTCGAAGTACTTGCGATTCAGTTCGTCCACGCATCCCTTCAGGATCGTGTCTTTGTCCTCCCAGGGCCGGCGCTCCTGAAAGTGTTCGATCAACTTCTTGATCCGCCACTTGTAGGCACGCGCGTTGAATGCCACGATGACGCGCTTCTTATCGAACGTAGGGTGGATGATGGGGCCCGCCTCGTGCTTCATTGCTATGTCGCCGGCCAGGATGACCGTGGCGGAAAGTTCGCCAGACTCCAACTCGAAAATAACTCCATCGTCAGGTAGTGAGAATGTCATGATTGTTCCCTAGTAAACGCTTATAGGGGGCAGCGCTAGGCTACCCCCTATAAATCTCAGTTGTTGATGTTCTTGGTGATCTCGTCGAACGCTTCGCGCTCGGCCTGTCGGGCGGCCATGAACTTGCGAAAGTCCTCGGACACCTCTGCGTCGAGTTCTTGCGCGTGCTCCTCATCGTCGGCGTGATACTTCGCCCAGTAGGCAGCGCGCCCCTCTTCGTTCATGTCACGAACCTCGCGGTCCCAGGCGATCCACATCCCGATCCTGCTGAGTTCGTTGTACTCCTCAGGGGTGAGACCGGTGACGCGGAGCAAATACTCCTTAATGTTGGACAGCGTGGCCGGCGTGAACTTTCCCTCAGCCATGACCTTGGCCATCATGTTGCTTCGGGCCTCTGACAGCCAGACCAGTTTGTCGGTGTCGAGTGGGTGCATCCCATCGAACGGGGGCTTGTAATCGAAATCGAACATTGTTCTCCTCAGGTGTTGGTGGTGACTGCTTGCCACAGGGATTGCGGAAGTGGCGATCCGAACTGGAAATCTTCCAGTGCTTCGAGTTCCCCGCAGGCCGAGCAGACGTGCGTCTTGTTGTCGGTGCGGGAGAGCGCGCCAGGGTATTCGCCTCGGCGTACGTTGTTGGGGATTCCCCCAAAACAACGCGGACAGGTGTGTAGGTCCATGATAATCATTCCTCTGTTACCTCGATATCGATGGTGGATGCGCTTCGCACATCCCAGCCATAGAAATCCTTGATGATGTTGCTGGCAAGATCGATGGCGACATCTTCGTCGCCCTCAACTCCTTGTACGTGAACTGTCATGGAGAAGTAATCGCCGACGAACAGAACGGCGTAATCCTTCTCAACCATGCTGATGGTCATGATGTCTCCTTTGTGAGATTTGCTTCGGTCAGGGCTTCCTTCAGGGCGGTCAGGAGGAGGAAGTCGTCATCCTCATCCCCTGCTGATACGCGACCCCACATCTCTGACTCCGTGTCCCACACGGGCTTCGTGGGATCACAGATGGAATCGGTGATCTCGAAATGTGGGTCGCCGTTCTCATCGAACGTAGCGCAGACCACGAAGTGATGCTGTTTCATGTTTGCCTTTCGGTAGTAGGTAGTAAGTATGTGGTGGCAGTCGCCTGCCACTGAGGCAATCCTATCAGTTGGTGCTGATAGCGGTCAAATCGAAGAACTCGGGATAGGTGCCGGCGAAACCAACGTCGGGGTTGGCATCCTCCACCACCTCGTAGTCGAGATCGCCGTTCGCGTTGGCCGAGAGATGAATGGTGATGAAGTTGTTGTTACCAATGTGGATGCCAACGATCACTTCCTCTCCGTTCTCGATCCTCGACGTGAGCGAACGCTCCGGGAGTGTGAATATGTGGGTGAGATGTGTCGAGTTCACGACTTTCCTTTCAGTGATTCTTTGTGCCAGATCAGGCCCTGAAGCAGGCCGTCGGTGACGCTGACGCGGAAGGTTCTCCACAGATCATCGTCATCGAGGATGTATGACGCAACGGCATTCAGTTCGTCGTCGGTGGCGGTGTTCGCACACCACACGAGTGCTTCGTGCCAACTCTCCTCGGTGCCGAACAACTCGGCATCGATCATCTCCCGAGCCTCCTCACGGAGAGCGGAAGGCGAGAATGCCATGGTGTTGCCGTACGTCATGTCGGTCAGGTTGATGGGCTTGCCGGCTTCGACTGCGAGGTCGAGAACCTGCTGATCGTCGAAGTAGTCGTCACCGCTCATGGCATCCAAGATTTCCCTGGGGACACTGACGATGACGCACTCGTCGGCACTGATGATGGTGCCGGTTCCTTCGTGGACGATGTACTTCATTGGTACTCCTCTGTAGTTAGTAGGTGGTGGCAGTCGCCTGCCACTGAGGCAATCCTATCACCTGTAAGCGAATGGATCAAATCAGTACTCACACGGCCCATGTATCTCGGCCGAGTAGCACTCTTCGTGGTAGTTGCCGTAGCGGTACTTGCCGGTGATGGGGTCGGTGAAATCGACGCGGACTTCGTGGTCGAGATAAATCTGCTTCTCGCACTCGTCGCACTTGAATCCAGAACACTCGGCACAGCCCCAGCCGTCATCCACGGGAATGCGGTTGATGAACTTGCCAATCAGTGATCCATCGTGGCGTGTGGCCCCGAGGGCGGTGGACTCACCGCAGTATGTGCAGGGGTCGATACCCACGATCACGCCTCCTCGAACTTTGCGAAATAAGCATCCGCGTCGAACGCCTCCGCATCGAGGGCGCACTGCTCGTGCGCAAAGCCATCCTCGAAACGAACCGGCCCATTGCCGAACATGGCGAGCATGACCTCACCGCACTCGCAACAGTTATCGCCGTCGGCGTTGCGCAACTCTGTATCTTCATGGGGGGTTCCCATAACTCTCCTTTGGTAGTAGGTACTAAATGGCAATCTCTCAACCGCCAAAGCCAAATCTATCAGATAAATGGCTGGCCGTCAAATCGAAACAATCCGCGCAAACCTTGACACATACGCGCACCGTGGGCTAACTTATTGACATGACCCGAGACGAACAGTTCCATACGCGCGTTCACATGATCGAGAAATACGCGCGAGAGAATGGCCACACAAATATCCCGCTGTCGCACAATACGCGCGGTGCGGCCGGCGAACGAGTCGCCATCGGCCGGTGGGCCAGTTACATCAAGAGTCGCTACCGAGCGGGGCTCTTGACCATCGAGCAGGCTCAGGCCTTCGAGCACATCCCTTCATGGGAGTGGGAGGCTCGTGCGCCTGGGGCGAAGATGAACATCGCTATGCACCGTGATGTCCACACGCTGCGCGGGATGCGACTGAGCCTACAGCAGATCGCGGATCGAGTAGGTTTGTCGCGTCAGCGCGTCCATCAAATCCTGAAAGGAAAGGCACAGTGAAGCAGTTGCGTTCAACCGACAAGCGCGAAGTCGAGTACGAGTGGGACGATGACGATGAACGGGTGTTCGTGCGTCGGGTCAATACGCCAGTCGGACTGATCCTCGCTGCGGTGACCGGTGCCTTCGAGGGCGTGCTGGCCTACGCGATTCTCCTCAACCTCAACGAGGCTGAGGTGCTGGCTGTCCAGCCACGGCTGTTGCCATTGGTCGGTGCCGGCGTTGCGTGGCGGTACTGGCGAACACTCGACAACTTTCTACGCAAGTAAAGCACAAAGGGGCGAGCCTTTCGGCCCGCCCCTCTGCGTCACCTACCACCAGTGATCAGGTGTCCTTGACTGTTGTTGCCAAGAAGCGAATGTCGAGTAGTAAGTCCACCATGACTGGTGCCTCCACGACCGTCTTGTGCCCGATCTCGCTCAGGGCGAAATCGATCTTGGCCAGCAAGGAATCGAGTGCTGTTACTTCTTGGTCGAGCGTGGGTTTCACACCGTCACCGCTGTGAGTACGTCGATCAGTTGGACGAGCGAGTCCTTGGCCTCGCCTCGATTGCCATACGCAGTGTACGCATCCTCGACGAACACATCCCACAGGGAGTCGTTGGCGATGATGTAGTCGTTGGCACCACCGTGGCCGGCGTTCTCGACCGTGGCAATGATCTTGTCGCCGGCCGTGAGACTGCCCACCCATGCGATCCCACGGGAGTGTTCCATCTCGTCCGTGATCTTGAGTGAGTATTTCCGCTCATCGAGCATGGAGTCGTCGAGCGGTTGCTGGACGTACATCCGGAACTCCTCGGGAATCGAGTTGTAGTTGTGCGTGGTCATCGGTTGTTGCTTCTCCATTCGCAGTAAGCGTTGTAGGTCTCGTCGTTGTCAGGGTCGAGGCCGTTCGCCTCGCACCATTCGTCGTATGTCGGGTTCGGGTCGAACACTCGGATTGTCATGAACTCTCCTCGTCGTGCGTCAGTTGTAGTCCTGAAACGATGGACACCGGCTCGTATGCGTCCGTTGGGTCATCGCCCCACGACAAACCTCCGGTAATCAACCAGTCGGTTCCGTTGATCCTCCGCACCTCCGTGTCACGAGAGCCATGCTCGTAGTACGAGTACACCTCTTCGATCTTGCCGATGACATAGGAGACCGCCTCGGCATACTCCTCCTCGTCGGTCGCCTCATCAAACTCACGGGCGAAATACTCGGATAGAACATGGAGCAGAACCTCGGGTTCCATGGATTTGAGTTTGATGATTGCCTCGTCCTTGGTCTTGACAATCGGAGCCATGGCGATAGTCAGGTCGGCACTCATGACCCCACCTCAAATGAGGCCATGAGCGCAATCTGATTCTCGCAGTATTCGAGAACATCGGACTGGAGGTCACTCATCTTCTCGAAGTAGGAATCCCAGTCGATGTCGTCTTTCGCCTCGTGTTCGACAATCTCGGCGTACCGCTTCGTGTAGCGGTCGGGCAAATCCTTGTCATCGAACGAGGTGTAGAACATCGTCGCCACGCCGTTGTGGAAGTGCGACGCACCGACATACAGGTTTGCTTCCTCTGTCACGGACACCTCGAACACCAAGTTCGGGAAGCGTTCGCTCATCTTGGAAACCAGCCCATCTGCCGGCGACCACGCAGTCTCGTAGTACATCGAGACCTGTTCGTGCTCCTCGTCCAACTCGGGGTCGTTGTGCTCGAAGCGAGGTGCCCACTTGGTTCCCCACTCCTTGTTCGCCCAGTCGTACCAGTCGGTGTAGCCGGTCTCGGCGTATGCCTTCTGCCCAGCCTCGTAGAACTTGATGTTCTCGGCACAGAGTTCGTCGAAACGCTCCTGCGTCATCTGTCCCTCCGCCAACATCTCGACCCAATTGGGGTGCGGTTCAGGCGAGTAGGGGACAGGTGAGCGAGTGCCCATGAGTGCCTCGGGCATAGGGTGTGCTTTGGTCAGGTCGTAACTGATAGCCCCAGTCTCGGGGTCGGTGACCTTGATGAACTCCAGGAACTCCTGAAGGTCGTGGATGGCAGTCTGCTTGGACTCGGAAGTCGAGCGGACGGTCATCGAGTTGTATGCCCAGTTCGGCATGATGACTCCTTTGTAGGTAGGTACTTGATAGGTGTGGGTTTCCCCACAAACTCGATCCTACACCAGCGGTGAGGCTGGGTCAAATCGAGGGGTGGGGTGGGGACAAGGAGAACAAACCCTGCCCCACCCCTCTCGCGGTCAGGACGCGGAGAGTTCCGAACCGACGATCTTGGTCGTGAGACGAACGCCCGACTTGGCGCGTCGCAACGCAGTCACAGCCTCACCCACGGTCGGAACCATGTGAACCTGATTCTTGCGAACGAAGCCGGCCACCTGCTTGCGAAGCGGAGCAGGTGCGAACCCGTCATCGGACACCGTGACATGACCGTCGCAGACCCACACCAACGGCTCGCCCTTCTTGCGAAGTTTGTTGGCGAACACCAAGGCAGGGTAGTCCACGCCGTTGCCACCGTTGCCGGAGCGAACCGCGCTACAGACCTTGCCACGGTCGGCGAGAATCCACACATTCGGGACACCCGACGAGTTGGGTCGGTGCGAGTAGCCCACGACCACACAGCCGGGAGCCTCGTTCACGAGAGCCATCACATCGTCGTCGTTCAGCCTCATCGAGCCGGACTGGTCGATGAGAACGACACCGCCCTGCCCCTTGATCGTGCGGTCGAACACACGCTTGTCGGGGTCGGTCAGCAGTCGCTCCATTCGACGAGGCGAGACACCGATGTTGGTGGCCATACGCCGACGACCGAGGTTGCCCTTGACTCGACGAGTCAGCGGAACCGAACGATCGACGATGAGTCGCGCCCAAGTCTTGCCACCGGCCGTCTTGGTCACAGCGTCGAGTTCCTCGTCGCTCGGCTCGCCGTCGCCTTCGTGTCCGTCCACGGAGTCGTCGTATTTGAGTAGAGCGTCCACGAGCGAAGCAAACCTGAGCGTGAACTTCGCCCCCTCAGGGAGGATGCGCTCGCCCTCGGCAAGAACGGTGTCGTGATTGACGGGACGAGACGGCGTGCCGTCCGCCTTGTAGACCACGGGCGTGGTGCTAGCCATCTCACGACGAGCGTAGGTGACCGCACGAGAGTCACGCACAGGGCCGAAACGCTTGATCTCGGACTTCCACGAATCGAGCAGAGCCTTCTCGACACGCTTGGCCTTGTCAGCCATTTCGGGACTCACGGTACGCATACCACGAAGCACATCCTTGCAGGCCTTGGTTCCGGCGGTAGCCGCGATGAACAGGACGGTGTTGTTCCAGTCCTTGTTCTCGGCCAGTCGCTTGCCAGTCTGTGACTCCGACCCGTCACGCAGATTGTCCATGTCGAAGCCGGCGAGCGAGCAGAGCGTGTTCACACGAAATTCCTCCGAAGCCCGAATGGCCTCCGGCGAAATCGAGAACCCGTCGAACGAAGCCATCGACTCCGGGGACACCTTGGCGTGCATCATCTCGTGGGCGCGAACCGCACGGGAGAGGTCGTCGTCGCCGTAGGGAACCGTCATGAGACGCTCGATACGGTTGGTGAACGCCTCGCCACGAGTGGCGTTGCCTTCCTTGACAGTCCACGGGCCTTGGGGGGAGTCCTCACGAGTGAGCCACTCCGGCATGGCCACCCCCTTGGGGGTGACCACACCAGCGTTGATCTTGGTGGTCACTTGGAGACCTCCTCGATCTTGATGGCGTCCATGATGGACTTGGCGTTCTTGCCGAACACCAGCGTCGCGGCTCGCTCCGAACCCAGCGTTCCACGCAACTTGGCGTATGACTGGAAGGTACGAATCGAGTACCGTCGCTCGTCGTCTGCGTCCACGCTGGCTGAGGCCACCTCACGCAAGTCCTCCGGCAGGGCCAACAGGGCGTTCGGGTGTGGGCGGTTGATACGAATAGCCACGGGGAACCGATCCCTGAGAGCGGTCGGGAGTTCCCTCATGTCCTCGATGTTCGTCGTCATGATGACGCTGAATCCGGGGAGGGGACGGAAGGTCTGCTTGGTCGCAGGGTGCGTCCAAGAGGCCGACTCCGGCGAGTCGAACATGGCGAGCAGGAGCGACAACACATCGCCCGACGCACGGTCGATCTCGTCTGCCACGACGCGACCGCCGTGAGAGCCGTTGCCCTTCCAAGCACGGAGAACCGCGCCCTCGTTCCAAGTCCACTCGTTGCCCGTGGGCTGGAAGTGTCCGGTCACATCGGCCGAGGTCATCTCCTCGTTACAGACGACGCGGAACGCTCCGGTGGTTACATCGCCCATCGTGAGACCGGCGAAGGTCTTGCCAGTCCCCGGAGGGCCGAACAGCACGAGGCGATCGACACCCGAGGCGAGGCAGTCGTGTACATCTTGCCAGCACTGAGGCATGGCGGTATTGGTGGTGGTCATTGAGTTTGCCTTTCGGTAGTAGGTAGGTGGAGTGGTTGGCTCCGAATGAAGTCTCCCACATTCCCCCCACCCCTGTCAAATCGACGGGGTGAGGGGTCATGCGGAAAGGAGCCTGACATGACCAAATGTCAGGTTGTGAGGGGTGTCAGGAGCGGTCGCCCCGAACACCCTTCTGCCCGTACACACGCACTTGCGTGGAATACGAGATCGTGACGGCCTGCTCGACCACGGGGGTCGGGACGAGGCCGGTCTCCACGGCACTGTCGAACGCCGACGAATCGACGGTCTGCTTCAGCACCATGTTGAGGACGGTCGCCGGCAGGTTCGCCAGCAGACTGTCCATGTCGAATGAGCGACGGGGACGGTTCTCCACGGCGACACGCACCTTGTCGGTGGTCTCGTAGTGGTCGATTCCTGCGTCGTCGAACAGGGCGACGAGCAGAGCCTCCGTGTCTCGCTTGGCCTGCTCGATCTCCTTCTCCTTGTCACGGAGAACCAAGAGATCGGCAATAGCACGGTCGATGGTAAGGGACATTGGTATTCCTTTCGGTAGTAGGTATTGCGTTTCCGAATCTATCGGACAGGTGTGAGCCTGTCAAATCGAATCGGCTAGGTGTCGGGAGAACTCGACAAACCTGAATCTATCAGGTGGGTGAGTCACCGTCAAATCGGGCGAGTCACTTAGATAGTGCGTCATAGCAGGCCTGCCGAGTTGCCCCGACAAACCGAACTCTATCAGACCATACAGGGCTGGTCAAATCGAGTTGGCTTGGTGTCGAGTTGCCCCGACAAACCCAAACCTATCAGCCCTGCCACCCTCTGTCAAATCGAGGGGACACCACAAAGATTACGCGCGCGTGGATCGTCATGTGCCTACCGTGGCCTACATACGCGCGAAGTGGGAGACATACGCGCGAATCTGCCGGCCCATTACATACGCGCGAATCGTGAGGCCGCGTAAGACATACGCGCGAACGCCGCAGCCCCGCTGGTCCGTGGCCGCGCGAGCCCCGCTGGATCGAGTGCGAGCGGGGCTCCAGGGCAGCGCAGTGTGCGGGGCTCCAGAATACGAGAAGCCCCGCCGTCCAGAAAGGAGGAAAGAAACGGCGGGGCTCTCGGACACACATGGAGGTTGTGCGTCGAGCACACCCTAACCGAGAACGCCGGCCGTCATCCAGCAACACCCGAACATTTGTTCGGATAATGGCTGGCTATTTAGCGGGCTCGCTCCTTGACCATTCCGCGGTCGCGCTCGGTGGTGCCACCCCAGATGCCGTGCTCCTCATTCGCGCCAGCCACTCGACACTCATCGACGAGTGGGCACGACAGGCAGAGGGCGATGGCGATGGCCTCGCGACGGACGCGGGCCTGGGGTCGCTCTGCGTGAGGGGCGAAGAAGATTTTGCCCTTGCCCTTGCACTTGGCTTCCTCGTTGTTCATTGCCCAATTCCTTTCTTCTGGTGCGCGGACAATTCGACGATGCGCTTCAGCCAATACTCAGCACCGCCTAGCGCATACGGGTATCCATGCTCTTCGATCATGGCGGGGAGTTCCTTCAGCAGGTCTTCGATCCGCTGGACGTCGCATTCGGTGAGTGTCATTTCATTCTCCTGTTTCTGTGTTTGTAGATGATGGTGGGGTCGGCCTCCGAAGAGACCGACCCCTGAGCGGGTCACCACGATGACTGGTAGTAGAAGTCCCAGTCGTCGGGCATGGTGAGCAACTTCTCGATACGCTCGACCGTGTAGGCCAGCCCATCGAAGTACCACTTGTCGTACTCCGTGCCACCGAAGAAGAACCCGGACTCCGTGGGCAGGAGTTCGTCGGCCTTCGAGTGGTCGGCCAGCACCTCGCGACAGACGTCGCGCAGGCTTTCCAGCCCCTGACGTCCGACGTAGGACTCACGGCAGTCGTCCTCGCCACCCTGATGGTTGTCCACGAACCACTTGTGGATGGCGTTCTGCTTGCGCCAGTAGGCCACCATCACTTCGACGGTTGCGGAGGGCAAGTGGTCATCCATGAACTCGCTGACTTGCACCGCCTTCATGATGTCGGCGTAAGCCTTGCGCTCGGCCTCGGGTCGCCATTCGGCGGGCGAGGTGTATTTCTTTGCGTGTAGGTACTGATCGAGTCCCATTGGGGATTCCTTTCTGTAGTAGGTATTTGGTTGGGTTGCCCCCACCACCACTAATCCTAGTGGTGGCAGGGACAGGTTGTCAAATCAGCAACTGGCCATTTGGGTCTACCAGCGACGCCACGCTCGACCCCATCTAGGGGAAGTCGAACGGAGGTAGCACGCCAGGATCGGAAGATGCGGTGTCAGAAGTTCGGGCAGTAACACATGCACGGCAAGATCAACGGAACGCACAAGCCGGCAGGGGGAGCCAAACCGGAACCTCGACTCTGGGCGTCCTTCGTACACGACGACGAACGACCAGAGCCACGGAGCCGACAACGAGCGCACGATCAGATCGCGAGGTAGAGGCGTCGCGCTTCCGCGAGCGCGCCCCACAGCGTGTCGAACTGCTGGAACTCTCCGACCGTGTTGATGTGGCCGGTGGCGGGGTCGCTGTAGCGCACCGTGTACCGGCGCACCTTGTCGGGGCCTTTCTCGCTGGTCACGAAGAAGTCGCCGTAGGTGGTGCGACTCACGCGACTGTTGAAGAACCGCATGGCCTTTGTGTCGAAGAAGTAGTGGCCGGCGTCGATGTTCCGTTGCTTGATGGTGGTGATGGTGGTCATGATTTCCTTTCTGTTGCTGATGGGTATTGCTTCCCCCACCCCTGAATCTATCAGGGGCAGGGGTCGCTGTCAAATCAGAGGAGGTACTCCTCCTCGTCCTCGTCGTCCTCGTCCTCGCTGATGAGCACGATCTCGACACTGGCGATGCGCCCATCGACGTACGTGGCGTACACGGGGTAGGTGCCGTCGCCGTAGCCCGATGCGAACGCGATGCCGGTATCGAACGTGCCCAACTGCCCAGCACTGTCCTCATTGAGCGTCGCGCCACACGCGCCGTTGTAGGTGAACGGGTACTTGCCGTCCACGGCGTTTGCGGGGGCGTACGGCTGGTCGGCCCAGTCGTCGGCCTTGATGTAGCACGGGTCGCAGATCATGAGTTGGCCGGAGTCCACGCCCACGTGTCCGATGAGCACGGTTCCCGTGATGTTGGTGATGGTCATTGTTCCTCTTTCTTGGTTGGGGTATTGCTCCCACCACTGAATCTATCAGCGGTAGGTGGGTCTGTCAAATCGAGGGGGAGTGGGGGGCTTGCGCCCCCCGCCCTCGCTCAGTCGAGCCTGCTCCAGCACGAGGCCTTGATACCGGCCTCGCGGAGCACCTCGGCCACGGCGCGCATGGCCGCGTCCTTGCGCTCGTAGGACTGACTGCGCGCGTCCTCCGGCACGATGACGGACGACCACACGGAGAGGCCACCGCCGTAGTGCTTGCTCGTGCGCACGTTGGCCTTGAGCCAGTGAGCGAACGACGAGTTCGCGGGCTTCACGACGAGCGACGCGAAACCGCACACGCCCTCGCTCACGTGGTACACGGGTTTGGTCTCGTCGAACGAGTCGTCGAACAGACCCTTCGCCGTGCCCACGAGCATGGGGGTGGGGATGGCTTCGTGCCACGCCTTGATACCGGCCTGAACGGCGCGCGACCAGAGTTCGGCGTGACCGGCCTTGCGGGCCTTGCGGGCCTCGGCCTCGTCGCTGATCTTGGCCTTCCACGCGGCCCGTGCCTCGGCGCGGTGAGTGGAGCAGTAGGCACTCTTGCCCACTGCGGGCGTGTCGCATGAACGACAAATCATGATGATTCCTTTCTGTAGTAGGTAGCGTCAGGTTTCCCCGACAACCCCGAACCTATCACCCACAGTGTGCCGTGTCAAATCGACGCTCCGTGGAGGGGATTCGGGGGTGTCGGTTTCCCCGACAACACTGAACCTATCAGACCGTAGTGAGCGTGTCAAATCGACGCTCCGTGGAGGGGGGAGAGAGGAACACGCACACGCGCGCGCGAGCGCATACGCGCCCATGTGCCTACCGTGCGTGCGCATACGCGCGGTTCAGGATACGCGCGGTGCTCGGGTGTCGGATACGCGCGGTTGGTGGCCGGCGTCGAGGGCCTCGGTTACGCGCCGCAGCCCCGTAAGGATCGAGCGATTCGCAGCCCCGCTAGACAGACTCCTCCCCTGGGAAAGCGGGGCTTCCGTCTTGAGTTGAGTGCGGGGCTTCGATACGATTGAGCGATGGACGGACATCTTCCCCCGCTGTATCAGTGCGACCTGTGTGGCCGCGACATTCTTCGGATTGAGAAGGACGTGTGGCTGCGCATCGAGGGCTATACCCGCATCACGAAGAAGGGCAAACTCAATGCCGGCGATGTGAAGATGCTGAAGATGATCGGCGGGGTTGCCTGTCAGACCTGTGTTGATCTGAAAGACAACCCCCCTGACATGTCTCTAACTCTGTTCTGATTAGATCAGAGTCACCTTGGTGCTCTCGACCCAACGCTCGCCACGGCCCGAGATGGGCGTGACCTTAAGGTCGATGTGTCCGTAGCGGAATCGAGCGTCCGTCACGGTGATCGAGACGATCAGTCCCTCCACGTCGATGGTGCCCATTCGGTGCTTAAACTCATCGAGGTTCGTATCGGTGATCTTCTTCTTGGTTTCTGTTGCTTCCACTTGTAGTTCCTTTCTATAGGTGGGTGTTGCTGTTGGTTGATGTTAGAAGGGCTCTTCGCCCTTTGTCAAGGCGACGCGGATCAGAGGCCTGTGCCGGCTTCCCGACATGAGCCACGCGATCGAGTCACGTAGTTGCCGTTCGATCACCTCGTAGTCCTCCATGGGGAGAGCCATGATGTTGGTGATGTCACGCTTGGCGTTGTTCAGGATGAGCAGGGCTCGCTCCTGGGGGTTGAGTTTGGTCATCTCTGGCTCCTCGATTGGTTCACGGAACATGGTTCAGATCATCTCTCCTTCTTCGTCCAACTCGAACCAGTCGAGTTCGACACACTCGCGGGCGAGTTCGCCTCGTGCTTCTTTCTCGTCGAGCATTCGTGCCGACAGTTCGCGCGCCTGATCTGAGTCGTCGGCGTGGACGTAGGTACGGACGATGTATTCGACCATGTAAAACTTCGTCATGGGTTCCTCTCTGTGGGGTTGTTCTCCCCCCACACCTGAATCTATCAGGCGCAGGGGGAGCGGTCAAATCAGACCGTGGTGGACTCGGGCCGCATCCGGAAGATGTCGTTCAGCGGGAGCACTCCCCGGATGACGCTCTCCGGCACGTCGTGGTTGTCGCCGTCGTACTCGCCGGCTTCGTTGAGACCGCCCACGACCACGCAGGGACCGTAGAGCGGACGAGCGAACAGGAGCGATGCGACGAGGTTGGGCGCCATGCCATCGGTCAAGCCGGTGTCATTGACGTACCCGACGATCGCACCGTCACGGGACCGTACGCAGTCGAACCAACCGCCGACCATCGAGTTGATGTCGATGTGCTCGGGCGCAAGGTTGCGGACATTGACGAGTCCTCGCTCGGAGTCGTCGTGGATGAACAGGATGTTCATTGGGTTTCCTTTCTGTTGTTGGTGGGGTTGCCCCCCACCACTGAATCTATCAGTGGCAGGGGGCTGAGTCAAATCAGCCGTAGACGAGCGTCCCGAACACAGCCCACTGAAGGACCACGTCGGCGGCGTCCGAATCGAAGTCGTCGTCCTGGATCGCCCGGGCGACAACCCGGTAGCCGGGCTTCTCCTCCTTGACGAACTGCTCCGCCAGCCGGCGGATGGCGGTAGCCGACATCGTCGTGAAGATGGCACCGTCCTCGTCGTTCGGATCGTCCATCCCGATGGTGATGGCATCGTCGCCGTCCACATCCAACTGGCGATACCAGTCGTACGTGTCCGCTCCTGAGAAGACGAGGTGGTCCACCACGTCCTGAGTGCTTGCGTTCCAGCGCATTGTGCGCTCCTTTCTTGTTGGGGAGCCGTTCTCCCCGACAACCCTGAACCTATCAGCCCCAGGGGTCGCTGTCAAATCGGGCCGAGGTGGTGGAGGGAGAGAGGAACGGGCGCACGCACGCACATACGCACACCGTGCGCACGCGCGAGGGCATACGCGCTGTGCCGGCATACGCGCCATCCTGGGATACGCGCGGTTTTGATACGCGCGGTTTTGATACGCGCGGTTTTGGCCGGCAGCCCCGCTAGTTATTTGCTTCGGCAGCCCCGCATCTAGCGATGTGCGCGGGGCTCTCGACCCTCGTATGGGGACGGGGCTCTAGCCCAGATGGTGGGCGGGCGAGTGGGGCCAGGTTGCCCTGACCCCCTTCACCTCATGCTACGGCTGAGTCGCCGATGGCGCCGGCATTGAGCGCGACGAGTATCTCCTGAACCGCCATGAGAAACTCGATGTCCGTGGCGGGCCTGCTGTCGCCGGCTTCGTCGTAGACGAGGTAGGTCCTGTCGATCAGGTGCTCATCGAGCGCGTGCTCTAGAGCCTCCGTGATCGAGCAGAGAACCCACTTGTCGTCGAGGATGTCCTGTGCGAGCGCGCCCAGGCTCATCGCGCCACCTCCGTGTTGTTGAGGCCCCACGAGATGGCCTTCATGAGGTACACGGCCAACTCGTCGGCCACGTCGGACAGGCGTACGATGTCGTCGCCGGTGTCGATGTCGGCCCACTCGGTGGGCGAGACGAACTCGTCGTTCTGAAGAACAGCCACCTCTTTGCGGCCGAACGACTCCACGATGGAGAACATCGCGCCGTTGGGCAGGATGGGCTGGATGCGCTGGATGTGGTCGGACATGATTCCTTCTTTCTGTTTGATGGGGTTGGGCCCCCTGCTACTGAATCTACAGTAGCAGGGGAGGTTGTCAACTCAGTCTTCGTACTCGTCGAAGCAGGAGTCGATGAACGCTTGGAGGTGGTGACCCTCCGCGATCGCCCACGCCGGCGCGTGAGTCGAGTCACGGTAGGTGATTCCGTCCGGCAACTCGATGAGCGTGTTCGGCTCGTCCATGACGATCGCGTCGATGGCCTTCATGCACGGCTCGATCATGCTGAGCGGAACCGGCGGGTAGTGGTTCGACGTGAGGTGCCACGTGAGTTGCTGTTCGAGGCTGATCGGCATTCCTGCCATCTCGGTTGCTGATTGGTGTCCCATTGTTTCTCTTTCTGTTTGGTGGCCGGGGGCTTGCGCCCCCGGCCGGGATTGGTCAGAGGGTGATCCTGATGACCTGGACTTTGCTGGAGCCTTCCTCCAGGATCAGGTTGGCAACTTCTTGGGCCTGCTCGTAGTTGTAGAACAAGTCCACGAAGTTGCTCTCGTCGTCCGTCAGGACGAGGTAGTTGTCGCCAGCGCGGAGGTTGATGGTGTGCATGGTTGTCAGTCTCCCCAGTCGAGGTCGCGCTCGCGCTCGCGCACTCCGTCTGCCCAAGCGCATAAGCACTCGTCGCAGAGCACAGTGTCGAACGACTTTCTGTAGTGGCCTTGCTCTTCCTGGCAGTGTTCGCAGGTGTCGGTGGTCATGGTTTCCTTTCTGAGTCGGCGGGGTTGCCGACAAACCTGAACCTATCAGTCCCAAGGGTCGGTGTCAAACCGGCCATGTGCCAACCGTGGCCCTATAGATAGGGGCCGGCCATAGATAGGGGGCCGGGCCGGCCCTTCATAGATGGGGCCGGCAGGGTGGAGATACGCGCCAATCTCGTCGGCCCCAGGGATACGCGCCGATCCTGAGATACGCGCGATCGCGCGCGCTGCAGCCCCGGCAGAACGAATGCACGCGGGGCTCTGCTGCTATTGTAGTAAGCGGGGCTTCCATGGACGACGACGCGACACCACTCGACATTCTTCGACTGCCCTGGGTGCGCGTATCACACGAGGTCAAGGAGAGCCGGCTCGCGATCTGTATGGACTGCGATCGACTCAATGCGCTGAGCCAGTGCCGTGAGTGCGGGTGCGTGATGCCACTCAAGGTGCGTGTCCCCTCGGCCCGATGCCCACTCGGTAAGTGGGACGCTCAAGCCTGAGGGGACTACACCTCGATCACTGCTTGGCGAGAATCTGACGCTCGGCCTGACCGATCATTCGGTTCAGGTCGGCCCGCAGAGTGTGGATGTCGTTCAGAGCCTGACGGGTCGAGGCCTCGGGGAAGATTCGGTACAGGTGATCATCGAGCGCTCGCTCGTAGTCCCAGAGCAGGGTCTCGATGTTCTGAAGGGTCTCGGTGGTGGTCGTGATGGTGATGTTCATGTGTTCCTCTCGGGGTGATAGTTGATGTTGGGGTGGCTAGGGGGCTTGCGCCCCCCAGCCTCGGAGTGGGTCAGAAGGCGACCTCGGCCTCTGCCCACCAGAACTCGATTGCGTCGGCAAGCGGGCCTGCTCCGGCTTCCTCCATGATGTCCGGCGTGTTCTCGCCCTCGCGACGCATTACGGTCGTCCACTCGGAGCCGTTGTAGGCGACGGTGATTCGCACTCGGATACGATCAGGACTCTGGCTCGGGGGCGTGTCCGTGGGCGTGTCCGTGATCGGAGCCGCCCAGCCCGTACACACGAAGCCCACGGCGGTCGCCCCACGGGGGCGCGTGACGGCGGTGTCGCCGTCGAACATGTCGTACGGGTCGTGCGACTGTCCGATCATCCAAGCCCCATCGGGGTCGGTGACATACAGGCGACTGTACATGTCGAACTGGTTGTCGCCCAACTCTCGGTGGACAAGTTCGTCGATCGTGCTCGCGATCTGGGTGATGGTGGTCATGGTTTCCTTTTTCTGCTGTTGGGGTTTCCCCTCACCTCTGAATCTATCAGGGGTAAGGGAGACTGTCAAATCGGGGGAGGGTGGGGGGCTTTCGCCCCCCGTCCCTCGGTCAGACCTTGCTGACTCGCACCTGCTGGTAGGTGGTCAGCGTGGTCACGGCTTCCGCCACCTCGGGGGCGATGTTCCCGAGGGTCAGAGCCGCCTTCCACTTCGTGCCGTCCACTTCCTGCTTCGTGACGCTGGCGAACACCTCGCTGGTGACGAGTTCCGCCAGTCGGGTCGGGTCGTACTTAGGACGCTCGCCCCTGACGATGGCGACCTTCGTGCCGTCCACGACTGCGAAGTCCACGCCGGCTTTGGCGTAGGCCTGCTGGAGCATGGCTTCGGCTCGGGCTTTCGCCTGCTCCGCTTCCTCGCAGGCCTTGCGGGCGTTCAGGTAGTCGATGACTGACTGGGTGAGTGTGGTCATGGGTTTCTCTCTTTCTGGGTTGGTGAGATGGGTTCGGGGTGGGTGGGGCTTATCGCCCCACCAACTCCCGAGTGAGGGCGGTGCGGAAGTTGCTCTCCGCCGTGGCGAGCAGGGCTGAGGCCTCCCACTTCTCGGTGAGCGTGGAGTCAGCGTCGGCGTACACCTCGGCACAGTAGGAACGAGCCTGAGCGAGGTACGCTCGGGGCATGACGAGCCGAGCGTCGGCCTCGGGGGACAGGGTGGGCATGGGCATGGTGGGCATGGCTTCCTTTCGGGGTTGGTGGTGGGTGGTGTTCCCTCCACCCCTGAACCTATCAGGGGTAGAGGGGACTGTCAAATCGGTCGGCGGTAGACCCAGCAGTAGTGCCGGATGATGTGCCGCTTCCAGATGAGCGACTCCTCACGGAGGTCGGGCGAGGTGGCGAACCGACGGGCGAGGTCGAACACCTGACGGGTCGTGAGTCCGACGCTGGTGGTGCGTTCGCCCACGTTCACGGCCATGAGTTCGTCACAGGCCTGACGAATCTCGTCCCGCAGGTCGGGCGGGCAGACGCTCAGGTCGTCGGACTGGATGGTGGTGAGTACCTGCCTCCACAGCATGGTGGCTCCTTTGCTTCGGTCGGCGGTGTTGCCGACAAACCTGAACCTATCAGCCCTAAGGAGCCGAGTCAAATCGTGCCATCTAGCAGGGCAAACGCACCGAAACCCCTGCTCTTGTGCCTACCGTGGCTCGGTCTGCTAGGTTGGGGGGCATAGATAGGACAGGACGAGCCGGTGGGATACGCGCGGTTTCAGCCGGTTCCGTACATACGCGCCGGTCTGGCGATACGCGCGCTCACGGCGAGCGAGGATACGCGCGGTGGGCGAGAGCCCCGTATTCTCTGCCGGCCCTCGAGCCCCGCTGGTCACCAGCGTGAGCGGGGCTTACGACCTCGATGTGTCGTTACAATGATCGAGGCGGGGCTTCCGGCCCTGGTTGGGCCGAGGCCTCCTATCCCTCGTAGTCCCATTCCCAGTGGCCGTCATCGAACAGCATGATCCCCTCGGGGTGATCGCACAGGTCGATGTTGAGTGGCGCGTTTGTCGTCCATGTGAAGTCACGGTTCACGTTCACCGCGCACGGGTTGTCGGCGGTGAGGCTAGCCATCTCGACCAGTTTCGCGCACCCCGTGCCGGCGAGGAACAGGACCGCTCCCCAGAACACGACTCGGACGAGCGCCCGGATTTGGTAGTAGTTCATTCTGCCCTCCACTTTCGACAGGCACTCTTGCGAGCCTGTGCTTTCTTGTTCGGCATCGTCGATGCTCGCAGACGCTGGGTAGCGAAAGCAAATCGATCTTGCTCGTTCCACTTCTTGCGGTTCATCGGGTTCCTTTCTTTCGGTAGTAGGTAGGGGGACGGCTTCCCCACCACTGATTCTAGCAGTGGCAGGGGAGCCTGTCCAGTCGGTCAGACGATCCGCCACTCCATGCCGGCGACTCCGTTCCCAGCCAGGTCGATGAACTCGTCCTCGTCGGCGCAGTAGAAGAAGATCGACAAATCGAACCGGAGCAGTTCGTCGGATGCCGCCTCTGCGGTCACCAACTCGTCGAACTCGGTTCCGATGGCGATGATCGCGCCATCGAGGGGCGTGTCGTCGTCGTCGAACTGCACCGTGGCGGTGACGAATCGCAGGGTTCCTTCCGGGACCTCGACCTCCTCGATCGGGTACTCACGGTCTTTGACAGTGATGCTCTTCATGGGGTTTCCTTTCTGGGTTGGGTGTTCGATCTTGCCGGGGTGGTGAGGTGGGGTCATGCGACCCCACCCCAGATTCCCTCGTTGTCGCCCTTCGCGTCGGCACACTGCTGACGGACGGGGCAGACTCCGCAGAGCGCGAGAGCCTTGCTCACTCGCTCGTTCCGTGCCTGCTCGCGCTCCCCGTGGGGGGCGAAGAACAGTTCGGTCTTGCCCTTGCATCTTGCTTCCTGCCACATGGTGGCTCCTTTCTGTTGAGGTCAGTCTGTCATGAGGGTGTGGCACAGTTCCCCGAGGGGGTGGGGCGGGGGCTTGCGCCCCCACCCCGACCGCTCACTCCTCGGGGTCGGTGTCCCACCCGTCCTCTCCGAGGAGTGCGATGATGAACGCCTCCCCGTCGAGCAGGTAACCCTCGTAATCGGGGTTCCCCTCGTAGTCGTCGTCGTAGTAGTCCGGTCCCATGTCCGTCCTCCTGTGGTCTCGGGAGTGTGTCCCGTGTCGTTGCTCGGTTGCTCCGACAACCCTGAACCTATCAGCACCAAGGGGACGAGTCAAATCATGCTCAGAATGTGCCATCTAGCAGGACTTATGCTCACCGTGACCTTCCTAGCAGGGTGTCCGGTGGACGGCGAGAGGGTCGCCGCCATAGAATGGGGAGGGTGGGGAGAGGGGGCGAGATACGCGCCGTTCCTGCCCTGCCACGATACGCGCCGTGACTCACGCATACGCGCGACACGCGGACGCGCCGGCATACGCGCGGTGAGCCGCAGCCCCGCTTGGTCGAGTGAGCGCGGGGCTTCCTGCCTTCCTTTATGTGCGGGGCTCTCGACCTCGATCTCAGCGCGTAACCAGGGATGTGCCTGTCCCCCCTCGATGTGAGGGGGGATCGAGGCGGTCACTCGTCGTACTCTGGCTCCTCGCAGGCCTCGCACGTCTCGCAGGCGAGGTAGTCGCCGTGCCTCACGATGTGATCGGTGAGGATTCTCTCGCAGTAGTGGCAGGTGTCCATGTGTCTCTTTCCTTTCTGTCGGGCGGGAGTGCCCGATCGTGAACCAGTGCCGAATCGAACGGTCGAACTAGGTCCCATGCCTGTCGGCTGCCTAGCCCCCTCCTGGGGTGGTTCGGGGTGCCGGGGGGTTTCCCCCCCGGCTGAGGCTCACGCCTCGGGGTCGATGTCCCACCCATCCTCTCCGAGGAGTTCGATGATGAACGCCTCCGGGTCGGCGATGTAACCCTCGTAATCGGGGTCGTAATCTTCGGGGTCCATGTGAACACCGTTCCCTTTCTGTAGGGCGGAGGGTGTGTGCCCTCCGTGTCGTTGCCCTGTGCTCCGACAAACATCACCTTAGCCCTTGGGTGTTGTAAGTGTCAAGTCAATCAACAAAACCCCTGGTCAGAGGCACTTTCTTGCCTGTCTTTCGCGTCTGCCCCCAGCGTTTCCCCTGCTCAGACCCCCGAAACGCCCCAGCACCCCCAGACCCCCCAGAACGCCCCCCAGAACGCCCCCCCATAGAGGGGCGCCCCAGACCTCCCAGAACGCCCCCTAGAACGCCCCCAGGGGGCGGGTAACGCCCCCAGCACCCCCAGCACCCCCCAGGGGGCGGGCGAGCCTGTCGGGGGCGGGGGAGGCTCCAGATACGCGCGAATCCGGGGTGAACGGGGATACGCGCCGATCCTGCCGGCGTGTGGGCGATACGCGCGGTTCGCCGGCCGCAAGCCCCGTGGTGGCGTGTCGCTTCGCAGCCCCGGCAGTCGAATTGCTTTCATCGAGGGAGCGGGGCTAGAATCCATGATGGTGGGAAATCATCGAGGCCCAACAGCCATCCCAGCGGAAAACAAAAAGCGGGGCTCAAATCCTGTTATATAGACAACAGCAATTTAATGGGACGTTGCCGTTGCGTTACGAAGCAAAGATGGTATACTCGATGGATCACCTACTGCCATAGGCGGACACCTAACCCTTCCAGTCCGCTCGCCCCTGTCCCCTAGAGAAGGAAATATCAATGCGCCGAAGACTGAACAAAACCGTTATTGCCATTGCTGCAATCACCGCCCTCGCCGGATGCGCGAATCCTCAGGGCGACTCACAGCGGACGGAGGTGACGGTTAGTCCAGTCACGACCGTTGCAGCGCCGGCCCCAACTACGACGGCGGCTCCCGAGACGGTTCCGCCGGCCCCAACCACAACGGTCCCCGACTTGAGCGGTGTCGACTGGGTGGGACTGGCCCGCCTCACCTATGGCAAGTGTGGGGAATGGCACGACCTAGCCATTCAGGTCGGCTGGCCCGAAGAGGAATGGTCGTTCTTGAGCCAGGTCATCTGGCGCGAATCACGGTGCCAGGTAGAAGCCTGGAACGGTGCTGACGCCGGCTTGACCCAAATCAACAAGGTTCATAGCAAGTGGCTGTCGGACATGGGATGGAACCACCCCAAGGACATGTTCGACGCCGAGAAGAACCTGACCTTCGCGCTCCGCCTGTGGGAGGGCAGCGGATGGCGTCCATGGCGCTTCTCGGGGCCTGTCCCCGGCTGACGATTTGGCGGGCAAGTGCCTGCACGGTAGGTTCTCTGGAAGGAGGGAATTACTATGCAGACATTTGTACCTTATGGGTCCGACTTTTCAGCCACGGCACGGTGCCTTGACCGACAGCGACTCGGAAAGCAGCGGGTAGAGACGTACCAGATTCTCCGTTGCATCACCAATCAGGCCAGGGGATGGAGCACCCATCCGGCGGTCAAGATGTGGCAGGGTTACACCGAGGCACTCGTGGTCTATGGTGTTGCTATCTGCGACGAGTGGATCGCTCGCGGCTACAAGGACACCTGCCGGGAGAAGATACTGGCCTTCGCGCCTCACGTGCCGGACGAGCCTGCTGAGATGCCGTGGTGGATCGACGATGACGAGGTTGTGCTCTCGCACCGGTCGAACTTGATCCGCAAGCACCCGGACCACTACGGACCCCAATGGCCGGCAACGGATGGCAGCCATCCGTATGTATGGCCGGAGAATCAACCAGTATTCGTTTAGATTTGAAACAAATGGTGGGCATTACCGTCTAGCATTGCGGCATGGCTCACGATATTGAATCCAACTCTGACGGAACGGCGCGAATCGCCTGGTCAAACACGAAAGTCCCCTGGCACCGCCTCGGCGTGTCCATGAGGGGGCTACAGCGGGCTGAGGAGATGTTGGTCGCCGCCCAGGCTGGGTTTGAGGTCAAACTCTCGCAGGTCGCCGCGGTTGATGACGACGGGAACCTCATCGTCAATCCTGACGGGAGTCCAGTCATCATCGAAGACAGTCGGGCCACCATCCGCATCAACAATGATGGCTCGTACGACGGACTCGCTACTGTCGGCACTCGCTTCGCTGTGCATCAGAACCGCGAGGTCCTGAACCGAGCCCTGGAGATCGTCGGAGCATCAAGCGGCGACGCGGTGATGGATGTGGTGGGCGTTCTCGACAGGGGTCGTGAGTTCTTCGCAACCATCGACCTCGGCGCGCTGGTCATCGATCCGGCCGGCGTAAATGACAAGATCGACCGCTACCTGATCGTCCGCAACGGGCACAACGGCAAGGTGCCGATCACCTACGCCAACACTGACGTCAGGGCGGTGTGCAAGAACACCCTTCGCCTCGGCCTACAGAGCGCTTCGGGTATCTACAAGGCACGGCACACCCCATCGTCGGATGTCTCCGTGGAGGACGCCCGTATCGTGCTGGGGATGTCCGTGGAGTGGTCCAAGAACTTCAAGGTCATGGCGGAGCGCATGCTGGCCATCAATGTCCCCTACTCCTCGCAGAAGTTGGATCGCGTCATCAACAAGGTATTCCCCGCCAAGAGGACGGAGACTGACCGGATGCGCAAGAACCGCGAGGAGACCATCGCCCTCGTCCGTGGGCTGTACGTCAATGAGCGCAATGCCGGTGGCTTCGGTGAAAATGGCTGGGCGGTGTACAACTCAATCGTGGAGTACCTTGACCACTATCGTGGTGGCACCGCTGATGAGCGTGCGCTCACCTCGATGGACGACCTGTCGTGGGTCAGTCGGCTGAAGTATCAAGCACAGGATGCAGTGCTCGCCCTCGTGTAGAGAACGAGCGCATTGCCGGCAAGTCACCACTCACGCGGTACGAGCGCCAGGTCTCTCCGTCGTAGAACACCACCCTCTTGACTCCGCTATCGATGATCTGCGACATGCACCGAGAACACGGGTGAGACGGCAACAGTCGTCCTCGACGCCCGATACGGGCTACATAGATCGTGCCACCCTTGCCGAGCGAGTACGCACGAGCCAGGGCTGCCTCCTCGGCGTGCTTTGATGCTGCCTGCCATACGACCAGAGGGCTGTTGCGGATGAGGTTGTGGGCCGTGGAGGCACGCTTGGCAACAACGACGGTAGCCCCAACGCGGAAGTAGTGGTCGGACTTCTCGGCCTCTCGAACGGTGCGCGTAATCCAGCGCCGGTCCTGCGCGGAGATCATCCGTTGAGTCGCATCGTCACGGTCGCCAGGTCGCCGCTGATGCTTACAATCTCCAGTGCCACCTCATCGAAGATGCTCTCGGCCACATCCAGGAACAGGTCCTCCAGTTCCGTGGCATCGGCATCGGGGTCATCCTCAAGGGCGAAGTCCACCAGAACCCTTGCCACAGACTTGAGAATATTTAGGCGTGCATCGGTGTGTTCCATGATTTGACATGCTAGTGTCACGGGTGCCAGTATGGCAAGACGGAAGTAAAACTGAACCATAAGGAGAAAAGATGCCGTCAGCAAACGCAACACTTTACGGGAATCTCACCGAGACCCCGGAACTGAAGTACACCTCAGGGGGCCAGGCGCTCACCTCGTTCACGGTGGCCTGCAACCACTCGTGGAAGAATGGCGATGGCGAGTGGGAGAAGCAGGTGTCCTACATCGATGTCACGGTCTGGCGAGAACTCGCTGAGGAGGCCGCATCGATCCTCGAAAAGGGAATCGGCGTGACTGTCACCGGTCGCCTGGAGCAGCAGTCGTGGGACGACAAGGAGACTGGCAAGAAGCGGTCGAAGTTGGTCGTCATCGCGGACAGCATCTCGCTGAACGTGCGCAGCCTCGAAACCGTGACCCGCAAGAAGTACGAAGAGAACGGCAAGGCCGGGCAGAAGCCCAAGGCTGCGCCGGCTCGCAAGACCGTCCAAGACGACGATCCGTTCTGATCCCCCCCCCAGAACGAAGTCTCTTGTGACGAGAGGGCCCGGGCTAACCCCCGGGCCCTCTTGCTTTTCCGCAGTCATCGACACGCTAGGATCACCCGCCATGAAGGCATCACAGGTCGCCCAGACAATCCCCAACGAAATCCGCGAGTACGCATCCGTCTTCGTCAGGACGAAGTCGTTCGACGATTCGATGGCTCCCCCGAACTTCGTGCAGGACATCGTGTGGCTCGCCTCAACCCGAGGCAGTACGCCCATCGACGAGAACGTCATCAAGCACCTTGAGTCGTGGCTGGCTAGTCGTGAGGTGGCTACTGAAGAGGCCAACAGCATCATGGACGAACTCGCCCAGCGGTTCCCCGTACCAACGCGGCAGGAGTTGCTGAATGGTGCCGGCCTCCCTGAATACATTGCCCAAGAATGGTTCACCCTTCTCAGCAATCCCATTTCGCACAAGCACGATGAGGCGATTCAGAGGGGCCGTGAATGGCTGCAGAGCCACTGAGCGCCAAGAGGGCTCCCCGTAGGGCCGTACTCGACATCATCCGTGAGGGTGACTGGGGAGAGGTGACCTATCGTCACCGCCTGTCGTGCGGGCACACCCTGGTGCGCAAGCGTCAGAGCGGCGCTCTACATATTGCATGTACCGAGTGCCTCAAGGCCACGCAGTTCAAGACCAAGGGGCCGAGCCTCCCCGAAGGGCCCCTAGACGAGATCGACTTCATGGCGGAGATCAAGCACCAGCACATCCAGTCAAGGATCGCTGGGATGCTCGGACTGGAGGCGTTCTCCGTGGACCTCGTCATCGACTCGTTCGGCAACATCAAGCACGGACTCGTGTTCCTCTCCGCAGACGATATTGCGCGCCTGACCAGGTAAAACGCCTCCGAGTTGACAGCGCGTAACTACATCCGTAGGATTCGTTGTGCCGAGTCACAGAGAGAGTCGCTCTCCGAGTTGACAGAGCGGTACACAACCGATAGGTTTGCACTCAAGTCAAACCGACTAGACAGAAAGAGGAAGCAATATGAGCGGCACCAAACTGGTGACGGAAGTCAGGACCATCACGCCGAAGCAGGCGAAGGAAATCCTGGAAACGAGCAACCACGGCAATCGCAACGTCCGTAAGGCGCGCGTGGAGCGTTGGGCTCGTGAGATGAAGGCTGGCAACTGGAAGTTGACGGGTGAGCCCATCATCTTCGGCAAGAGTGGCCGCCTCCTGAATGGACAGCATCGCCTGCACGCAGTCGTGGAGTCGAACATCCCCCTCACCACAGTGGTGATCGCCGGGGTGGAAGAGGACACGTTCAACGTGATGGACACGGGCATGAAGCGCTCCATGGGCGATGTGTTCCGTTCGCACGGAATCAAGAGCGGTAACCAGCAGGCGAGTAACACGAAGGCTGTGATGCAGTACCTCGATGGTGTCTCGCTGGCCGACCACAAGTACATGGACAAGTACACCCGTGACGACCTGGTGTCGTACTTCGATGCGAATCGCACCGCATTCGAGTTCGCTGACAGTCGTGGGGGCACCCTGCGCAACATCGGGCTCCCCCGCGGAGTTGCCGGAGTCGTGTCGTACATCCTGTACTGCGCTGACTACGACGGCGCTGACTACTTCATCAGCCGACTCCAGGACGGCGCTGGCCTTCGCCCAACGTCGCCCATCCTGGCCCTGCGGAACTACATCATCCGTACGTTCTCCGCGACCCATCGTCCGACTGACGTTGCCGACTGGTTGATCCCGACGCTCATCCGTGGCTACAATGACTGGGCGACTGGTGCACGACGTTCGCGCGTTTCGGTATGGAAGACCGGCGACGCCATCCCCATGCCCGTCAGTGCGGACAAGCGAGTCGCACCCACCAAGTGATGGTGGCATCGTCTGGGCGATGTAAAACAGCCTTTAGGCCCAGAGCGGAGGGGGAAACCCCTCATAGGGAACCACCCAGGATCGGTTGCAGCCGTCGTGGGGTCATCGACTGCAATATCGATGGCAGGGTAGTGAACCTCTCGTCGGCGGAGGGGAACGAGTCCACTATGCCGATGAGGAATGCGGGGGTCGCCCCCCTTGCGCCTCTGTCCCTAGCATGACTTGAAACTGCGCTACGGGGTATCGGTACTCCCCGTGACATAGCACTGTGCCTCGCAGTCAAACGAACCGAAGAGGACGACCTCGTGAGCAAGTCGCGAAACTACTCACACTTACAGAGGAGGGGCAATGCCTAAGTACCGCAAGAAGCCGATCGTCATCGAAGCGCGACAGATCACCAAGGACAACATCCTTGAGGTCGTCAAGTGGTGCGCCGGCAACAGTGTCAAGACTTTCTACTTCGATGGTCGCAAGGACCACGTGTACGTTGAGATCGAAACCCCTGAAGGCACCATGAGGGCCGATACCGGGGACTGGATCATCCAGGGTGTCCGTGGAGAGTTCTACCCCTGCAAGCCCGACATCTTTGCCGAGACCTACGAGGAGGCCGAGTGAGCGAGGACATCAAGACCCGCCTGCGCAACCGGGACGACCAGCAGCCCCCCTTCAAGATCATGTCCGAGGCCGCCGACTACATTGAGCGACTCGAAAGCCTCATCGTGGACTACTGCCGAGCCGAGGACGACCACAGGGACGCCTGGAACAACGAGACGACCCCCGTGATCCCCACCGAGCAGTGGCACTCCAGTACCGATGCCCTCTTTGCCGAGGCATACCGCATCATGATTGAGGGCGATTGATGGTCCCCATCACCCTTGAGGCATGGGAGTACGAGCATGCCTGCAACGTGGGCATCCGTAGGTTCACTGCCAACTGGTCCAAGCAGGACGCCGCCCACTATGACGCCAAGCGCATGGAGGACAACCGCACTGCTCAGGTCGCCTCAGCGATCTGTGAACTCGCCGTAGCCAAACACACCAACAGGTACTGGCCGGCACACGTCTGGCACGTCTCCGAGCACAACAAGTATCGTGACCTGCCCGACGTGGGTCGCAACATCGAAGTCCGACGCATCCGTACAGGGACCGCCGCCGCCGTACGCAAGCACCAGTTGGGCAAGGGGCTCGTCCTGTGGGTGGCTCATGCCGTGGTGCCAGAGTTCCGTGAGGTCCACCTGCATGGCTGGATGCGGTACGACGAGGCGTGGGAGCGAGGGGAGCCGTCACAGTACGCTCCCGACACGACCCGAGTCATCGACATCAAGCACCTGGTAATTTGACTGGCGCGTAACAGTCCGATAGACTCCGATTGACAGGAAGGAACTACTATGTCACTCACCGAAGAGCAAGCCCTCGCCCGATGCAAGAAGCGCATGAAGGAACTGAACGACGAGTTCGGCCCCTTCAGAGCCCCCACGGAAAGGCTCCGTCAGGTCACCGAAGAGATGCGCGCGTTTTACGTCATCCAGAAGTTCGGTAGCGCTATCAACCCCACCATCATCAGCCAGTACATGCTGCCTCCCGACATCGCCAAGCGCGTCCTCGACGAGATGGGCATCGACAAGGAGGTGGAGCCGCAGCGCAAGGAGAAGCGCTCCGACAAGTACAACAAGGTCTACCAGTGGTGCGACGAGAACACCTATCGTCAGGTCACGCCCCTTGATGTGGCCGAGATCGGAAGCATTTCGTACCCCACCGCACTCAAGGTCATCAAGGACAGGCCCGACCTGTTCCGCAACATCAAGCGTGGTCTGTATGAGGTCCGTGACCCCAAGGCCGATCGTGAGGCCGACAAGTGACCTACATCGTCTTTTGCCATGGAACAAACAATTTGCGAACGAGCCAAGAACAGGTAGTATGACCGTATGACGAGCAGAGACACCTACGACATAATCGAATACGAAAAAGAGCAATCCGTCAGCGGTACTAACATACAAATCAATACGCTAGTGCGAGCGATGATGGAAGCCGAGCCATGCCTCTTCTTCAATAAAGAAGAAAACCTCATGGCAAATCGCCTTGCCGAAACCCGTGGTGTTGGAGGGCAGATAGACATAACCCAACAACACAACAATCGTTATCAGTTTCGCGGGGTTCACCCCGAGTATCCACCCACACAGAAATGAGGAAAACCCAATGAAATCCAAAAAGACACTCTTGATCACGACGCTCGGTGCCTCCGCCGTCAGCCTAGGAGTCAGCGTCGGTCTGTACTTTGCGAACAACGCATCAGAAACCGACAGACTCAACGGCATTTTTGTCGGCGTGTGGGTTCCGTCTATTCTCGCTCTTGGGAGTTTTGTCATCAACGCTTCCTCGTCGGGGAGTAAGAAGTAGTCATGTCGCAGGTTTCGTTGTTCATCTTTGGCTCGGTGATTTTCTTCATCGCCGTGTACGGAGCATTCATTTACTTGGTTCAACAAGCACAGGGGTGGGGCGAACGAGACTGTTACGAGGACACCTTTTACGACGGACACCTGAGGCGTTTACAGAGGACACCCAACGCCGGTCAATTTGCTGATGGGCGCACATTTGTCGCTGATAGCGATGGGGTTGTCTTTGAGGGAGAGCAAATACAAGGTGAGGCCGGACATTCCCGACCAAATCAGGGGCACCGAGCACGACCCCTTCCATCAGACCTTCGTGGATGACGCCGTGTGGGCGCGTATCGAATCACTGTGGGGGACGAAGTGACCGCCGATCTGGGCCCAGTCCTCAGGAGGTTCGCCCCCGGCTGGATCACCTCCGTGGACTGCGACCCCGGCTGGCACCAGACCATCGTGGGTCTGGACGAGACGATGAGTGCCGTCGACCCTGACTATGTCCTGCACCAGGTCAAGGAGAAGTTCGGGGGCCTGCGCTACTACTACGAGCCCTCCAGCGAGGAGTATCGTGAGCGCCTCGACGCACTTGTCCGTGGGGCCGAGTTGCTCTGCGCCGTCACCTGTGAGGTCACAGGGAATCCCGGCGTCCTCATGAGCAAGGGTGGCCGGCACAAGACCCTGAGCGCGTATTACATCGTCGAAGGTTGGAAGCCCTATGAGTGAGTTTTGGCATTGCTGTGGTGCGCCCCAGCCCAAGGGCTTCTCGTACCTGACCTTCGTGACTGTGTGCGACACGTGCTTCACCCAGTTCCCGTACTACGACTGCTACTGCGAACTTGACCATGAGTGCACCCAGGAGAGGCGCGAAGCCAACTTCGCCTACTGGATGGCGAACCAATGACCGAACTGATGACCAGCCACGACATCAACCTCTGGTGGACGACCAACCTCCAGCGGGTGGCAGACGAGCACCCCGAGTCGTATGGCGCTGCCCTTGTCGTGCTCGATGGGAATGAGGTCCCCTGCCTGTGCCGCCGCCAGCCTGACGAGGACGGCTGGTACGAGGTCGTCGCCCCTGGCTCCTGGGGTCCCCTGTTCTACTGTGACGACGAGTCCCTCATCAAGAAGTCAAGGCGCCCTGATGGGGTGATTGAGTTCTGGTGCCATCGGAGCATCATGTCGCCCCTCCGTAAGTGGCTGGAGGCGAGGAATGGATCATGACGCCATAAAGATGGCCGTGCTGAGGGCGCGCATCCACGAACTGGAGGAGGCCCTCATGAGCCTGACCTACTTTGCCGACAACCTCGCCTCTGTGGCGACTAGCATTGCCGGCATCGAACCACTCATCAAGGAGGCCGTGTGGGCCTACGAGACTGCGAAAGGGAGTAGCCATGCCCAAGCGTGAGCACATTCAACAGTACCTGGAGGACATGGAGGAGGCCACCCTCCTGCTCGACGGGTTCGACGAGGCCCTGATCGGGTTCGCCCAGAGGGTGGGTGAGGAGTTGGTGGCCGTGTACTCGTGGGAGAAGATCATCAGCGTCCTGATCGACGACGACGAGATGACAGAGGAGGAGGCCGAGGAGTACGCCCAGTTCAACATCGTGGGTGCCTGGGTCGGCCCCAAGACCCCCCTGGTGGTGTACCCCTTCCCTGCTGCCTACAGCGAGGGGACTGACGACGAGGGTGACCCGGTCGCATGGTGACGTTCCTCCTCGGGCTGCTGGCGGCGAGCATGGTGTACGTGCCTGCCCTCCTGCTGGTGGTGTGGATGTGGCAGACCGACACCCGCCTGTTCACCCGCCTGCTGAGGGACGAGCGCGACTCGAACAGGCGAATGACGAGGCTGTGGACCCAGGGCACGACGACCCGGGCGACAGGGACTGCGCGCACCATCCACATCTGGGACGAGACGCAGCGTGACTGACGCGACCTGGACCTGGCTCCTCTCTGGGATGGGGGTTGTGGGCTGAGGGGGTGAGGGTGTGAGGGGGTGAGGGTGTG